>JAABUH010002358.1_pt1 | contig 18258 bp, 19 predicted proteins | sample 5559121 | NCBI WGS metagenome assembly JAABUH01 (sample SAMN10711871, study PRJNA513364) | rock metagenome | isolation source: Antarctica rocks | place: Antarctica: Victoria Land, Battleship Promontory nord | collected 2015-12-28
CACATTCCTTTCAGGCCTAGCGCAGTCTCTGAACATTACATAAATAGAAGCTTTTGTACCAATCTTCTTCTGTATTTTTAATATTCAGTTATAGCTATCTCTAAAGATCAAGCACTATCAATTCTGATCTTCATTGATTGTATCATCTAGACACGATTCTGACATCAACAAGAAGAAATTTTCTTTGATTCTGAGTATGTTGAATATGCAATTCGAGCGTATTCAAATAAACATGATCGCAAGAACATAATGTTTTGACATGAATGAGCATGCATTCAAGTTATTCATTGCAGAAGATTTTGCAAAAGCTTTATAAAATAAGTTTACTATGTATGTTCTTATCATGATCAATGTTGTTAAAGAATCAATCATTGAACATTAAGTGAAAGTAATGAATAATGTGATGAATTGTATCACAAATGCGCTTGAAATGCAGACTTTACTCATTGAATTGAAAGAATACAAAGATGTATTTTTGACAAAGAGTATAGACAAATTGCTTTTGCATGAAGATCATGATCATGCAATTAAAATCATTGCAGAATCATTATATGAATCATTGTATAATCTGTCAAACACAGAGTTAATGACTCTGAAACAGTATTTAAATGATGTTTTAGTGAAAGAATGAATTAAGCACTTCATCAGCTCAACTGACATGTTTATTCTATTCATTCTCAAAAAGAATGATAATCTTCATTTATGCGTGAACTATCAAGATCTGAATAAGATCACTGTCTTTAATTAATGAAACTCTAAACAGACTCAATAAAGTCAAGCAGTTCATTAAGTTAAATCTGAAGAATGTTTATCATCATTTCAGAATTCAATATGAAGATGAGTGAAAGACGACATTTCATACTCATTATGATTACTTCAAATATATGATCATGTCATTTGATTTGATCAATGCATCTATCATCTTTCAGACTTATATTAATAAGATCTTGACAAAGCTTTTAAATGACTTTTGTATTGTTTATCTGAATGACATTTTAATCTTCTTCATAGAGAAGACTGATCATGTAAATCACATGAAGCAGATTCTCAAGAGATTAAGAAAGTTTAAGCTATATGCTAGCTTGAAAAAGTGTGAATTCTTCATTACTAAAGTGAACTTTCTAAAATTTATCATATTCATCAAGAACATTTTGATGAATTCAAGTAAGACTGACAACGAGATTCATCTGTACGTGATGTCAACTATGAATCTTTTGATTCTATTCTGTTTCGAATAGAAGTCAGAAGAGTCAAGAGATCTCAATTTGACGCAGTTCGAACAATGTTAGAACGTTGCGTGATCAGAAAAGTCATCGTGCAGTGTTTTCATTCACGCGACAACACTTTTCTCTAACAGTCACAATCAATCTACGAAGAAGATTAATGACATGTCAATGTCAGTAAGAGATGAGAAGATACTACTAGTAAAATAGTCGACTCAGATGAAGAGTCTGAGAGTCGTGACTACAAGTAGTCGAAGAGATTTGCGACTCGTTGACTGCGTCGATATTGAAACGTCTTCATCACATCGACAGTGTCGTCGAGTAATTGATGAAAAGATATCAGGTAGAATAGATGAATCAGATGATGAGTCTTGAGTTTGTGACTACATGTGCTCGAAGAAGTAGTGACTCGTCGATCACGCTGATATACTGAAAGAACTTGAGCTCATCTTCTTTACTTGACGTCAAGTCATACATCTATCTACGTGAAAAATCGAGAGCGCATGAGAATGATCAGAACGCATCTCTACTATCGATCAGCTAAGCATCGAACGATTGCGATCGCACGTCTATACTAACAATCTATTCAACGTCTACGTGACACAAGTCAAATCAAGAGAAGGAAAGAGTTATTCAGTACAATCACATTCTATCTTCTCATCGTGCGCATCTCTCTTCCACCACACATTTCTCTGCTCAATGAATGACAATCATTGAGCAAGAGAACACAGTTTCTGCGTTACAATCACGAGCATCACGAATGCAAAGAAACGTCTTTCGTCTTTGAGTCGAGAATCGAACCGAAACATCGTTGTATAGAATATCGTCAATGAAGAGCAGAGCAAAGACGATGCGTTACAACAAACAGCACAGGCACTCGTAAGAATTTACTCGAGCGTCACGCGCTGAATAGAAGCTATAGATTCATTATTGGTAACACAGTGTCAATTTTATTGTTTCAACAACGTGAAGTCGTTGTGTAGTCAACGAGTGATTTTCTTCTTCAGAGAGTTTTGTTCATTCGATACACATAGCATAGTTTTTCTCATGAGTCGAGTCTAAATCGATGTCACAAGAATGTATGAAATCAAATCAAATCAAATCAAATCAAATCAAATGAATTCAAGTAAAGTAGACATCATCAAAACGTGATTCAGATCAAAGATGTATCAAAAAATACAAGTTTTTCTAAGATTCATCAATTTCTATCGACGTTTTATACATTATTACTTTCAAATAACAGAGTCTTTAACAAAATTGCTGAAAGATAGTGTAAAAGATGTAAAAATGAATTCATTCATATAATCAAGCGAAGTGAAACAAGCTTTTAATCAGCTTCGCGACGTCTTTATGAAAGCATTTATACTAAGACACTTTGACTCAGAGCAACATATACACATCGAGATCAACGCGTTTAATTATGCAGTCGCGAATATTTTGTCTCAGTCAGATGATGAAAATCAGTGACATTCAATTGCATTCTGATTCAGAATGATGATAGATATCAAAAGAAACTATGAAATACATGATCAGAAGCTTTTAATCATAGTAGCAATGTTTAAACATTGATGACACTATGTGAAAAACAATTATCATACTGTTGAAGTTTTGACTGATCATAATAATCTGAAGAGTTTTATGAACATTTGAGAGCTAAACGAAAGACAAGTCAAATAAATCATGAGATTGTTGATTTGCAACTTTGAAATAATGCATAGATCAGAAAAGACAAACTCAATTAATGCATCATCAAGATGATTTAACTATAAGAATGAGAACATTTTTGCAAATCATTTGCTGCTCATTCTGCAGCGAAAGCTGACTAGAATAGAAAGCTTAAATAGCTTTATATTCATAGTGATCAAAGAACTATACTGTATACAAGTGATTAACAATGTCGAGAAGATGTTCATTCACAGTATAAGTATGAACAGATATTCAGCAAAACATATCGAAAGCAGACTGCAAGATGAAACTCATTGATGAACACAAGTGATTAACGATGTTGAGAAGATGTTCATTCACAGTGTCAATGAATGAAAATATTCAGCGAAACATGTCAAAAGTAGATCGCAAGATGAAATTTACTGTACATGAGTGATTAATGAAGTTGAGAAGATGTCTGTTCACAATGTCAGTGAAAACATGAATACATGTTCAGCAATGCATGTCAGAAGTATGCTGCTGAGAATCATGATTTTAGCAGTGCAAGAAACACATTTAAATTAAGTACATTTCTTGAAAGATAGAATTTCTCAATTCAAATCAATAACTTCAAAAAGTACAAATGTTGAAACATTGATTCATAAAGATTGCAACATAGTTGAGAAACAGCTTAATTCTGTTGCTAAAACTGTTGATTGCAAACAACTCATTTCATGTGCAATTGTCAGAGTATTGACAATTCATGAAACAACATACAACTTCAGTAGTAAATTTATAGTTGAACTCATCAAGATTTTACAGCAAGAAAATGAATTTGCTGTGAGATTAAAAGCAGATGAAACGATGAATATATGAAAGAATGATGTCGAAGCTTGAACATTGAATAATCAAGAAATGATAAAATACAACAAATCATTGTATGTTTCAGAAGATTTTTCTGTCAGAGAATAGTTGTTGAAACATCATCATGATGACTTGTTAGTAAGACATTTTAATGCTGACAAGATCAGCGAGCTATTAAATTGCAAATATTACTGAAAAAGTATGATCAAGAATGTCAAAGAGTATATAAATACTTGTAACATTTATCAGAGAGTAAAGATGAAACATCATTTATCATATGATGAGTTGAGATCATTATTTCAACTCACAGATTCATGAAAAGAAATCATTATGAATTTCATAATAGATCTGTCGTCTAGTAAATGAAAAGAAGTCATGTATGACTTGATTCTCATGATAGTTGATTATTACATGAAGATGATATATTATCTGTCTATGAAGAAGATTCTGACTGTCATAGAGTTAGCAGAGTTGTTCTTTGAGAAGATTGCTTTAAGATATGAAATATCAAATGATATAATTATTGATAAAGATAATTTATTTATCAATGCGTTCTGATCAGAGATCTGCTATCATGTCAAGATGAAACAACGACTAAGCATCATTTTTCATTCACAAACAGATGATCAGACAGAACAACAGAATCAAACGCTGAAACATTATCTACGAGTATATTGTTCAGAAAAGCAAGATGACTGAGCTATGCTTTTATTTGTAATTGAGTTCATGTATCATCAAACGAAGCACTTTTCATTGAGCTGTAGTCTCTTTAAAGTCATGTATGACTATGAGTCAATCTTTGACATACACATTAAGAATGATGCTATGAAAGAAGAAGTGTTAACAGTAAAAGAATGTGTTGAAATGTTGCAAGACATGCAAAACATGTTGACGCAATGATGATAAAATGCAATCAATGCTCAGACAAAGTACTATAATTGAAAACATAAGTTTAAGTTCTTTAATGTCAATGATTTAATCATGCTATCAGCAAAAAACCTGAAGCAGAAGAAGTTGAGCAAGAATAAACTGATCATCAAATTGAGTTTCAAATTAACATTTTAAACTTGAATCAAGATCAAGTCAAGTTGCTCACATTTTCAACTCAATTCAAGTCAAATTGTTTATATTTTCAACTTGACGTAACTTGACTCGACTGAGAATTGAGTCAACTTGATTCAACTCATCAAGAACTTGAGCTTGATGTCAAGAAAGTTAAATATAGAAATTTTTCCGATTTTTGACTTTTGCATTATCTTTTTGCATTATCTTTTAATAAAGAGTTATAAAGAGAAACATGAAGATCGTTTGATAAAGAATCATGATGAGAAACATGAAGAGAAACATGAAGAGAAACATGAAGAAAAACATGAAGAAAAAACATGAAGATCGTTTGACTTTGATAGAGAATCATGACGAGAAAACATGATAGAAAGTCATAAAGAAGATCATGAAGACTGTTCAATCAAGCTATTTACATTTATCTAATATCTTGTCGAGTCAAGTTGAGTTTTCAAATCGAGTTATCGAGTCAAGCTTCTCAACTCGACTTGAGTGCTCAGATTCAACTTCTCAACTCGACTCAACACTTTTTCAAAAAAATTTCAACTCAACTTCACATGATCAGTTTAAATGATGAGAAAAGAAAAGATCACTGACGCTTTATCGATGATCTTGTTGAATTTACAGACTTCGCGAAATCGAAGAATGATGATGATTCAATCATCTTTTGAATTTTCTTTTCAATAGCTGAGATGTACTTGAAAGTTTGAATAGTAGAAGCAATGAACTTTCAATCAGAATTTGATGACTTTTGCATCATCACAAGCGATTCAGCATCAGCAGCATCATGATCATCATGTTTAATCAATGTCTTTTGAGCAGACTTATGATACTGTTAGTTGCAGTAATAGTCGTGAAATCTCAAATTGTGACATCACTTATTTTCATAATAATCTTGACTCAATCATCAATCAACTTCATCATCTTATGACTTTCTTTGAGCATCACTGCGCGTTCACGACTCATGATTTAGATCTCTTTCTTTTACTATACAGATATACTCAAAGTTTGTCAAAAGTAATCATACAATGATAAAAATATGATCATGGTTGAAAAAAGATGAAGTTGAAGAAAATGAGAAGTTGAAAAAAACTGAAAGAATGATAAACAAATCAACAATTATTATTCATTCTTGTTTATACTCTATCGTCTTAACAACATCATTTACTTGAAAAATAAACAATGTTTATGTGCTATCTACACGTCATCATTGCTGTTATTTACATCAACTACACATTATTTATACTATTTATAATGTCATCTATACACATTGTAATTGAAGATGAATTGTCATTTGATCAAAAATTTCTTTTTTTCTTGTTTTTCACAAAAATTTGAAGATTTTTATTGAGAGCTTCTAGAGCAAATCAATGAGTGCATGTCATTGTTTATCAGAATAAACAAAGACATTAATTATTGAGATTGAGAATGAACTCACTTAGAAGAAAAGACAATTATCATGATGAATTGACTTATAAAGATTAAATCAGAGACTAAAGTCAAAGACTGAATCAAAGATCAGATCTGAGTTAGCTCTGAAACTCTATGACTTTGTCAAGACATCATTTAGACTACGTCATATCTTCAACTTAATATATCATGAATTATGCTGTGCTTAACTTGACAATACTTGACAAACTTTCTATAGTTGATCAATTCTTTCGAGTTATCGAGAGCTTCTTAATAATTAGCTCTATCATAATATCATCGACAAATTCTCGAGTGCTAATTAGTCAATCACACGCAGCTAATCATCACGTTGACATCGTTGACATCGTTGACAGATAATCAAATCAGAGATTCAATCAAACATCACTAAATTACGTCATTAATCTTGTACTTAGATCTAATAACTGATAAATTGAATCATTTATCTTTGCGCATAGATAATTAGATGATTAACAGCATCATTAAACAGTTTGACAACATCTTCGTTCTTCGCATTCTACATGCTCATCATTCTACTCATCACTCTACATGCTCATCACTCTACTCGTCACTCTACATACTCATCACTTTACTCATCATTCTACATACTCATCATTCTACTCGTCACTCTACATGCTCATCACTCTACTCGCTCATCTACTCGCTCATCTACTCGCTCATTTACTCGCTTCATTTACTCGCTTTATCAATCTTTCTATCAAACGCTCTATCAAATTTTCTATCAAACGCTCTATCGAATTTTCTGCCAAATTCTCTATCAAACGCTTTATCAAACACTCTATCAAATTTTCTATCAAACTCTCTATCAAACGCTCTATCAAACTCTTTATCAAACGCTCTATCAAACGTGTCGATTGAATGCATAAAACACGTCAAACAGTGCTTCAAACAATGCTTTCTACATGACTTGAAAACAGTACTGTTACCTCTGTAATTAGTAATCTTTGCTCTCAGTCGAAGATCAACGCTAGGAAATTCAGAGAATTCAGAATATTTACTTCTTCTCACTTCTTTCTTTCTTCATAGAACAGTTTCTACTTTCTATTTCGTATGAAATAATGCTAACTGACTCAATAGAATGCACTCTTTATGACTTGATATCAAACTTTCTACTGATCTTTCTACTGATCTTTCTACTGATCTTTCGATCGAACTTTCTACTGATCTTTCTACTGAGCTTTCTACTGAACTTTCTACTACTGAGCTTTCTACTGAGCTTTCGATCGAGCTTTCTACTGATCTTTCTACTGATCTTTCTACTGATCTTTCTACTGATCTTTCGATCGAGCTTTCTACTGAACTTTCTACTGAGCTTTCTACTGAGCTTTCTACTGAGCTTTCTACTGAGCTTTCTACTGAGCTTTCTACTACTGAACTTTCTACTGAGCTTTCAATCAAGCTTTCTAGTGAGCTTTCTACTGAGCTTTCGATCGAGCTTTTTACTACTGAGCTTTCTACTGAGCTTTCGATCGAACTTTCTAGTGAGCTTTCTACTGAGCTTTCGATTGAGCTTTCTACTACTGATCTTTCTAATGAGCTTTCTACTGAGCTTTCAATTGAGCTTTCGATTGAGCTTTCAATCGAGCTTTTGATCGAGCTTTCTATCAAATGCTTTATCAAACTTTCTACATGCTTCAAATTACTCATCGATCGAGCGTATAACATGAGTCAAACAGTGCTTTCTACATGATACTCTTCATGTTTTTCTACCAAGCATTCTTCATGTTTTTCTATTGAGCACTCTTCATATTTTTCTATCGAGCACTCTTCATGTTTCTTTACCAAGCACTCTTCATGTTTTTCTATCGAGCACTCTTCATGTTTCTCTATCAAGCACTCTTCATGTTTTTCTACCAAGCACTTTTCATGTTTCTCTATCGAGCACTCTTCATGTTTCTCTATCGAGCATTCTTTATGTTTCTTTATCAAGCACTCTTCATGTTTTTCTATCAAGCACTCTTCATGACTTTCTTTATGATTTTCTATCAAATACTCTACATAGTCAACAATTCGTTCAAATAGATGATTAAATAACTAGTTAAATAATGAATTCATTGATTTAATATCTTGCTTTTGCATGCGCTTGAGCATATAAAATTGAGCATATAGAATCAGAATAATCAGTGTCAGCAGTATTATTTTGATGATTTATGTCATTTTGATGATTTATGTTATTTTGATGATTCGTGTCATTTTGATGATTCATGTCATTTTGATAATTGATGTCATTTAAGCTATTAGACATGCGTCTGCAGCTAATCACGTCAAAGTGATCTTATAAGAAGAGAGATTGATCAAAATGATAAATCATTTAATTTATTGACTAATTACGTGATTAAACACTCGACGAAATTTCTCGATGTATATATTCATTCTGTGTCTGCTTAGAATATCACATTGTCATATCACTCTTATAAATCTCATCTATCTATTTAGTAAACTCGATCATCACAAAGACTGATTTACGAAGAATAATTTTATGTTTCACAGAAGTACATAAATGAGAAGATTTCTACTATGTCAGAATGATTAAAAGCAGTTATAAAAGAAGAGAATACATCTGCAATTTGTAAAGAGTGACAGAGACAGATTTTAGTGCTTTTAGCGATCAATATCTCAAATATTCATTTAATCTCATGTCTCAGATTTGCGTCACTTTTAGCTGATGCATATTCATAAAAGCATCAACATTTCTAGAATTTCTAAGAGCGTAATATATCTATTTATCATTTGATTCAACAAATACAATTTTGACATTTGTAGCAATTAAAGTTGCAATGTTGAATAATATCATTGAAGCATGTAATTCACTGTTATCTCTGCATGATCTTTCTTCATTAGAATCATCATCAACGATTAAGCTGTCAACTGCGCAATTATTATACATTGCAAACATAGCTCTAATGTCACACAGACTGCTCAAAGTGTTCAGTGTATCTTTTGTTCTTTAGTAATCAATGTCATCATAGACGTCTTGATCATTCTTCTCAATATTATCACTCTTTTCTTATTGTGCATTTGCATCACTTCTAGCACTATGTTCTCTCATGATAGCATCTGCGACATAAGCGCTTACGCATTCTTGAGCAAGATGTTCAAAGTGTTCGATCAGTGCGCTTGCATCACTATCAGTATCATGTTTTCTCATGTAAGCATATGTGACAGAAGTGCTTTCGCAGTATGAAGCAAAATATTCGCTTTGTTTAAATCATTTAATTATAGTGACTACTGTGCTTGAGTTCTATTCTTCTCTAATTTCTTTCTTTTTGCAAGTTACATTCATGATGCTTTTCTTTCTCATCTTGCACATGAAGCTTTCATATTTCTTCTCATCGCTTAAAATCTTGTCTGTCTTGTCTGCTTTATATCACAAACGTTCGTTCTTCTTCATGTCTAAAGCATTTCACAAGTCATTAAACTTTCATTCTCAGCTGATCTTAATTATTGTCGATTCGACATCATTCTGTTGTGTTATCACGAGCTCATATTCATTGCTTTGCAATATGATACGTGATTAATTTTTAGTTTGTGATGTAGAGTGAGATCTTTTGCTAAAAGTTTGCTTCTTGCTGACTCAAGCATCATCAGTTGACGATTCATTCTCTGTGTTCAATTCGATCAATCTCTTCTACATAACATCAGTGATTGAAGATTTAGTAACGAGTTATGATACATACAACTTTATTCAATAACAATGTAGAGTGAGATCTCTTGCTAAGAGTTTGCTTCTTGTTGACTTGAACATCATCAGTCAACGATTCATTCTCTGTGTTCGATTTGATCAATCTCTTCTACACAGCATCAGTGATTGAAGATTTAGTTACGAGTTGCAATATCTACAGCTTCATTTGATAATACTACATCAAAGACAAGTGATGTTAGTCTTGAAGATTGAAAGACGAAAATGCTTTCTGAACTTAAGAGTGTTTTCTTATGACTTGTGTTTAAATCGAGTTGCACGTCGTTTTCTAACTCGTATAATGAGAGATCATCAAGACAATCAATGTATACATTGAGTACAGCTTGAGTGTTCATAATCACTTCGATATCATTATTATTAATCTGTTGCTTGATACAACATAGCAGAATCTTCAATATTGATTGTTGATGCTTGCGAGCTTGTTGATTTCATGTCACATTGACGCGCATTCATGTCGCTGCGTGTTATCAAGTTCAGCTTCGCTTCAATCACTTTAGTCATTAATATATGCAAATGTTCACTTACTCTTTACATTCAATTTCTCAAACTTGTTTAATCTGTGCTCTTCTGATTCATATTCTCATATACAATGAGCAATCATTGTCACTGCGATGAGAATGACATTAGTAGAAAGTGAATCAAAGAATATCTTCGTGTATTCTTGATATGCTATCTTATCTCTAACTTTGCAGTAAAACTTCTGAGTCAGTACATTTGCTATGATTCTTGCGCAAAATCTGTCTTGAAGAGTCTTTTCATGTTAGTCGATGTTGTAATGTTCGATTAGTATATATCTGATCATACGCAAAGTCATCATTATTTAGCAGACTCTGTATCAAATTCTTTTGCACTTTTCTTATGAATTGCTTCTGTCAATCGTATTCGCTTTCGACTATGATTCATACTTGACTCAGTACACTCGATCATCACGTCTCAAAGAAATTGTACATCTACTTAATATGAGTTTTATTTGCAACGAAAGATCTGAGCATGTTATCTTTCAAGTCTCTGTCTTCATTGAAATGTTCTTTACTTCAGAATGTTTGTGATCTGACTTCTTGTCTAGATGATTTGCGATCTTCTTTCATGCTTCTTTCATTTTCTCACTAAGTCATTCTTTTTTGACATCTGATCATGAACTGCTGTTGTTATCAACATGATCACTCAATATTCACGTAAGTAAATAACAAGTGCAAATCTCGACAATTGACTCATGATTGATGATGAATTGACATTTCGTTCGACGTGATATCTTTTCTCATAAATATAATGTTATTGATTCTCAGTCTGCATTGTTAACATCATCATCATCAAAATAAATTCTAGTATGTCTGTTATTGATTGATTGAAAAGAATCAGACTGATTGATGTTGTATACATCGAATCTTTGAAATGTCATGACAACTTCATGAGAATACTTTCACTGAATGCTCTGACAGCATCGACAAATTCTTGAGTGCTAATTAGTCAATCACACGCAGCTAATCATCACGTTGACATCGTTGACATTGTTGACAGCTGATTAGATCAAAGATTCAACCAAACATCACTTAATTACGTCATTAATCTCGTACTTAGATCTAATAGCTGATAAATTGAATCATTTATCTTTGCGCATAGATAATTAGATGATTAACAGCATCATTAGACAGTTTGACAACATCTTGATTCTTCGCATTCTACATGCTCGTCTATCTACATACTCATCACTCTACTTGTCATTCTACATACTCATCATTCTACTCATCATTCTACATACTCATCATTCTACTCGTCATTCTACATACTCATCACTCTACTCGTCATTCTACATACTCATCACTCTACTCGTCATTCTACATACTCATCATTCTACTCGTCATTCTACATACTCATCATTCTACTCGTCACTCTACATGCTCATTATTCTACTCGTTATTCTACATACTCATCATTCTACTCGTCATTCTACATACTCATCATTCTACTCGTCATTCTACATACTCATCATTCTACTCGTCATTCTACATACTCATCATTCTACTCGTCATTCTACATACTCATCACTCTACTCGTCATTCTACATACTCATCATTCTACTCGTCATTCTACATGCTCATCACTCTACTCGCTCATCTACTCGCTCATCTACTCGCTCATCTACTCGCTTTATCTACTCGCTCTATCAATCTCTCTATCAAACGCTCTATTAAATTTCCTATCAAACGCTCTATCAAACGCTTTATCAAACGCTCTACCAAACTCTCTACCAAACTCTCTATCAAACGCTCTATCAAACGCGTCGATCGAATGCATAAAACACGTTAAACAGTGCTTCAAACAATGCTTTCTACATGGCTTGAAAACAGTACTGTTACCTCTGTGATTAGTAATCTTCGCTTTCAGCCGAAGATCGACGCTAGGAAATTCAGAAGATTCAGAGTATTTACTTCTTCTCACTTCTTTCTTTCTTCGTAGAACAGTTTCTACTTTCTATTTCATACGAAATAATGCTAACTGACTCAATAGAACGCACTCTTCATGACTCGATATCAAACTTTCTACTGATCTTTCTGCTGATTTTTCTACTGATCTTTCTACTGATCTTTCGATTGAGCTTTCTACTGATCTTTCTACTGATCTTTCTACTGATCTTTCTACTGATCTTTCTACTGATCTTTCTACTGATCTTTCTACTGATCTTTCTACTGATCTTTCTACTGATCTTTTGATTGAGCTTTCTACTGAGCTTTCTACTGATCTTTCGACCAAGCTTTCTACTGAGCTTTCAATCGAGCTTTTTATCAAACGCTCTGTCAAACTTTCTACATGCTTCAAATTACTCGTCGATCGAGCGCATAACATGAATCAAACAGTGCTTTCTACATGACTTCTTTCATGTTTTTCTACCAAGCACTCTTCATGATTCTCTATCAAGCACTCTTCATGTTTCTCTATCAAGCACTCTTCATGTTTTTCTACCAAGCACTCTTCATGTTTTTCTATCAAGCACTCTTCATGTTATTCTACCAAGCACTCTTCATGTTTCTTTATCAAGCACTCTTCATGTTTTTCTATCGAGCACTCTACATAGTTAACAATTTGTTTAAATAGATAATTAGATAACTAGTTAAATAATAAATTCATTGATTTAATACTTTGCTTTTACATGCGCTTGAACATATAGAATTGAGCATATAGAACTGAGCATATAAAATAAGAATAATCATTGTCAGCAGTATCATTCATGTCATTTTGATGATTCATGTCGTTTTGATGATTCGTGTCATTTTGATGATTCATGTCATTTTGATGATTCATGTCAATGTGATAAATGATGTCATTTAAGCTATTAGACATGCGCTTGCAGCTAATCACGTCAAAGTGATCTTATAAGAAGAGAGATCGACCAAAATGATAAATCATCTAATTTATCGACTAATTACGTGATTAGACATTCGACGAGATTTCTCGATGTCTGTTCATCAAAAGAAATTTGATTGAGCAAAGTCAAGAGATGATTATATTTCTTAATTGCTTAGTCGTGTAGCATCGTTGACTTCAATGATTTTGTATATGCTCTGAAACATAGACATAATACATATACATTGTTTAATTTTTGTCTGCAATGAGATTGAGTCAGTTTCAAATATTTTCAGCTTTTGCATTTGAAGTAGTATTCTGCTACTCTTGTTTCTTTATGCAAGAAATTCTTCTCATATATTGAATTGTATGAATCTCAATCGCTGAAGTTGTTAATGTAAAAGAACTTGTTTTTGTTTGACTCGCTAGAAATATCGTTTGCTGATACAACATACACACTTCTCAGAATTGTATGCAAATGAAAAAATCAATTAACTTCAAGCAAACAAAGATTTTTGACGTTATCTTTAGATCAGTGCTTTATCTCAATCATTTCATGCACAGCATGTTGAGTTTTCTCATTACGAGATTTGAGTAGTTCGATGAGAACATCATTGTGTCGTAACTCATTATTCTTGTTATCTTGACGCAACGAATCTATAATGAAAAGAATAAGTCGTAGCTGATCAGACAGTCGATCGTTTAGCAGAGTTGAGACTTCAGTCGTCTCTTTCGATCTCTTCTGAATCAGAACATAGTCACGTCTTCAAACTTTCTTCTTTTTCTGTCAGTTCAATGAGCAGTATACTCTATCACTGACAAGATTCTCTAAGTCATCGACATTTCTTTCGTCTCGTTTTCAGCATTGAAGTGATTCATGAACGCTTACGTAATATGATTTCACTCAGATCGAGTCTTTTTTCTTTTTATTTAACTCTCTATCTGATATGACTTTCTTGTTGATTATGTTGCAACACTTGCGCATGAAGACTGTCAACATGTCAAGAAGCTTCTCTATGTTCAGAATTTCAACTAAGATCAATGCATGACATCATAACTTTGAATTGAGTTCTGTCTCTTGTATTTGATTGCATTGTTTGTGAATGAGTGCATCTTGAATTTTATGAAGATTAAAGACATAATTAAATCGTGTTATCATAGCAGTCAATGCATGCTTGTTGATCTTGCTCTGTCTTGTACTTCTGTGAAGAAGAATATCTTTCATTGCAAGAAGATTCAGATGTCAAGTATTGTGATGTAATAACTGTCTTTGAAACGTTTCTCATTTGTTGATGTGATCAAAAAAGATCTTTATTAGATGCTTGTGTGCAATCTCACTGTGCTTTGTATTGAAATTATCAGCACTATCGTATCTTTGAATCTGACTTGCATAATGTATCATTGCATGTAGTTTTGAAATGTTGAAATGATTGATGTCTGTATCTGATCGCTCAGATCGCAAATGACGAAAAACATTCTTTAGCTTGTTCAATCAAAAAAGCGCATGTTCAAGATATCAAAGAGTTTCTTCATTATGCAAATGATACTGAGCAAGTATCATGAAGTCTATCACTGTTTGAGCGAAGTGAATCGCTGCAGATGTTTTCATGATCAGAAGCGATGCAATGACTGATATAAACTGACATACAATCAACTTTCAATCTGCATCAGTTCATTGCTTAATCATACTGTACTTAACAAATCTCTTCATGTTTTTAAATGATGAAATGACGTGAAATCTTTGATTCAGCTGAGCTGTTTCTGATGCATCGTTTAAAGCTAATCTGATTTCTTTTCTTCTTCGACTTGTACAAACATTCTCATTGATGATTTAACTGAGTCATAACATCAGATACGAGATGATTCTCTTAAGTAGTTAATGTAGCATATTTATCATCATTGTCTCGTGAATATTGATAAACATATGTGATCATGCAAAGTTTTTCACTGAATGTATTCAAGCAAAGTTATTCTCGATCATATTGTTCTTTCTTTGTTGTCTCTGTTGATTTTTAATGAATGCATGCATTTGAATTGATCATGTCTTGTTTAAATTTTTGCGCTCATAAGATGACACTTGACAGATAGAACATTGTTGATTCATCTTGATGTCTGTGATTAATACTTGTTTCTCGTAGTTCATCATGAACTTGATGATTATTGAATAACATTGTCTTATTTTATTGTTTGCGCAAAGAACAGAATTGTCGTTTCTGAACATAGCTTCAATGACTATTACATGTGAGATCATGTATTAATGCATGATGATACATGTTTAACGTACGCTTGAGTATGATTGATAACATCATGTGTCAAATCTTTGACTTGATATCGTCATCGTCGTTGTCAACTATGAAAAGAAATTTCAGAAGAATCAATCTCGATCGTTTTTGAGCATGTCTTGTGCATCAATTTAGATTCTCTATCGTTAAATATATAAATCATGCAGATAGATTGCTTCAATGCTCAGTCAAGACTGTCTTATCGATGAAAATTAACAGTGATATCACGATAGCATCATCAGAAAGCTTCTTCTGCGTTTTTCATCATCAATCAGCAGTATGCATCTCATCGTAGACTTGAAAGTTGTCAACATTGTAATGTTGAATGAATGCGTAGATCAGCTCGTCTTGAAATGATGAGTGACTCAACAAGAATTGAAGTGTCTCGATGATGTCATAATACAAAATGCAGTGCTGCTCTTCTTGAACTTTTTCGTAACTGAATTCAACTGTGAACATTCAAGAATGTCACTCATCGTTTTCAACATCATACAAAATTTGATGTAGAAGTGTCAATCACTTATTTGCATCATGAAAGCTGACATGTTGATGTAAGACTTGCAAGCATAAGTCTTGAAAAAATTGATTAACACTGTCTTTGATAATCTTCGTTTAATGAAGTCAGTGAGCAAACACATAATTTGCTTTGCATTGAAATGAATAATATTGATTGTTGTCTGTGTTCTTGATTGTTTGAGAATTCAAGCTCAACAACTCTGATACTTTCTTTGACACGTCGACTGTTGTTTCAACATTATGATCAGTTGTCTCAATGAAGATTTCAACTTGCAATGCTGATGATGTGAAGAGAAGTTCAGTCTGAAGTTGTATCATTTCGATTCTTGATGATATATGTTTCATATTCTGATTCAAATCAGCACTATTCATCTCAGTGTTCATGTGCTCTTCTGCAAAATCATCTATTAACATATATTCTTGATTTTCGTCTTCGATGTTCGTCTGAACACTCTCATCGTGAGAATCATTCAAGTTTGAATCTCATTCTGCAGTCTCATGATCGCGTCAGATGAGCTGCATCGAATCGCATGATGATGATTTTGATGATGATGATAACTTTCGTCAGAGAATCTTTCGCGATCAATCATGCAAGCGAACATGACAGTGATGAAGATGATGTTCAAGCTCGCTGATGTTGTTTATCTTTATTTCACATGAAGAGCATACGCGTTGCATTATCTATAAGTCTTCGATTAGTGTTTTTATATAATTTGTATGAAGCAATGATGAATTGTAATGATTCTTTACGCTCGACTGTTTATCTGTGCATGAAATGTCAGTAACGAGATGAATTGAAAAATGTCAATCGCAAAGTCGATGAATCACGTTTGTTCAGAAGTTATTGACTTCAATTTGAGCTCAATAGTTAAAATATGTAAATCATATAAACTATATCTAGCTAAATCATAAAGAGAACGAAATCAATCACTTGAACAAATATCATCGTTATTCTCATGATCTAGTTATTGTCACTCAAGATGCAATCATCTAAATCTTTTATGAGATGAAAGTAATGACTGCTAAAGTGCTATATATCTCAAGTCGAAGCAATCTTCAGAGTTTACAAACTTTATCTTGTCATCATCATCTATCTCACTCTTGTCATGACTTGATGAGCAACTCGAAAGATATATGACTATGCATCTATCTTCTTCATCTTTATTTGAAACTCTCTGATAGCATGTCAATTGCGCTTAAACTCATCGTTGCTTCTTCTGAACTTATCATAAGTGCAAAACTGTTTAGATTTTATAGTTATTACTATTTGATGTACAATGAAGACTGAGAGAGTTCAAGTATCAAAGATTAAAGACTTGAACTTAAATGAAGAGATTAGCTGATCGACAAATGTAGAGATGAACTCATCAGTCAAATAAGTGACAGTAACGAGCGAAGATAATTGTTGATGATGAAATGACATTGAAGATGATGTAGTTTTGTTTCAAAGAACTCTTCATCTGATGATTCTTTATGTGATGTTGACTGCTTGTTTGAATGACAACAAGAATTTTGACACATCTGATAACACATCTCAATTGAACTCGTCTATTGCTACTGTCAATAGTTAGATCATGAGTTCAATTACAATGCACATATTAATGAATCAGATGTTGCTGCATACGTTGATTTCAATGAAAGCATACTTGATGATGTTGCACTATAGACAGTGTCTGCAATGAACTGACTGCTTGATGAAGACTTTAATTTCATCAATGAATCTTCATTTCTTGAGAATGAATGAAGTCATTCAACGACTAGACTGAATGAAGAGTTGTTGCAGTCAACTTTTTTGTCATCTCTTGCAATTGCTGTTGCTCAATATCATATTGTCTTCGATTTTATCACTTTATGAGAATGATTTATATCTTGATGATAACAGATGCGAATGAAGTTTTTACACTGCTTGTGACAACATCGTCAACGAGTAAGAAGATCGAGTATGTATGACTCGTCTTTCTGCAAATGCTTCTTATGTTTGTTCTTTAGATGCTTTGCACAAGTGATGTCGCTGATCTGAATGAAAGCAATCAGTTAGCTGATATACAAAAGAAGCAACTCAAAATGATAATTAAGATTTCATCTTTCAACACTCATATTTCTCTGTCTTTTCTTAATACTTTGAGCTCAAGAGAAGTTTCATCATTTGTGATATAATTGTTGAGATTTTTGCGAA
>JAABUH010002359.1_pt1 | contig 18257 bp, 24 predicted proteins | sample 5559121 | NCBI WGS metagenome assembly JAABUH01 (sample SAMN10711871, study PRJNA513364) | rock metagenome | isolation source: Antarctica rocks | place: Antarctica: Victoria Land, Battleship Promontory nord | collected 2015-12-28
AGTTGTAAGACGTTTGTTGTTGTAGATTGTAGGTTGTATTTAAGATAGGCTGAGGACTTGCCATTGCAAAGTTTGAGGTAATGCTATTGCAGCTTCCTCCAAGTTAACGCTATCCGTCTGCGTGTCACTCTTTCTGATGATGAGAGAACTGGTTGGCTTCTCAGTCAGGATGACTACAGTGGACTACCTTTTATAGTAACTATGAGTCTCAAAACGGCATGCCAATACAGGGAGGAGAAAATAACGTTTACCGCCACGTAGACGGGGCGCGGCGGGAATATCTGTATTATCTGATGCGGCGAGCTGTCGAAGCGCTTAACATATAGGAAACTTCATCATCTTGAATCGACTGACCCCACTGGCACATGATGAAACGAGGAGGAGGATCAGGCGAGAACGAGCAGGGCAACATGTCGTTATCGCCGGAGAGTCCCTTCGCTTCGATTCGTCCACCATCAATATCAATATCGCCCCTTCCTCGTCTCCAATCATCAACCTCAATCTCACCTCACTCAGACTCGCCTCTATCTCACATTCCATGGGATGTCACGAAGTACTGCTACCTACCCGACATGATCTGTATCAGTCAATTCGATCCACGACCGGAACCACTGCTCGATCTGATCCAAGCGTACGACGAGATCACCGATGAGCACTCGTTTCATAGAACGTTCTACCAGCCCATCTTGGACAGTTTCCTTGTCCCAAGGAAGATGTCTCGTCAACTTCACGAACTCGCTCCCGAACTCTTTCACTCGCTACCGATTCCAACAGGGGTCAGCGATGTCAAAAGCCGGACGATCCATATCTACGACATCGATCTGAGGAAATTGGTCGAGGATTACAAAAAGAACTGGGCAGAGCTTCAATGTGTGATAGAGGTGAGGAGGATGGCGGATGAGAAGAAATCGTCTGGTCATCGAGCCGGGCCAAGCGAATCGAGAGGGCAAGAGCAGCAGGCTCAGGGGTCTAGCCTACGAGACATTGGAGTGGGCCAGAAGAAGGGGAAGAGGAAAGGGAAGCAAAGGGAAGACGCGTCGGAGGGCAGCGCCCGTAAGTCTCAAACAGCCGTGGTTGGCAGTCGAAAGGGACGGCTTGATTCGTTTTTCACAGGTCATCCGCCGACCCGATCGAGCTCGACGTTTCTACCTTCTTCCGATCAAGCGGTAGGTCTGTCCCGGTCTCGGCTAAGCTAAGACATCTTGACCTTGACGGAGCTGATGCAAGAATCTCAACTCAGTCTGTCTCTGACCCACCACAAGCACCCTATGAACCCTCTAAATCACTGAGTGAGGCGCACTTGACGTCGGGTGTGAAATCCACTGTGAGATCCCTCCACATTGCCAGGCCTCTCCCCCTTGCTGATCTAGTTTAATCGTTCATTCTCCCTTTGCCATCCACTCGTGACATGTCTCCGGCTCGAATAGCGGTCGAGTCAAAGGATGGGCGGCCTCTATCCTGACTGCACAGTCAGCGTGCAACTCAGGTCGGGCAGGTCCCCAAAACTTCGCACGATCGTTATCATCAGTATTGAGCTCAAATTCGTCATATGGCCGACCATTCCGGCCGCTGACGAGAGTCGGCGGTTATTTGAGCTCGCACGCGAGTATGCGACCCGCGAGGCCACGTATCAACAGCTGTGGTACCTGCACATTCTTCGGCGTCAAGTTGGTACACGTATCGGTGTTGTCCAGGTGAACGAGTGGTTCAGCCGCCTGCTCGTTTTGGACGACGAGAGTATCGCGATCGAAATTGACAAGACGGCTTTCTCAACTGGCAAGCCTGCCGATTCCTCAACTTTGCCTTCGGCTTCGCCCTCACCCGCACTCCCTTTCAGCATCGACGAAGTCGACAGACTTCCCATCTGGTCTCGCCCTGTGAACACTCTAATTTCCGTCTCTTCTGAAGGGGAACGGCAGATCGACGAGTTGGGGTGGAAACAGTTCTCGGCCTTGATGATGATCTCGCTCTTCTTCGCCGCGACCTTCGAACCGACCATCGAATACGATAGTCGTTCTCCGCACTCGGCCGGACACGAGCCAAACGTCCCTCCGCAGAGCATCATGAACCATGGGCTTGCCTTCGGAAGTGATGCCATCCAGCGCGGGAAGGTTTCGGTCCAGTGTGGATGTGCGGAGATGGGCAAAGTACACGCCAAACGGGAGAGATACAGGGACGTAAAACACGCTGTTATCAAGAGCTGGTCCAACAAGCATGATGCATTCCGACAACCAGATGGACGGAAAGGTACAGCGGCTGATGACGAGGAAAATGATGGAGGAGATCAAGGGGGCGACATCGGCGATGACACTGGCCGGGGAGGAGACGATGTAGACGAGGGAGATGGTACGGGTGGACGGTCAGGCCAAGATGACGACCAAAAAGTCAAGGAAGGACGACGAGGACCTGGAGGGGGTTTTCACCTTGGTCTAAACGACGGAGTCGGTGTCGAAGCGCTGCAAGGGATTGGTGAGAACGATACAAGTGGTATTCGGAGCATGATGTCGTCCGAACAACGGATGCCTTCTTCAGTGACAGCATACCGGCCAACCTCGCCTTCACTGCCGCCGCTTTCGCCTCAACCCCAGCCTCTGAAGGCAGACAGAGGTGAGCAATTCAGCCGGTCCCAGCCTTTTCTGCTTTGACATTACCGGGGGCTGATTACCGACTCGTAGACGGGTCAAGCCCAAACTCCGGTAAGATCGACGGAGAGCGAAAACGCCGATATTCTGCCAATGACGAGTCGACACTACCAGATGTAGACATGGGTGTGTCCGATTGGCGACACTACGCCGATTTATTGAGCCGGCGCGGAGTTCTGGTTCGGCTCGTCGAGCCAAAGGAGATGGACAGGATGCTCGGCTGCCTCGCAAGGGGTAAATCGGTCAACGTTTGTCGGTCCTTCCGGAAACACGCTTGCCATCTCGATCCACTCTGTGACAATTCTTCGCTTAAAACTCTCGCCTATCCGGTCAACATGACTGTCGCCGAGGCTACCCTAGACGACACCTCGGTTGGACGGCTCGAGCATAGGACTACCATGAGATCCCGTCCCTTGTCTGGAGAAACTTTGTCATCCAGCATAAGCACGGAACACGAGCTGACGAAGACACCGCAAGAAGTGGTGCTTTTCAAAGCATCGAGATCAAGAACCTCACACGGTCCGAAAGGCGTCGACCAGGAGATGAGCGGTATTGGGAAGTATCAGAGAACTGTGGGATTCCCTAAATCTTTGGTGAGCTTGTGACCCGTTGCCGCCTACCCCCCTCTCGTGGAAGCCAGAGCGAGCCGCTTACAGGACGTTCGGAGCAGTGATCTCAGTGGAGATCTCACTTCGAGTGATTGCGATAAGGAACTCGGTAGGGGGGAAAAGAGAACGTTTGGGCGACGTTTGGACTTTCATACATGATCGATGAAGATTGCATGCTCCCAAATTACGGACTATTTGGACGGCGCGAGTCGTCTCGAGGTTCCTGACGACGACCCTTAAAAAACGGAAGCCCGATAGTGGAGGACGTGTCAAGATGGGGAGGACGGAGTCGTCAGGTTGGGAAGTGAGCTTGACGGCCGTGGCGTCGAGTGGAGTTTGTGCTATGCGACGGGATCCTTCGACTTTCACGGTTGTACGACAAGGCTGGTGAGTACTGGCGAGGCCACCGGTGAATGATCTTGGCATAAGACATGATGACGAAGCCGTCTTGTGTTGGCCCACCGCTGAGGAGCTCCCGGTTGAGAAACCCGGGCTCGAGATCGAGTGTAAGATTCTCATCAACATTTATTGACATGGCTGACCGTTTTCTTTCTCAGCAACGACTGCTCGGCCGGGTTCACAACTGAGTGATCCTCGTCTGACCTCGCTAACGATCACCTTGGGCTAGACGCTCCTCGACTGGGATGCTGGGCAGAGGTTACCAGTGAGTGGATCATGGAGGTTGTCGATCCCGCTGTTGGAAGACGGACGCGATGTGGTGGGAATGCGACTTGTGCTGGTATGAACGTCAGCTAGAGGCTTGTACAATTGACCGGAGCTCATGAATTTTACATAACCACTGGTAATATCATATAACAAGATCACTTCCTTCTACCGCTAAGCAAAAGGCGTCATTGACCGGAGCTATCTGGCTCCCGGCTATGTGGTTATATATCAAGGGGTAGAGACAAGACGTATGAGATACTGAAAAAGGAGCGGAAGTGGAACGTAAACTGCCACATAGGATAAATATCCGGTAATCCCGCACCCAGCCCTCATACGGTACCCTTCTCTGCTTTCCCGTTGTCCCCGTGCTTTCTTTTCCTCACCCACCATGTCGACATCGTCGCCAGTATCCGAGGCGGTTCCCGCAGGAGAGGCTTATCCGTCATCGAACAATGAGCTTGAGCAGTGGTTCTATCCCAGAGACAGGGCTGCACTGAGCGATCCTTTCACCGAAAATCTCCCCCGAGTCACCTTGTTCTACGCCAGTGACTACGGTGGCGTCGAGCCTCCAAATCCCAACCCGCTACCATATGTGCCGCCCAAGTCCAAGGAGGATGCCAAAAAACTAAGCGAATACCTGACGAGCTTCACCGTACCTCATTACGGCTCCGACTGGGCGGAGGAGGTTAAGAAGGCTGGGACCGACCCTGTCCCCGTTGCCCCCGAATGTTCACCAGCTTTCCGCGGGGCCCCCTTCGAGAACAGAAAACTGGGTCAGGCGAATCGGAACGCACTGAACCAGCGAAAGCGGATGTTCTGGAGGATAAAGCTTTGGGTTTTCGTTCGCGCGGAGCACAAAGCAAAGCTGTACATGGGTACGTTCCCCCGCCGTACGCCGCCCACCCATCCGATCCCACTTCCTTCGTCCGACGTCAACGTCCGGTCCTCTTATCCTGATCCCCCGTGCAGGATTCTTCACAGACGCCGATTGGTCTTTCAGCCAAATCAGCCAACATGAGCTCTTCACCTTCGTGTACGTCATGCTGCGAGTCGATCTGCGCAATCGGCCTTGGTCGATCTTTCGCGAACACGTGGAAGAAGGCGAGCTAGACTGGAGGAGCGATGATCGGGTCGACGAGGGGAACTACTGGATCCTCGATAACGCGCGTAAGGCGATGCCTTTCTGCGGTCCTCATCCCCCCCTCCCCCACCCCTCCACCTCCCTTTCCTCCAACCCCTATCTTCCCCCTTCCCCCGGGCCACTTCCTTGGATCGTCCGTTGACATAATCGGGATCAGGCCAACCGTTTGAAGTTATCTTCGACGACAATTGCTGTGCGTCACTTAATGAAGGGGTGAAGGACACCGGCGTCTACCAAAACGCGTTCGCAACCGCCAATCCATCGGAGACGACGGAGTCCACATGGCGTGAGTTTCACATGGCGCCTCGGGTAAGACCCTCCACGCCTTGTCGGTCCAGAGTAGCTCATTGATCGGTTTCTACCTGCTTGAAGCTTGAGAAAAGTCCCAAGAGCATGAAAGAGCGGGATCACTCGCAGTGCCGCATAAGCGGCGCCAGACCAGACTACGACACTTCGGAACTCCAATTGGCTCACATTATCCCCCGCGCAAATGCATGGCTGGTGAGTTTCGAGTGAAAGTGTACCTTGCATTGCACTCAGTGCTGATCGCTCTCATAGGTCATGTGGATACATCAGTATTTCGATCCAACCGCGTTTTTCGCCGATATCCTCAATGAGGGCACCACGGAAGACTCGTTCGACAACTGGAACGGCGAGTGGCGCCAAAGTCGCGCAGAGCTGTATAGAAAGGTCGTCGACCATCCCGGCAACCTCATGTACCTCGAGCACCAGATTCGCAAAGATCTCTATGACCGCTTCAGACTGGCCATTAATCCTTTCACGTATCGCAAATTCTCGACCTATCTACCGGATATGGACTGGCCGGCGAGAAAGTGGATCCCCGATGCCCAGCTGGCAAGGATATCACACGACCCGTGTGAGGAAGCCTACGTAGATTGTGGGCGCAATGCCCTCGCAGCAGTCTATCCCTCACGCCTCGCTCTATTCGTTCACTTCAAGTCCTGCCTCCGATACCATTGTACCTGGGACCTGCGAGCCGTCAACCAGGAACAGCCCGATCCTCCCAAATGGATTGATTCGGGGTGGACTGCCACCCAAAAAAAAAGTCGGCCACCGAGAATCGCGTCGGACGCGGGGCGCGGTAGGGGAAATTGGTCAGGGACGCGAGGGGGCGGATCAGTGAGAAGAAGCGGGCGCGGACGAAGTACTTCTGCTGCGATTTCGGTACGAGATCAGTGAGCATGCGACTATCTGTGCACGCATCCCGAGCTGATCACGATGCGTGACCAGAGAAATGTCCGTCTGGCTGGGACACATCCAGCAGGAGGGCAACATGATGATGGCCTGCCCATGAGTATGCCAAGTTATATATGGTGATGTATTCCCGCAATGTCATGCCTAGGTTGCTGCTTCAATGCGATCTAGAGAAGCTCCTTACTTTGCCGCATCATGGCTCAACAGCTTCATATCCGCATCACCTCTCCTCTGGCCATCTCGCCAAAGCGGCCCGAACAACGCTGCGCCGAGTCATGCAACATTCTGCTGGGAACCCAGGCTGATGATAGTGGAGGTTCTGAAAGTCCGTCTGTGCGGGGTATCGACATGTAGGCTACTGTCTGCGAATGCATCCCGCCGCTCAGCTGTCCGTCACCGTTGTCCCGACCTCCTCAGCTTAGACGTCTCCCTCTCGGGTACGGCGGAGCTCTGATTAAACAGTTCGACGAGCTCGTCAAGGACATCCTGATTCGATGGCGGCAGTCCCCTGTTTGTAAGCTCGAGCGGCATCTCGGTCGCGCTGCGTCTCCTGATCAGCCTGGCAGCCAACGCTCAGCTCTGCCTACTCATTACTCCTTCGGGTCGCGGGCACTAACGCTTGGAGGGCGCATACCAGGGGTGTGGTGTTTTGAGTTTCGAATTCCTCAAAATCGTGTATTTGAGCTATTATTCATGGCAAATCAATGAACACTCGTCATAGTATGCAGCTGGTATTTGGGTGTCTGACTGCAGTTTCCACAAAAGCGCTGAGCAGCAGGTCATCATTCCTCCTATACACGGATCGTGTATTAGAACACCCGCATGGGTGCGGTTCAAGTAACAGTTCCTCTGACCGGCTTCTTATTTAAATGGGACGCTCTGAGACGGGAGAACAGGGCACAGATATCGATATGAAACAGGCGCCGACGGACACCGGACCATCTCCGGCACCGCTCTTTTCCCATTCACGAGTCGTAAAGAGGGTTACATCTCGCTTCGGACTGAGCTACAAGACTCTACAGACGAGCTAGAGACCTATAGGTCGAGATGCCTGACAGGAGAGCGAGGGAGAAGCGGCGGATCATGTAAGAAAATTCCTTCCACTCATGACACCTTGCCAAAGTTGCAGAGCGTCCTTAGTGCCCCTTTCCATCAATCCTCCCAAGCTGAAAACCAATGGGGTGAAAGGGCGGTGCTGAGCCGGCCTAGGGGCATCCAAAGCTGGCTCCCGGGGCCTATTAGTCGAGGCAACGGAGTCCAGGTGTTTGTGGGCGAGTTTGGTGGCAAGCTGAAGGGGACCAAGGTCCTGTGCCACCTAGGAAGGTAGAACGGCCGCCAAAGCTGCCTGGGAAGCCAATGAGACAGTGGTGACATCAAACTCTTCACTCCTGATGGCCCGGACAGGCTGACGATGCTGATATCGTTTCTGCGGGTGGTTCCGTGGTTAGGTAGGTGGCTCCAGGTGAGCTGTTATACCCTCCAAGTTGCCCAGTGCATGTCCGATTGCGTTTTTGACCACCTCATGCCTCCAAAGCGTTGAAGGATGGCGCTGCTGGCAGATCTCGCCATGGTTGAAGCTGGAAGGGGATCCGCAGTACTGACAATGGGCATGACGCTCTGGGGCCAGAGTCACGAGGTGTAGAGCAGCAGACAACTCGGAATCGGACAGCCTAAGCGAGGAGTTGAAGGGAATGATGCCGAGCCACTTTCTGCCGAGCTTGGATGCCGCTTCCAGCACTGAGACTTGCTCACAGCGGCTCAAAGACTCAAAGAGAGTGTCCCTCCGGTCAGGAAAGCAGCTTGGCAGCGTTCCCTCTGAGACTTTGGCTCCGTCGACTCCTGGTGGTTGAGATTGAGCAAGGGGGCCAAGACAAGATCCGCTGATTCGGCTGCCGCTTGGAATGCGTGGGCGGCGCAAATTTCAAAGGTTAGGACTCCGAGGCCGCCTAGTTTGATGGGCAAGGCCATTAGGGCGGTATCCTGAGGTCCCAAGTGCTCCGTAGAGCGAATCTTGGTAACAGAGGCGAGTAAAGAGCGATCCAAACGGCGCCACAAGTGATCGATTCCCTTGCTTCCCTGGGCCCCAGACATGTCCCCAGCACCTCCAGGCCATTCTTCCTGGCCTCCTCCAGCGACACAATCTTTGACTTTGCCCATATTTAAAGGAATCGAAGGCTGGGCGGACTCCATGGAGCTCTGGACTTGTTCCAAGATGTCTGGTCCGCCCAGGATGTAAATTCCGTCGAGGTATGCAAGGATAAGCGATTCGGGACCCAGAAATGTTGCCAAGCGGTCCAGGAGTTGGTGGATTCCGAGGGAGAACAGCAGGGGACCAAGAGGATCACCCTGGCGGACTCTCTATGCTGAAGAGAGCGTCCACTGGGCCCCAGCAAGTTTCAAAGCTGAGGACTGGTTGTAAGCCCATTTGGAAGCGCGGTAGAGTGCAGGGCCATGCTGGCGGACTGCCTGGGCGATATCTGAGCGAGAGACTGTGTTGAAAGCGCTGGTGAAGTCCAAGGAGGTGAGGTGATTGTAGGAGCGACCAAGGGAGCCATCCAGAGCGCGCTGAATTGCCCTGGTGACTGGTTCTACTCCTCCTTTGGTCCCTACACCAGACTGAAAGGGCAATAGCCAGTCTGGTCGAAAGGAATGGCGCAGGATCGCTTTGTGGCCAGTCTGTAAAAGATCTCGCCTACTGCAATGGGTCTGAGGCCGCCATCACGCTTTCGGAGTGGTGTAAGTCGAGAGGCACACAGGAACTGTTGTCCTGGAGCTTCCCCTTGGATCCACAGAGCGATCCCAGGCTCCAAGGACCGAGGAGATCATTCAGAAACATCTGGACTCGGTGGCTCGGTTCAAAACTCGCCACCAGCCCCCTCCTTCGGTCCCCTTTCCAGCCCCTGGTGTTCTCCTCGGGTGGGATGATGGAGAAATCGACTTCAATGGAGTTCAAAAGGTGGAAAGGGTGTATGACCGGGTCTTTACATGGGTTTCTACTCAAACATCCGTCCCTCGGCCTTCTGAGGGCGAGAGTACACTCTTTCAGCTTGTAGGACCACATGTCCCGGCTCTCCATAGCCCTTAGACGCTCTCAGAGTAGACAGAATGGCGATGAATCGCCCCCTAACACCTAACCCGAACCCCTAACGACCTCAACTCGACTCCATATCGCTCAATCTCTTACCCAGCCCCTACCATGACCCCTCCCAAGCGTGGGAAGCGGTCTGGGGCTTGAGAATGTCCTCGATGCCGCCGCCTCTACCAGGATATCCTGGAACACACATCAGAAAGCGGCACAGCAATCAATCTTTCCCTACATCCGCCCTCTCTGGCTCAGGACTGCTCTCTTGTCCTTGTGACAGTTGCACGCAATCCCAGGGTCTTTCTCATCACCAACTTCGATCTCAATGCACAACCAGGAATCCAGATCGGCGTTTAGCACACCCACAGGTCTCTCCTATTCGAAACTCGACCTCTCTCACTCACATTTCTCATTCATCCACTTCACCAACCATCGGCCCTAGTTCCCCATTCTCACGTGCAGTAGACACTGGCGAAAGAAGCGGCCAAATCGACCCACCGGATGCTGAGATGGGTTCACCAGGCATCTACTGTACGCACCTCAGCAACGCTCTCAACACCTTCTAGCGGCCGCATCCACCTCAAATCCATTTCCCCAACCTTCCAGACAATCCCATTCGCTTCCCAACACGCGTCCACGGCCTCACACTCGTTTGCATGCATCCGACTTTTTCCAGTCACCCCCCATGACGTCCCCACCCCTCCCACAGCGTCACAGATGGTCCAGGCGCGCTCTACCTCAGGCTGCGCCAAGCTTCAGCGTCGATCCAGGACAGTGAGGACGTCCCAGAGCGGACTGAGGAAGAGTGGAGACCGAGGGCAAGGAGGCAGACAAGAAGGAGTGAAGGACAGGATGGAGCTCAACCCCTCGCTCTCAGGATGCCCTCCAGCCGCTCCCTAGGTCTCCTGACCTTTCCCCTTCGATCTTCGGTGGGTCGCAGATTGGTCGAAGCGGAAGCTTGGGAAGAGAGGGAGACGATGGTCAAGTCAAACTCCTTGTTCCCTAGGCTTGATTGCCGAAGATCCGTCGATTCTGATGTCGTTCCTCCTTGCACCTTCATCTCCCATAGGTTCAGCCATCACCCTCACTCCTTCCAGCGTCCTCAAGGCGTGTATGATCAGCCACTTAGCCTTTCATGTCTTGCAATCGTCCACCTCTCCCTTTGGCGGCAGATCTCGCCATGGGTTATCGATTCCGGCTCGCCGTAGCCTGCAGAAAGTGTGGAGCTTGGGAAGCAAAAGCCGAATGGGGAGGGCTGCTGAGATATCGAAATCGGTGAGCCTGAGCGAGGGGTTGAAGGGAATGACGGATAGCCAGGCTCTGCCAAGAGTCGAGCCCGCTTCTAGGATCGATTTTCGATCCTGGCGTCTTAGAGAGTCCAGTAGGGTGTCTCTCTCATTCAGCAGCGCCTCCTGGCATCGCTCTCGTTGGGACTTGACCGGTAATGAGTGTTCTGATCCTGGCCTCTTAGAGTGGGCGGATCGAGCTTTTAGCCATGTTCAATTGCTTGGAGGGTTGTCTGGTCTCGAAAAAGGCCTGGACTTGTTGGAGGGAATCAGGGGAGCAGCTGAGGATGTAGACATCATCCAGGTAGGCGAGGATGAGGTGATCTGGTCCCAGGTTGGTCTTCAGTCGTCCAGGAGCTGCCGTATACCAAGGGAGAACATCACTGGACTTAGAGGATCACCCTGACGGACCCCCTGATGACGTTGAGCTTGCGTTTGGCCCATTCTCTAGGCTACAATCTTTCCAGTGTTCGCCTCAAGCTTGCTTTCAATGGATCTGAGAGTGCTGAGCTGTCATTCATGCATGCACGTCGTCAGTGGGGAATACAGCTCAATTTTCGCGGAGAAACATGCGACTTAGAAGCAGTGTATCTTGGGGAACCGACATTTCGGCCTATGTATGCCAGTCTAAGCACGTAGACGTATAGAATGGGGTGCTGCGCGTCGAATGGCGGTGGTTTGAAAGCTCTGACTGAAGGATTGAATGAAGTAAAGGGATATAGAGATCATATCAAATGTCGTCGTATGAAAATTTTCGTCTAGATACTTCCGGCACGCCATAGGCATCATTAAGTCGTCCGTTTCGTATGGCATCCTCGGCCAAGATTACCTCTCCGTTGCAGTGAGTCCGACAGTGCACGTAGCCAGCTAAGTAGGGCAGCTCAACTACGCTCACGCTGCCGCACCTGGTGTCGAGCTCTATATCAATGATTACAGGATCGAAGGCGTCAACCACAATATCGAAGCTCTTATGTACAACACAAAGGGTCTCCTCGCAGACGGTGTTCCCCTCGACGGCTTCGATTTCGGAAGCTACTTAATGGGGGGGGAGGTAGACCGACCCTTACGGCCGGTATGGAAGATGTTCACCGACATTGGACTGCACGAGGCGATCACCGAGCTCTCGGCGTGCGAGTCCCCACTTCGAATGACGGGACGGCCAATTCGACTTGGCTCAGCATCCATTAGCCCTCATGCTATGCGGTTACTGATGGAGTTAGGGCGAATGATCACGCAAAGGTCGTTCAAATTGGCCTTGATAACGGGAATTATTTTTCACTTCCCTTTCCCCCTCCTCGGGGCCACCTCAAAAGACGCTCAAAAGTGACAGATACGTATCAGGGCGGTCCCAATGTCCTTCGACGCATTGCCGACGACACGAAGCCTCGAGGGAGTGGTATTGACGCGACTGGCTAGGGGATGAAAGCGCAGAGGAGCGATGGCGTGGACGTTGTACTGAACTTGGCGAAGCGGGGAAGGAGGCTGTTGGGAAGGTCCGGGCTAGTCGAGCGCTTTGTTGGCAGGCTCGGATAATCTCGCGTGAGTGATCTGATGTCCCTTGACCCGAAACAAGGTCGCTTCAAAGTTCGCCAAATGTTTCGTTTTAAGTCGTGCCCTCCAATGCCGCGTCGAGGTTCTCATCCGAGGGTCTGAGTGACCCGTTCCATCATCACACAGGAGCATTTTGCTTCATAAGGCGCAATGAGGAACCAATGGGAGAGGCTCGTCGGGTCAAAATCAGCGCGGCCTCACTAGAATCTCACTGCAAGCAGCAATTTCAGGTGACGTTATCCTCGACGGGCAGGCCCGATGCGGCACGGGACAAACCACGTGGCTTAACTAATCAGACGGGCCGCAGCTTATGGCTTCCCATTGAACAGTTCCTCACAAAACATTTATCAATATCCGCCCCTATGCCCTCATCCAGCAAAGATGGACGGGCTCGTTCTGGGTCTATTGCGAGCTCCGAAGGTCGTCTCAGGGAGCAGGGACGACCTCATTCGGAGACAAGCATAGAAGTCAGCTTGCCGAAAAAGCAGAAGGTGCCAAGGTCGACGACTGCCTGTCTTCCAGTCAGTGTTTCCATTGTAGCCGCTGTTCCGCAAAGGTCTGGCGGTGTTTGACTGACGGATCTTTTGCGCAGTGTCGGTCTCGGAAGTCAAAATGTGGTGCCCGCCCTCCCTTTCCCTGTCTCAGTTGCGTCGAAGCCCGTCTTTCATGTCGATGGCTGGCTCAGGACGGCAGGTCCGCTCGAGCCCGACCGCGCAAGGAGGCCGAAGGTGGTAGGGGGCCGTCGCATGCGAACAAAATGGAATCGAGCGAGGCTCAGAGACAGGATCAACTGCCCTCGACCCTCCCATAGAAAAATGGTATGTCCCGGGGGACGTTTCCAGTGCTGCAATAGGCGAGTCTTACTGTGAAACGGAACGACGGTGACCTGATCTGATGGCTAGGTTCTCATCGCTCTTTCGACATGTTCCAGTCTCCCAATCAAACTGACCAATCAAACTTTCTCCACCGCTTGTCCACGTCCTCCTCAACTCCTTCGACCTCGCCGCGCGATATTTATCAAGCCCCGTCACATCCCCCATGGATGCTATCTTCGGCCGACCAATCTTTTCCCTTTTTTGCGCACAACAACGTCGCGGCAGCAGACTTTGCCTGGGCGGCCATTTCGCAACTGCCCACGGTGGAACAGGCAAGCCCAGGTGAAGATCAGTTCGCAAGATCCTCATCGGGTTTCTTACCAGATGGGAGAGTAGCTCTAGGACGAGCGAGTGGAGCTGGAAGCAGAAGAGAAGATGGGAAGATTTTGAAGATCACCTGGTGGCGTCCCCACGGACAAACAGCCATCGCTCCAGGTTGGTAGAACTGTGCAGGACTCGTATCTAATCACTTTAGGACTCAAGCGCACCACGCTCAAGGTCCGGATTGACATTCCACAGGACCAATGGCGCAACTCATCGCTTCAAGGAGCTGTCCAAGGCTCAATGGAAGTCTTGGGGCCCAGCGGCATGCCTAGTCCTCCAATTATGCGACATCTTCTGGACGTTTTCATGATCCACTTTGGCTGCCAGTTCCCTTTCCTCAATCGCCGGACTGTGGATGGCCTGATCGAGCAAAGCACTGGATCAGTCTTCCTATTCAATTCCATCGCATCTGTTGCGGCAAGGTAAGTCGCACTCGGCTGGCTTGGTTAATCCCAGTTAATTGTACTGGCAGATTCTCCACCCATCCTGCGATTGCCTTACCCCATTTGGAGCCACATGCATATGGTAACGTCTTCAACAATCGTGCGAAGGTCCTTCTCGGATCCATGCTCGGAGTACCGTCTAGAGAAACCGTGTTAGCCTTTCTGCTCCTTGCACTCGCGAGTGCCGGCAATGGTAAGCACATACTGTCGTTCCTACTGACGTATCCTCAGACTCGGAATCGGAGACATGGATGACGATAGGTCTAGCCGTTAGGATGGGCCTAGATCTCGGCTTGCACCTTGTCAGCTTGGATTTCCGGTCCTTTAGGCCTTGATTGACGTTTTGCTGCAGAATCCATCTTCCGACTTGCCTATTTCGGGCGAAGACCGCCGCCTGAATCGATTGCTTCTTGGTTCGATGATCATGCTTGACTATGCTCTAGCCTTCGGGGAAGGTCGGCAAACGACACTTCACACCGAATACATTACACAGCTCCTTCCCACTGAGGAAGATATACGTCCGCCAAGCGAATCGTCCCCATCTGCTACTTCCGACGCGGACGGAGTCATACGGTCACCATTCCCCTTCGCTGTCAAGCAGATGGTCGCTTATGGCCCTCTGATCAATATGCTCAACGTTGAGAGTGGACATGCAGCAAAGGCAGACGTTCATGCTGCCCGTGCTGCAGTGATCAAGCTTTACAGCGAGCTGCCGGTCGACATGCAGTGGAACGTGAAAAAGTGGGCCTCCTTCGTCGTCGGCTTGGCGTTTGATTGACACCTGTGCAGCTTGCAAAGGCATAACCAAGAACACCAAGGACCAACCTTCCTCTTTCTCCATTTGTGGATGCACACCATCCTTGTAATCGCCGACGATCTCGATTTCGAGGGAGGTCCGCTGACAGGTTCAGGCTTCAGAGAAACTCATGGGCACCGATTTCCTTCGAAGAGACGGTAGCGCTCACATGGGTGCCGCTGTGAGTAGCGGAACCGCTGCAACGCAGTCGTGCAAGACCGGAGCAACCCTCTGGCGCAATTCGGCGCGAACCATTGGCGACATTCTGGTCTTGAGCGATATAATAAACCCCTTTACGTACCTTTCCCTTCCGTTCGTCAACCAGTCTTTCTTTGTCGCCGGTTGCTGCTACGTCAAAGGTTGGCTCAATCCCGCGCGCGAATCCGGTCTCTGATATTCGTGCTTAGAGATTGAACAGCACAGGGGTTCGCTGAAGCTTCCCGATGGGGACAACGGTGAGGTGTCGGTCGATGGGACAGTGAAGCAGAAGGTAGACCTGTCTCGCGTCCTCCTGGCCAGCGTTGCTAGAGACAACCTCGCCACCCTTCAACAAGGTCTCATGAAGCAGACCAGATATTGGTCCTGCGTCGCTCGGATCGCTGCCTCTCTCAGCCAGCACATGGAAGGGTTTCGCGATATCGATCTGGGCGATATCACCGAGAAGCTCGCGACGTTTGTCTCCCTCCCTGACGCAGGTTTCGCCGATCAATACGAAAGCTCAAGAAAACATCAGACAGGGTTCGCAGCGGAGATTAGGAGCGTGCGCGAGGGCGAGGGGGAACGATCGTCAGATCCAGAATCCGATGCTCTGAGTACGGCGCCGGGACCAACAGAGCCCGCCATCAACGCCTACTCCGAATTTGGTGAGTGCTGAGCAAGAAACTGACCTAGAGCTGACAAATGTGACCTCTCAGAAAGCATCGACTGCCAGGCTTTGCCGTTCCATTCCGTTCTGTTCGAGGGGGATTTTCAGGATTTGACTCAGGAAGCAGTGGAGATGTCGCAAATTCAAGGTCTTGAGTGGTTCTCAGCAAGCAGGCTAGCTTAGTTGTATGGATGCCATTGACGGCTTTGTCCCTTACGCATCTGATGACTGGGTTTCCATCCGAACCAGGAGGCCAGACTTTGCCCGCCTTGGCCATAAGTGAGGAATCCTGGGCGATGCAGGCGGAAGAAGGAAGAAAGCCTGAGCGCCCAGCGGCAATTTCCAGGACAGTACGGTCAGCGAGGTGGAAGAGGTGATAATACTGCAGTTCCCAATGAGATAAACCTTACCTGGGCGCCGTCTCTCAGCCAGGTCGATCGTGAGCTTGAACAATTGGAAATTCTTGTTAAGCGAGTATGAAGCTGTTTGACAGCATTCGGCGTGATACACATTGGAACTCCTGGGGGCATTTTCCAATACCTCTCCGACAATGTAATTTCAATACACTTACCGCTCGGGTACGCAGTTTTAAGGTCCCAAGGCAAGCAACAGACCAGCCCCACCGATAAGGCCCATTGTACCCTTCACAGCGGACAATTGTGGATGGGTGGGTGCCCATCTCCACCCACCCATGCGAGTCCAACCTCCTGGGAGCTTTTACACCCTTTCCCTCCTACCCATTCTGCCCGTTATTGCGTCCTGGACCACTCTTTCGGTCTCTCCTCTCGTTGCCTTGTTCGCCATCATCCATAGCCTCTTGCTTGATCCCATCCGTCCGCTGCTCGCTCGCTTTGCCCGAGCTTCAGCACTATCGGCTGAGTTGGAGGTGGACAGTTTGACAGCTGACCTAATAGCTCCTTGAGCGATCTGTTGATTCGGTTCCGTCCGAGTGACCGCTTGATCCGGCCCCCAGGTGTCAGGCTATACAGGAACTCTACATGTTTGCGTGATTGCCGAAAATCGAACCGTGGAGTTTTGCGCTCAGCCTATGGAAGTCGTACGCCTCTGCCGATTTAGCCTCTCTTTTTATCAGATCACGGGTATACTAGGGCACTGTCTGTTTAGTACCGGTTCATTTCATCAGAAGTGATGTGCGAACCCCGCTCGTTACAGCCGATCATGCTGATCATTATTACATCGAGGGAGGGTACGAAACAATATGAGAGGTCACTGACTACTTGACAGTCACGCATCACTTGAAGATGTGAAGATTGACGGGATATCAGTTGTATCAGCAAAGGTCCGGTTGGCCAAATGCGACGGCACTCATTGCAAGCCGATCAAACTAAATCAAACTGACAAGCCCGATTTCTTCGATCCCAATCTGAAAGGTGCCCGCCATTTGACCGGGAACATTGCGTTTTGTTTTCCTCTCTTTCTTGTCGCACGCCCCATCGATGGCGACTGACGGCTGGTGTCACGGGGCTCACTCGTAACGTCGCGCTCCAGCAACAGTGAAGGTCACCACTTGGGAGTTGAGAAGGACGGGCCATGGGTGCTTCGTTTTGATTATGAATGGCCCTGCGCCCAGATAGCATCGGTCAAATAATACTGACCCGGCGTCAGCGGACCGCAATATAGGCGATGGATGACAAGTCGCCGGCGATCGAAGCGAATTGAACGTCTGTACTTCTGAGGAGACCGGAGACCTTTCAAGTACTGTCTCATGCAAGTGTCATTATCGCCACTACATCCTTCGCACCAGTCCTCGTCAAGCCTTTTATTAGACCAAGTGCAAATCTCGACTCGCTCAGATGTCTCATTTCTAAGACTGCCGCTCTCGCCTCTCCGAACATATATTCCAGAACTGGAAGGGCAGGTGGGCGCGCGCCCTGGACGGTCTGGGAGGCAAGGAAGGTGACTGCCAATACGTCCTGGAGTGCTGCTTCTTTGTCCCTCGGTACTCTCACTTGGCGACGGCACTGCAAGCGTCCTAAAAATGAGAGGAAGGGGGCAATGAGCGGTGATTTGTACAGTTCCTACCCAGGCGCTGAAACCCTTGTTCTTCTTGAGGGCGAGGCTGAGGTGCTTCGGGGTTCTAAGTAGTTCCCCTGCGCATTGTAGAGCTTCAACAGCTCGTCTAAGCTCGAGATGTAAACCACTGACCGCCGACATATATCAGGAGCAAAGGGTCTTGAGATAGTGGACTCTTAGGGAAGAACTCGATAATACCATCAACTCTTTGACTTCCCATGACGCCACAGCGACCACCTTCCTCTCGCTACCTTAATCCCGTTCTCAAGCATTGCCCTTGCCGCTGCCAATGCAGCGGCACAGGCGAAATTGCGTCAGCTGTCCCTTGCGTTCCGCTTTTCAACTCTGGCCTTTTCTATGAGCTATCTCATGGAGACTGGAACGGCAGACGTTGTCAGGGAGTGGAAGGGAATCATGGATTGCGGCGTCTAGTCTCACTTCATCAGGCGCCTTTCTCGGTGTCAAATATGTGCAAGGGTTCACCACTTCGAACTCCAGCCTGCTCACCCCCTCCCCGGCTTTTCTAGCATGCCTACGCCATATGTAAACCCCTACCCCTGTTGCAGTGTCGAATCCAGACCATTAGCTTTCGCGAACCCCCAATGGTCAACCTACCTCCTGTTGGGTTATGAAGCTTATCAGGCGTTGTACAGGTCTCTCTTGATCATTCATACAGCTCGCTACGGTCTAATATACGTCTCGCACGAACTACGTCTCTCCTGCGGTCTC
>JAABUH010002361.1_pt1 | contig 18248 bp, 14 predicted proteins | sample 5559121 | NCBI WGS metagenome assembly JAABUH01 (sample SAMN10711871, study PRJNA513364) | rock metagenome | isolation source: Antarctica rocks | place: Antarctica: Victoria Land, Battleship Promontory nord | collected 2015-12-28
GGCAGCCGACGCCCTTCGTCTGGGCGGGGAAACCGCAGGCCCGTCGCCAGCGCGCCCGCCAGCGCCGGTTAGGGGGCTCTGGGGCTGCCCTGCCCGATCGTCAACTATTCGCTGCCTGACCCACTAGCAGCAGGACCAGGAAGCCGATGAGGTGGGCGCGGCGGTTGAAGTCGCTCTCGTCCATGGCATACTCACTGGCACGACGCTTGTGGGACGACGCTGCAACGCCCTTCAGGAGGCAAGATGGATGCCACGCCGACCGCGCCGCTATATGTGACCGAGGCGCACCCTGGCCCGGGCCTCGCCACCCCCCTGATCGGCGCGACGGCACGACGCGGCGGTGGGCGCGCACGCTCCGTGGCGGCAGGGACGCGCGGAGCCGCGAGGTGCCGCGCCGGTGCGCCAACTGCGGAGCCGGGAGACGCGGCGGGTACTACAAGCCGCCGCTCCTCCCCGCGATCACCGGGCGCCTCTGCGTCGCGTGTGTCGCGGGCGACGTCGCACGGCCGCCCTGATGCGACCCCCGGGCGGCGCGGCGGCGTTGTTCAATCAGGCGCGCCCCACCAGGGCCTCGACCAGCACATCCCGCTGGCACCGGACCCGTGCCCCCCGACTGGCCCCGTCCGGTGCCGGGACACGCTCGGCGGCCTCCTGCACGACGACTATCGCGAGGCGGCCTAGATCTTGCATCCCACGTCGGTTGAATTCTTGCACACTACGGGCCAGACGGAGCGCTAGCGCCAGGACGGCGAGGGCGGGCAGCCACCCCTACCCGGCGAGTCGGCGCACGACTGACCAGGCACCGGCCGCGCGCCGATCGACCACCGACGCTGGTCGCCACTTGCTCATGTCGCCAGGTTAGTGCGCACGGGTCCTGTCCCGTTAAGTTTTGACTGAACGAAGCCTCCCCACTGCAGACGGCGTTCGGTCGATAATCGCTCCGTCGAGCGCTGGATCGGGCCTGCCCCTGCCCCTCCAGCCCTACTTCTCAAGCGTCCACTCCGCCAAAACCGCCTAACTTGACAGTGTCGTAGCGCGCGACGCTGGGCCGCGCTCAGCGCCAATCGTCTATCCAGTACTCCGCCTCGATCGGCGCACCCGGCGGGGCGCTCCCAGCGGCGGACTGCGTCCCCGCGGGTTCCTCGGGCCACACGACGAGGTTGAGCGCCGCGGCGTGCTCTCGCACGACCGTCGGCGGGGCCCAGCGCACCAGCGCCGCGACCACGGCCGCCGCCAGCGCCAGCACCCCCAGATCGTCAAGCTGCCCGAGGAAGGGGATGAGGCTCTGCGGCGAGCAGATGACCACGAGGGCAAAGCCCGGGATCACCCACTTCCACCCGGAGACCCGCCGGTCCCGCAGCAGGCGCCAGCCCAGGCGCAAGCGGGGGAGGAAGCCAAGCCCGGCAAGCGGATCCTGTTGGTTTGTCATGCCCAGCACCTCCGTGACCTTCCCGGTCCCACGCCAAGTATACTGCCTATCCTGACCTTTCCCAATCTCTGGTGCCTTCCTTCGCGCCCCGTTGACGTGACGAGCGGCAGCGCTACACTCCGACCGCGCCACCGGCGTGTGTGGCGTCTTCGCCACCGCGACGCGATAAGGAGTCTCCCGATGCTGACTCGCCTGTTCCGCCGTTGTGCCCAACTCGGACGATCCCTTGCTCGCGCCCTCCGGCAACGCCTGGCCATTGCGACGAAACCCGTCGAACAGACCGTCATAGTTGGCGTGCTGGCCGACCTCGTGCGCGGTCGGCCCACCCTCGTCGCCGAGAACGCCTTCCTGCGCCAGCAGCTCCTCGTCCTCCGGCGCAGCGTCAATCACCCCCGCTGCACCCCAGCCGACCGCGCGGTGCTCGTGCTGCTTGCCAGCCGTTTGCGGGCCTGGCACCAAGCGCTGCTGATCGTCCAGCCGGAGACCCTACTGCGCTGGCACCGCCAGGGCTTCCGCCTGTTCTGGTGCCGAAAAAGACGACCCCGGTCAGCGGCGAAGCCGAAGGTGGCGGCCGAGACGATCGCGCTGATCCGGGAGATGGCCGCTGCCAACCGGCTGTGGGGTGCCGAGCGCATCCGGGGCGAACTGCTCAAGTTGGGCGTCCGCGTGGCCAAGACGACGGTCCAGCGGCACATGCGCGACGCGCGCCCGCCCCGCCGCGCCGGGCAGTCCTGGTCGACGTTCCTGCGCAACCACGCCCCCGACATCTGGGCGTGCGACTTCCTCCCGGTCACCGACCTGTTCTTCCGGCCTCTGTACGCCTTCGTCGTGGTCGCGCTCGGGCCGCGCCGGGTCGTGCATGTCGGGGCCACGCGCCACCCGACGGATGCCTGGGTCGCCCAGCAGCTGCGCGAGGCGACGCCGTTCGACCAGCGACCGCGCTACCTCGTCCGCGATCGCGATAGCAAGTACGGGCCGGCCTTCGTGCGCGTCGCGGCGGCGAGCGGCATCGCGGAGCTGCGGACGGCGTATCGCGCACCGCGCCAGAACGCCACCTGCGAGCGGTTCCTCGGCAGCGTCCGGCGTGAGTGCCTGGACCATGTGCTCGTCCTCGGCGAGGCGCACCTGCGGCGCGTGCTGCGGGAGTATGTGACCTACTTCAACCAGGACCGGCCGCACCAGGGGATCTGCCCGCATATCCCTGGCAACGCTGCGGCATCCCCGGTGCATGCAGGAGGTGTAGGCAACGTGCGGGCATTCCCGGTGCTCAGCGGCCTCCACCACGCGTACCGGCGAGCCGCGTAGCACCGACGGACAGGCGAAGCGGCCAGGACAGCTATACGAGGCGGAACTGTTGCGCCAGGAGATTCTCGATTTCCTTGCCCCGTGTGGTAATCTGCTGCTCGTTGTTACGCAACCCTTCTTCCCACGCCTCTTCCCGCGCAAGGATGGCGGATGGTTGTCCGTCCTGGCGGTAACTGCGATAGGCGCGATTCGCCGCCGCAATCCCACGCTCCAGTACCTCCTTGAGCTGGGCCAGGATGGCTGGTGTCGCCGACTCGAAGGGAAGAGTAACCGAGAACATATCGCGGAGCGGTGGGATATGCACTGTCCAGTGGGTTGTATAGGGCTGAAGCTGGGCGAGTTCGGTCAGGACTTCGTCGCGGAAACGATGCGACCAGATCGCCGTCGCGACATGATTGTAGCGATACACGAGTGTGAGTCGCCCGGGGACGAACGCCAGCAAGGGGTCGGTCTCCGGGGTAGCGACTCGTGCACCGACGATACGGAATTCCTCAATATCGGTGTTCATCCAGTGCCTCCTATTGCAAGTAGCGTGCTCTGCGACAGTCTCCCGTATTAAACCACCTGCGCCCGGACAGCCCACTGCGGCCCTATGACGACGCGGCGCATGGCTGAGGTATGTGTTACTCCGTGGACTCGACAGCAATCCAAGTACCTGTCCGCGCTGCCTTCCTACTTGCGTCCAACACAGCTTGTACCCTGACTCCATCTGTGAAGTTGGGTGTCGGGGCGGGTTGACCGTCGCGAATCGCCGCAATAAAACGCGCCATCAGCGCGACTCGCTCGGGAAGCGCATCGGCAGGTAAGTCTAACGAGGACAGGTCGGCATCTGCCGCAGTTGCTCCACGCAATCGACCATAGCCGATATCGAGCGATCCAGATGTTCCGTGCAACGTGACGGCGGTGCCGCCGCCATGGTAGGCCACCGGGATACCCCGGATCGTCGCCAGACCACCGTGGGCGAAACGGGCCAACACCACGAAGACGTCCTCTGCGCTCACAGCGCGGGCCACCGTGCCCCCGCCGAGCGGGATGTCCAGGCGGGTGACGGCGGCGCGGGCGGACACCTCTGCGATGGTACCGCCATACCACAACAGGAGATCGACGAGATGAGGACCCGCCGAACCGAACAGCATTCCTCCGCCCTGGGCGCTATCGGTGAACCAGTTCGCCTTGCTGGTGCTGGCAACCGGCGCGCGGAGATAATCGAGCGGGTTCAGGGCGAAGTACGCGTCGGCCAAGGCTAACTCGCCGAGGTAGCCCGACTCGACCAACGCCTTCGCCCGCACGTTCGCCGGAGCGAACCGTTGCTGATGATTGACCATGTGGACCACACCGGCGCGGGTGGCCGCATCGCGCAAGGAACGCGCCTGATCTAGTGTCGCGGCCAGGGGCTTCTCGCAGAGCACATGCTTGCCGGCCGCCACGGACGCGAGGGCGATAGGAGCGTGAAGGCCAGGCGGCGTCGCGATGACCACCGCATCGATGCCGTCACCCAAAAAGTCGTGGTAGTCGGTCGTGGCGCGCGGCACGTCGAAGCGAGAGGCAATGGTCTTGGCCCGTTCCGCCTGGGCGGAACAGACCCCCACGACGACCGCTCCCGGTATCTGGCGCAAGGCATCGATGTGCGCGATTCCGATCCCCGTGCCGATCACGCCGACCCGAACGTTCTCGATCATCACCGACTCCTTGCGCTTACCTCGACTTTGGCCTTTTGAGTGTGTGGAGGAAAGTGGTAGGGTAGGCCCGTCGACCGCTCTTGCCGGAGGAGGAGACGATGCCTACCCTGCCGCCCGCCATGCTACAACTGCTGGCCCCGTTCGCGCCACTCTTCGCCCGCCGCGTCTGGTGCCACGCGCTGGTGCTGGTCGCCGGTGCGCTGCTCGCGCCGGGGCAGCGTACCGTCTGCGCCGCCCTGCGTGCGATGGGCCTGAGCCGGACCCGACACTGGACACGCTACCACCGCGTGCTCAACCGCGCGCAGTGGTCCAGCCTGGCGGTCAGCCGGGTGCTGCTGGGCCTCCTCGTCGCGGCGTTTGCCCCCCTCGGGGCCGGTGGTTGTCGGGGTGGACGAGACGATCGAGCGCCGTTGGGGCGCGCAGATCGCGGCCAAAGGCCTCTACCGGGATGCCGTGCGCTCGAGCAAGGACTACTTCGTGAAGGTCAGCGGGCTGCGCTGGCTCTGCCTGATGCTGCTGGTCCCCATCCCCTGGGCCGGGCGAGCCTGGGCCTTGCCGTTCCTGACCATCCTCGCCCCGTCCGCGCGGCACGACCGCAAGCGCGGGCATCGGCACAAGACGCTGACCGATTGGGCGCGGCAGGCGCTCCTCCTGCTGCGGCGCTGGCTCCCCGGGCGCGCACTCGTCATCGTCGCCGCTAGCGGCTACGCGGCGATCGCGCTGCTGGCGCGTTGTGCCCGCCTCGCCAACCCGATTGCCATCGTCACCCGGCTGCGGCTCGATGCCGCCTTGTACGACCCGGCCCCGCCGCGCCAGCCGGGGCAGCAGGGCCGCCCGCGTAAGAAGGGCCAGCGCCTGCCCGCGCTCACCGCTCGCGTCGGCGACCCGGCGACGGCCTGGGCGCTGATCACCGTCGCCAGCTGGTACGGGGAAGGGCCGCGGGTGGTGGAGATCGCCTCGGACACGGCGGTGTGGTACCACAGCGGCCTGCCGCCGGTGCCGATCCGCTGGGTGCTCATCCGCGACCCGCAGGGGCGGTTCGACCCGCAGGCGCTGCGCTGCGCTGACCCGGCGGCCGACCCCGCACAGATCCTGGCCTGGTTCGTTTTGCGCTGGCAACTGGAGATGAGCCAGCCACAGTGCCTCCATCCGAGCATTGGTGTTCTTGTTTGCACAGCATAGGGTACGCCTCCTCCTTCCATATTAGCTGCTCACGAGCCACTCGCTAGCCGATTTGGGGGTTCGACATCCGTGCAATCTGGCCCCTCGTCGACCCAGAGTCGACGGGTGTAGTAGCCGGCTGGGCGCTGGTGGCGCTGGCGCAACCGCTGCATCTCCGCCTCGTCGGCCCACACAATCCACCGGCGAGGTGGCGCTGCTTGCTGGCGGGCGCGCACCCAGCCGCGCCGGATCCAGCCCTGGAGCGTCGCGAGCGGCATCCCCAGTGCTTGCGCCAACTCCGCCACCCACCACGCTGCGGCATCGAGGCCAGCGCGGGACTGGGGTTGGGGCCGTGGGGCGCGCACGCCCAGGTCGCGCAAGAGCTCCTGGACGCCTCGTCGCCCGAACTGCTCCCGCTGTTTCGGCGGGCGGTACCCTGCGGTGTTGCGCTGCGTGGCGATCGCCTCGGCGGTCAACCCGGCGCCAGCGAGGTCCCGGAGCCGCGCGCAGCGCTGGGGATAGTAGCTGCGCTGCGCCAGGCGAGCGACGGGCCGAATCAGCGCCCCGTCGGTCTGTGCGCCACCCACCCAGGTCACCCGCTGTGCTGGCTGAAAATGCGTCCGCCGGCCTCACGCGGCGCGCTGATACGTGTGGTGCAGGCCACCCAGGACCGGGACCGCGCGCATCGGTCCGGCACATCGCTCCGGCTTCTCTGGGGGCGGCTCCGGGAGCGCCTGCCCGAGGCCCTGGTGCGGCCGCGCTCGGTTGCAGTACGCCACGTACTCGCGGAGCACGCGGGACCGCTGCCGCTCGCCAAGGACGAGCAGGTGATCCAGGCACGCGCGGCGGACGCGCCCCAGGAAGCGCTCGCAGACGGCGTTGGCCTGCGGCGCCCGGGGTGGCGTGCGCAGGATCGTGATCCCGCTGGCTGCGGCGACGGACGCGAACGCGGCCCCGCACTTGCCGTCGTTCTCGCGGATGAGGTAGCGCGGGCGCTGGCCGAAGGGGGTGGCCTCGCGCAGCTGCTGGGCGACCCAGGCATCGGTCGGGTGCCGCGTCGCGCCCACGTGGACGACCCGCCGCGTGGCCTGCTCGATGATGAAGCAGGCGCAGCGCGGCCGGAAGAGCAGGTCCGTGACCGGGAGGAAGTCGCACGCCCAGCTGTCCGGGGCGTGGTTGCGGAGGAAGGTGGCCCACGTCTGCCCGCGCGGGCGCGGGGCGCGGTGGCCGCGCCGATAGGTCTGGATGGTGCGCTTGGCCACGCGGATGCCGGCCTTCCCGCGCTCGCCACGGATCCGCTCGGCACCCCAGAGCGGGTTCTCGGCCGCCATGCGCCAGATCAGGACGATCGTCTCGGCGGCGAGCGGCGGGCGGCCCGGCCCCGGGCGCGACTGCCGCCGCCAGCATGACCGCAACCCCGCGCGGTGCCAGCCCAGCAGCGTCTCCGGCCGGACGATGAGCAGCGCGTGCCGCCAGGCGCGGACCCGCCCCGCGCGCAGCATCAGGCGTGCACGGTCGGCTGGCGTCAGGGTCGGGCGCGTGACGCTGTGGTGCACGACGAGCCGCTGCTGGCGCACCAGCGCGTTCTCGGCGAGCAGCGGCCCCCGGGTGCGCGCCCAATCCGGCCCCGTCCCCGTGCGGTGCGCCGCCGCTGGCCGCGGCCAGCGATGCCCGACAAGGGCGTGCCGCCACTCGGCACCGATCCCGACGCGCCGACGACGGCACCGGCGCAACCACGGCATGAGCGCCCTCCTCACCGAACGCGCGAACTCCCCGCGGCGTGGTGCCGCAGCCCCGCGCAAGTCTACCCCGGCGCGACTGGCGGCACCGGAAATACCGCCTGTCGACGAACCCGGATGAATTAAGGAGCCAAGACAGCGCGGTCCCTTCGACGATCTGGGACAGCTGCTCGGCGCTGGAGTGGCCACGTCGGTACCGCCAAAAGTGCGTGCGTGGGACGCGCTGACGGCCGAGCTGCTGGCACGATGACACCGACCAGCCACGATCCGACGCCATCGCCTCAGCTGTTCCGAAATATCCACCGCCTCCCCCACCCCTGCACAACTCAAGAGAACCCCCCGCGCTGCGCGGCACTTAATTATTTGGCGTTTTGCCGGGTCCCCATCGAGGTCGACGGCATAGCCGATGCGGTCGCCTCGTCGGCGCCGTCGTGCAGCAGCGTCGCGATCATGGCGTAATGCGCGTATCGCACGTCCGCGAAGGACAGGTGGCATTGCCGGGCAACGCGGCGATCGATCTCCGCCCGTCCCCTGACGTGGTGCTCGGCATGTATCAGGGCCAGGTCCGCCTCGTCGCGCATGATGATGAGGGCCCGGTTGCCGTCGCGCGGCGCGTAGAAGAGCGCGCGGCGCAGGAGTTCCGCCAGGGGCGATGCCAGTGGACGCGGAAGCTCGAGTACTCGTCGCCACACCAGCTGGTCCTCGTCGGTGACGCCGATTCGCGCGAGCCTGCCCCGCCGTTCGACCTCCTCACGGACGCGCTGGGCCTCGTGTTCGGCGACCCAGCGTGTGCGCTCTTCCCGCGCGAGCCGCTCCACCTCGGCGGCCTCCCGTGCGCGTTGCTCGCGCACCGCCGCCGACACGAAGCCTGGCGGTGGCGTCCAGTCCTCCTCGATCATCCTACGGAGGCGCCCGGCGCTGTACCGCTCGTCTCCCGGATCGACCTCGCGCAGCCAGTCGAAGACCTCGATCTGGTTCGCGATCATCGCCGGAGGATGGTTCTTCACCAATTTGCGCGCGGCGGCCTGGGTGACGCGGCGCTCGACGAGACTTGCGACCAAAGCAGCTTCGGGATAGACAGCAACAACAACATTTCCCTTCCCTTGCTCTGCTTCACCTGTTCCGATGACCTGTTGTTGTTGCTGTGTCCTTTGTGCTGAGATCTCTGAACTAATCTCTGTAGAAGAAGAATGGCGGATTTTGGCCGGGGCAATGGCGGCTTCTGGCCGGGCCACCCGGCCAGAAGCCGCCGCTCCAATCGGAGCTTCTGGCCGCTTCCATTGGCCATTCGAAGCCAAGTTCAATGTCACGTCATGGCCGCTCCCAATATCACTTTCTGGCCATTTCGCGGTGCTAGTTATGGCCCTCCTGGTCGTCGATTTCTGGCCGTTTCCAACGGCGGCGATGGTGATGGTCGAATGGTGCCTTTTGGCCGCTTCCAGGGGAACCGACCCCGTGCCCTGGGGCGGGACGCACGTAGCGATCGGGTCGGCGGATTGGAGCGCGGCAAGCCGGTCAAAATTGATGGTGTACCACTTGGTGTGATCCAGGTGGCGATGCTCCGGGTGATCGGCGAAGAAGGCGGACTCCAGCAGCCCCTCCTGCTCGAGCTCGCGGATCGTCCGCCGGATTGTGCGCTCCGACAAGAAGGGAAACTGCTCCCGCCACCCCTCGTAGGTGTTGTAGACCCAGCGCCGCCCGTCGCGCACATGCGGCTTGCGGTCGCCGCCGAGCCAGTAGAATACCTGCTGGAGGACGATCGCCTCGTTGAGCCCGATCCGCGCCGCGAGGCGGGGCAGGATAATCAGCGTGTCGCGGTCGATTAGCAGGCTGCTCTCGAGGAGGGCCGGGAGCGTGCCATCTTCGCGGCGCGCGCCGCGCCGCCGCGCCTGCGGGACTGCGTCCGCCTGGGCGCGGCGGTCGAGGTTGCGGATCACGTTGGGAGGGATGGTGTACCACTTGGTGCGATCGGTGTTCCGGGCATTGAAATGTCCCGACAGGAGCAGTCCCTCCCGCTCCAGTTCCAGGAAGGTTTCCTTGATCGTCGAGACCGGCCAGAAAGGGAACTGCTTCTGCCAGTCGGGGTAGGTGTTGTAGACCCAGGGGTGCCCGTCGCGCACCTGCGGCCGACGGTCCTCCCCGAGCCAGTAGCGCACCTGCTGCAGGACGATCGCCGCCTTGAAGCCGATCAGGCGGACGAGTTGCAACTTGACGACGAGCGGGCGGTCGTCGATCAGGTATTTGCTGGCGGGGATCGGCGGGAGCGCGCTCATCGCGCGATCTTGGGTGCCCCGCATGACGATGCCCTTTCCCGGCTGACTAGCCCCGATGGCGACCACCCGCCCTTACCTGCCGCCGATCCCCTCGACAGCGAACCGACCATCCCACTCTGTGTATTCTATAGTGCGGTCGTCCGCGCGCAGGTGTGCCCGACAAGATGGCGGGTCATACTCGCCCTTCGTCGTCGCCTACGGTAGTTTCCCCGCTATACCGGGGATATCGAGCCGCTTGCCGCTGTGGCAACGGCGGCGATATCCCGCCACAACGGCGACGATGACCCACCAATGTATTCCTATGTATGAATGGATCGGCCGAAGTCGCGAGACGATAACCCTCCCGGGCATGAATGGATATGACTGGCTGGATGTCGCGGTTACTCTCAGGTTGCGTGCCCGGTGGCCAGCAGGGCCGTCCCCGAACGACCTGTGACCCTGAGGAGGCCGAGGACGATGGGGGCGGATGCGCGGGCCGGTTCATCCGGGTTGCGGACGTGGTACAGCGCACCGTCAGTTCGAGCGGAGATGATGACCCGCCCGAATATGCCTGATTATGAATAACTTCGTCGCCCTCGTGTCGCGTGCCGGACCGCGTTTCCGTGGCAACCCGCGCGCGGTGACAGTTCGGGCGGCTTCACTCCCGCGCACGAGATCTCCTTAGGTGCGGCAGGGAAGCACTTTCCTCAGTCACGATCGACCCGCGAGCGCGGTGATAAGTCGGCGATCAGAGAGTCGGCTGTCGCCCTGGTGCGCGCCGACGGCGGCAGAAAGGGGAGCGAGGGGACCGATGCGGGTCTGCGGTCTAGGCTCGCGGCAGCTTGAAGTCGGCGCGGTCGGGAGACGATAACCCTCCCATATATGCCCCGCTATGAATGGCGGACGAGGCGACCGCGCCTCGTCCGGACCGGGCACGCTGGTGGTTCGGGCGGGAGAATCCCCGCGCCGCTGGGGGGATCAGGGACCGGCGAGCCAGTCGAGCAGGCGAAGTCGGAAGGCTGCGGACGGGGTGACATCCGGCACCTTCCCGCGTTCTAGCTTGCTGATATAGCTCTGGGTGACGTTGAGCGCGGTCGCGGCCTGCGCCTGGTTCAGGCCGCGCCTGATGCGGCGTTCCTTGATCAGCCGACCGAGTTCGTCGAGCGACTCGGGGAGTTCCTCGACCGGGTCTGGTGCTGGTCCCGCCAGCGTCAGGCGCGCCTGGCGGTAGTGGTCCACGACCGCCGCCGGCGGGTCGATCAGCAGGGTACTCTCGCGCCAGAGCGCGGCCCAGCCGCGTCGCTCGACCGCCGCCTCGTCCCAGTGGTCGTACTGCCAGTGAGCGATCACGCCATCCTCCTGAAGCGTGTCGAGCGCCTTCTCCAGTCGCTCGCGGGTCCAGTTGGGATGGCGAACGTCGATCTCCTGTCCCACGGCGTCGAGGACTTCGGCGACGCGGTAGGGCCTGGCGAGCCCGCCGAGCGCGGTGACCCGCCACTGCCAGCTCAGGAACCGCGCCAGCCGCTTCTCGAAGGTCTGCCGGTAGGGGTCGTACTTGAGCGCCTTCGCCGACAGCAGCGCGGTCTGGTTGCCCGGCCCCATCAGGAAGCGCGCGAAGACCTCGCCGGGCTGGAAGACGAAGCGGTTCATGTCGATCATCGCCCCGCTCTCGTCGGTCAGCCCGAGGCGGTCGGTGATGACGAAGGCCCGGCTCTGCAACGTGAGCTTCGTCTTGCCGCGCCCCTCGATCGCCCCGTTTGGGCCATCTCCGTCCTCGGCGGGCGCCTCCGTCTGCGCGATGTCGATCCAGATGTTCTGGATGTGGCTGAGGGCGCGCGCGATCTCGGCGCGCTGCTCGGGCTCGAAGCCGCTGCGCCGCCCGTTGCCGCGGCTGCGCGGCTTGATACCGCGCATCATCAGGATGCCGTCGACGTCCGCGACCGCCCGGTCGCCGACGCCGCGCGCCTGGGAGAGCCAGAGCGCGCTCAGGGCGTCGAGCGCGTCGGCGTCGAGGTCTGAAAGCTCGCCGCGCTGGCGCCACATCAGCTGCGCCCAGGCCTCCACCTGCTCCTCGCGCAGCGCCGCCGGCCCGTCCACCCCGGGCGGGCGCAGCTGCGCCTGACCCAGCAGCCCGCCGCGGGCCAGCCGCGCCGTTGGCCACGGGTTGCCCTCGACGCGGTCGAAGGTGCCCTTGTAGAGCGCCTCCCGGAGCGCCTGGTAGTGCGCCGAGCTCATCACGGTGAGGTATCCGTCGGCGAGGGGGGCGAGGACGTCCGACGACAGTTGCGTGGGCCGCGTCGCCAGGAGGAGCGCCGCCGGTTCGGCGAGCGGCGTCCGGCCGAGGAGGAGGTCACGCCGCTCGGCCGTCAGCGCGTCGAGCTGGAGCGTCCCCGCGACGCTCTTGGCGAGTTCCTGGGCGTAGGTAAGCAGGAGGTGCCCGGAACGCTCGCGCAGGGCCTCGGTGGCCCCTCCGGCGAGGCGATCGAGCAGGCGCCTCCGATACTCCGGGGCCGAGAGTTCGCGGACCACCGCGCCGCCGAGTTCGCGGCTCAGATCGGCGATCGCCAGCGCATGCTGGTGGGACCAGACCCAGTCGATCAGGCCGGACCAGGGGTCGTAGTCGAGCCCTCCCGGTACGTCGAAGAGGTGCGCCATCAGCGCGACTAAGTTGTCCGTGATCGCTTCCGCCTCCGGTCCCGCCGCGTCACCCCCCGGGGCTGGGGCGCAGACTTCGATCAGCCAGGGGGCAAGCAGGGTCGCGGTGAGCTCGTACAGCGGCGTCGCGCGCCGGAGGGCGGCGGCGAGTTCTCGCTGCCGCGCGCGGCGGACCGCCTCATCCCCGTCGATGCTCTCCCAGCTCTCCGGCGACGCGAGGATGTCGACCAGCGCGTTGGTGGAGGCGGTGATGTCGACCCGACGGGCGGCCTGGCTGGCCCACTTTGCCGGGTTGAAGGTCGGCACGACCGCCGCCTCGCGCTTCGCCGTCCGCGCCATTCGCTCACTCCTATCAACCGCCGACGGCTCGCCGCATCAGTCCTGGGCCGACGCGAGGCGGTCGCGCAGGTCGCGGTAGATCGCGGCCCACCAGTCCGGTGCCTCGCCTGCCTCGCCGCCCTCCCGCATCGCCGCCGCCAGTTGCTCGGTGACGGCGGGCTCCTGCTCGCGGAGCCAGCGCCACCACATCTCGCCCAGGTGCCGTGTCCACGCCGCCGTCGCCGCGCTGTGGCGAATCGGCTGCTCCTGCAGTTCCGGGGAGGGCGACGCGGGCCGCACGGCGGCGGCTGTCGCGTCGCGCTCCGGCGCGAGGGCCGCGGTGTTTGCCATCGGTGCTGGTGGCATGTCCGGCGGCACGGGCCGGGCCGCCGCGATCGGCGCCTCGCCTTGATCTGGGACGGGCGGGTGCTCGAGCGGCGTCTGTGCTCCGGTTCGCTTACGCCGCCCGCCCATCCGCAACGGGTTGACGCGGCCAGCCGCTTCGAGTTCGAGGCGCGCCGCGAGCACGTCGTTGCCCTGCACCCGCTCGCCCCGCTCGATGCGCCCCTTGAAGTCGCGCACGACGTCGCTCGGGAGCTTCTGCAGATCCCGGATCACGCTCGCGGCGACCTGGCGGCGGCGCACGGCGTCGGCGAGGACGACGTCCTTCAGCAGCCCGAGGCGGTCCCGCACGGTCTGCTCGGAGATGTGCAGTCGCCCCGCGAGCTGAACCGGGCTGAGCCGCTCGAGATCCATCAGTTCTTGGAAGGCGTTGGCCTCGTCGATCGGGTTCAGGTCCTGGCGCTGCAGGTTCTCGATCAGTTGCAGGATACGGACCCGCGCGCCCTCCTCGTCCCGCACGAAGACCGGCAGGTGCGTTAGGCCGGCCAGCTCCGCCGCCGCGCGCCGCCGCCCGCCGGCGATGATGACGAACCGCTGCGCGCCGTCCGGCCCCAGATCGCCCTCGCGGACGATCAGGGGCTGGAGGATACCGAACTCGCCGATGCTGCCGGCCAGCTCCCGCAGGCGGCTCTCCGTGTCGTCGGTCACCCAGTCGCGCCGCGGCTGGTCCGGGTCGGGCATGACCCGTTCGATCGGGACCCGCATCGCCCCCGGGAGGGCGGACGGGGGCAGGACCGGCATCGGCGGACCCGGCTGGGCCGCGCGGATGACCGTCATGCCCTGGCGCCGGGCCTGTGCTTCAGCCGTCTCCTCCGTTGCCTTCTTAGGCTGTGGCACGGACCACCTCCCCGACGACCCCGCCGGACACCGCCCGCACCACCAGCTCGGCCAGCGCGCGGTAGCGGGGGACGACGGGCGAGCGCGGCTCGCTGACGCAGACTGGCACACGGGCGTTCATCGAGCGCTTTACAGCGACCGTGCGCGGGATCGGCTCCATCACCAGATCACCGAACGCCGCATGGAGCGCCTTCACCACCTGGCGGTCGACGTTGTCCCGCTCGGTGCCGGTCGGGACGATCGCCAGGCGTCGCGCGACGTCCTCGTCGTCGGCCGCGAGGTTGTCCAGCAGCGCCAGCGTGTCGACGAGGGCATCGATATCCTGCTGCACGGTCCCGGTTGGCAGGATCGCCCAGCGGGCCGCGACCATCGCGCTGGCGGTGGCGAAGTCGAGGGAGGGCGGGGTGTCGACCAGCACGACGTCGTAGCCGGTGAGCCCGGCCAGGGTGCGCCGTAGACGTCGGAAACGCCCCGGGTAGTCCAGCAGGGCGATGTTAGCGCCCTCGATCGAGCGGTCGCCCGGCAGGAGATAGAAGCCGAGGGCGGTGGGGCGGATGCGCGAGGCGGCCGGCGGCCCGTCGAGCAGCAGGCAATTGCCGATCCCCTCGCCCTGCCCGACCGGCTCGTCCAGCACCAGGCGGGTCAGCGAGGCCTGCGGATCGAGATCGACGATCAGGACGCGCTGCCCCAGCTCAACAAGCGACCCGGCGAGCTGGAAGGTAGTGGTGCTCTTCCCCGCGCCGCCCTTCCGGTTGATGATGGCGACGATCGCGTCGCGATTTGACATGTTGCCCGTCCTTCGCGTTATCCCTGACAGACCGCCGGCAAGGCCGCCGCGCCGCCTAACCCTGGCTCGCCGTTGCTCCATTCGCCGCAGCGGCCACGACGGCCTTGCGGGTATCCTTGAAGTGTTGCAGATCCTCTTGCTCGATCCTATATGTCCGGCCGAGGCGGAAGGCCGGCAGCGCGCCCATACGTATGAGCTGGTAGACGGTGCCCTTCTTGATCTTCAGCTGGGCGCAGACATCGGTGATCGTCAGCGCGCCCTCGCCGTTCCCGTTAGTCTGGATGTTCACGCCCTCTCCGATCCTATCAGGATGCGGCCATCGTTTCTGTACGTACAGTATAGTAGGCTAAACGCGCAGTGTCAAATAGGGCTGTTTTGTGATGGACTGGCTTGTTTTGGCTCTTCGGTCGTTGATATAGATCGACTCAGGGGCAAACAGCGTTTGCCCCTGAGTCGATCTGGAAAAAAAAGCTAACATCTGCCTTATTTGACACGGTCTGTATCAGGGGCAAACAGCGTTTGCCCCTGATACAGACCGTGTCAAATTTACGGAGAACGAGAGAGTGCGTAATTGACGCGGCCTTGGCAGGGCGATGGTAGAGTACGAGTCCGTGCTATCCGCTCGTCGCCAGGAGCCCGCCGATGTCCGACGCAGAGACGCTCAACCACACGACCTGCACGATCCGCGAGGTGCGGTGGGACCAGCCGAGCCTGCCCTGCGACCGTTGCCAGCAACCGGCGCACCGCATCGGCACCGCTACGCGCACGGCGATCGACGTCGATCGCGACGCTCCCGTCCTCCTGGCGGTCACGATCAGCGTGCATCGCTGTGCGGCGTGCTGCCACACCTTCCGGGCGCAGCCTCCGTTCTTCCGCCCCGACGCGATTTACCGCAACCGTGTGGTGACCGCGGCCGTGCGCTCGGTCTTCCAGGACGGCATGGCGGTCGGGAGGGTTGCCACGCGCCTGGCACGCGACTTCTGGGTCCGGCCGAGCGAGGGGATGATCCGGCGGTGGTGTAAGGAGTACAGCGCCAGCCTCGATTTCGCCACCGACTACCTGCCCTGGGTCGTGGGCGAATGCTCCGGCATCCTCTGCGTGGACGCGGTCTATCAGGGGCAGCTCGCCGTGCTGCTCGCCGTCGACCCTGCCGCCCCAGAAGGGGATCGCCTCGTCGGCTACCACCTCTTCCGGGGCAGCGTCGATCAGGAGGAGGTGGCGACGTTCCTGGCCGGATTGCGCGCGGCGGGCAGTGACCCGGCGGAAGTCATCACCGACGGTGCCCCGCGCTACCCGGGGGCGCTGGCCCGGGTCTGGCCGACGGCGGCGCACCAGCGCTGCCTGTTCCACGAGGCGCGGCGGGTGACGCGCGCGGTCGGCCAGATCATCAAGGACGTGCGTGCGGCCATCCCGGACCAGCCGACCCGGCGGGCGAGCGAGCTGCGCGGGCGGCCGCGGGCCTGCCCGCCCGCCCCGGTGGCGCAGGACCCCGCCGCCCGGGCTTGGCGGCGGCGACAGGATCTACGGGCGGCGAAACTGACCCAGGTCCACCAACTGCGCCGACAGGGGCGCTCTTGCCGCCAGATCGCCCGGCAGCTCGGCATCAGCCCGACAACGGTGTGCAAGTGGCTCCGGGAAGCACCGCCTGCGGCGGACCCGGAGACCGAAGCGACGCTCATCGCGGCGGCGGTGGCGCAGGAAGGTGAGGCCCTACCCCCGCCGCCAGCCCCGTGGACGAGTTGGGAGGAGGTGCGCCAGGAACGTCAGGCCCTGACGGCCACGCGCTACCTCCTCCTGCGCCGCCCGGATCATCGCAATGGTGAGGAGCAGGCCCGGGTGGAGCGCCTGCTGGCGGGGCCGCTCGGCGAGCGTCTGCGCACGGCGCGCACTTTCCTGCTGGATTGGTACGCGATCTGGCGCGACGAGCAGGGGCAACGGCGCGACCGCGAGGACGCGCGCCTGCGGCATCAGCGCTGGCACGAGGACCCGACGTACCGCCAGCTCCTGCCGCTCGCCCGCGCGCAGCGCCAACTCGACTCGGCGCACTTCGCGCGTCTCAGCCACTTCCTCGCCGATCCCGACTGGGAGGCAACGAACAATGGGGCCGAGCGCACCGCGCGCCTGTTCCGTCACCGACAAGCGCCGCATTTCACGCTGCGTACGCAAACCGCGGTCGATGACATGCTTATAGGAAGCGCGTTCCTGCGCAAAGACGCGGTAACGGCTAACGCTGGCGTACCGGCCGCGCGCAGCAGACGCGGGCGACCTGCGCGGCCCGCGGCGATGCCGCACGCGGCCTGAGTTGAGGCCCAGCTCATGAAGCGCCTCGCGCGTCCAGCCCCATCACCGCCCCGCGTCAATTACGCACTCTCTCGGCAGCCCGGCAGCTACCGTCCACTTCTCGCTCGGAGATTACAGGTGCCGTAAGCGATGGTCGCGCGGCGTCCGACCAGCCACCCCATCGCGCGGTCGACGCGCAGCGCCAGCGCACCGATCATCGCCACCGCTCAGGGCAGGGTGGTGAGGTGCCAGCCGTCGGCCTCGTCGAGCACGCGGACGACCTTGAGGTCGCTGAAGCCACTCGTGATCGATACTTTCGTCTCAAGTATCGTGCAGGCAGAGGTAGCAACCGGGATTGCGGCCCTATCTCTCCTCGGAGGTCTAGTGACCTGTGCACCAACTGCTTTGGTCGGCTGTATCGTGGGTCTTCTGGGATGGGCAGCCGCGACGCCGGCCGCGGTAGCCAATCTCTTCTCGGCATACTGGGCTCTCTAGCGCGCACAGGGTTGGTTGAATGAAGCGACCGATGCTGGTTCCCAAGAAGGAAGCTCCTTCAGTCGGATACAACCGTCGCCTGTCTACCGCATACCGTTCGTCGCCCCACGATCTGGACGTTAGTGAGATGTCGCCACGGCAGGCGATGGCGCACGTGCCTGGAGTTGCTTCAAGTGACATGGACCCATGACGAGGTGGCCCGGGGCGAGGATATGCTTAGCGCCATATACTTGCCGCCCTTCCTAACGGCGTCTCGGGCCGAAGCCATGCGCCTCGTGCGGGGTGGCGCAAAAGCGCCACCCCGCGCTCAAGGTCGACCTGGGAGATTTCGCCTAAAGCTCTGCGGGACTGGCTGGGCCATGCCGACGTGAGGGCGAACACGGGCCTGCCCGGCGCACAGAAAAACGGCTACCTGCTTCGCGAAGCAGCCTTTGCGCGTTACTACCGGTTCATCTACACGGAGAAGTCCGCTCACCCCATGATGTTCCTTCGCCGTCAGCCGCTCTACCTACGCCGCCCGGACGCCCCGCGGGACCATAACGCGCACCGCCTGCCTCTTCGCCGTAGTCTATTCGTGTAAGTGAGGCAACCCGACTTCCGTCGTGCGGCTCACAGCTACCATAGCTTTGCACTGTCGCTTGTCGGACCCAACCCTATCACGATAAACGTGGGTCTACCAAGCATCCGGATGATGGCATCATAGCGCATAGGGGATATTATGACATTATATCTTGAAGTGCTAGCCGCTGCGCTAACCTTGTGGGGTTTACTACTAGTACTACAGCGACACTTTGACGTTCGTACTGGGCTCCTGCCCGCCAATGGTAGTTTGGTAGTCCGCGAACGTACTCGTCTTGGCACCGAAGAACAGGATAAGTGTCGCTGTAGTACTAGTACTACAGCGACACT
>JAABUH010002363.1_pt1 | contig 18233 bp, 19 predicted proteins | sample 5559121 | NCBI WGS metagenome assembly JAABUH01 (sample SAMN10711871, study PRJNA513364) | rock metagenome | isolation source: Antarctica rocks | place: Antarctica: Victoria Land, Battleship Promontory nord | collected 2015-12-28
AGCAAAGCAATGGCGGACACCATGGCGGCGACGACGAGTACGCCGGGAACGGTGTGGGCCAGCATCTCCTGCACCAGCGCCTCGGGCGTGACGGAGAGCTTGCTGTGCGCGACGAGTGCGCGTGCCTGTTCTTCGTCCGCCGTGGGTGACAGCTCATGAACTGCACGCCGATGGGTGCAGATCGCCCGCTGTCTCATGGATGGCAGTCATGGCATCATCATCCCAATGGTGTTGCGAACTCTCCAACCTCACAGATTGCGAGACTTCTGCAATAGAGAACGTGCGTGCGCAAGACCGGGTGAGCAACGACAACCTGCCCTTAAGGCCCGATGGCTAGTTTGACCGCCAGAATCACAAGAAGCACCGCGAAACCCCTGCGCAGCAACACATCGGACAGATGCTGCGCCCACAGTCCTCCGAACCAGCCGCCTGCGGCGAAGCCTACCGCGATCAGCAAAGCCAGCTTCAGATCCACGTGTCCGGCTTTGTAGTAGGTCCAGAAAGCAAAGATGCCGATGGGCAGGAGCAGAGTGGCAATCGACGTTCCTTGCGCCGTCTTTTGCGACATCCCATAGAAGAAAATCAGAGCGGGAATCAGGAATGCACCGCCCCCGATCCCGATCATGCCGGAGATCACGCCCACAACTAGACCTATGCCGAAGCCACCGGCGATTGCCAGCGAACTCATGCGGCTGCTTTCTCGGGATCATTCCACGGCATCCGGCCAAGAACCGAAGCCATCATGCAGGTATCGCTGACACCCGCATAGACCAGACCCGCGCCGACAAACCCTGCGCCGATGAAGAACTTCTTCGAGGTCAGAAGACCCAGACCGAAAAAGGCAAGCACAAGCGAACCCGCTGTAACGCGCACCTGACGCTCCATCGACCACGGCTTGTTCGCGGAGGCAGTGAGCGGCTTGCCGTCATTCGTCCATGCCTGGACGCCGCCCTGGAGCACGTTGAGTGACTGAAAGCCCTTCGCGGCTAGAGTGTGTCGAGCCTCTTCCGCCCGCCGTCCGCTACGGCAGATAAGAGCAAGCGGTTCCGCGCGATCCCATCCTTCGCTGGCCATGTCCAGCGTTCCAAGTGGAACGAGTTCCGAACCCTCGATATGTCCTTCCGCAAACTCCGGGTATTCCCGCACATCAATCAGACGAGCTTCCATATGCACCTCCGCACTTCGTCTTTTACTATATGCTCACATAGTGATATAGTCAAGCCATGGCAAAGCAAGCTATGAGTGACAAGATGCTCGATCTGGTGGCGCGGCGATTCCGCACCCTGGGAGAGCCCTATCGTCTGCGCATCCTGCAAGAGCTGGAGGCCGGGGAGAAGTCAGTGGGCGAGCTGGTGACTGCTTTGGATGGAAATCAGCCCAACGTGTCCAAGCATTTGCAGATTCTCTCCGATGCCGGGCTCATTGGGCGCAGACGTGAAGGTACGTCCATCTTGTATGCGATCAGCGATCCGATGGTCTTCAAGCTTTGCGCTCTGGTGTGCAGCAATGTGGCGGAAAAAAGCCGGCGCGAGTTCGAGGCAATAGCAGGAAATCAAGGAAGAGCGAAGCGATGAAGATCAAGCAATTCGAAGTAGCAGGTCTGGCCCAGTATTCGTATGTTCTCTCCTCTGAAGGCGAGGCCATCGTGATCGACCCTATGCGCGACTTCGACCGGTATACGGAGTACGCGCAAGAGCAGGGTCTCACGATCAAGTTCGTCACAGAAACCCACATCCATGCCGACTTCGCCTCCGGTGCGCTAGCGTTAGCTGAAGCCAGCGGAGCCGAACTTGCGCTCAGTTCATACGATCAGGAGCCGTATCGCTACAGCATGGAGCACCAAGCACTTCGCGATGGCGACGTCCTGCGAATTGGCAAGCTGCGCCTTGCTGCCCTCCACACGCCTGGACATACTCCCGAGCACCTGAGCTTTGTGCTATTCGATGAAGAGAGGGATGCATCAGAACCAGTTGCGCTCTTTAGCGGCGACTTCCTGTTTGTGGGATCGCTCGGACGTCCGGACCTTCTGGGCGAAGAGGCAAAACAACAGCTCGCACACGAGCTCTATTGCAGTCTTCACCAGCGAATCGCTTCCCTGCCCGATGGTGTGCAGGTCTACCCGGGACATGGTGCAGGTTCCCTATGCGGTTCCGGCATGAGCGAGCGGGCCGAATCGACGCTTGGCTATGAGAGACGGAGCCAGCCGCTGTTCAAGCTGGCGGAGGAAGCATTCGTTCGAGAGATTCTGGAGAGCGTTCCTCCTATGCCGTCGTACTACCCACGAATGAAGGCATTGAACTCCAAAGGTGCCTCCAGCGTTGCAGACCTCCCAGGCGCAAACGGCTTCTCCCCCGCTCAACTCGCTGCGCTTCTTCGCGATCAATTTGTCACGGTGCTCGATCTACGCCGTCCTGAAGCTTTCGGCGGAGCTCACATCCCCGGAGCCGTGAACATCGGGGCGGGCCAGAATCTTTCTCTTTGGGCTGGATGGGTCATCCCCTCGGAACAGCGGCTACTCTTCGTCAGCGACAAAGGGGACGATCAGGAGGCGCGTCGGTCGCTGACCCGAGTGGGCCTGGAGCACATTGAGGGTTTTCTGCAGAAGGGTATGCCTGGCTGGATCGATGCGGGATTGGAATTCACGCGCACGGCGCAGCTCTCAACGAAAGAGATCGCCGAGCGAAATCCCGAGACTCAGATTGTCGACGTGCGCAGCGATACGGAATGGGCAAGCGGTCACATTCAAGATGCGATCCACATTCCACTCGGTGAGTTGAAGGCCCGAAGCGAAGAGTTATCGAAAAATGCTGACATCGTTGCGGTCTGCGGAAGTGGGTACCGTTCCAGCATCGCTGCAAGCCTGCTTCAGGCAAATGGTTTCGTAAAGATCAGTTCCATGGATGGCGGCATGAGGGCCTGGAACGAACGGCACTTGCCGATAACAACGGACTAAGTCCATCAAATAAGTAGCAGACATGCCTTGGAATGCCTTCATAGACGTGTGAGCGGTCAAATTCTCAAAGTTCGCTTCGCCGCCATCCCGGAACAATCGAGCCGGCGGCGCCGTAGACCTTCTCAATTAGTGTCGAGCTGAACCTGTTCATGTATCTTCCCGTGCCATTCGACAGACACGGCACAGCTTTTCCCAACGAATACAATAGTTTCCTCGCGTCTGTGCTGTATGCGTGCAGCGCATTAGATCAAGAGCCGTAAACAGTTTGTCTCATCACAAATTTTTGTTTTGAACGATCCGCAAAAGGGGATGGCGGAGAGTGGGGGATTCGAACCCCCGGTACAGGTTTCCCTGTACAACGGTTTAGCAAACCGCCGCCTTCAGCCACTCGGCCAACTCTCCTGCACTGGTGTTGCCAGGGTTCTACGCCCGAACGCGGAACCGCCCGGTGGCTTGCCGGGACTTCCCCGATTATAGCCTGAGCCTGCGACCCATAGCTTTGCTTTGTGTGCGGGATGAGCGGAGCCTTCAGGAGCCGCCTAATAACCAGTACTTGTGCTCGCCGCGGCCAGCTAATGCGCACTGGACTTGTCTACACTGGTGCGAACCGGATTCAGGCAACGACCAAAATGCGCACATAGGAGAGCACACGAATTGATTCGCAAGATGCGCCTGCTGCCGCTCGTCGGAGCGACCTACTTCATGGTCGCGGGCGGCCCTTACGGTTTGGAAGACATCATCGGCAAGGCCGGCTATTTGCGCGCGCTGCTGCTGCTGCTCGTCATCCCTATTGTGTGGAGTCTGCCCACCAGCCTGATGGTCGGCGAACTGGCCAGCGCCATGCCCATTGAAGGTGGCTACTACATTTGGGTGCGGCGTGCGCTGGGCAGCTTCTGGGGTTTTCAGGAGGCGTGGCTGTCACTGGCGGCAAGCATCTTCGACATGGCGATTTATCCAGTCACGTTTGTGCTTTACCTTGGCCGCATTGCGCCCGCCTGGACTGCCGGATCACGCGGCACTCTGTGGGCGCTGGCGGTGGTCTTCGCCTGCGCGGCATGGAACCTGCGTGGCGCGCGCGCGGTTGGCGAGGGCTCGGTCTGGCTCTTCGCCGTGATGCTTGCGCCATTTGTCGCACTCATCGCGCTGGGCGTCTGGCGTGGCTTTGCACTGCACGCGAGCGCACCCGCGCTCACGCATCCTGCTGCCGTGTCCGATCTTGCCGGCGCGATCTCGGTCTGCCTGTGGAACTACATGGGTTGGGACAACGCCTCTACCTTTGCCCAGGAGGTCGAAGATCCGCAGCGCACCTACCCGCGTGCGATGCTGCTTTCCGCCGCGCTGGTGGCGGCTACCTATGTCCTGCCGCTCGCCGCTGTCGCATGGGCAGGCATTCCCGCCGCGCAGTTCTCCACCGGTGCCTGGGCGGACGCCGCCCGCACACTGGGAGGCCGTGGGGTTGCAGGCGCGGTGCTTGCAGTGGCGGTGGTTGCGGGCGGAACCATCTCCGGCATCGGCATGTTCAATGCGCTCATGATGAGTTATACCCGGCTGCCGTTGGCGCTCGCTGAAGAAGGTCTGCTGCCACGCGTTTTCGCGCAACGCACACGCGCCGGAGTTCCCTGGGTGAGCGTGCTGGTGTGTGCGGCAGCCTGGGGGCTCGCCGTGCAGATCACCTTCGAGCGCCTGATCTCGATCGACCTGGTTCTTTACGGCGCGTCTCTGCTGCTTGAGTTCGTGGCGCTAGTGGTGCTGCGCGTGCGCGAACCTCATCTGCCGCGTCCATTCCGCGTGCCCGGCGGAATTGTGGGAGCTGTCGGAGCCGGAATCTTCCCCGCGCTGCTGATCGTCTTCGCGCTCTGGGCGGCGCGCGATGAGCGTATGGCCGGGATGCCGTCGCTGCTGTTCGCCGCACTGCTCGCCGCCGCCGGACCTCTGCTCTACGGGCTGGCTCGGTCAGCCCAGCGTCTACGCTTCAGGTCGGTGGAGGGTTGAATCTCCACACAAATGCGCCTAATCTCTCCTCCAGACACTTCGCCGTGAGGACGGTCCTATGCCATTCGTCAGCCTGACCCGCCTGCGCCTCCGTTCGGTTCGCTTCCTGCCCCGCTTCGCTCTGCACACGATGCAAGCACTGCGACAGGTGAAGCGGTCGGGCGGCTATCTCGGCGGCGGTCTTCTCCCAGACCGTAGTTTTACCTTCTGGACTATGACAGCGTGGGATTCTGAAGCGAGCATGCGCGCGTACATGATTAATGGCGCGCACAAACGGGCCATGCCGCACCTCCTGAACTGGTGCGATGAAGCCTCCGTCGCCCACTGGACACAGCCGGAAGAGGCACTTCCTTCCTGGGATGAGGCTGACCGCCGAATGCGCGCCAGTGGCCGTACTTCCAAGGTGCACCATCCCAGCGCCAATCACGCGGACCTAAACTACCGCGCACCGCGAACGAGTGGCGGCGTGGCGCTTTAGCTGCGCAGCCCCAGTCTCAAAATCGAGACCGGGGCCACCGGTTTGACATAGGATTGGACTCTCTCAGACGACAAAACCGCTATTTCTGCGGCACCGGCTTGGGCTCAGGATGCTTCTTGTCCTCGATGAACCGCGCCCGCGCCTCTTCTACCTTGCTTCGCGCGAACGCTGCATCGCGCCAGCCCTTTACTTCGACCCGCTTGCCTTCCAGATCTTTGTAGATCGCAAAGAAGTGGGTGATCTCGCGCAGCATATGCGGGTAAATTTCGGAGTAGTTCCACACATCCTTGTAGCGCGGATTGCCCATGCCGACGCACAGTACCTTCTCATCGCCCAGACCCTGGTCCATCATCTCGAGCAGACCAATGGGCCGCACTTCCATCACGCAGCCAGGGAAGCTGGGGTTGTCGACCAGCACCAGCACGTCCAGTGGGTCGCCATCATCGCCAAGCGTTGAAGGGATGAATCCATAATCGCCTGGATAGTGCACTGGAGACCACAGGTTGCGATCCAGCCGGAAGACATGCAAATCCTTGTCATACTCGTACTTGTTCACGCCCTCCTGAGGAATCTCAATGACGACGTTGATCACCTCCGGGCTCTTGGGCCCGACGGGTAGTTCCAAATAATTTGGCATAGAATCCGGCATCTCTTCTCGCGTGCGGTGGAATAGTTTGTACGTCCGGTCCAGAGGATCGGCCAGGCAGCGCCACGACTGAAACGCTCCGCGATGCAGACCGGCCTCAGGAAGCCACGTGACGGGCTCACATCAAAGTCTATAATCGAAACCAATGAAAGCCCACGTCTATGTTACGTTGAAGCGCACGGTGCTGGATGCGCAAGGACAAACCGTTGCGGACGCGCTGCGGCGAATGCACTACCGCGGAGTCTCCGATGTGCGTCAGGGCAAATATTTTCTACTCACGCTCGACTCTGCACAGCTTGCGTCCGCTGCGACGCGCGAGGCAGCCGAGCAGGCGGCTTATGAGGAGGTAGACCGGATTGCGCGCGAGGTGCTCGTCAACCCGGTGATCGAGGAGTACAACTTCCGTCTAGAGAGTTAGTCCGGCCGCCCAGGGTCCAGTTCTCACTACAATCAGCACCATGCGTTGCTTCTACAAGAGAACACAGGGCACCAAGCCTTCACTATTTCGAGGAGTTTCGCTTTCTGCGCAACCACACACCCTGGGGAGATTCGCTCGCGTGGCTGAAGCAACTGAAGACGTTTCGCTCGCCAGCGCGGGATCTGGATCTGCCAGCGCCGTTCCTCATGCCTTGCGTGTTGTCGCGATTGGCGGAGGAACTGGCTTGTCCACACTCCTCCGCGGACTTAAGCGGTACGTCGCGCCTCCGCCGGGTGCGAGCGGAGACGCGAACTGCAAAGATACGCCTTGCCTGATCCGCGATTTGGCTGCCGTGGTTACGGTGACCGATGATGGAGGGTCTTCTGGCCGTCTGCGCCAGGACTTCAACATGCTTCCGCCAGGGGACGTGCGCAACTGCATGGTTGCGCTCAGCGAAGATGAGCATCTGCTCTCGAAGCTCTTTCAATTCCGCTTCGGCCAGGGTGAGCTCCAAGGCCACAGCTTTGGCAATCTGTTTGTGGCCGCGCTCTCGCATATCACCAAAGACTTCGCGCAGGCGGTGCAGATGTCATCGCAGATTCTCGCAACACGCGGACGCATTTACCCTGCGACCAATGTGGACGTGAACCTGGCTGCGCAGATGGACGACGGTTCGCTGGTGCGCGGGGAAACGAATATAACGGCCAGCAAGCGGCGAATCGTCGAACTTCTACTCGAACCCGCTGATGCGCACCCACTTCCCGAGACGCTGGAAGCCATTGCTAACGCGGACCTGATCACGCTGGGCCCAGGTTCCCTCTATACCTCGTTGATCACCAACCTGCTGGTGCGCGGAATTCCCGAAGCGCTGGCAGCATCGCGCGCAACCCGCGTCTACGTGGGGAACCTGATGACTCAGGCGAATGAGTCACTGGGCTTGTCGCACGCGCAGCACATTGAGAAAATCCTGGAGCATTGCGGTCCGCAGGGTGGACGCATCTTCGATTACGCGCTGATCAATACTGCGCCTATCTCGCCGACGCTGCTCGAGCGCTACGCCGCTGAAGGGCAGCTGCCGATTGAGGCCGATCTCGACTGCATCCGCTCTCTAGGCGTCGAGCCCATCGCAGGCAACTTCGTTCACGAAGGCAACCTGCTGCGCCATGACCCCGACAAAGTGACCGACTGTCTGCTCAAGTTGGGGTTGAAGCGGCACTCCTCTTGAGACATGTAGATTCAAGCTGCTTGCGATTTACGGCTACAAAACCAAGCGAAAGTTGGAACTATAGCTGATTCTGTAAAGTTGTACAGCGTTTCGGCGTTCGGCCAATACAGGGGATCCTTAACTGCGTTTAGGAACGACTCTACAGGAAATGGGAAATCGGCTTGAAACAAGGTAGTAAGTGGAGGTAGAGACGCTCCTACGTCTTCGGGTTGTCATTCCCGAAGGGGATCTGCGTTTGTTCTTGCTGTCCTGTTCTCTACACCATCTGCAAATCCGCTTTACGATTTCCGATAAACCTCACGACGGTTCCCGATGCGCACGACGTAGATAATCAGCTTCTTGTCCTCGATACTGCTGATGATGCGGTAGTCTCCCACGCGATACTCCAGAACTGGCCGAGTTCGGAACCTTTCAACGCCTCTCCTAAAGTACGCGGGTTGTCTAGCAGCGCGAGCCTGCCATGCAGGAAGCTTAGGATGCGCCGCGCAAATTGCCGATCAAGTTGATCAAGATTTTTACCGCTGAAGGCGTGAGCTCAATCTTCCAGGCCATAACGCTTCATGATTTGTTCGAGTGGACTAGACTTCAATCGTCCCGCGCGGATTCCCGTCATCTCCTGCTCGGCCAGATACAAGCCTTCCAGATCATCCAGGTGTTCGAGAATCGCTTCGCGAGCATAGAACGTTTTGCTCCGCTCCGTCTTTCGGGCGAGGTTCTCAAGTCTCTGCTCCACATCCTGCGACAAGCGAATTGCAAGCATCACATCCTCCGCTGTACAAGTATAGACGCTTCAAGATTCGAGCTACCTCGCGATGCTCACCAACTCACTAGCCTTTGGTTCCTCCACGGTGCGCTTCAACTGACCGCACGCCGCGTAGATGTCGCGCCCACGCGGTTTGCGGGTGAAGGTCGGGATGCCGCCCGCAACCAGAATTTCATGGAAGACCGCCACATCTTCCGGCGTGGGCTGATGAAATTCAATGCCGGGACCTGGGTTCCAGACGATCAGGTTGACCTTAGCCTGCACACCCCTCAGCAATGCGAGCACCTCACGTGCGTGCTCGGGCTGATCGTTGACCCCGCCCAGCAGAACGTATTCGAAGGTCACGTATTCGCGCTTGCCGAATGGAATGGTCTTAAGCGCCGCCAGCAGCGCGGCAATGTTCCACTTGCGCGTGATCGGCATGATTTCGCCGCGCACACTGTCGTTCGAAGCATTCAGGCTCAAGGCCAGGTTCGGCCGCACGGGTTCCAGCGCGAAACGTCGGATTGCCGGCTCAATCCCGGAGGTGGAAACCGTCATGCGCGCCGGAGAAATCCCCATCTGCTCGCTCAGAATGCGAAAGGCAGCCATGAAAGCGTCGTAGTTGAGAAATGGCTCTCCCATGCCCATGAAGACCAGGTTGATGCGCTCGGGGCTTCCCTGCCCTTTCGCTGAACCGACCTGAACTGCATGACGGTTGAGCACGGCGGCGACCTGCCCCGCAATCTCTCCTGCGGTCAGGTTGCGGCGAATCCCAAGCTTCGCCGTCAAGCAAAACTGGCAATTGACCGCGCAGCCCACCTGGCTCGAAACGCAGATCGTTGCCCGCCGGAAACGCGCCGACATAGAATCGTCCGATTCTGCCGCGGCACCATCGCCCTCGGGCATCCAGACCGTCTCTACGGTTTCGTCGTCGACCAGCGCTACCAGATACCGTTCTGTGCCGTCCACAGATTTTGCTGTCTGCGCCAGCCGCGGCAGACCGACGCGGTAGCCTGCCCGCTGCATGGCCTCGCGTATTGTCGCGGGCAGCGTGGTGATCTCGTCCAGCGACTCCACCCGCTGGCGGTAAAGGGCCTGTGCCACCTGCGTACCACGAAAGCGTGTTTGCCCGAACTCCAGCATCAAATCCCGCAACTGCTCGAGCGAGAGCCCGAAGAGGGTTTTCTCTGCAAGCTCAGTCCGTGGCGTGGAGAGTTCGATCGGCACACCCCAGTTTACCGCGCCCGCAGGCTTCAATATGAAACAATTGGCTTCGAAGGAGTCCGATGTCCGCAACCCTCGTTTCCCCTCCGCCGTTCAGAATCACACCGGAGCGCAATATTCGCCGCACTGAGTTGTCTAACGGCCTGCTGGTCATTACGGAGTCGATGCCGCACGTGCGCAGCGTCTCCATGGGCGTCTGGATCAATTCCGGAGCGCGGGACGAGTCTGCTGAAGAAAACGGCATCGCCCACTTTGTGGAGCACATGGTCTTCAAAGGAACGACATCGCGTTCCGCCCAGCAGATCGCCCGCGAGGTGGATTCTATTGGCGGAAATCTAGACGCATTTACAGGCAAGGAATCGGTCTGCTTCAACATCAAGGTGCTGGATGAAAATACCGGGGCCGCCCTCGATGTGCTCAGCGACCTGGTGTTGAACCCGAAGTTTTCGCAACCTGATCTGGAGCGCGAGCAGGGTGTCATCCTCGAAGAGATCAAAATGGACGAGGACAATCCCGACTACCTCGTTCACGAAACATTTACCCAGAACTTCTGGCCGAATCACGCTTTGGGACGGCCTATTCTGGGCACTGTGAAGACGGTTTCGCAGTTCACCACAGAAACCGTCCATCGGCATCACAGCCGGCGGTTCACGCCCGGTGGAATGCTTTTTACGGCGGCCGGCAACCTGGAGCATGACGGCTTTGTGGCTATGGTCGAGGGCAAGTTCGGCCAGATCTCCGCAGGGAGCGTGGGTGCTGGCGCAGCATCGAATCCGCCACACGCGACGCCTCATATCACCATAAAGAATAAAAAGTCGCTCGAGCAGGTGCAGATGTGCCTTGGTGTGCCTGCACCCGCAGTGGACGATCCACGCCGCTTCGCCCTCTACATCCTGAACTCCATCCTTGGCGGTGGCATGAGTTCGCGCCTGTTCCAGAGCATTCGCGAGGACCAGGGACTTGCCTACTCCATCTATTCGGAGATGAGCCCGTTCCGCGACACAGGCACGCTTGCAGTCTATGCAGGGATGTCGCCGGACAAAGCAGAACGCGTGCTTGAGCTTACGCTGGCCGAGTTGCGCCGTCTGAAACAACAGGCAGTCACGTCCGCCGAGTTGAAGCAGGCGCAGGACCAGATGAAGTCGAACATTGTGCTGGGCATGGAAGGTGCGGGGAGCCGCATGTCCAACCTCGCACGGCAACAAATGTACTTTGGGCGCCATATTCCGCTGGACGAGATTACCGCAGCCATCAACAGCGTCACGACAGCCGAAATCCAGAACATCGCGAATGAATTGTTTAACTCCGACGCAATTGCTTTGAGCCTGCTTGGTAACCTGGGTAAGCTCAAGATTGAACGCGCACAGTTGATGTGCTGACCCCCGGCCCCTGCTGATACATTTTGTAGGCATCTAGTTTTGAGAGCGCGAAGATTACCGGAGCGCTGACGCGGAGAACAATGACAAGACTGAATGACGTTCCATCCTTCGAGCTGAACGTGCAGCGCAACCGGCAGGTCGACGGCTTTACCCTGATCGAGTTGCTGATCGTCATGTCGGTCATGCTCATCATCATGACGCTCGCAATTCCCCAGCTGCTCAAGGTCAGCAAGACCGCCAACGAGACCTCCGCAGTCGCCTCAGTCCATGCGATCGGGCAGGCGGAGCTCGAGTACAACTCGTCCTACCCGTCGACTGGCTTCGCGTGCGGGCTGGCGCCGCTGGGCGGCACGCCGGGAACGCCACCCTCTCCGCAGGCCGGTCAGATGCTCGATCCTACACTCGCCGCTGGAGTGAAGGCTGGCTACAAATTTGCCATCACCAACTGCAGCAAAGTGACCGTGAATAATCACGACATGATCACCGGCTATGAAATTACGGGCGTCCCTGTCTCGATTGGCCGCTCCGGCGACCGCGGCTATTGCATGGACGAGAACAACATCATGAAGTTCGATCCTGCGGGCGGCACCAATTGCACCCAGTCGCTCCAGTAGTTCGGGGGCTGCAGACAGGGCTGAAGGTCGTACTCTGCTGCCTCGCTCTGACTGCGCCTAGCGTCGGCCAGGGCAGCCCAGCGGTTCCGCTGCCTCAAGCGGGCCAGACTGCCCTGCTGTATCGAGTCGACCAGCATTACAACCACCTGCGATCCCTCAAGACCCACTACGTCGAACGCTATAACGGCATGGGTCTGTCGCGGGAGGAGAGCGGGACGCTGCTGCTGAAAAAGCCGGGTCGAATGCTGTGGCGTTACGACACCCCTCAGGGCAAGGTTTTTGTGCTCGACGGAAGATATGCATGGTTCTACACGCCGGGAGATCACCAGGCTCAACGCCTCGCTGCCAGCAAGCTCGACGATCTACGCACTCCCCTGCGCTTCCTGCTGGGCCACACGCAGTTGAGCAAAGAACTGCAGCACGTTGCCGTGTCACCTGACGGCGCAGACTATCGAATCTCCGGCGTGCCCAAAGGACTGGAAAAGCGCGTTCGCGAGTTGAGCCTGCTGGTGACCCCAGATGGCAGCATCGACCGGATGAAGATTGTGGAACTGGACGGGGCCACCACAGAGTTCGAGTTCACTGAGAGCGAAGAGAATGCGCCGACCCAGCCGGCAAACTTTGTCTTTACGCCGCCGCCTGGTGTCGCGGTGGTGGACGCGCTGCCCCCGGTCTAAAGCGAATTTACAGATTGTGTAAGCAAGAACAAACGCAGATTCCCTTCGGGAATGACAACCAGAACACGGGAGAGAATGACGCCCAAACAGGGGAAAGCCTTTCTACATCCTCTTGCTACCTTATTAGCAACCCGATTTACCGATCCTGTAGAGTCGTCATCCTGAACGCAGTGAAGAGCCTGCCCTGTAAGGGATCCCTGTATTCGGTGAACGCCGAAACGACGTACCCCATTACGGATCCAGCTACAGTCCGGGGCGCCACAGCCGGCGTTCAGGGTTTGGCACGGCCCTTGAGCACCGTCTTTGTCCCAGGTTTGGCCGGCACCAGCGTGGCGCGGCCAAAGGGGACCAAACCTGCGCCGGGATTTTGCTGCTGCTGCATGCGGCTCAGCATCTCGTCGCGCACGTAATCGACGAAGCCTTGCATCTGCCGGTTCATCTCCTCCATGCGTTCGCGCATTTGGAGGACAATCGCGATCCCCGCGATATTTACGCCCAGATCGCGAGCGAGATTGAGAATGAATTCCAGCCGTTCCAGATCTTCGTCCGTGTAAAGCCGCGTATTGCCTTCAGACCGGCTGGGACGCAGCAGCCCTTCGCGTTCGTACATGCGCAGCGTCTGCGGATGGATCTCGTACATCTCGGCCACCACAGAAATCATGTAGCCGCCTCGTGACTTGCGCTTGGTTGCCATCCGACCCTTTCGACCCGACTTCCAGTTCCTGTAGCGTCGTCATCCTGAACGCAGTGAAGGATTCTTGTATTCCCCGAACGTCGCGACGACTGAACTCTGCCCGTGTTGACGTCCCACTCCGCTCACCTTCAATTTGTCTATGCTACGCAGAAAATCGTTTCTGCGGTGCGCCGGCCAGCATCTCAGATTGCATGAAGCCGTCCACCACCTCGCTGCTCGCCGTCTCCGCCGCAACTGCACTCGCCTGCGCCTTCATTCCCCGGAAGCCGCGACTCACCGCCGGGCAGGTCGCAGTCGTCACCGGAGGTTCGCGGGGCCTGGGGCTAGCGATCGCCCGTCGCTTCGGACGCGCTGGCCTGAAGCTGGTCCTCGCCGCGCGGAACGCAGAGGAACTCGAACACGCACGCCACCAGTTGCTGCACGCGGGTGACGTCGCCAATGAGGACGACATCCTATTGGTAGCCTGCGATCTAACCGACCCCGCGCAGGCAGCCGGGCTGATCGACCAGACGCTGCGCGCTTTTGGCCACCTGGATTGCCTGATTAACAATGCTGGAATTATTGAGGTTGGTCCGGTTGAAGATCAGGCGCTCGACGCCTACGACCGCGCGATGCGCACCAACTTCTTCGCCGCGCTCTACACCATCCACTCGGCTCTGCCGCACATGTTGGGACGACGCGCCGGCGCGATCGTCAACATTGCATCCATCGGGGGCAAGATGCCTGTCCCACATCTCGCGCCTTACGTGGCCTCGAAGTTTGCACTGGTCGGCTTCTCGGAGACGTTGCATTCGGAGCTCCGCAGCAAGGGCATCCGCGTAACCACTGTTTGCCCCGGCCTGATGCGGACTGGCGGAGAAGCTCACGCCATCTTTTCCGGACAGCAGGCAAAAGAACAGCGGTGGTTCGATCTCGCCGCCAGGACGCCGCTACTGGCGGTCGCGCCCGAATACGCCGCCAACCGCATCTTCTCAGCGGCGCAATCAGGCCGCGCCGAAATTACCATCTCGCCTCAGGCCTGGCTTGCCGCTCGGTTTCATGGCCTTGCGCCTGAAACGAACCAGGCGGTCAACGCCATGGTCAATCGCTTCGTTCTGCCGCCGCCCAGCACGCACTGACTCTAACTCGCGAATAACGGCCAAGCGTCAGTGCGCGAAGACTTCCGCTCGCAGCTTGCCGATTCTCCCCCTCGCTCCCACAACGAACGGGAGCGAAATCGCATTCCAACCCAGGTCGCTTCCTGCCTGCGGGCCAGTCGTCGGGCTCTTCACTGGAGACCAGCGTCTGCCGTCATCGAACGAAACGTCCATCCCGTTCGGTCCCACCGCAAGCCACGCCTGCGCCGCCGAATCGAACGCGACCGCCGACCGGTAGCCATGCGGCAGAGTCTGCGGAATGGTCCAATGCTTGCCACCGTCGTCGGACCACGCGGCAGACCCCGCCGAAACATCGGGTTTGCTATAGTCTCCGCCAACCGCAACAAGGATGGTGGCCATCGTTCCGGATAGGCTCGTCCTCGTCCGGGCCGCAACGGAAAACACACCTGCGCCTGCGCCTTCATCTGCCATGGGGACCTTCGTCTTGGCCCAGGCCATGGGGCAGGCCGCATTTTTCGTGGCACTCTCCGGGCACTTTCCGTAGGTCACGTAAACAGCGGCCCCCGCAGAGCCACCTGTTCCCGCAATTAGCATGTTCCCCACCGAGATCAGCGAAGAGTTGCTCGCCGCAAACGCGCCTGCGCCCTTCTCTGCGTCGAGCCCCGGATCATCGGCGATAAACCAACTGGAGCCTGCGTCCGGGCTGAAGAACGTGGCGAACTTGCCGTTGACCGGATCACCCATCAGGTACATCTGCTTCGACGTGACACGACGCAGCGCATCGAAAAATCCGTTCTCATCCGGGTCGCCGAAGACCATCTTCCAGGTCTGGCAACCATCACTGGTCTTGAAGATCTTCGACTGCTGCCCCGGTCCACTGGCCATGACGACTGCGGTTTTCGCGTCGAACCCCTGCACACCGCGAAAGTCCAGCTTCGCTCCGCCGGCCGGCACCGCGCACGCTTGCCACACGTACCCACCATCTTCCGTCCGCAGGATGGTGCCGTCGCTCCCGCTGACCCAAGCCACGCCCGGCGCAACCGCATCCACACCACGCAAGCTCGCAGACGTGTGGCCGTCTCCTACATCCACCTGGGCACATGCTGCAACATTGGCATACCCAAATATCGTCACCGCCCACACAAGCGCACATCGCAAGTTCCGCATAAGTCGGAATTCTACTGTGTAAACCTCGGCAGACGCACCGCTGAGAATTCTCAGTGCGCGCCTGCTGGACCCCCTCCGGGCTTGACCTTCTTCAACAGCCACACCACGCCTACACAGAAGAAGCAGAGCAGCGAAAGCATCCGGAACACGTCGACAAAAGCCCAGTTTGCCGCCTGCCGTTGCAACTCCATATAGATCCGCGCGGCCGCAGGTCCGCCGTGCGCGCCGCCGCTGTTCGCCGGTCCGAAGTGCGCGGTCAGAGCTCCCTTGGTTGACTGGATGGCATTCTGAAACTGCTGCCCACTCTGCGGAACGCTGTTCAGAATCTCGTTCTGGTGGGCGTCGGTACGGCGCGTCAATACCGTCTGGGCGACTGAAATCCCAATCGATCCGCCGACGTTGCGCATCAGGTTGAACAGGCCGCTGGCATTGCCAATCTGCTCATTGCTGAGCCGCCCATACGCAGCCGTCGAGATAGGAACGAAAACGAAGCTCAGGCCAAAGCCGGTGAGCAAAATCGGCAGCAGCAGCGTGTTGGGTCCCACCTCTAAGGTGACGTTGCCGAAGTAGAGGGTTGTCAATCCGAACAGAAAGAATCCGAACGTCAGCAAATAGCGCGCGTCGAGCTTGCCTGAAAGGAAGCCAATAATGGGCATCCCGCAGATAGCACCCAGACCGCGTGGAGCGACGACCAGACCGGCGGTGAACGCTGTGTACCCCAACAACTCCTGGAAGAAGAGAGGAAGCATAGTGGTCGTCGAATAAATTCCCACACCGAACAGCGAGATGAGTACGCATCCGATTGCGAAGTTGCGATCCTTTAGCACCTTCAAGTCAACCAGCGAATCCTTGTGAGTCCAGGAGCGCCAGATCCAGAATCCGAGCGCAAGCACAAACGTCGCCACTGCGTAACGAATCCAGGTCGCGCCAAACCAGTCGTCTTCTTGCCCTTTGTCGAGCACGACCTGCATGAGGCCGGTCCAAACCACCAGTGCACTGAACCCAAGACCGTCGAACGGCTTCGATTTTGCGTTCCTGATGTACACCGGATCGTGCACAAACCGGTTGATCATCAGCAGAGCCAAGACGCCGATGGGAATGTTGATGTAGAAGGCATAGCGCCACGAATACGTATCTGTAAGCCAGCCACCCAGCGTAGGCCCGAGTACAGGCGCGACCACCACCCCAAAAGCAAACACCGCCATCGCCGCGCCCCGCTTTTTGGGCGGAAAGCTCTCAAGCAGAATCGCCTGTGAAAGCGGCTGCAAGGCCCCGCCACCTGCGCCCTGGAGCACACGTGCAGCCAGCATCAGCGGCAGCGTCGGAGCCGAACCGCACAGGAAGGACGCAACCGTAAAGATGCTGACGCACGTCATCAGAAATCGCTTGCGTCCGAAGCGCAGCGAAGCCCAGTTGGAGGCAGGCAGAACGATCGCATTCGAGACCAGATAGCTGGTCAGCACCCAGGTGGCCTGGTCGGTAGTCGCCGAAAGCGAGCCCGCGATGTACGGCAGGGCGACCGCTGCAATGGAGGTGTCCAGCACCTCCATGAACGTCGCCAGCATGACAGCAGCCGCAATCAGCCAGGGGTTTTCGCCACCTGCTGCGTCTTGCGAAGTTACAGCCGCTTTTGCGCTTCCGCCGTGGGCGAGCTGTCCTGCATCTGCCTGAGCGGCACTTGCCATCCTGAAACTCGCCTCCGCAAAGCACGAGGCGACCTAGCGTCCAGGACTCCCGCACAACGTATGCGTGTCAGATGTTCGAAAGCGGTCTGAGGTTTCAGGCGGCCGGAGATGGTCTTTAGAACCTAAAGCTATGTTCGTGAAGGATGAAAATCGTAGACGGTCAACTGACCCGCAAGCGGCTTAGACACCGGCCAGCAACTCCGCACGCGGGTCCTCCGGATTCAACTTCGCCAGCTCACGCAGAATCTCCTTGGACCTTTCATCCTGCACCTTGGGCACAACGATTTTCACTTCGACAATCTGATCGCCCCGCACTCCTTCGCGCGCAGCCGAAGGTACACCCTTCTCCCGTAGGCGAAGCTTCTGCCCGGTCTGCGTTCCAGGCGGAATTTTCAGTTGCGTGCGACCCCCGCCATTGTGCGTGTCGATCGTGGGAACGTCGATCTTGGCACCCAATGCAGCTTCGGTGACCGTCACCGGAACCGTGAGGTAGATGTCATCCCCCGTGCGCGTAAACACGGCATTCGATCCCACCTTGATGATGAGGAAGAGATCGCCATTCGCGCCGCCATTGAGACCGGCATTCCCCTTCCCTCCCAGCCGAATTCTCTGTCCGTCACGGGTGCCCGGTTTGACGCGGAACTCTAGCGGCTCGGTGCGTGTTACGACGCCAGAACCGTCACAGGTTGCACAACTGTTCTGCACGTGGCCCGAGCCTCCGCACCGCGGGCATTGAATGTTGAACTTCATCCGGCCGCCCATCTGCGTTACCTGACCTGTACCGTGGCATTCCGGGCATTCCGTGGAGCCACCGGACGTGCTCTTGCCTTTGCAGGCTGGGCAGGTCTCCTGGCGCTGAATCTCAAGCCGCGTAACGCCGCCCCGTACCGCCGTCCAGAAGTCGATTGACACCTGGTACTCAACATCGGTTCCCGCCTGCGTACCTCGCGGCTGTGCTTTGCCGCCATTGAACATACCCGAGAAGATGTCCTTGAACGATCCCCCGAACCCCCCGCCAGGCGGCTGCCCGCGACTGCCCTGCGCGTTCGATTGCGCTGCGAAATCCGAGAAATCGAAGCCGCCAAAATCAAATGGAACCTCCTGCGCTCCGCTTCTGCCGCCGCGGGGAGGAGGCGCGCTTCCGCCAAAGCCGCCGCCATAGCCGCCACGCGCAGCCGCCTCTGCCGCTGCCGGATCAATCGAATCCGAGTAGAAGCCAAGCTGGTCGTAGACCTTGCG
>JAABUH010002364.1_pt1 | contig 18232 bp, 28 predicted proteins | sample 5559121 | NCBI WGS metagenome assembly JAABUH01 (sample SAMN10711871, study PRJNA513364) | rock metagenome | isolation source: Antarctica rocks | place: Antarctica: Victoria Land, Battleship Promontory nord | collected 2015-12-28
GTTGGAAACTTGAGGCTGTTGCATGATGGTCTCAGCCAAGTGCATGGTGTCCAGCCGCTTGTCTTCAGGCAGCAAGAAGCACTCCTGGGCTGGAATCTATGAGCAGGCCCAGAAATCCGACCCTGGTTTCGGGCAACCAGATGGCTTTCTGGCCTGATGGGTCTGGGATGTTGAGCACTGTGCCTAGGCCTATCAATATCTTGTTGAGAGCTTTTGACTGCAACCTGGCTCTGGCTCTGCTGCTTTCTGCTGCAGCCCTGCAAGCATCCAAGTCACTCAATAAATGCCCCTTAGCGCCTGCTTCACTCATGCCTATTGCAGATGCCAAGCTGATACTACTCATTGGCTTGTTTTTACCTGTCATCTATCAAGAACCCCAAGCAAAGCCCCCTAAGCCCAAGGGGTCTACAAATCTCCTGCTTGACTGTAGAGTGGGTCCATGGAATCACACTGATCCCAAAGGCTGCCATGCGCCAGACCAGGTATCTGTTCTTCCATGCCCATGTACTGCCACATGTCCGGGTGCAACGGCAACTGCCAGTAGCCTGACTTGTCATTCGAGGTGCACATCAAGTCCCTGCGCTGTATGATGTCCACCAGGTCCCGAACCCCTTCATACTTGACTGGGAAGTATTCATGAATACATTGATGTACATGGGGTTGATGCATAGCCTGTTTTTCTTGCCTTCCACTACCTTGAGGCTATTGACAACCTTGGGAGGCTCAGCAAAAGGCCATTCCACAATGACTCCCTTTGTTTCAGCCTTGGCTCACTCTGCGTCCACAAAAGCTTCATGGCTCTGAGCTGACTTTTGGTTGGGGAATTGCTTCCTGGAGGGTGTTAACCCCCCTCAGTATGCAAGCACCTGCTCTGCTCCTACTGCCTTAGCTAGCATGTGCTTAACCACCTCCAGCTTCTTTCTGTAGTCTGGGGCTGAGTCATGAGACCGGTGGTTGAGTCCCACAAAGGGCAGAACATGCCCTTCTGACCCAGCTGAGCACCTTTGCGGCGTTGGCTGATCTGTTGCCTGTTAATCTGACGTAATCCTGTAAGGAGAGCAAGCAGGAGTGATCATGCCTGCCTGAAACTGCTCTGGATCAGGGGCATATGATAGCAAGCGAGCTGTCCAAGCCTCATGATCATCTGACTCTTGGTACTCTGCCATGGCATCATACCCAAGATCTTGCAGCTTGCTGATGTCTGCTAAGCCGTGCCTCATCAGCTCTATCATCTGCTTGATCTATGCCTGTTCTTGGTGATGATGCTGGCTGGTAGCTGAAAGAAAGCACTGTTGTCTACCTCTGAGAACTGGTTTGCAGGTCTGAGCTGACTGCTGGCAGACTGCACAGACGGATCAGTGTCCTCCCAATTCAGCGTGTCTGTGAAAGTCCCTGATCAGCATTTTGGAGCTGATGTCATGCAAGTCCTCTTCTGAGGATGGTCTTTCTGGTGCTCTGCCAAATGCACTCCTAACAGGAAATTTCTCTGCCATGGCCTTGGACCAGCAATCACATCAAATGTTGCTTGCCGTGATTCCTCTGTCTTCACTAATGCATGCATCCAGCTGCATTCTGTGCGCTCACTCTTAATGTTTTCCAGATGTGCAAAGATCGTGCATGCATGAGCCATGCCATACTGTTGACATGCATGCGTCTCTGTTACATTGCTAAGATCCTGTCTGGGCCACATTGTGAATTCATTGCATCATGTACCAAGCTCCATTCAGATTTGGACACATCTAACAAGATTAGCCTGTTGCACCGATCACACACACTGCTGAAGTCTCATCACACAATTCATGACATTCAAAATTCATATTCTCGATTGCACTAAGTTTGATAGGCTTAGACTTGAGTCTATGCCATTTCTGGGAAATCCAGTGACTCCATTCAATGAAATAAACATGTCACTCTGTCCCATGCTAGCTGCTACTGTCGGCTACCTACATAAACAGAAGCCTGACACTGCTCAACCCAAGCTTTCCAGCAAGGTGTGAATCACTCACTTAGGCTGCTGTGGCGCTTTGGGCACTTGCAGGTGCATGGTGAGGTGCTGAGATGTGCTGACACCTGCAATCTGGTTTTCTGCAATTGCCATATTTAATGAAGTGTTTACAAATTGCAATTGGCCATGCTTGCTGCTGCTGCAGCTGACTATGATACCCAGGGTTCTGCTGCAGCTGGAAATCTGGCCATGCTGCTTGCTGCTTTTACCATGCTGTATTGACGGTAAGCTGGCTGATAGCTGCCCATGGGGAGACCTGCGCTGTATGGCAAAGCTCCTGCCATGGGTGGGTAAGCCAAAGGCTGGTATGCTGGTGGTGCACCCAGAAAAGGCATGCGCTTGTAATAATCATCAACTTTGTCAGCAATCTGCTGGACCTCAAAAGTGCACTCTGTGATGTCAAAAGTCACCTTGCTGTCTGCAGCTGGGTTGTCAACCCTGACCTGTTTTGTCACCTTTGCTGTCATAATGCTGCGCGCAGACATCACGAAGCTCTCTGCAGAGTTTCCTGCTGGAGTAGACTCCAGGATCTTAGCATAACCAATGCCAGTATGTATCAGCAAATAAGTCTTGCAACACCTCAATACTCTGCGCTGACATGCGACTCATTGGAATCACATGTGTCACCTGACCAAGGTTGCAGGATGATCTTGCTTCCCTGACTCAGGATGACATTTTCGTTTTTTTTGCATCCTACTAGGCTTGTATGCAACCACAGCCAGATCTGCTTGACAACCGTCAGCAGTTATACTCATTGCATGAGCAACTCTCTATGTTGATCAGCCATAGCATTCCACACCATTGCTGCCTGTATCAACTATGGGTCAACCCTGTCCCTATGCTGCTGTCTCCAACCCAATCTGCAGCCTGACAATGAGCTGTTCTGCAGGCCACAAAGTGAATAGAATCAGAATAGTCAGCTTGGCAACAGTTGTTCACGATGCAATATTCAGCAGCAGACAGTCCAGTGATTGACTGCTGACTTTGTATGCTCATTATACGCTCTGCTGAGTTGTGTACAAGTGCTTCCATAATGCCAGGTGCTTGAACTTCACGACTGCTACCACCTGCTTGTGGGTACTACAAACGTCTTGCAAATGATTCTCACAGCCATTGTCTTACTTGCAGGGCAATAGCAGTTGCTGCGCCAAGACGCTTTGGCTGTGCTGGGCAGCCACGTTGTCGGGGGCGTGTGCATGCTTGTACAGGTTGATTCCGCAACGTCGCCCTTACGATCAACCTGGACACCTACAATATTGCCTGTAAATTCCTGCCTTGGCGGTTGCCCGGCTGATTGCCACCCACTGCCTGCCCATATACAGCTTATCAGGTCTTTCCAGCCGGTTGCTGCCCGGTGGCTGACCCGTGGCTGGCTGATTGCTGGTTAGCCGGCTAGTTGCCGGCCGATTGCAAAGATACCAGCTGAGTTCGGCTGGTGACCTATTGGCTAGCCAGCACCCGCTTAATGGCATGCCCGGCCTGCCCGCTAGCCAGCTAGCCAGCCAATGGCCAGTTTTGTCTCCTTTCACCCGGCTGTGCCCTGATGAAGCTGGCGTGAAGCCGATTGTGTTGCTGCCTGTTAGCCGGCCGGAGGTCACGCAGTTGCAATACTGCAATATTGCCGCATGAACCACTGCTGCATGAATGCTGATTTTAGCTGACCCGACCGTATAATTTTGCTTGCTTTTGAAATTCTTTTTCAGCAGCCTGCTCATGACTCACTTGTTCGAAACTTACACTTACGACGAATCCAGCTCCTGACATCCTCGCGCTTGCATTGTTTGTCCGTCTGTTAGCTAACTCAGCCATTTCTCGGCATAGCAGCAAGCTCTGTGCATCAGGTCAACTTCTAGGCGAAGAGATCGCGGCATGCATGCTAGAAGAACAAGCAGCAGCGTGCAGGAGCCCGGTGACGCGCAGTCTCCGGCTTCAGGTAATCTCCTCTTGTCTGCCTTTGTTCCCAATACTCGACATGGGCACCTGTGCTTCTACACCGCCAACTCCCTGCACTCAAGCACCAGTCACCTGTAAAGAGCTCTGTAGCCCCGTTTACCAGCATACATTTACAGTGATCTAGCTCGTTGTCCTGACACGTCTTGGTTGCGTCGAGGATTGAAACAGCAAGCAGCTGTTCAGGTCACATCACCTGCTCATGAGCAGGTACCCCATGGTCTCGTCAAGGAGGTGCCATTTGCAGCATAGCACTCTTGTTGCTTGGAGGAGCTCTGCTGATTTATGGAGGCGCACTTGTGACAGTCGGACATGAGCCTTTAGATGAAGGTACAGACCCTAAGCGCAATCAGGGGCTCATCACTTGCTTTCATGCGTTTCCATCAGCATCTCAGAGTCTGTGATACAATGTCATCCAGGTCAAGCAGAGCAGTGGCGAAGGATAGCAAGGATCAGGCTTCATCAGGTTCAAGAAGAGAAGGCAGCCAGCACTGTGGATGCCCTTGAACAAGCCCACGCACAGTCTGACCCACAGGCTGAAACTGCACCCGAAGAGCCTCTGTCTAAGCATGCAGCAGCACAAATCAGGCAGGCTTTTGAACATATCATCAGCTCTGAGGAGCTACCACGACAGCCTCGCATCATCGGGAGCTTGACTGATCATCTTAACAGCAGTGGCCAACCTGGCAAGGGCATAAAGCAGAAGTCTGTATTGACAGACAGTCTGCAACAGATACGAGCATTTGATGCCAAAACACTGAAGTCAGCAAGGGCGCAGCATCGTAAACTAACTCTGGCAGGCAGCTGACCGGGAACTGGGGTTACAATGTTCTTAACAGGGGGTAGGTTAGTGAAAGATTTGCTTTCAATAAATGAAAGGATGCACCAGGTGCCAAAGTGCAAGCTAGTTGTTGGTGCCTGAGGCAGGTAGGCTCAGAAGAATAAAGAAAGAGAGGCAATAAAGAAACAGGGTTGCTGTTCAGCAGGCAAGGTGCATTATGTTGTGTCACCATGTATAGAATCGTAGACAAGCTGTGTTGTCTTTACTCAATTACTTGAACATGAAAGAGGAACTGCTTTACATCGGCCAACATTTGAGCTGAACAAAATAAGGCATTGTGCAGAACAGACCAATGGTATGAGCACTTTTTGCTAGTGGGTCATATAGAGTCTAGAATTGCTGCATTGCAGAGAATGCTGATACCAGGAGTAATACCAAGCCACAATTTTGATCATTCCACAACTTGCAACTTGACACCACACTGAAAGTAGGCTGCAAAACTTGAAACAGGCTGCAAAACTCAGTTGACGCATCACGCTGAACTGCCCACTGGCTGCTTATCTCTCACTTCCTTTGTTGGCGATCTCATGGTCACAAATTCCTCTGCAGACGAAGGGTGGATGCCCACAACTCTGTCTAGCTGCTTCTTCTTCACTCCCATTTTTACAGCAACAGCAAAACCCTGCATGCAAGTTGCAATTACTGCCATGACTGTGTCTGCCAGGGATTAGAAGATGCTACGCTTACTGGATGCACTGCATGTCTGCATGAGGCTGCTGATGTGCGTTTGGGACGACGGTCTCATGTCTGCCAAACGGTCAAATTACACTGCACTTATTGGTCAGTAGCACATGCTGCCTTAGTCACAGTCATTGGCTGACTGCTAGAGCCTCAAGCAATCACCACTGTGACGCCCATACATTTGTGATGCATAGCTGTGCAGTAGGCTTGCCTGCATGATCTCTGCACAGTCTGGGCCAATCATGTGCACGCCAATGACTGTGTCAGTCTTGGCATCTACTAGAATCTTCATGAAGCCCCGCGCTTCATTACCAGAGATTGTGTTCTTCATTGGCCTACATGCACAGCCAGCATGTGCTGCATGCCCAGAGCAGGATGGGCCACACTTGCAAGCTCTTGAATGGCAGGGTTTTGAATGTGTCCGAAGGGTGGGCACATACAGCAAGCATGGGCCCAGAGGCATGGCAAGAGCTCAAAGATGCAATCAGCATTAGGCGCATGGGTTGCGATGCGCAGATATCCACTTCCTCACCAATCTCAGCTGACTCTAAACCACTGCAAGTTCTGCTTTGCACTACATGATGGTATTGCAAGGCAAACATGTCTTCTCAAATACAAGGCTTTGATTGTCCAATGCACTCAATCTGGCAACAGCGTCATGCACACAGCATATGCGCAATGTGTTGATTGCAGTACATACTTGAAGCTGGAGGTGAAGACATCCACATCGCCATACTCCTCGGTAGCCTGCTCCTCTGAGAGGCCCACTGAGGCCAAGGGGGGGTTGCTGAAGACAGCACTGGCAATGGCATCATACTCTGCCTGAGCTTCTGGGTCGCCCCTGCATACATGCATGGGCAGTCAGCATGACATGTAACCTATGACATGGCTTCTGAAGCAGGACATCAAGAGCTTATGGGTGGAGGGCAAAGGGTAAGGTGGGGAAGCGGGTGGGGGGTGGGGGGGTTTGTCAACAAACGTGCAGGGATGCCTGCCTGGAGTAGTAGGCATATCTGGAGTAGTAGGCATATCATGTCAGACAAGGAACACTTTGTACATGCGGTGGCAAATTGCAGACACAGGATGTCGCAGACAGCGCTGTTTGTGCCTTGTGCCATGATTGTATTCTGTATGGTGGGAGCCTCTCAGCGCATGTCAGCAAGTTGCGGCTGATGCCATAGCCAGATTGGGGCTAACTGCATCACCGCTTTGTTCAGGGCCTCAAGCATAACAGTACTTGCCATGTCCAGAAGGGCACGAGCCGTTACTGAGCACAACTTTAGCTGCATCACTGCAAGTTTCTGGACACATCTGGGACTACGATATGTAGCGACAATGAGAATCTTGCTTGGTTGGCAATCCTGCAGCCATCTGGTGGTGGGATTCCAAGATCTGTGTTCTTACTGTTCAGCAAGGAAGTTTGTGCCAAGACAGCAGCAATGTTTGTGCCTACCAAGTCCTGTGTTGGCTGTCCGTGGCATTTTGCACATGCATGGTCAGCATTTACAGGACTTGGTGTCCTTGTCAAGTCCTATAGTTGCTGACTGTCGCCTTGCAGTGTAGGTGCAAAATGCCTACACTGCAAAGCAACGGTCAACAACTATAGATTTGGCAGGACACCAAGTCCTGTAGTTGCTGACCATACAGGTTTTAAATACCATGACCGGTCAATACATCACTCAGCAGAAACAGCATTACTCCTGTACAGACCCCATATGTTTGGACACATCCACACTGCCTGGCAAGCTGTGCACATGGTGCAGAGACATGCTTAGCCAAGATATGTCGCAAAATGCTGTCTCATTCAATGGAGACTTTCTTTTGTGTACTCTGGCCCTGCGCAGCTGTTGACTTTGTTCAACTTCTCTTGCTGGTCAGCTAATTCAATGTTGAACTGGCAATGCCAATGATGAGGAGACACATGATACATGTGGCTGCTTGCTGCGATGTGGTGTTGTCACTGCTTGGTCTTAGGAGCCGTTACTTGATACAACATTGACTGGACTACAACACTTGTCACATGTGGCGGCCACTGCTCAAATGATTGGTTGACAGCTTACCCAAAGACGTTCTTGGCAAATGCCATGCCTTCCATCAAGGCAACAGGCGTCAGGTTGACGCGGTCTGTGACATCACCAACAGCATATATGCTGGGTACGGATGTCTGATTGAAGCCATCCACCTTGATCTGGCCCTTGGGTCCCAGCTCAATACCAACCTGCACCCATTAATGCCGTGCTTGCTTGCCAGCTTATGCTATCAGCAAGTTCCTCTCTGCAATGCTTGAGCCTGTGTGATCTATTCTGAAATCAAGGATTCAAAAAAACCCACTGCTATTTACATATTAGCCTATCAACATTACGTTGGCCTCAAAACCAGCAATAGCAGCTGTTGCGTGCACAGCTTGAAGCATGTGCAACCAGCCTTGTCAGATGACAGGGCTTGATTTAATTGCTAGTGAGCATTGTTGGCTCGCTCACTCACTCACTCACTCACTCACTCACTCACTCACTCACTCACTCACTCACTCACCCACCCACCCACCCACCCACCCACCCACCCACCCACCCACCCACTCACACACTCACATGCAATCGTGAGTCTCAGAGCAACGGAAGTAGTCGGTGGAATGTGTGGCAATATTATGGTGGATTTGCACAAAATCCTATCTAAAAACAAAGCATCTTGCAACACAACTCACCTTCTCAAGGTTCATATTTTGTGTGTTGGGACTCCGGCCAGTCGCCATCAAGATGATTTCCAGCCCCTCAATGGCCTCTTCCTCCCCGTCCTTCTTCTTGACGTGCAAGGTCAGGCTGCCATCACTCTGCTTCTCAATGCGGGTGGGGGTGCTCTGAGAATGGATGTTGAGACCTGTCACCTCATACTGCTCAGCAATGAAGCCTCGGCATTCCTCGTCGAACCCTCTCAGAGGCAGTGGCTGCAGGCAGCACCCACGTCTCTGCACCCTTCTAGCAACGTGTCGTACTGCACAAGCACTAGCATGCACAACCTAGGTTGAGACACGTGGGAGGCTGCAAGCTGAGATGCAGATGTGCACAAGCTCTGCGATATGCAGCCAACATGGGACTAGTTTTGTTGGTCATAAACATGTACGCTGCACAGCCTGTTGGTGTTGGGATCACTTGATGCCCTTCCTGACACATGCTTGAGAGAGAAGACTTTGTCATGAGCCACAAGCGTAAGCAGTGTAAAACAGGACTGTATGTACTTCAGCGGAAGACACATGGTTCATGAATGGATGAATGAAAGAAAGAACAACCAAATGAACAAATGCGTGCATGAATGAGCGAACAAATAAATGAACAAATGGACAAATGACTGACCAACCAAAATGAATGATTAAATGAACAAATGCATGGACGATGATCTGCAACAGCAGGAAGCAGGGCTCACTTGTCGGTAAACCACGTGGACCTCAGAGCCGTAGTTGTTGTAGATGCCAGCAAACTCCAGGCCAATGTAGCCGCCTCCAATGACTGCCAGCTTCTTGGGCAGGCTGGGCAGATTCAGGATCTCATCTGAGATGATGGCATGCTCTGCACCATCAATGGGCAGCTTCACTGCTCTGCCGCCTGTTGCTATCAGAATAGTCTTTGCCTGCAGCAATAGACACAATTGGCAAAAGCAATTTGATGAACATTCGCAATGGCTCAGCAACATACATCCGAGAGTTTATTGGAATCCCACCTGCGTCTGTTAAGTACATCTGCAGACAACAGATGATGTTTTCAGTATGCAATACTGAGTGTGTGTGCTTCATGTGTGGTGACGGCACATGAATTTGCTTGTTCTGTCCTGGCGCCTATGGATGAGAGCACAATTGTACCTGCATGCAAAAGTTGCGTCTTGCATCTCCACATCAAGCTAGATGCAGGCTTTGCGCCATCAATGTTCACGCTGAGGACAGGCCTGATGGTAACATGTTTGCTTGTGCCTGAAAATGACAGATCCGGCAACTATCTTGAGCTGCTCAATGTCTTGGTGTGCTACGTGTTTGCGACCATGACATCCCTGAGCGCATTGACATACGAGCGGGTACGCAAGCAACAAGGATCGGTTTTTCCTATTAACTGCCTTGGACTGCCTGCCGTTGTGGGACCAAAAACACAAATCAGATGTTCAGCAGGTCAAGCTAATACAGCATCAGCGCCTGTGACTCGGCCAGTCTGTTTTCTGATGCTGTGCAACCAAAGTCAGACAGTAAACGGCGTACTCAGACAGGTAGTCTGTGAGCACGCACAAGGCAGAGGAAGGTCAAGCCAGGAGCAACTCAGGAGGACAGAAGTCATGAAGCATAGCCAGACCATTCTTTATAACAATGCAACAGCAATGCTGGGCCTTGAAGCCTGTGTGCATGACAGCACTGCATGTGGGCTGCCACATGAGAGACTTCTGTATGACTCACTGTGTATTGCTTGCCATCAACCTCAACAGTGTGGGCATCCACAACCGTCCCTCTGCCCTCAATGTACTTCACGCCAGCGTTGTTGAGTAGCTTCATGTACACGCCATTCAGCCTGTCTAGCTCTTTGTTCTTGTTCTGCATCAGACGCTCCCAGGTCACACTGGGCTCTGGAACATCCCACCTGCATAAAACACCGGCTGTTTGACAAAAGGGTCAGTCACTGCTATTGTGAGCTGTACGGCATCATGCAAACATGTGACGGCCTGGTGCAAACATGTGACAGCCTGGTGTTGCAGTTTTGCAGGAGGTATACGCTTAGGCCGGGAATCTGCAGCACCATGCTTTGTCAGATTCGATCAGCACAGGAGTAGCCAACCATTTCACTTGTCAGGAAGCCCTGGTGGTCACAAGACAGACAACAGCTTGGCTGCAGAGTGTGGGCAACTGACCCAAAGCCTTTGCTGTCCTTGAAGGCTTGTGCAAACTCGCCACCGTACACCATGAGCTTCTTGGGTACGCAGCCTCGCAGGACACAAGTGCCCCCTGCCCCTCCCTTGCTGTCAGATGCCACCAGGTCAAATGGCATCTCACAGACAGCCACCTTTGCACCTGTCAGGCAGCTACTGGATCCCTCCTGTGGTCTTTATATCCTCAGCTGCTTCAGCGTATATGTGTTGATTGGCACAAGACACACAGCAGCATGAGACTGAATGGTAAGCAGCTGATCATGACTCGAGAGACTGTGCTGTAGGACCTTTTGTGTTGCACAGGCACATACAATGCTACACTGTGTTGATACTGAGCAAAGCTGTACTCATCAGTCACTAGGCCATGATTCAGCATGTCAAACACTACACCCGTCTTGATAGTGACCCAAACAAAATTGACTTAGGGAGGTGTGACTGCAAGAATGTCTGTGGTCCCTACCATAGTTCTGGGCAGCAAAGCGCGAAGCCCTAACGCCTCCGCTGCCTGCTCCTATTGTAAATAGGTCAAAGTCGTAGCTGGCATGATCACCATTTGAGCTTCCATTGCTCCTGTTGGCCTCAGCCTGACAAAGCAGCACAGCAGCTGCTGTTCAATCCAAACAGCACTTTGCAGGATCTCAGGATATGCAGCAGCATGTGAGCAGAAATTCCTGGACAGAATTGCTTTAACTATAAATGGGGTTTGTTATGCAAGGCATACAATCTCAGATCACTATGGGCAGTTCACCTGTACAAGTGATCTGCTGTGCAGTGATGTTCTACTTCTCTGAACAAGCGATGACCGTGCTGCCTGCCTGAATGCAGGCGTCGCTGTAAGGAAAGTATTGCGCAGACTCAACCTGCAACCTGCAAAATGGCGACTAGGTCAAACTGTCAGCTTATACACCACAGTACCAAGATAGCAGCATCCGGCTGAGCGCATGTTTAATCACATTACAGGATAGAGGTGCAGAAGCCCCGACAAAAGGGTTAGAAGCAACTCTTTGTCGCGAAGCTGGCGAAGTTGAGACTGACCCAAACGTGGGCAGGCGTGCCGACAAGTTGCTGGGCCTGCGACGCGAGCGACTGTCTTCAAAGCCACCAATCCCCTGACAGCCATGCCTTTGCTTGCACAACCCAGCTACCAAGACGCCGTTTCTGCTGGCTTTGTGTGGTCAAATGGATCTGTGCCCATGCCCAGCGCACGGGGCGTAACGCCACCATGGACCTGCTCAACTCCACTGTTGGGCACCTACATGCACGTCTTTGGATTTGCTGCAATGTATCGTGACAAACGGCAAAAAGCATATGAAGCGTGTACACTACTTGTGACAAGTTAATAACGGACCTCAATGCGATCAAATACACTGCTGTGAGTGAGTGTTGCTCCACATGAGCATCATGCTGGCATACATGGCATACTACTAGCGTACATAAGCTGTTCCTTGCACACTTGGCTGCTGCTGCTTTGACTACAGCAGCTGCATCAGCCAGATGTCGTCTCTATCTATTTTGTGCCAGGACCTGATCCCTTGTTGTCTCCTTTCTTGTCACCAATTCCCAGAGTGTCGCCGTATCCCTGCCCTGGCTCTTGAAGGTTTCATTGTCCCCAGCTGGTCCAACCTAGGTTCCCTTACCGCCCTCGTCAACATCAAAGAAGGGTTTTGTCTTAGCATCTTCCTTCGATTTCTCCCCTGAAAGCTTGCCATCTCTGGGTTTCCTTGGACCTGTAGGTGGCATTGGTGACCATGATATATTGGACCATATCTGCTTGCATGCAATGCACCTGCTGCTTTGCTTGAATATTTACTCGTTTACACATGTTGCAGCTGTACATGCGCCCCTTATGGGTCTGTCACATCTTGATGTGCATGTAGGAACAGCTGCTGTGGCTCCACCAAAGAATGGGTATGACGTTTGGCTTGGCAGACAAAACCCAACATCAGAGTTGCATGTCTTGAATGCGCATTGTGATGCATTGTAGGCTGCATGGGCAAGAGAGTGCAGCACCATACGTTGTTTAGGGCCAAGGCGCATGGACACCAAACAGCATTTAGCACCAGCGCAATGTCCAGCTGGCAGGTCTTGAATACTCATTGCCAGCAGTACAGCATATACCACGTTGACTGAAAGCATGCAGCTTCATGCTGATTGATGGGATGGGTGCTGACCAGCATTGCCTGTATTGCTAGAGCCTGTGCCTGGCCCACTAGTAGCAATGCCAGCAGCAGGCATGTCCTGCTCCTCCCTATCACCCAAATCCTCCTTGTATGCAGGGGGCATGGTGTGCATGTAGCGTGACTGCTTGAAGGCAGAAACTGGCCTCCAAGAGCTGCCTACTGACTTGTTGGGAGCAATATTTTTGGTAGGGGCTAGGCCAGGAGTGGGGCTTGTGGCAACTTCCTCCCGCTCTTGACCCTAACCAAAAGCAGCAAGTACAGTATCAGGTTGGGTTAGATTGTGGTGTTGAAACGTGCTGTTTAGTACATAGCTGGAAGCATGAAGAGGCCTCCCAGCTGCCTAGTGGGAGCTGTTGTGCATCTAGAGGTTGAAGGACAGGAGCTGGGCCTATGCCGTAAAATTCACCGTGACTAAATGGAGATACTGCACATGGATCAGAAGTGTCAAGACATGTAGGTGACACCATGTATGACACAAGTAGTCGCAGATGAGCAGCAGCTTGAGCTGGTTGTGGATGAGCCTATCCAATGAGGTGGGCAGATCAGATGTCAACTCAGAAGCAGTACGTCTGCAGTTGATCCTGGAAAAAGCTGAAATTCCAGATGAACCACTTGATGGCTGCAAGATTGGATCTTCCATTGCAAACATAAGACACACTCCAAAGCTGCATGCACCAATAGCTGAATCGTTACCGGCTTTGCAGTTGTCTGAGTTGCCAACTCAGGCGTGCTGCCAGATCCTGACTTGAATCCCTTCACCTCCTCTACACCTTTTGGAACCTTGCCTACAACAGCATTGAAACCAGTCGACAGGTAGGCCACAGCAGCTAGCATCTGCGTCCAACACTTCAGAGTGCATAGCAACGACATAAGCAAGTCTTGCGCCTGCTGGAACGCCTTGCCTGACTTCTCATCTGGCATGACGAGGTTTGGCACGACGTCCGAGGAACCACCTGCCTCCACAGGGGCTGGTTCATGAGTTCCCCGTCCAATATCGCCTTCGTCTGGTGTACTCACTTTCTTGTGATCTGCTGAGACGTGACTCGCAGCGAGTGTCGTGTTAGTGTAAAACGATCTGATCACAGACTGAACAGTGTGTGACCCTGACACCTGTCCATGCCTGCGGGCATCAACAACATGTTTCATCGAGGAGTCATCCCGTGCATGCATGCAGGACGAGCCTGAGAACGTCTCTCGGTGTTTCCTGTAATATACCTGCCCAGACCCTTTAAAATGCTTTGACGCAACATGACGCAACTCAGCAGGTCAATCGCAAGGCCGATCCGTCGCAGATGTAACAGCCTTTTTTGCACTGTTGGTGCATATGCTAGGTGCATGTGGATGACTAATGCACGGCTATGCTCGTACGCTGTCCGCATGCATGGGTCCGTGCATTGCCACATGGCAGTAACACTGGCACCTACTCACAGATGCCGCATTGTTGGGTAAGCACAGCCGCTTACACGGCATTCAAAGCGTGATTGCTTGATAGGGTCAGTGGTAAGTGCCCCACTCAGTGCTGCCAGCGCCGTTACTACAGCCGCACCGCGCGTCCTCGAACACACGATCTGTCGGATCCGCCGTGCAGTCCCGCAGCTTCATCGTATATTTGCACGCATTCAGAATACTGCGCATTAGCTGGGACAGTGCAGCTCTGAGCGTCAGATTGTGTCCCTCGTTTTCGCTCACTGCGATACCATTCGGGGCCATAGTACAGCAGCACATACACAGGGCAGCCTGTCCCAAGTGCTTAGGCAACTCTATACTGACGCCTGCAACCGACTGGGAAATGAGGCAACAACATCTGTGTTGATGGCTTGTCAACTTGTCAGATTGCGTGGAACAAGGCAGTGAAGCTCCTTGTGGCCCTCAGCTGTCACAGCGGTTTTTAAGCAGCATACAAGCTTTCATCATTTGCCCATCATGTTCAACATAGCACCTCGGGTCTCATCCACATACCGGGATTGCAAGATTCCACTCTTGCTTGTCACCATGTTTGGTGATTTTGCACAAGGTCAGGTTCATAAATGAGCATGTCATCTGCTGTGCAAGCATTGGTGATCAGCTCAGCTTCACTCCATCAACAGTTGACATCTGCATGCAGCATTCTGACTCCAATCACCTGCAACTGTGCTTGGCCGGGTCATGCTGCCTGGCAAAGTGTGGTTTGATCTGCAATACGTCTGTTTCAGCTGACATTCTGCATCCATGCGCAGGTGGACTCATGTTTGGGTGGAATGCATTGGCATTAGCTCTCAAGGGGCAAGACATCTATTCAACTGGTTGTGCAGCAGAGCGGGAAGGTATGCCTCTCAACTGGGCCATGTTGTCAAGCTGTCGCTCGCAACACAAAGATTGTGGTGCTAACAAACGAGCTGCATGCACAGTGTTGCGAAATGCGGGTGGGTCAGACACGCTCTGTCCTACGCAAGAGAGCAAGTTAGCAGTCCTGTGGACCATTGGCATCTTTGCGCTGAACTTTGGACCTGTGTTTGTTGGACCAATCCTGGATTGGGTGGGGCCCAAGCTCACAACCGTTTTAGGTGAGCTTGCTCAACCATGTGTGCAACACTTTGGCAAGAGCAGGGTCAAGACACTGCCATGCCGGCTGCAGCCTTGACTGTTGCGGGGTCAACAATGTCGGCAGAACACATGCTGCTCATGCATGATTTCTGCTGTCTTCACGGTAGCATGTGAAATTCATGTACATGCAAGTTCTTTACACATATGTTGACAGACTGGGGCAGAGTGGCTGTTGATTTGCCCCATCTGCTGCTTTGTGCTCTGAGGCAGGTGCTGCTTTTGGTATTTGCAACTGTCTTGAATTGGTATGCTGCGACTGCTGCAACATGTCTGCTACCATTTGACTGCAACTAAATGACAGCTGCACATTGATACCTGTACCAGCCAGGGGTACATAGCATTACTGATCACATCTGAAAATCCTCTGTATCTCTGTCAGCATACGCCTGCATGACAATCTTGCATCTGGCCTGCAGCTCTGATGTCGCAGACCCAGTTTGTGGTCTCATACCTTGTTTTCATGGGTCAAATGACAGAAGAAGGGTGGTATGACAGGCAACTCTCTCAGGAATGCACTTACCTGGCCTGGGTGGAGGACAGATGCTCATGCATGTCTCGCAAAAGACAGCTCATCAGCTTGTCTGAGTTTTACTTGACATCTGACATTGCACTCCATACAGATGTGTTGATAAATTCACCAACACAGACCAATGGACTTGGACTGCATGAAAATGTGGTCGTCTCAATTCCACCTCATGATCTACTCAGCATGTCATCAAGGTGCTCACTTCATGCCTGTGTGATGCAGGCACGTTGCTCAACATGCTTGGCCTCATCTTGATAGCCTGTTCAAAGGAGGGCGGCTTCAATGGTCTGCCTGCTGGAGCTGTCATCCTGGGCCTAGGTGGAATCACATACCATTTGGCCCAATTTCACATCAGCAACCTGTTCCCGGGCAAGAGAGGGCTCATCTCCTCCTTGTATGTTGCTGGCTTCACCGGATGCGGGATCATATTCTACATCCTGTATGAAATCTACAATGACCTGGGGGGCTCAACGTAAGCTTTGCACACAGGCCCGACCACAGACTGCTGTCACACTAGCAGCGCTGTCTTCCTGTGGTGCTGCAACATGGACATGTGCATCTGCAAAGTCATGCTCTGAAATGGCATTACACTTTGTTTGTCCATCTCCTCAACATCATGGCTGTCTGTTTGTTCTCTTCTTTAAGCTCTGGAGCATGCCTCACCGCGCAGCCTGTTGTCATGCTGAAGGATCGGTCCAAATGCTTGTAAAGGTCATGGTAAGTGAGACACATGCATACTTGACAGCTTGAGAGACCATGCCAGCACATGCGGTGAGACAAGGTGGCGGCGGCACAATGGCAACAAGCACTGTCAGATGGCGAGTTTCCATAGCTTGAATGCCACATTGCCCTTCGCCCGAAAGCAGTTTGCTGTGTCTGGGCCCCAGGAGGTCCCACTCCTTGTTTGAATCTCAGCACTCATGTTTTGTTTGTTTGGTCCTGCAGTGCAGCATACCGGGGGACCATTATCATATACGCCTTCATCATCTTCTTCTGGGTACCGCTCAATCTGTGGATGATGCCTTGGACAGCACTCAGGATAGGAGAGGTCAGGCTTCCCCACAACTATTGACGCTCATGTACTTACCGGATTCGTCAAAGATCCTCTCACTCAGAAATGCCTGATACTAGCCTTCAGGCGTCTGTGAGTTAACGCTGTCCTAAAGAAACGGGTGGCTAACTGTATACAGTGATGCATCCACATCGGCCAGTATCAACAGCAGTGAAGCTGATGCATGACACAAACTTGCCGTTTCCTCTATGCTTCTGTTGCCTTTATGCTGCACTGCTGCCATCATTCAGCCCACAGAATTTGTGATGGATATGCTTCAGCAACACAATCTTGTTGGACTGTTGTCTGCAAGCACCTGGGGCGTGAAAACCAATTTGTGAGCGTGATGCAGGTGTACGTCATGACTAACAAGTGGCAGTTCAAGGCAGTCCAACGAATGGATCTAGGGTCAGACAGCAATCATGGCATATCTCTCTCAAGCCAGAAATCAAATGCAGGCACTAATGGCACTGCTGTCACAGCGTCAGGTATGAACTACTTGCATGAATTTTAGCTGTACTTGTGTTCTTTCAGTTGTGCGTTGGTATTCACCATGCATGTGTGCTATTGATGCACGCATATTTGAGGGCACGAATCAGAGGGTGATAACTGCAGCAGCACTGCAATGACATCTTCAAGAATGACAACGACGACGATGATGATAAAATATGAGCAGCATGAACATTGATGACGTGTTGGCAATGTCTGCAGGTATGCCCATCCACGAGGACCACCGAGAAGCTTTCAGCAACCTGGGCCTCATGCAGCAGCACGTCAGCAGCTCAGATCCTCAGTGGAACCTGTCTGAGACCCCCCGCAAGCGTGCCATGCGCTCCACCAACTCAGGCATCAGCACTGATGGCCTTTCAGATATTGCCCTTTCTGAAGGGGGCTCCCCTATGGCTGGTGCCCATGCCAATGGGCGAGTCACCCCAGCGGGCCTGCCTTTGGCAGGTGAGCCACTCTGCGTGCTGGATGTGACCTGATTTGTTGCCTGTGGTTGTGCTCACAAGTGGTACACTCTGTGCTCAGCATCTTAGCTACTGGTGTATGGATTCCTTCTGTGCTTGGGCTGCCAATGCATCTGATGTTGGATGTAATGAGGCATCAGCCAGTTTGGCCGGCTTTGTGACTTGTCCCTTGCTACTGCAAAGTGTTTGTGAGCAATGCTAGTAATGCCACTGCTATGAAGACCACAGGTCAGTGCACTGACATCTCTTTCTTGCCAAGCATTTGTACCAGCCAGATGCAGCAAGATCACATGATATCATAATGTTTCAAATGATACACAACACAACACAACACAACACAACACAACACACCACACCACACCACAACACAACACACAACACAACACAACACAACACAACACAACACAACACAACACAACACAACACAACACAACACAACACAACACAACACAAGTATCATACAATGTGTCATAATACAATAACTTATATGAACAAATATAACAAATGGGAAGCACATGATGTTTCACATGAGCATCTTGTCCATCCAG
>JAABUH010002365.1_pt1 | contig 18232 bp, 28 predicted proteins | sample 5559121 | NCBI WGS metagenome assembly JAABUH01 (sample SAMN10711871, study PRJNA513364) | rock metagenome | isolation source: Antarctica rocks | place: Antarctica: Victoria Land, Battleship Promontory nord | collected 2015-12-28
TTGCTTGATGAGGTATCATCCGTCCACAGACGCACGTGACTGTGACATCTGCCTTGGGCATCCACTTCGCTGGTCGTGCCGCCTCAAGGAAGCTGCCAGCATGATGCGTACGTATCAGGATGAGAGACTCAGGAGGACTCTCCCTCTCCAGCTGTTACATGGTACTCATGTCACCGCCATCAACGGGCAGGTCGACGACCTTATGCTCTTCTTACATCCACGCAGCGATATACTCGCCGACTGGATGCTGAGACTTGTCGAGACTCGCCCACTCGTTACTGCGCGGGGAGTCAGCACAAGCCCAATTCAGTTCCAAGACCGGACCCTCCGGTCCATCCTCTGTCCACCTCCCGGCAGTCTGAGCGATCTGACGCAGGAACAGAGGCAACAAGACGGCGAAACGAGGCGTGCTGCTGGTGCCCATCTCTATTCGCTGGTCTTACAGCGCTCAAGGGTGACCCCTGGGTGGCATCTCCACCGTGGATTTCCTGTCGACAACACTTACATCGAGGATTATGTTGTATCGGATCTTACGAAGGTCCTTGATGATATTTTGTATCGGGAGATACTGAATGGGACTTTGCCAGGAACGGAACCACCTCAGAGATCAACTGCAAGCAGCCAGTGGCCATCCGATGATCCACTTCCTGAGTACTCTCAGAAAGCACTTGACAATTGAAGTGAGACTGTTGCCTGTTTTCCGGAGATGTTTCAACCACCTCTGGACATCGCATGATATCTGTAGGAGACTATTGTTACAACCTTTGTAAATGCACTTTCAGTTAGAAACGTCAATGGGTCACTGGTCAATAGCAATCTGATCGGTCACTGAGTTGAGCACGGGATTTCACCTGAACCCGGAATTTCAATTTGGGGATTGCTTCACTACATCTGTCTTGGACGCGTGCAAGCACTTTTGGATAGCCGTCGAACTCCCTGCACCCGACGTCGAGGACATTCTAAGGTAATTTTACGAGACTAATTCTGATACCTGCACCATAACTCGTCCATCTCCGACGACCCAATTTCTTTCTCTCGCCTTCGTCCAGCCTACAATTCGGCCAAGTTGTACCAGTTGCCCACAGCCTTACCGTTATTTTCATCATCCATCGCATCGATGTCCTCCTTAGCCCGGTAATGGATCCTGTCACACCATGAATACCACTTTCTCGTCGTGAGCGACGGACGTACGGAGTCTTTGGGTCCACAGGCGATGCCTTCCCAAGAGCCTCTTTCACCCTCTGTCCAGCTCCTGTACCAAATACAACCTCGACCTCCTCGAGCGTCAACTGCTTCCGTCAGTCACGTTGCCTAGAAGCCGGAGATGAAGATACTCACCCCCTTGGTCTCGGGGTAGGTGAAGTAGATGGTGAGGAATGCGATGAGCATACAGCCCGCGAAGAAGATCCAGACCCAACCGTTCATCTTTCGGTACCTGACGAGAGGGTCACCCCCAAGCACCATAAGCGAGGTGGATTGTCGCTCACATGGGTAGTGCTGAGTATTGGGTAGCGAACCCGACGCCCATCGAGAAGACGTTGGCGATAGCGTAACCCCTCGCCCGCAGGCCGGCGGAGTAGATCTCGGCGGGAAGCATATTGACGACTTGTGGGGAATACATCATCAACTCACAACTGACTGGAAAGCGGGAGAAAGACCTACCTGGCGAGAAGAACATGACCCATAGGAACCACTGAATGATATAAACCGAGACGAAACCCGCTCCAGCGGCATGATTGACGATCCCCTTATCGAATATCCCAATCGCCAATCCACCCTGAATGACGAGGCAGAAAGCAGCCTGACCCGTCCCGATAAGGTAGTTTGTCCGTCTCCCCCATATATCGAGGAGGTAACCACCGACCATACCCCCGATACACCATGTGGCGTTCTGTACGCCTGAAATTCCGAATTGGACGTGTGGGTCGGTGATACCCGCGGCGGTGAAGACGAGGGTGTAGTAGTAGGTGAAGATGGAGCCGCCGTTCCATGCTGAAGAAAGCATCAATCACAAGAAACGTTGATCGAGGGGGAATGTACTGACCCCACCAGCTTTAGCTGGAGAAGGCGACGAAAGAGCGGTATCGCGCGGCTTTGGAGTTCCAAAGTGCGGCCCACTTGTCCTGTCCGTGGGCCTGATCCCACGAAATCGCTGGGACACTCATCAAAGGAGGTCCTTGGTCGTGTGAGGCGACGCACCAGCTTGCATAGCCCTGAACTCGGTCTCCGCCTGCTCACTCAGAATGAGCTGTCCATCCTCGAGATGACAACCATGAAGTCGACCAAGCACCCGGCGGCACTCGTCCTCTTTCCCCTTCTCGAAGAGGTATCGCGCTACCCGACGGTCAGATCACTGGTTCTGTAATTGAGGAAGGGACGTACGAGACTCCGGGATGAAGGGGAGGACCATGAGGAGGACAGTCGCTGGGACGAATGTAACTCCAAGGGCGCCACGCCAACCTGCATTACCGGTCGAGTAGGAGATACCGTAGATGATCCCGGCCTAATCAGTCGTGATCCAATCTGCCAAGTACGCGGGTTGGAAAGGACGCACCGCGAGAAGACCGAAGAAATTGCCCGTCATGAGACTGAAACTCGAGACGAAACCCCTGTCTTCCTTCGCGGCAATCTCCACCGCATAAATCTATCAAGCCCAGCCATAAGCATCACATCACGCGCCGAGTGAGTGAGCTGGACCCACCTGGTATCCGAGCAGGAGGAACCCGATGGACACCCCCTCAATGACCCTAGCGGCAATGACAACCCCGAAGCTCGGACTCCAGACGAGGAGCGCCGTGCTGAGCTCCATGCACAAAGTCCCGACGAAGATGGTGGGCTTGCGACCGAATGTGTCGAGAACGAATGCGGCCATCAGACCACCGCTTAGCTGGCCTAGCGAGTAGACCGGTCCGATCCATTGGTTCTTGGAACTGCGGATACCATGAGTATTGGTTTGAGCGGGAGGGTCAGGCGTACTCCGGAATGGTACCGTCGGTGTAGCCTAGCTGGGCGACCCATGCAGGAAGCTGGATGATCGAAGCAATCACACCTGACTCATACGACCTGATCCACCGGCTGTATCAGCTCCCACCACGATCATGACGGGGAACATACCATCCATCCCCCGAGAGACTGAGTGCGAGAAGGATGACATATCGGTAGCTTGTCCCACCCTCTGAGATTATCAAAGAACCCCATGGCTGGCAACTTGCTCCCCCGTTGCGCACTCCGTCTTACAGCGTCGGTAGTGAGGAAGTACTCTCTCTCCCCGAGCTCGGGCTCGGTCTCGTTCTCGTGCTCGGTATCAAGCTCGTTTCGGCGGGTCGATAAGAGCGGAAAAGCTTCGACGTGTTGCGATCCGCGACCCAGTTTGGAAATTCAAGTCGTGCTGAATTCAGCACAATTGGGACGGATGTCAAGGAGTCCGGCAAATTTGCCCTCCGCTCCACCATATTCAGCAGGCGGGCAACACCCCTCGCTTTCCGATGTAGCTCAGATGGATTTCCCTGACTCGCGTGGTTCCGGCTGAACCTAATCGATTGGACATGTGCAATCAGTGGATCGGCTCCGTCTGTGCAAATTTGCCGACGGTATCGGTAAATGTACGCACAGCATGCTTGAGCGAAATCGAAGACCTTCCGACCCCTAATGAACAAAGAGATAGACCCCATCCTGCACCTTCCCCGCGCATCCGTCAAAACCGCTTGACCGTCCTCCTCTTCTTCGCTGTAGGCTCAATGCTCACGCTTCTCGCCCTTGACTCTTGGGATCCTGCGAGAGAGAGATCCAGGTCGAAGTCCATTTCCACGTTCATATCCACGTCCGCCATGGGCTCGAAGATGGGTTCGTCGTCGATGACGAGCGGACGTTTGGCTGGTGTCGTAGGCGCGGGCGATACCGAGTCATCCTCCCCGATTCCGAGTTCCTCTTCTCCATCCTCCTCCTCTGCCTCTGCCGCTGCGGCTGCCGGTTGACGAACCTTTGTTCTCGTTGTCGCTGTCGGAGCGGGAGATGCCTCGTCGTCGTCGTCGTCCTCCTCTTCCTCGACAGCATGCTCCAAGACGGGCTGGCGGACCGACTTCCTCGCCAGAGCCGGTGCCGGCGACCCATCCTCGTCCTCCGCTTCCGCTGCGACCCTCTTACTCGCAGTCTTGACGTTCGGATCCTTACTTGCGATCATCAACAGCCTCTTCTCGTACACCCTATATGCGTCCCAGCTCTTGTTCACGCTGATTGGCGCCTCTGTGCTCGTGATCGCCTCCTCGAGATGGCTCTTGATCCGCAGCGCATCCTTGCCGGTCACCGGGCCCAAGAGGAGCAACAGGACTCGGAAAAAGCTGAGCGCTTGGAATCGCTTCTTCATCGCTCGAGCTTTCGAGTCCTTGCTCTTAGTCGATTTCTCCTGCTTGACAAAGCCTAATATCTTGCGAGCGATGTAATCAAGAGCGGTGATGTGGAAGTCGTAAACGTCGGAGGGGTGAATCTGCTTGAGGACGGAGAAATGCGTTCCGTGAACGATGAAGGCTGAAGCGATGACCTTAGCCAAGGACATGGTAGCGGAAGGCTCCTCGGCGTCGGTGTCGAGGAATGTGCTGAAAGACTATTTGCGGAATAAGCGCAAGCTTCTGACAACTACAGATACTGACAGTTTGGACAGCTGATGCCGCAACATGCTGCACGGTGATCGCCTCCTTGTTATAGATCCCCTCATCTCGCAGAACATCGATGAGCTTCTTTGCCACCGCATCGTACGTCGCGCTGAATCGTCCAATGTGTGCAAGCGGTTCCTTCGCATGCTCCACCTCCAGGACACCGCAACGGACCGCGCCGACGAAAACAGAGACAAGCTGAAGGAAGACGAACTCCTGCTGAGCTTTTTGCAGGGATGCCTCGTCTGCGCATCATAAGTGCGGATAAGGAGAATGTCACGGGGCCTACCACTCGCCGGAGCACCGTCCTCAAAATCGAGATCTGCGTCTTCGAGGTCCAACGCATATCGCTCCACTCCAGCTTGGAACGCTCCACCTAGACGATGTTGGATCTCGTCGGCCATTGCCATAGGACATGCCTGGGCTGCAGCAGCATTTGAACGCTTCGAGAAGAGAACGTGCATGTTGATGAAGGAAATGAAGGCCTATTCGGAAAATGTCAATGGCGATACAGCGGTAGTCGGGCAACACTGACCTGTCGTCGGACCGTCTCTGCCGCATTCGTCCTTTCCCGCAAGGAGAGCTTTTGGTAGATCTCGACAGCACGATCCCTCTTTTCCGCCAACACAGTCTTCTTCCCTTCGTCATCGGCATCATTCGCGGTGAACCGCTTGAAGAGCCAAGTCATGTGCAGGAAGACGATTTGCAGGGCGTATTCGACCATCTGCTATCAGCCAAGCCTCATTGGGAATACTCACCTTGGCTTCCTCCTTATATCCCACATCGCCTCGCTCCGCAAATGCGCATATGATGTCCCAACCGCTGCTCTGGCCCCCTTCCACATCCTCCATCACCTCGACCATATCGCGACTCCGCTCGAGAAGCACCACACGCAGAAGTATGCTCTCGAGGCCCGCCAGCCGATCCTCGTCCAACGACATGGTGAAAACGTCTTCCCCGTCAATAGCATCACGAAGGGATGTGAACAGGGTTTCTTCGAGCTCTGCGAGCTTGGTGCCGTTTGACCCAGCCATAGACGAGTTATTGCACAGATGATTGATCGCTTGGATCGCCGCAGAAAGGACCGTGGATTCCGTATGTTGAAGGAACTGCTTAATCACGTCATCCCAGAGCGAGTCGTATGCCTGAAGGATGTCAACAGAAACTTAACCCAAGTGCTGCAAGACTCACCGAGCTTTTCCGCATATCAAGGTACACTCCCAAATTCATATGCTCAGGAATGGAAAGGATCCCAGCCATCCGAGCGGTGTCTGCTTGATGCTTGGTGAAGAGGCGAGGGAGTATCTTCATAAGCGTCTTAGTGCGAGCGTCAAGTTGGTCCTCCTTGTACGGTTCAGCGCGGTCCATAACGCTCGGTTCGCTTAAGCTCACCTTGTCCTCCTTCTTGATGCAAGCGATTAGCACCTGGATCACGAAGTCCTCCTCGTCGTCATTCAGAAGCCACATGTCTTGTTCCGCCGTGGAATGGTCGAGCAAGAGATAGTCGACAAGCTTCTCCCACTCCTGCAGTGCCTCAAATCGCTCCCAGATCGCCTCGACTGCCGCAGTCGCACGAGTCATCGATTGACTTGATGCAGGAACCAGTGATGACTGCTTCGACGTGCTAGCCTCGGCTGCGGGACCTTCAAGAGCATTCGCGGTGTCGACGAGCAAGGTGGCGAGAGCCTTCCACTCGAGCATCGCGTTCATCTCCCCCTCCACGATGCCGGCCCCGCGCTTCTTCTTGCTACCTCTCGCGCCAGCCCAGTCCGTCTTGAGCTTCGTCGCCTTTTCCTCCCACATGCCGTGAACGAAACCGCCAACAGCCTTCCGCACTCTCGGCTCGTGATCGAACATCAGTCTCGCTACCTTGTCACGCGGCTCCTCGTCCTCGTCTTGCAGAATGCCGGTCTTGTCGATGACCGCAATCACGGACAGCGCAGTCACGCGAACAGATAAGTCAATATCACGCAGGGCCATCTCGATAATGCGAGGAGTCAGTCGAAGGGTGACGGTGCGGGCATTGTTGATGAAGGTGTCCTTGGCGAACAGGCTAGATAGCGCTTTGACAGTCTCGAGGCGGGCATGGGAGTACTGCGGCGATCAGCAAATTCCAGAACGAGGTTCAACCGACTCACAGGGTCGTTGCAGCCTCGAGTGAAATATGTGAGGTAGCCTGTAGCGATGTACTTCTCCGGATACTTCTTGACCCAGACTCCTAGCTCTTTCAGACAATCCGTCCGGATGGCAGGGTCGGCGTCTCGTACTCGGTGAACGAATACCCTAACCTTCTGTCAGCTGCGCTGGGAATGCTGTACCGTCAGACCCACACGTCGAAGGTCTCCTGCATGTACTCCTCCAAACGTGTCTTCTTCTCATGAGCATCTTTGACCTTCGCCTCCGCTTCCTTCAGCCTCTTATGCGCGGCGGCTCCGGTAGCTCCCTTCCTCGCTTCCGCCTCCCGCTGGCGCTGCTTCAGGCTCAGGTCCTTGCTTACTCCGGCTGCAACATCGCATAGAGCGGAGTTGAGCTTGAGACTAAGGTATGTCGAGGTATGGCGGATCGGGCGGAGGGGTGATGAGGACATGAGGTGCAGCCAGTTGAAGAGAAGGGGGATGATGGGGATGGAATGATTGGTCGACTCGGACGTTTCGTACAAGCAAGGGCAGAGTGAAAGAGTCGAGATGAGGTGAGGGATGAAGATAGCGAGGTTTGTTCGGAAGGATCGGAAGACTTTGGCCTTCGAGATGAGGGGGTAGGCCACGAGACTCGTCTGCGAAAGATCAGCTTAATCACTTATACTCGGATCTCATGCCCACTTTGACGGTCTCATCCTGAATCGTCTCAAGCACGTCCCTAGCTCCATCCGCATCCAAAGCTTCACTCTCCTCGATCTCCGCGCTCAAACCGCAACATCGGATGCTGAACAGGACCAGCTCATGGACTGATGCGCGTTCTGAGACCTCATCGTTTGCGGTTTGCTGATAGGTCTCGACCCAGTCCTCGATGAGCGGCTGGAGAGCGATGTCGGGAGAGAGCAGAGCATCTGTACCGATCAACAATCCCATCGTAGGCGATGGAGAGCAACTCACTGAAGAGCGGACAATCCGTCTTGATCCCGTCAGCGCCGTCCACGACTACAGCTTCGGTATGTCCGTTGGCCACTCTTTTCGTCCCCTGTTTCGCCTGACCATTCGCTTTGGACTTCTGCGTCCCGTCGGCAGCCCGCTTTGTCCGTTGCTGAGGTTGTGCCTCCTCCTCATCGTCATCCTCTTCTTCTTCATCCACTTCATCCTGCGATCACATCAGCTTGATGGAGAAATAGCTAACACGAGCACTCGCGTGCTCATCACCCTCTACATCTGGTCCGTTTTGCTTCCTTTTGGCATTGCTTGCACCTGACTCGGGATCAGCAAGCGCCTTCAGAAAACGGCCTTCCGCCGCCTGACCCCGACTCACCAGCATTCGCATTTGGTACGAACCTGTCCACAACCTTCCTCGCCCGTCCACCTCGTCTCGGCTCGAGATCCAGCTGCTCCTCCTCACTCAACGGCGACGACATTGATATCCGACTGTCCCAGAAGCTGCCGAGGAGGAAAGCCGAATGCTGATGACGAGGAAAGGAGTGGAAAGAAAGTCACTCAGGTGACGCGACTTGACGCGTTTCCCTAATGTCCGGCCCGCTGCCTCGTGGCGGTTTTGGTGGATGACTTCGTTCTCAGCGATGGATGATCGAGGTCCATGCACGATCTCATCATGGTCAAGGTGAGGGTGATGGTGGTATGCCTCCTTCCAGCCGATCTCAGGTTTCCCAATCTCAATCTCTAGTACTCTCGCACTCCTCCTTACTCCCTGCCTCTTCTCAACAAGCCGAAGGAGAGACATTCGCTTCGGCCTCAACCGCGACTCTACCGCTACGGTACCGCATCTCTCTCGCTGTTCCGCCTTGCGACTTCCCGCCGTCGCTCAAAGAGGCACATGCTCATTATGTCAGAGGGGAAGAGTACTTGTCGGATGCTTGGCGAAGAATTGGAGAGGAGGAAGGATTGCTGGATAAGCGGAAGGAGGAATTGAGGAACGGACGGGCAGTCAGACCGGTCGGAGGTGGAGTGGAATTTGCTTCCCCTGGTGCGGTTCCAGGCGTAGAGAGGGGTCCACTGTGGTTCACCGCGAGCTTCAGGATCCCTTGTCTCTGTAGGTCTCGTCAAGATCCGGAAGTGTCCCAGCTGATAGCAATGCAGGTCAGATACCAAGATTCCCTTGCGCCTTCACTCCAGCCCGACCACCTCTCTGCTCCTTCCAGCTCACCCCTCTCCCAGCTCACCCCTTTCCAAGGCAGATCCCTCGCTTCGGAGACGATCTCCCACCCTGGTCACCTGCACTTCCGCCGGTCGACCTGGATCCTGACCTGGACGAGCTCGAAGATTTCGGTCATTCTTGGCAGGAAGCAGATGGCTGTGGACGGGGCCGAAGACGACGCCATCCATCTTGCGATGGCCTGTTTTCTATTGAATATGGTCATGGCGTGGACGAGACAGCCGCTGAGTCGGTCGAGGCGAGACGGCGTCGGAAGGGCAAGGGGCGAGAAGATGGCTCAATCCGGCTACAGCTCGCTGTGAATCCGATCCTCTCAACCGACTTCGATCGATCCACTCCTCAACTTGAGGTCCCGTCACTACCGGAGCACCGCGATTCCGAACTGGTCGCCCAGAGCAAACGCCGCAAAGCTTGGTGGAGGAATCTCATCCGCTCCTCACCCTCCTTCGGGCAGATCTTCACCATCCTCCCACGCGTACGCGCCCCTCTCCCACGTAATCTATCTCGCTGATGAGCTTGTAGCCGCACAGCTATGATCCCCTCTTTGCCGCTCGAGGCAAGCGGAAACGCCTTAAAGATGTTCCCCTAGATTACATCCTTCCCCGCTTCTTCACTACCCCGACCACCCCAACCACGCCGACCCACCCATTCCATCCCGACCTGTCCCACTACATCCGTCACACCCCAGGAGCGAGAGTACACTGGGTCATACCCATTCACGGTCCAGTCATCGTTCCAACCTGGTCCGATCCGATCACGGAGACCGAGCCCATCAAAGGCGGACCGACTCCATCCAGCGGCCATCTATCCGACCATCTCCCCGCACCCGAGCAGAAGCGCAAACCCGCCATACTACCTTGGACTTCCGAACTGCTTCGACACTTCATGTCCTCGTTCCTCATCCCGCTTCACCAGAGAGATGATCAGCCATTCGGAGCTATCTCCATCCGCCTATCCGGGCCCAAGCCTGATCCATTCATCGCTCTTACCCCGCCCCCACCACTTGTGTCCCATCAGCATACTCCACCTGGCAAACAGGGGACGACGCCGGCACGAGTGGACGCTGGCGATCATGTACGGGTGTACTGCGATGCGAGATACGCGTTGGGCCTGCGAACATGGTTGTACGGGATCGAGGTGGATAGAGCCGTGATCAAGGCAGGGACCGGCATGTTTCGACCATTCGATAAGGTCCGACTCGTACTGGCTGGCGAGCGGGGAGAGGTATTAATTGTGGCGTGAACAAACCACCTGGCACCTGCTATACCTTGCACACCTATACCCCTCTTGTTGTGTTTCACAGCTTGCATCTGTTGTATTGCTAGTCAGGACGTCCGGGAAAATGATGCATGATGATACGGTATGGATGGATCCTGGTTCGGAGCATGATGAATCGGTACAGAATATACAAGTAGCCGCTCAAGATCGCCAAGGGAACCCTGGAGAAGACAGGAGACGGGGAAACAAGAGGAGATCCGGGTTGAATGGGGACACTGCCGCGGTCTAGGCGGCAGGGATCGCCGCGCCTCTTGTCGCTGATCCGGACGCGGATGAGGAGGGCTCCTCGACGGCTTCCGTACTATCCATCCATGAGAGCTCAACCGTGTTCTATGGGTCGTCAGCGCTACTCCGAAAATCCCATAGCGCAGTTTGGGCGACGCAGATGGAACGAAGGCGACCAGCGGAGGGTAGAACCGCTCACCTTGACCTTCCGCTCATACTCTTTGATATTCTCCTTATACAGCTGCGCCGCTTCGACGTTTGCAGGACTAGCGCGGAAATGTCAGCGCCCGTCGGACTTTTGCCCTGCCCCTGTGCGCTCCGGTCGGCTCCACCGCCATCCCGCCCGACCCATGTCCTCCTCTCGACGTCATCTCCACCTTGTCCCCCTCCCTACCCGCCATCCCGCACTCCACCCAACAGAACCGCTCTCATACTCACCTGCTCGGATTCGGATCATTCAGCAAGCTCTGCACGCTCGTCAAGATTGCCGCGACGTCATAAGTCGGGCTCCATCGATTCTGCAAGATATCGAGGCAGAGCTCTCCGTTGTGATAGATGTTTGGGTGGAACATCTTGCTCACGAACCGGACCGTGGGGGGTTTATTGGGGTAGGCGTCGGAGAAGGTTAGGGTGAGCCGGAAGGAGCCGTCTTCGAAGGGTGTGTCGGCTGAGACGCGTCAGCGGGAGTGCGGTCGGGTTAAGGGTGGGGATGGATTGGTCGTGTGATCAATCACCCCCGAGCACCGGCAACCTTGTGTGAGAGGAAGCATAGACACTCACGGGGACCGAAGATGACGGCGTTCCATATCATGATGTTGTCAGGGTTGGGACTGCCCGATATGCCGATGGGAGGGTCGGAGGCGAGTCGCTTGAAGTCCCGGATGAGTCGACGCTTGGCCGCGGTGGACTGAGAGGTGTGTCAGCGAGGCTGAAGCGGTTTTACGCGACAACGGTTGGTAGGTCACTGAAGCATTGCGACACGCACCATGATGAGCAGGTGTCAAATCTCGTGCTCAAAGCGGGAGTTTGCCTGGGGGAGGTTGATATTGGTTGAGATGGCCAGCGGTCAACCGGTCTCCGACGAGGTGAGGGGTTGGATCAAAGGAAGGTCTCCAAGCGGTCTGGCAGCCGAACCGGCCGGATTGTCCAGTCGAAGTCAGAAAAGGCGAAGTCAATTGCCGAGTAGAGGAATATCTGTTCACGAAACGATATAGAAGACAAGCAAGAACAACAAGAGTCAAGCAACAATGACCAGATCCGAGGTAGTGAATGACCAATATCTGGCGCGGTGGCGCTTGATTCCGGTTGGCTGGTCGAGTAGGCTGCGAGGGGAAATACGATTTGTTTTCTATGATCTCGTTCCTTTTTTGCGTCTGCCAGACTTATCGGCTCGGCGAGACCATCCGTTTTAAAGGTCAATCCCATCCACGAGATGGCATACCAAACGAATCGACAAGCACCGGACTGTACCGCTAAGCCCGAAACAGATAGATATTCTGGCAGACTGAGTTGCGAGATGGAATCGAATCTTACGGGTCACGGCTACCTGACTGACCAGTGAGACCTACTGAGATCTGCCAGCGTTGAGGCTTCGGTGCAACCTCTTACCGATGCTGGTCCAATTGGAACACGATCAACGCTCATTTAGCATCTGGACTCAGGGCGACGTTAGGCTTCAAGCATGGGCGCGATGCTTCTCGACGCTGTGCCTACCAGACTTCTCCGAAGGTGCAATGATGATGAATGATTTGTCAATCCCCCAAACATCCATCGTGATTGCTGCCCTGCTACCAAGAGATACACTGAATTGTAGCGATCTGATTTGTGTCTGGCGCTGAAGCTTGGAGTAGAAGAGCACTGCCGTGTGCTTTCTGTCTTCTGTTCTCCGCCGGTGCGGTGCGGTGATATTTATGTATGCGATGAGAATCTCAAGTGATGTAGCCACTTGTCTACAGTGATGCCGCTTATCAAAGAGAGGCAAGAAGTCTTCTCCGTGTCGTACGACTCACGGTAGGCTGGGCAAACTAGATCTTTGCGGTTGTTGTTGAATGTGCCTTGTCCTGACGCCTCACAATAATGATGAGGGATCTGGAAGCACAAGTAGTCGTAAATTTTATTTTCACTATTCGCAGAGGCTCAGTGACTCTAGAAGCCCAGGATGGCAACGAAGGGGCCGGCAGTCAGACTTAAAGGCTGCTTTTCCGCAACCAATTGCTCAATCCTCCGAGACGGGTCAAGTCGTCAGAGATGCACGACATCCTCATATCACACAGTCAGAATGTACAAGCTGCAATATGCATGCGGAGGTATCAACGTTCCGAGAACGGTACGAGTCATATTAGCAAAGAACCCTCCGCAAGAGTCTTTCCTTCAGCATCGTGCTTCGTCTTCTGAACAACGTATTCATCATACAACAATGATTTCTTGTCGATACCTGTAAGAATCCACAACCTTCTTTTCGGTCATGTCGATAGCGTTGTCAAGGACAAACACAGCATCTTGGACGTCCGTCGGGAAGAAATGCAGTGTCGTTGCCGCAGCATCCCCAGTGAGTCCCCTGAGTGATCAGGAGCAGATAATTTCCACCACAGGCAGGTACATGAGGTAGGGGTCGTTGGCGTCCCATACCTCTTCTGTTGGCCGGATAGGAGCCTGTTCTGGGCAGGTATCCACTGAGTCATCGTCCAGTCACGCGTGGGTACGGCATGACCTGCAACATGCCACAGGATTGTTGGGGTTGCAAAAGGTCCTGTCTCGTGCATTGAGGTCGCGTAGAGATTCATGAAGGGCCTTGGGCTGTCATCGGTACTTCTCACTTCCGTGTCGGGAGAAACGGGTCGGAGCGGGACTTGCATCTGGTAGCGTTCGTATGATCAGTCGTGTTACGGTGCGTCTGTCTTGTTAGGGGATGTGAGTTTTGTGTCTGGATCCTGCAGTGACGCGAAAGAATTACAGGACAGAGTCGGGGAAGAAGATAGATTGGAAGCAGACTTGAAAGATGTCATGGTCAGCGACGAACAAGCAATGGGTCATTCATCCTTTCTCACCCTTGTGACGCAAACGTGCACAGCTTCAGTAAACGGAGGTCTGCTTCTGGCGTGTCATGATGCGGTACCGGCCACTCAATACTGTCTGCGCTCGCAAAAAGTCGGCGACAGGGCTGACTAGAAGGCGGAATGCGATTGCTGTCCTCAGCCTGTATCAGTCAGTAAACATAGTCAGACAAAACGAGAAATAACGGTAAAGGTTAATATGTGGTGCCCAGCGAGATAGTCGAATGTGAAAACTCTGTTCCCCTCGCTCGAGTCCGCCAAAAATTCGTGCCTGAGGACCGAATTCAAAAAGTCGGTCACCAAATTGGGATCCCTTTGCATCTGTCCGAGTCTCATCAGAGCGTCTAAGCTGAAGTAGCTCCTGCTTCAGTATGGCCGACACCGTCCTTCCCATCCCATCAGTCGGCCAGCCTTCTGGCCATGCATCCTCATCTCGACCAAAGCTATACGTCCTTGACTACGGAGCTGGCAATGTCAGGAGGTGACTCCCTCCTTTTCTATCGCATACAAAGCTGATGAGTCCAGTCTCGCTAATTCTATCAAGAAGTTGGGTTACGAGTTCGAGTGGATCCACGCGGCCCCCGACTTTGACAAAGCTGAAGTCAGTCCCCTCAATCCTCAACTTCATCAAGTCTGATCTGTATAGAAACTCATCTTCCCGGGCGTCGGCTCTTTCGGCCAAGCGACCACCTCCCTCCGCACTTCGCACCTCCTCCAGCATCTACAGCGATACATCGCCTCCGGACGACCATATTTCGGGATATGTATTGGGATGCAAGTCCTCTTCTCCTCGTCTACTGAATCACCAACCGCCGAGGGGCTCGGAGTCATACCCTACCCCATCACACGGTTCAAAGGGGGCAAGAGCGTACCGCATATGGGGTGGAATAGTGCGTGGCGGGCGAGAGGTGGGGATCAGGAGAGACTGATGCGGGAGGAGGACGATTACTATTTCGTGCATTCCTACGCTGCGATACTTCCACCTTCCGACCCGTCTAGCTCCGCTCTCGGACAGGTCGCGTACACGCTATCCCGGTATGGAGAGGAGACGTTCGTCTCGTCAGTCCGGAAGGGGAATATCTTCGGTACACAGTTCCATCCGGAGAAATCTGGACCCGCCGGCCTCGACCTACTCAATCGATGGCTCGAAGCGCCAACCTCTACTGTTTCCTCTACGACCCCTCCCTTCGACTTGACCTGGCAAGATACGAACCCCTCGTCCTCACGGTCTACCGGTACAGGCCTCACCAATCGAATAGTAGCCTGCTTGGATGTACGATCCAACGACGCTGGCGACCTCGTCGTGACAAAAGGAGACCAATACGATGTCCGAGAAAGTGACTTTTCCCGCGGCGTGCGAAATCTTGGTAAACCCGTGGAGCTGGCTCGGCGGTACTACGGCCAAGGAGCCGACGAGATCTGTTTCCTCAATATCACCTCCTTCCGCTCATCCGCACTCCTCGATCAACCGATGCTCGAAGTCGTACGAGCCGCAGCTGAAACCGTCTTTGTGCCATTGACGGTCGGGGGTGGGATCAAGGATACGGTCGACCCGGATGGGACGAAGCGGAGTGCGCTTGAAGTGGCGGGGGCTTATTTCCGGAGTGGGGCGGATAAAGTGTCTATCGGGAGTGAGGCGGTGATAGCTGTTGAGGAGATGTTGGAGCGGGAGAAGAGGGGGGAACCCTTGCTTACTGGTCGGACGGGGATCGAGACTAATTCAGCGGGGTATGGATCTCAAGCAGTCGTCGTCTCCATAGACCCACGGCGGGTCTACGTGAACTCTCTCGAAGAGGTCTCTCCCGCTCACCATCCATGCGTGATACGCGGATCCGAGGCTACTACAAGAACAGCGAAGGAGGAGCGAGACAAGATATGGTGGTACCAATGCACGATCTCCGGCGGCCGTCAATCCCTCGACATCGACGTCATTCAACTCGCCCAGGGCGTCGAGGCTCTCGGAGCAGGCGAGATCCTTCTAAACTCGGTCGACCGGGACGGCTCTGGGTTAGGGTTCGATCTGGATCTTGTGAGGTTGGTGAAGCGGAGCGTGGGGATACCCGTGGTGGCTAGTTCTGGGGCGGGGTGTTCTGGGGATTTTGTCGAGGTATTTGGGGAGACGGGGGTGGAAGCGGCGTTGGCGGCGGGGATCTTTCATAGGGAGGAGGTGGGGATTGGGGAGGTTAAGGGGGAGTTGGAAAGAGTGGGGATGGCGGTGAGGAGGGGTGAAGGGGATGTGTTGGCGGATCTTATATCATAGATCAGTATAGATGATGCATCACAGCATTGAAGCTAAGCTTGGGGGGCGTTCCATGGAATGACTGCCGTCACAAGTATCCGCGCATCTTGGTCTCGACACGATAAAACCGAGCGGAAAGCATTGTGAAGATTCAGGTTGTCAACTTGGCTGAGCAGCATAACACTTCTAGGATATGTTTCCAGGACCCGGCGTGATGCGGTCCCTTCCAAATAAATCCCGGCATCAGTACCGAAAACTCCTCGGAATGAGAAAGAGGGCAGTCATCAATGGCTAGTTTATATAAGGTGGGTTGAATTATGAGTATGTCTGTATGCAGAAATGACTAAAAGTCAATCAGAATCTATCGCTTCTCTGCGATACAGCCGTCAGCATAGCCCATCATACGCTCGCAAGACACTCACTCCCGCATACCTTCAACAGCGCTTGGCGCAGTCCCTGCCCAGCCTTCTCCACCTCCTTCCTCGTCATCGCCCCGGAGATACATACCTTCAAGCTAGGTTCCGGCTCAAACGTCTCCTGCCCTCGTAATCGTCTCGCCCGGGTGATCAAGATCGAGCTGTTCGCCATCGCCTCGTCCACGACCTCTTGCAGGAGGCGTTCTTCTTGCTCTAGCGTGGGTGGAGGTTTGAGGAGGAATATGTGGATCAGTGCGGAGGATGGGTGGGAGGGGATGGAGATGATCGCGTCTTTGTTTGGAACTTGGGAACTAGGGGGAGGCGGTGATTTCGGAAGAGGCGGACTGTCGGACGGTAAAGAGGATGATGATGACGAGTGGACGAGAGCGGGCAGAGGGAAAGGCTCGAGCTTGGACAGTTGTTGCCGGAAGGCGAGGATGTTCCCTTGCAAGGCGGTGAGGAGAGCGGGTTGAGCGGCAAGGATCGCTAGTGCTGCGGAAGATGTTGTGGCGAGCATAGCTGGGAGGGCGGCAGAGTAGACAGATGCGGAGGAGTTGATTCGCTAGTCCACCATGAATCAGCCATTGACCAAGTAGGATTTCGATGGGATTGACCTGATGAGAACAAACAACCGCAGACCCAGCACAGAAGCCGCCGCCTGCTGCGAGTCCGGTAGCCATTGAGCCGATGAGCATGTCCACCTCTGATGCCTGGACCAGCGCGTCAGTGATCGCTCCTCCAAGTAACATCCAACAGACAGGAACATCAAAATACTCGCTGATCCCTCGGCCGTGCGAACCAATCATCCCGAACGATTGACTCTCGTCAAGCATGAGGCGGCATTTGTATCTCTTCTTCAGCTCCACCTGATACGTGATTCAACTCATTCTCTCTCGCTCGAGCTCAGACCACTCACCACTTTCGGGAGATCCAACATCATTCCGTCATTCTCGAAGATGCCCTCAGCCACAATGAACCTCCTCTTCAATTTCCCCCCTTTCCGCTTATTATCCCGCTCTACAGCCTGAAGCACCCTCTCCAGATCCTTCATATCCCCGTGTGCATAATACTTGATCTGACTCCGACTGATCTGCAACCCTTTATGGATGGCAAAGTTGACGCCTCGGTCCGCGAAGATGATGTCGCCTCTCTTGGCAAACGCGGGAATGACCGAGGAGACGGCGGCGAAGCCTTGAGAGTAGATAATGGCGGCTTCTGTACCGAGGAAGGAGGCCAGCTCGGCTTCGAATTTCATGTGGACGTCTGAGGCAATCAGCGGGGTCCGAGAGCTGAGGGGATCGAGAAAGGGTCTCGCAACTCACCGATCGTCCCGTAGAAGCCTGACGGTCCACATGATCCTACACCATAGCTCCTCAACGTCTCGATCGCAACCATCTTCATCTTTTCATTCTCGGCAAACCCCACCCAATCGGGATACGCCATATTCAACACCATCTTCCCATTCGGACTCAGCTTGACCCTCACTCCATTCGGTCCATGAATCATCGGGACGGTCGGAAGCACCATCTCATCCACATCGCTCGGGATATCCACCAGTGATTGAGGTGTGAAATCGTCAACCAGCTCATTGATCTCCTTCTCCGTGAGCTTGACCCAATTCTTCCCTTCCCCTTCGCCGCGGGTCCGACCTTTGAGGAGAGTTCTAACTGCGAATGCGATGAGGAGGACCTCGAGAAGTGATCGATAGGGATCGTTTTGGTAGGAAGATTTGATGTAGCGGACAATGATGGGGGAACCGGGGAGGCCGTGGAAGAGGTCGGAGAGATTGAGGAAGATTGAGGATAAGAACGAAAGGAGAGGAACAAGGGCAGCAGGAACCTCGGTCGTGGAGGGAGATGGAGGACGCGACATGTTGATGACGTCAGAGTCGGTTAGAAAGGGGTAGAGGGTCTTGAAGGAAATCGAAAGGCGGGGGGCGAGGACTGTTATTATAGAGGTAGCTTGATACTGGGTATAATGCATGTCTATCTAACAGCGCATATGAGAGAGGGTATCTCAGCACGTCCCGGCGTTACAGGCGGCGTTACCGGTAGT
>JAABUH010002368.1_pt1 | contig 18227 bp, 22 predicted proteins | sample 5559121 | NCBI WGS metagenome assembly JAABUH01 (sample SAMN10711871, study PRJNA513364) | rock metagenome | isolation source: Antarctica rocks | place: Antarctica: Victoria Land, Battleship Promontory nord | collected 2015-12-28
TAGACGGCGCCTGCGCAGGGACGCGGCGCACTGCCTGTCATGGCGCGCAGCGCGCCGGTGCAGCTGTGCATGGTAGTGCTTCGCCGCATGCCATGAATCGGACGTCGCCCATCCTCTGCTGAGTGCCTGAAAACTTGACGCAGATCTGCAACAGTAAATGCATGCAAGCTGCAGATGCAGTGCAGAGCGCGCCGCGCACGCAGGGCCCGGGCCGGCGAGGCGGCCAGAAGCGGCGCGCCTATGGGCAAGCCCAGGACGATGGCGAGCAGCAGCACCACGAGTACGGACGCCAGCACGGTCTCCACGGCGATGTACGCGTTCTTGCGCCCCTGCGCCGTGCAGAGCAGCAGCAGCACCTGCGGCAGCAGCACGACGGACAGCGTGGTGGCCACCACGGACGTCGTGACCGCGCCCGGCGGCACGCCCTGGCCGCTGGTGAAGCGCGCCGCCGCCTGCCGCGCAGCACGTCGCGGCTGTCAGCATCGGGTACATGGGTGGCACCGAACCCGGCGCCCTGCTCTGGTCCACGGTGTGACGCGCCACACAGCCTGCCTCGTAGCAGGGGCCTGTTGGGTGCTTTCCATGGCATGTGCTTGACCGAGGTCTGCATAAGCTGCCCCCCGACTCCTCAAATGCTGGCTGTTGGAGGCCAGAGCTGTGTGGGGATGCTGAGGCGGGGTGCTGCAGCGGACAGGCACATGCACAGCTATGGCAGAGGGCACAGCGGCTGCAGACGTCCTTGCACCGCCGTGCCCTTGCTGACAGTGCTGCGCACACACAGCGTAAAGTGCATAGCTGGACACGAGACTATCGAGCCAACTCTGAACAGCCTAGAGCACCCATCATCGCACACACATAGAGCTAGCGTAGATTGCATACAAGGGCGAAAAGCCCAAGCACAGACAGTGGCACCGACCAGTAGGCTGCGCTTGCTCAAAGGTACATGAACGAAGTATCACCACCAAGTAGACTTGGCAGGCAAGGATACAAGCGCACAGGCGGGTGCAATGAAGCATGCTTGGAGCACGTGGGTCGACTTCTGTTGGGCATATATACTTGCCTGGTAGCCCGTTGACAACTCGCGCCCGCGAGACACCAGCCAGTGCATAAACGCGTGGGCAATTGGCGCGTCAACGGCCCTGTCCATACTGCTATACCCAGGCAACACAAGAACGGCAACTAGAGCCAGCTTGGTGCAACACAAGCGGTGCAACACGCTCGGGACATTGTGCGAGCTGCCGGTGTAAGTAGCCCTCCACCGACCCTCTCTGGTTTAAACAAATGAAGCAGCGCGGGACAGCTGATGTCAACAACCGCGAGCGAGCGGCACCTAGACAGCCGTCGTTTGCCACTGCACCGCATCTATGTTGCTCAGCTTTCGCTCGAGCTTGTGGCTTCAGACTCCTTGGGCTTACGCAAGAACACTGCAAGGAAAGGACAAGCAGAATAAAGCATAAAGTTTGCTATGCCCCGTGACGGGGTGCTACTCTCAAGTGCGTGCACACTGTAAGCATGCCTACCCTTGTCAAAGAGTTTCACGTGAGCTAGAGCAGCTCCCTACTGCCTGAGTTGATGATCACAGCAAGCTGCAGGAGGCGCTCTGGGTTTGCCTGAACTGGAGTGTTATACAGACGTCTGTGTATCAAATCTGTATAACACTGTGAGGCTACAACCGTCAACGATTGTATCACCACGGACTGTTGTGTGCAATGCATGGAGTTGTCCGAGCTCACCAAACAGTTCCACACGTCCTGTCGCCCAGCAAAGCAGCCTCGGTGATCCAACAGGCTAGCGCTGCGCGGCAGCCGCAGACGGAGCAGCACTGCTGCTGCCCGCTTTGCCCTGCCTCGCTGTGACGAACACGGAGCCCTTGTCGCCCCTGTCGCAGCCCCGCAAAGGCTCAACTCAACACTCAGACGAGGACTGCCAGGTGGTCAGGTGAGCCCTTTCGGGAGCGTATCTGGGGGAAGGCAGGTGTGGTGGTGCAGGACCAAGCAGTCTGTCTGGCATGTGTTGAGACCAACTTGCGCTGGAAGAGCATGCAGCAGTCCGAGATTATGCCATCACGTGCCACACAGACTGCTTTTTCCTGCACCACTAATACACCGACCAGCCCCAGATACGCTTCCGGAGGGCCTCACCTGCCGACCCGAAAGTCCTCGTCTAAATACGTTGTCTCCACCCAACCTGTCCGGGGTGGCACAAACATTGCTTGAAACATCAAGTGCAGGCCTCAGCACCATATGTGCAGCTCATGCACCTGGCGCTGCGTCTGCAGCCACGGCAGCACGCACGACAAGCCCTAGTGCCTGGAACAGCGCACCGGTCGGCGAGAACAGGTCGAGCGGCAGCGACAGCGCCGGCAGCGCGCCCAGCTTCAGCGAGAACTTTGTGAACTTCACGTCCACGCGCGTGTCGCGCCCTGCAGGCACGGCACAGATTCGGCCAGGGCAGAAGCTGCATATCCTGGCGTTCTCCTGATGCTGTATGCGTACACGTGTACATGCGCTCAGTACAACACGTACATGTATGATTGGAAGCGGTATCCAACATGTACCGCTGTGCGCGCAGGCGCGCACCGTCATCGCTGGGCGCGACGGTCCCGCCGACGTTGAGCCAGCCGTCCACGCTGGCGGCCCGGAACTCAGCTATGTTCTGCACCGTGCCGTCACTGGCTATCACCTGCGTGATGCCCTGCACACCCAACGCCGCCTCACGCCAGGCGGTGCCAGGACAGATCAGACTATGTTCCGGAGTGTGCCGCAGCGTCAGACTCCTACAGAATCACCTGCCTTGTGCATATGACATACATTAGCCCAGACCTATTAGAGAGTGCGTCTGCTCATGCTGCACGTGCGTGAACTGGCAAGACATAACAGCCATGGCACCTTACTGCGGACGGCGTTTGCGCTGAGTGGCCGCAGGGCAGCCAGCACAGGGCCCTCAACGCCGCCGGTGCGTTGCTCCCAGGAGGTGTCGTCTTCCCTGCCAGGCCCTACGTACAGCAGGCTCCTGCGCAGTACAAGCCGGATCCTTCAAGACAACGTGAGCCCCAGGCCCGGCTGCTTGTCCAGTGCAACAGCTGTCAAGTGAAAGCAGTGCCACGGCCTGCACCGGGTCGCCGCCCGGGGGTGCCGTGCGTGCTGGACGCTGGGAAGGACGCACCAGCGCCCGTATATCATGTCGCTCCGCGCTGGCTCACGCGTGGGGTTGGCAGCCTCCAGAGCCTGCACCTTGCTCAGAATAGCGCGCTGCTCTGCGCCCGAGGCCTTCTTCCCGCGCTGTGTGCTGGAGACCGCGCGCTTCACCTCTGCCTGCAAAACAGGCGTCCAGCCTCACTGCTACCCGTGAACAAATTTTGAAGTGGCATTTGTTTCCCCATCTGCATGCAGCGCGTGTGTTTCAAGCTGGCAGGGAAAGTGATGTTCTGTATGCTCTGGCAAAAGAACACTGCAAAAGAGCAGCCGTGTGCATAGCACGTTAGTGGCCAGGCTGAGTCCAGTGCGCTTATGATGCACCAACATTTACATAACGGTCTGCTATAAGCTGTCAGCCCACCTTGAGCTGCTCACGGTTAGAAGTGCTGCAGGTGCATTGTACGCCCCTGGACCGCCCTCTGTTCGCATGATGTGGAGTTGTCTGCAGCAATGCAAACATACTCCCTGGTAAGCACACACGACCGGAATCCTCAGCAGCGCTGTGTAATAAACGCGCTCTCCCGTCAATATCCTTCAGAAAAAACAAGGCTCTCCGCCACGCCCTTGAGCACAGAGGCCCTGATCAGGCTCTCCCCGGGCTCAACACTTACAAACATCCCATCTCCTAGTCCTCTCAGCCCCAGGACTCAGGTTGCTGTCCTGTGTGGTGGGAACAAAGCTCTAGCTGGATCCTGTCCATGACTTAGCACGCGTGACCTGACTGGTCGGCCGCTCTGCGCGCGTGTGGGTGCGATGAGGATCAAAGTGCTGCAGCGGAGCGGAAAGGAGCTCGTACCAGGGGGCATCGAGCTCGATGAGGGGGTACGGTCTCGCACAGTCACAACCTTGTGACCAAGTGATCCAGTCTTGTTTCAGCGCTGAAGGCAGGATGCTGGCACGTCTGCAGTATGCGTACTTCACAGCCAGCTGCACTGGCAGGAGGGCTACAGTGAGGGGTCCAAAGCGCGCCCTGGCACTGGCACTGAGACACCCGCTCTGCTTGGAGTGGACGCAACAGCCCTGTCGCTGGCTAGCAGTGCAAACACAACGCAGGCCGCGCAGGCCGCTGCTCCAATGAGGAGGCACGCAGGGGGCGCTCTATGAGGGCGACCTTAACGTGGCTGGGCAGCAGCGCAACTCTTGCGCGGCCGCGCGCAGGCGAGCGTGGCGGACCTGCAGAAGGCGCTGTACAAGGCGCGGCCCAAGCTGTACCCGGCGCGCCAGCGCTTTACGCTGCCGAAGCGGGAGGGCGAGAAGCGGGCGGTCGCGCTCGCGCCGGCCAAGCGGCTGGCCGACTACGACCTGGCGGACGGCGCGGAGCTCACCTTCAAGGACCTCGGCCCGCAGGTGCCCCTGAATTTTGGAATTTTGGTACTTTGTTTGTTTGTATTCTGTTGGGGGGCAGTGTGTTGCCACCAGTGTGCTACATGCGCGTCAGTAGGTAGGACACGTAGCACTGCGGGGGTGCCAGCATCTTCCACGGCACTGCTGCAGAGGCTGTGCACGCGCCCGGGGCGGCAACAGCCTGGAAATGCAACCGAACTGGTCCCGGTGCAGGCTGTGCTGTGTGCAGCCCCTGCACTGCTCCAGCTGGAGCAGACTAGCTGGCCTGCTTCAGCCGGCGCCGAGCGCGTGGCCGGGGGCGGCAGATCGGGTACTCGACCGTGTTCTTCTGGGAGTACTTTGGGCCGCTGGTGACGTACGCGCTCTTCTACTTCTTCCCGCGCGTCTTCTACCCCGGCTACAAGTGCGCCCTGCACCGCAGGGGCGCCTGCATGCGGTCGTCAAGAAAGTCTGCATGCAGCTGTCAAGAAACCCTGCAGGCTTACTTGACAGCCTTGCAGGCTTTTTGGACAGCCTGGGCTCTGCAGCACGGACCCAGATTGATGTGTGTGAAAAGGCAGTGGGCCACGCTGCAGGTGCAGAGCCGTCGCTCGTGCATGTTGTCGGGCGTGCTCCATTGGCGCTCTTCCTGCATCAGTACACCAAATTTTTTGTACCCTGAAGGTCTGTCGCCAGGATTATCTGAGGATGTCGGCCTCCGCGAGCGGTCCTGGTGCGCAGAGCGCGCAGAGCGCGTCGGCACCGCATGGTGACTGCAGCGGCTGACGGCGGGCCCCGGACCTGCGCGCAGGATCCCGCCCAAGGACACAGTGCAGTCGCTGGCGGTTGCCTACTGGACCTTCCACTACGCAAAGCGCATCTACGAGACGTTCTTTGTGCACAGGCGCGCCGCACGCCGCGCCAAACTGCTCCCGGGCGGCAGGCGGCAGAGGGCGGGCGCGCGCGCTGCCAGGAGCCTCACGCGGACTCCGTGCCCATGCAAAGCGTGCTTGGGCGCTTTAATATGTAGGCCAGGTCTGTTCGCTCGGCGGCTCAGCTCTGCTCATGCTCTGGGATGCGTGCGGCGCGCCGCGAGCGTGAGCGCCCGCGTCGTCACGCGGCGGCGCGGGCGTGTGCGCAGGTTCAGCCACGGCACGATGCCGATCAACAACCTGTTCAAGAACTGCGGCTACTACTGGGGCTTTGCCGCGCTGGTGTCCTACTACGTCAACCACCCGCTGTACACGCCGCCGCCGCACGCGGCGTCCTACCTGCTCTTCGCGTTTGCCCTGTTCTGCCAGGCGTCCAACCTGTAGTGCGCGCCGCCCTCCAGCCCTGCCGGCTCCAGCAGCCCTGCGAGAACCTTGTGGGGATTTGTGTTCTGCTGCTGCGCTCGCCCGCTTGCTGCCGGAAGGGAGCTAACCCTAACCCTAAAGCTTGTGTATGCAGGCCATGCCTGCTGTGTTAGCCGCATGCAGGCCTACGCACGTGCGGCTGCACGTGTCGTTTACGAGCCTGGGTGGGCTCGTCCGCACTGTGTCGCCTGCTCAGTCTGCGTGCCAGCGGTTGCTCCTGGTCGAGCGCGTGAGCCATAGGCTCACGCGCTCGGCTCGTGTCACGGCGCAACCGAGCGTGCCGAGCGCGGCGGCGCAGCTGCCACATGCTGCTGGCCAACCTGCGGCCGCCGGGCCAGACCGCGTACGTCATCCCGCGCGGCTACGCGTTCGACTACGTCACCTGCGCCAACTACATGTTTGAGATCTGGGGCTGGCTCGCGTTCGCATTTGCCACGCGCACGCTCACGGCCTTCATGTTCATCGCGGCCGGCGCGTTCCAGATGGCCGTGTGGGCGCGCGCGAAGCACGCGCGGCTGCGCAGGGTGCGCTATCCTACCACACCACACCCCGCGCATGTGCCGCTGGGGCGCAGCCCCGTGCTTGAGGCATCGGCGAGACCGCGGTGTCCCGCTGAGGCTGCCCGTCAGTCTCTCAGAAGCTCCGAGTCAACCTGCAGTGCGAGCACCATGCATGGACGTGCGCGCGGATCCTTCCAGCTTGTGTGCACGTGCTCTGCCTGTCTCGCACACTGCACGCCACGCGCCACTTGCCCAATATCACGGGACCAAGCGAGTGCTTGGCTCGAGCCGCTGAAGCTGCGCGCCGGCCGCGCAGACGTTCGACGGCAAGGACGGGCGCGAGAAGTACCCGAAGCGGTGGATCATGCTGCCGCCCTTCTTCTAGGCCGCGCCAACCTGCGGCGGTTCTGCAGCGCGTCCTGTGTGTGCTTGAAAGGGTGTGGGCTTGGCTCCTTGTTTAATGCGCTGCTTCCAGGGCACTTGTGTGGGCCTTTCATTGTGTCAGCGCAGAAGGCATGGCAGGTTGCTCCGGTGCAGAGAGTGGACGCATTGTGAGGGAGCCCGGTGTGCGCTGCTTCCCAGCGCTCTGCTGCATCCCGTGCTTGCCTTGCACGTATTCTGTGCCACTGCCAGGGAACGACAACAAGGCGTGTGCGCTTGCCAGCCTCCTCGTCTAGATTGCTGTCAGCAGAGCTACACGGCGAGTGCACATGCATGTGCTCATGTCTGCTATCAGGCTCGCATCATTGCTCGCCCTTGTCGTGAGGGCAGCAGCACTCGTTAAGGCTTGACGGCTTACAGCCTGGTGCAGCAGCATGGGCAAGCTGTGTGGGCCCGCGCAAGCCTGTGCGCATGCCTAAACAGCCAGCACTGCAACTTGTGCCACAGGCTCCACCCAGGGCGCCTGCATGCGTGCTCCCGGCCGCCATCACCACTCGTCCTCGTCCATGGCGGCGCCGTCGCCGCCGGCTGGCAGGTACCGCGCGCCATGGCGGCAGTCGTACGCCTCGTAGCGCGCCACCTCTGCGGCCTCCACTGACGCGCGCTGCACGCGCGCCGCCACCTGCGCGCGGCCACACCAGCTCAAGTACCACCACCGCGTGCGCACGCACCGCTGCTTTCGGGTCTGCGCGCCGCTGCACGCTGTGCGTCTGGTACCTTCGAGGCTGCCCGGTCCAGGGTGTGCGACGCGCAGCGCTCCCTGGCGCCTGCACCCACGATACGAGCGAGGCCGTCTCTCACGCATGTGGCCCCGTCCCGGTATGCTCCCAGCCCATCAGGCCTCTGATGCTCGGGGGGCCAGCAGGGCGCGCGCCTGGAAGTCGCGCAGGACGACGGGCCGCAGGTCGGCCTCGGAGAGCTCGGCCAGGCGCGCGGCATGGCCGGCCACCACGTCGCGCACGGGGCCCTGGCACGCCTCCTGGATCAGCGCGCGCATGTCCGAGCCTGCCGCGGCGCGCTCGCGCTGCTGACCAGGGCTGCTCGCCCGACTCTACAGGCTGCAGGCGGAGAGCACCAGCAGCCAGATCTGGAGGCACGCGCTTTCCCCGTGACCAACCTCTCTGGAGGCAGCGCCCCTCCATGCCGGGCGCTCGCATCAGATCAACCAGGGAGCAGACCAGCCAACGCCAGCACACGGCAGGCCGGCAGCCGGCGGGCGCACCGGAGTAGCCGGCGGTCTTCTCGACGACCTTGGCGAGGTCGGCCGGCGCGAGCGCCGCGTGCACGCCACCGCCGGGTCCGAGCGCGCGCTCCAGCATCGCGCGCCGCGCGGCCGCGCACGGCAGCGCCACGTACAGCTGCTTCGGCATGCGCCGCCGCGCCGCCTCGTCCAGCTCCTGCGCGCCGCCACGGGGCCAGAAGTCGGGGGTCCCAGTGAGGCAAGTAGGGTTTGATAGGGTCGGGCGCCGAGCTCCGCATGCGCGCCGCATGCTGCGGCTCAAGCTGCGCGCAGACAGGCGGGTGGTTGCATGCTGTCCAGTCTGCTGTTAGTCAGGCGACACGCTGGGTCACCTGTTTACGCAGGCACGTGAGAGTGGCGGCTCCTGATGCGCGCAGTGCCCAAAAAGCGACAGTCTGCCGCTGCCGGTGGCATGCCTGGAGTGGCAGGCACGGCCGCAGCGCGGCTGATTGGCCGCGCAGCCTGCATGCTCAGGGGACGCAAGGCGCACTGCCGCCCTGCTCGGCCGCCAGCGCTGCGCCCGTAAGCAAGCAAAGTCGGCTGACACATGGCTGCCATGCACTCATTCGCGCTGCCGCGCGCCTCGGGGCGGTTGGTGGCGCCGATGAGCAGGATGCGGCGCTCGGCGGCCGACGGGTCGCAGCCCTCCATCTGCACCAGCAGCTCAGTCTTGAGCCGCCGGCTCGCCTCGTGCTCGCCTGCGCGCGTGCTGGCAGGGTCAGAACCCTAACCCCGCCTCTCGCCCATCGCACCAATGCAATGTCCTGGTCTTAAGGCGCCGGCTCGCCTCATGCTCGCCTGCGCGCGGGCGAGCCGGGTCAGCGCTCGTAACATGTCCCGGCAATCCAAACCGCGCACGCTTGCCTGGCCGCGCCGCTGCCGGACCCGGCGGCGCGCCCCGGGACCTTCTCGCCGGCCCCTTGAACTCCAAGGCGCCGCAGCGCAGTCAGCGCCTCAGCCTCCGCACACGCTGGCCGGCGCTGACTAGGGTCTGTGCCCTGATTAGGGCACAAACCCCAATCAGGCCGGGCAGTCACAGGGCGGCGCGCGCGCCGTCGGACTTGCGCGCCGACAGGATGGAGTCGATCTCGTCGATGAAGATGACCGCCGGCTGCAGCACGCCCGCCACGGCGAACAGCGCGCGCACCTGCGGCCGGCCCCCACACTCCGCGCGCTCTGGCGCGCGGACCGGCGAGCGTGTAGGTCGGGGCGCTGGTGCCGAGCTAGCCTTGTGATAAAGGTGGGCGCAGACCAGAGACGAGCTGGCTTCGGCGCACCGCCAGGTTGCATGCATACATCGCTGTTAAGGACGGCTTAAAGCCGGGGATGCCGGGCGCCCCGATGCGCCAGCCAGGAGCGCGCGTGATCTGACACAAAGAGTGGGGCTCCGGGCAGGGCCGCAACAGCAGCTCAGCCGCCATGCCACCCAGCCATACTATCGTAAACCCGCCCTACCCTGCAGCCACAGCCACGCAGCGAGCGCGGGCCGCGCCATCTTCTCGCCCTCGCCGATCCACTTGGACGTGAGCGAGGAGGCGGAGATGGCAAAGAAGGTCGCGCGGATGTTGGCCGCCACGGCCTTGCCCAGCAGCGTCTTGCCCGTGCCTGCAGGGTGCGCAGGGTAGCACCCTAACCCCCTCGGCACGCTTCCGCCCCGCGCGCCGCAGGCCGCGGATGGCCGGCGGCCGGGGCATTGCGGCATGCGCTTGCATGCAGGGTGCGCCAACCCAGCCGCGCTTGCAGGCACGCGCGCTTGCCTTGCAGAACACGCGGGCTGCGGCTCATACGCTTGGCAGCCCCTGCTCGAGCAGGCGATGTTGTGCCTGCCAAAGAGCAGAGCATATGGGAGTGACGCGCCTGGGGGGCCGAAGAGGAGCAGGCCCTTTGGCGGCGCGCGCGCTCCCTGCGGCCGGCACAGAGCATCTCAGTAAAGCGCTTTCATGTGAACGTGCTGACAAAAGAAGAGTCGACACGGAGCAGGACAGGTGCGCTGTCAGCACAAGGTGCTGCTACGCCTACATGTAACCCTACCGGACATGTATTTGGTTCTGCGTGCCCAGCATGTAAGCACACATCATTTCTGAGCAGCTGCGCGTCGCATGTTCATGTATCAGCATACCTTTCGCCCTGCAGTTGTGCTGCGCGACAGCAGCAGGGCTCAGCAGTCACAGCCAAAACCCCTGACTTTATGCATGAGAGCATGCGTGGGGCCGCAGCCTGGCTGTGCATACAGCGAGGCGACCGGGCGCGCTCGCCTTGAACAGGTGCGGGTTGAGCATCGGCCAGACCACCAGCTCCTGGACAAGGCGCTTGGCGGTTTCCTGGCCGGCGATGTCGTCCCAGGAGACCTGCATGCGCGGGGCCCCCCTTCAGGGCTGGGCCTATAGCCAGCATGTGGCCTGACGCCAACCAGATGGTAGGCCGTTCAGCTCCTCTGGCAGTCTTTGGTCACCGCGTCACGAGCATCCCATCTGCACCGTTTGATGAGAGCTGTGGCGCATGCGGCTTGTCTCTGTGCAGGTCCCTCACATGTGAGGAGAAAGAGAAAAGTGCGGTGGAAAGTCAGGAATGTTAGGAATGTTGACAATGCATGGGCGCGCACGCTGGAGCGGCGGTCCAGGATCTCCGCGCACACCAGCTCCAGCGTCTGCGGGTCCACCTTCGCCAGGGCCTCCGGCAGCTCGCCGTCAGGGCCTGTGCGCGGACGGCGCCCGTGCATGCCGGGGCGGGCGCCGCCGAATGCATGCCGTGCTGCATGTGCACAGTGATGCATCGCTGCGCACATGCAGTTGCGCAGCGCGAGCGTTGTACACACATTGTGGTAGCAGCACTCGCTGCGCCCTTTGCGACGCTTTCCACGCTTGTGTGCAGAGTGCATATGCCCGTTTTGGGAGCGCCTCTATTAGCAACACTGTTTTGCAAAACAGGGATCTGTTGTTTGCATGTGCATCATAGCCAAAGCTGAGAGCAGTGGCAGAGCACACACCGGCGAGCATCTCAAGCGTCTTCGCAGAGAGCGGCCCTTCTGCTTCCCCCTTGCCCCCACCGCCGCCGCCGCCGCCGCTGCCGCCATTGTGCGCATCTATCGCCTTGCGCAAAAAGGGCGGGACGAAGCCCGAGCGTACGCTGCTGCCTGTCATGTTTCGGTCCGTTGTTCAGCCAGTACTTGTGGCATGCACACTGCTGATTAAGTCGACAGCTCGTGTCGCTGCGCACTTTCTTGACAGCACAATGCTCATTTGCCGGCCCAGACCGGCCCATACGGCGCTCCCCTGCCCTGCAGCACTCCCGCGTGCTCAATACAGTGCCAAGCGAGGCCACAGCAAGCGCACGCATGAGCCGGGCCGCTACGCGCCTGCGGCGCCGCGCCCGCCGCGCTGCATGCCCTGCCGCGGCGCCGCGGCGCCCGCGAACGCGCCCGCGCCGCCGGGGAACATGTCAGGGCCGCTCGGGTCGTCGTCGGCGCCGCCACCACGGCCGCCGCGGCGCGGCCCCGGCGCATGGCCGCGCGGGTCTGCGCCGGCCCAGCCGGGGACGCCGCGCCGCGCCTGCTCGCGCGACAGCTCTCCGCGCGCCGTTCGGAAGCCGCCCGGCGCATCGCAGGGCGCGCCCTGCACCGCCACGGTCACACGGCACCCATGTCATCACACGTTAACACGGAGAGCTCTTTTACACTGTCAAATCATGCAGCGCGCATGCAGGGCCGTGCAGGGGCGTGGTGGGTCGGCTGCGCGCGGGAGCTGAAGCTGCGCAATGGCGCCTGCGCCAGCAGCACACAGGCGTGCGCGTCAGCGGGGCCCGCGAGCGCGCCTGCTGCGGCGGCGCGTCTGCGGCGCCGCCCGCGCGCTGCCCTGCCGGAGCCTCCTCATGCAGCGCGTTGCAGACGTTGATGTTTGCGGCGAGCGCCGCCCGGGCGGCCCCCGCCGCCTGCCCGTTACTCCAGGCTGCCTGAGGGTCCGAGCCGCCCCAGCGCTGCTCGGCGCCTGCCAGCGCCGCCGGCCGGCCCGTCACTTCTCCGCACCAGCAGCTCTGCATCATGCATGTGCAGGGATGTGCAGGCCCATGCTCGCTTGCGCCGTCTGAGCCCAGGACGCGAGAAGCTGCTAATGGACAGCGGTGAGAGCAATAACGCGGGCCTGACGAACAGGTGCCTTGCATTAGCAAATTGACTATCTGCTGGCGCATGCATCTCAGGCAGTGGGTGCGCGTGCGCACCGCATGAGCCGCTGCGGGCGCGCTTGAGCTCGCCGCGCGCGTCGCGTTTGCGCTCCAGCAAAGCGTCTGGTGTGGGGCCTGGAGCGGGGCGCGCGGCCGGCGCCGCAGCGCGCGAGGCAGGCGCCGCCAGTGCTTGGATGGCCGCGCGGCAGCCGCCGTCCGGCCCCGGGTGCGGCGCGCAGCCCGCCGAGCGCGCCGCCTGCAGGGTCCCAGCCCCGCACGCCCTGCCCTAATGACTTTATGCATGTGTGCGCTCGCTGGCAGTCGTGCAGAGAGCATGCTAGCGAGAACGTGCCGCAACCAGGCACGCGACACTGGTGCACCTGTATTACGCTTATTCCTACCCACCAAATTCATGCCCGGGTCTTTCCTCAGCGTGATGCGCAAGGCACGCCTGCTGCTCGGCAGGCGGCTGCGACGCCGCCGATGGCGGCACCCGCGCCTGCGGCAGCCAGGCCCGGCCCAGCAGCGGCGCGAGCGGGCCGAAGCTCGCCAGCTCCTGGAACGTGTCTGCGCCCTGCGCTGCCGCACAGACCCCGCTGTAAGGTGCGGGGAGGTCTGAGTATTCAGCCGGTGGCCCTAACAGGCTCACGCAGCGAGCACGCAAAGAGCAAAGGTGGCGCGCGCCGGCGCATCGTCAAATACGAGCTCGTCAGCAGCAGCAGCCCTCAGTGCGCGCGCTAGACCCTCTGACCTGTTGCAAACACGCCGCCACTTGTTTCTGGCGCTGTGCGCGCTCCGTTGCCGAGCGAACCTGCCGTGCAGGCACTGCCGCAACTAAGGCCAACGTGTCCGGGGTGCCGCACCGCTGCGCCTGCGACTCTGGCCGCAACGCCAGCGCCTGCAAGCGCTCCTCACACTGCCGCTGCAGGCGGGCTATATGCTCTGCTGTCGCAGGCTCCGCCGCGGCCTCGCCGGCTAGGAAGAGCTGCAGCTCAAGCCACAGGTCCTGCGCGGTTCACAGCACGCTTGCCCGCTTTTTGTATGCACAGCTATATCTGTGCCTCACCTTGCCATGCGGTGCCCTGAGGCGCGCCTTGGCTTGGGAGACTTGGCCAGACTTCTCCGCTTGCTCAGCGCCAAACAGCAAGGTTCGCAGCAGCACCCCTTTGCACTGCATTGGAGCAGCTCCTTGCCATACGCTGGACAGCTACATGTGTGGGTGCAATTTGAGCTCGTCAGTGCGGACTGCAGATTGCATCACAGCAATCTTGAAATATTGTTTGGTGCTTCCAGCACGGCATCAGCTGACCAGTAGTCTAGCAAAGCGCATCATCTGTCTGCAGCAGGCGCGCCACACAGGAAGGGTGTATGCTCTTGTCAGACCCCAAGCTGAGGCTGCTGCTGTGGCGTGCAACCGCAATGCTGTGCTACTTCTTTCAGGCAAGGCTAACGCGACACCTGATGGATGTACCAGTGGCGCATTGTCAAACGAGGCCCAGGGTGGCCTCTGGCAGAGGCCACCCTGGGCCTTGCCCAACGCTGCTCTTCGTTTGCAGGTCGGTGGATCTCCATAGCCGCTCCTGAGCGGGTGCTGCTCCGCAGGTGCGTTCAGCTAGTGCGCATGCTCAAGCAGCCGCCCTGGGCATCGAGGCTGCGGCAGTCCAATGCAGTCAGCAGCCCTCAGAACTGTACAACAGCCAGGCAAGGCATGGAGACGCGGGGGCCCCTGGAGCTTGCGCTTGACGTCCCTATGGCAGCGCTCCAGCAGCACGTCAGCTCCGCCACTGAGGCGCGCGCATCCGCCTGCCAACCCAGCTCTGCAGGCAGCTCCTGCACAAGCACGGTGCTGACTGGCGCGTGTGACCTGCTCACCCAGCAGGCACAGGCTCTGCTGCGCCTAGGCGCGCTGGGGAGGGAGCTCGACATGCTATGCACAGCCGTGCATCGCCACCGCGCGGAGTGCAGGGTGGCACTGCAGGCGCGCTCAGGATCATACCCCGCAACGTAACAGTGCAACCTTCGCGCTGCATGTTGTGCACTGTGCGGCTGGATGCTGCACGCTGTGCACGACCTGCTGTGCATGCTGCCCTCCCGCGCCGACTCTTGTCAGACAATCAGGGCCTGCTTGCACAGTGCCTCGTTGAGAAATGCTGCAGTTGCTGTGCAGGCCCTAGCTGTGTGTGTCCTGGCCTTGGTGCACCTGAGCGGTTGGCTCCTGCACCTGAGGCGGACAGAGTTGCAGCGCCTGTGATTGACACGGACAGGTGCTACCGTGACAGCTGCTGCAGCATGTACACGTCAAAGCAGCTCAAATTTGGGTAGCACCACACACCTGAAAGGTCCCAAGCGTACCAGCAAGTTCTGAGCCAAGATCGTTTGCTACCGGCTTGCTGTGTGCAGATGTACCTTGCATTGATATGTTGTGGCCCGCATGTACGCGTACCAGGCGTGCTGCAGATACAGCAGCCTACCGGCACTTTCCGCCTGTCAGTTCTACTGCCACTAGCGGGGCATGCTTGCCTCTGTCCTTCTCTCGACGCCAACCCGTCCTCCATGTGGCGCAGGATGCATGGGAGGGCCTGATGAACGCCGGACGCGCGGCGCTGCTGCCGCAGCTGCCGCGCCTAGCGCAGGCCGCGCAGCAGCTCCACGCGTGGGGGGAGGCCGCAGCCGCGCGCCTGCGCGGCGCCGCCGCCGAGCTGCAGCGCCTGGCGGACCAGAACGCAGCCTTTGCGGCCGAGCTCGCTGCTCAGCCCGGCTGCGCGACGCTGGCGCGCCGACCCCTTGGCCGAGGAAGCATAGCGCTGCCAGTGATGGTCCTCGCAGCAGCGCTGATTGTATCACGGTTGTGCAAGCCATGTCCGCCACGGTGTTCACTTCAATAAAAAAGAAAGTGCCAGCAGGCACGTCTGCGGCCAGCATGACTTGCATTCATCGTTTTGTGTTCATGGGGTAAAATACGAGTTCTGCTCCACCAGTGCAAGTCTCCTCCTGGCCCGCTCTGCTGGCCTGCGCATTGGCTGTCAACACCATGCCCCCGCGCGCGCAGCGGCGCGGCAAGGTGCTGCTGGCCTGGTGCGAGGGGCTGGCAGCCGAGCGGGCGGAGCGCATCGCCGCAGACTCCTATCGCGTGTACCCGCCCCTGGCGCAGGTGTGGCTGCCAGACAGTCCCTCACTGGGGGGGTGACATGGAGACAGACTTCTGTGCGTCAAACGCATGCGCTTGTCACGGCACATCAGGTAGTAACCGCAGGCCGAGAGTGCTAGCAGTCTTGATCGAGCTGTGCAGGGCAACGGCCTTGTCACGCGGCGCCAACCATGCGTGGTCTTTGAGCCCGGTTCGCTGGGGCACGCAGGCCGTGCTGGCGCTCTGCAGGGACCCCGCCCTGGAGCTGCCCCCCGGCGCGGGGCTGCCGCGCCAGGGACCGGTGCAGCCGCCGCCGCCGTCGCCGTTGCCAGACCTGGGACCCCCTTCTGAGCCTGCGCCGCCAGATCCTGCGGCGCCGGCCTTTGCGGCGCCCCACGCTGCACCATGCCCTGCGGGGGGCCCCAGCGGGCCCGCAATGCGGCAGGCCGCGGCCGGCGCGGGCGATGGCACCGACGGCTCCTTCCTGCGCACTGTCAATGTGATGCCTGTGGCGGGGCGGGCGAGGACGCCCGCAGAGGAGACCACCCTGCAGGGTCCCGCGGCCACAGGACCTGGGTGCGCCACCGCGGCGGCCCCCGCGGAGGGGTCCCTGCTGGCCGCCCAGCTGGCGGCGCCGGCGGGGGCCGCCCCGAGCTCCGCCGCGGCTGCCGCAGACCCTGCACGGTCCGGCAGCCCTGCAGCGCGCAGAGTGCGCGCAAGCACGCGCGCCGCGACGGCGAGCGTGGCGAGCGGCGGCGCTGCTGGGGCCGCAGGCGGCAGCGTCGGGCCCGGGCCTGCCCGCAGGGTTGGGGCGCCCGGCTGCTCTGCGGGCCCTGCGCACGCTGCCTCCGGCAGCCCGGGCCACCCATTGCGTGAAGCTGGCGCCCAGGCCGGCCGCGCCGGCGGCGACGATTGCGCGTCGATCGAGCAGGCGCCGCAGGCGGGTGCCGCCCGCTGGGGCGCCGCTGGGCATCCAGGTTCAGAGCCCAGCCACGGCGACCAGCTGGGGCGGGGACCGCTGGCATGCGCGCCGGCTCCGCCGCACGCACCGCCAGGCGCGCCCGCCGCGGCGCAGCCGGCCAGGGCCGGCAACCCTGCCCCCGGCGCCGCGGCTCCTTCTCGCGCCAGCCCTTCCGCTGAGGGGCTGCCCGTCGAGGGTCCGGCCTGCGGCGGGGCTCCGACACCGCACCTGGCGCAGCCCTGCGGCGCCGCGGCGGCAGCCGGCTGCCGCGGAGGCGACCTGGCAGTAGGAGGCAGCGCGGCGTCTGCAGGGGGCGCAGCGGAGGACGACCTTCGCGCCTTGCTGGCCGCACATGCTGCTGCCGCCGCTGATACGTTGCAAGACCCTGCTCTGGCGGCAGCGGCTGTCTGCATGCGTAGGGGAGACACCCGCGGGGCAGCGGGACGCGAGGAGGGCCGCGCAGCAGCCGCCTGTGCTGCGGCCGGCGCTGCGCAGCACGCGGCCGGCCCCGGCCCTGATGCGCGTGCCGGCGCCGCTGCGCCCAGATCACCTGCTGCTGCTGCGCGCTGCCAGGGGGTTGACGGTCCTGATCAGGCGCGCCCTGAGGGCGGGCGCGCGGACGCGGGGCCGCTGGGCCGGCCAGGGCAGGGGCCTGCTGCAGACCCTGGCTCTGAGCCCTCCGGGGGCGCGCGCAAGCGCCGCGCGGACGACTCCGGCGGCGACGGGCATGCCGAGCGTGAGGCTGCCGCCAAGCGTGCCAGGATGGTTGCCCTGCGGTGCGGCCCCAGCGGCCGCGCCCGTGCATGCTGGGCTGGAGACGGGGGGCCAGCACCTAGCTGGAAAGCGCACCATGTCGTCGTGATCGCAATGACCGCAGCGTGGCGGCCGGGCTGTGTGCCATGTGTCGGCCTTTGTTGGTGGCAGCCCAGTTTCTGCCGTCCCACGAGACTACGGTGTCATGTCAGTACATCTTTTGTCTCTTCAGCTGAGAGGGCTCACTTGCATGGTCAGTGTGGCAGCATCGCCACGTGGCCACGGTTTGCAAGCGTGGCATCGTCGCCGCCTGCGCATGTTCCCCAGCACAGCACGCACTATGTGCTGAGCAGGCGTGCTCGTCCTGGCCATGGCGCGCAGGGGCGATGCGGCGCCGAGCACGTCCACCGACGAGCGCAGCGCGCCCGGTAGCGCGCCCGGCAGCCAGCCAGGCAGCCGGCCAGGCAGCCCCGCAGGCAGCGCAGGTGCGCCTCCTTGCGCAGCAAGGAGGCCTGGATGCGGGTAGTGGAGACTCGAGGGTTCACATGTAGCGCGCATGGGGAACCCAATTGGGCCTGAAAGAATTGCAGGGGCGTGGCGAGGTACTCGGGCGTGTGTTGCATGCGACAGGCTGCTGGCGCGCCGGGCCCGGCGGCTTTGCAGCAGCTGACGGGCGTGAATCCTGTGTGGTTTACATGTCACTCAACCAATCTCAGTCCAGGAGCTCCGTCCAGAACAGACGACTCCGAGCGGCGGCGCAGGTGCGGGCGCTGCAGCGAAGCGCGCCTGCCCGTCCGTGCGCCGCTGGGCGGCGGGCTGCGGCCGGGAGACGCAGGGCGGCGGAGGCCGGGGCGCGCCCACGCCGCCGAGCTCGCTGGAGCCCTGGAGCGGCAGCGGCGGCGGCGCAGGCTCGCCGGCGGCGCGCCGGGCGCCCGGCGTGCTGGATCAGGCGCCGCGCGCACGCGCATCCGGGGCGCCGCTGGAGGATGAGCCTGGTCAGGCGGCCTTGGCGGCGGCGCCGCCCGGCCGCAGCGCGCGCCCGATGCGGGCGGCCCCCGCGCCGCACCGCGAGCGAGCGGCAGACGGCCTGGCGCAGGCGCGGCGGCCGCAGCATGACCCTGACCCTGGCTCAGCAGGGTTCCCTGGCGCGGCCATGCACGAGGGCGTGCGCG
>JAABUH010002370.1_pt1 | contig 18215 bp, 21 predicted proteins | sample 5559121 | NCBI WGS metagenome assembly JAABUH01 (sample SAMN10711871, study PRJNA513364) | rock metagenome | isolation source: Antarctica rocks | place: Antarctica: Victoria Land, Battleship Promontory nord | collected 2015-12-28
ACAGAACAGAAGAACTTGTCAAGATATGAGTCTAGACAATTGCAGAGTACTGAACGAAGTACTCTGAAAGAATGATAGACTGTGAGTCTCTCAGTCAATGATCACTCAATTGATAAGAGAAGCACATAATCTTTCGATCAGTGATCACTCTGACATGAATCGAATGTTAGACTTGTTAAGACGATCATATTGCTGATCGAAGATGAGAACGACAATCAAACGCTACATTTGAAACTGTTACGTTTGCCGTAGGTCAAAAGCATCAAGAGATCAAATCAATGAACTATTGAAGTCATTGTTTATATCTGAACAACGATGGCAAGACATATCATTGAATTTCATTATCAATTTATTGAAAAGTGATGAAAGCAACGCGATTCTGACAGTAATAGATTGATTATCTAAAGAACGTTACTATATACTCTGTTGATCAGATGACGAAGAAACTTTCGCTGAACAAACAGTTAAGCTGCTGCTAATATGAGTCTTCAGAACTCATGAGCTATCAAGATCAATAGTGTTCAATAGAGATTTGCAATTCATATTGATTGTCTGAAAGTCTTTATGCCTGAGACTCGACATTAAGATGAAACTATTCATCAACTATCACTCACAGATCGACGATCAAACGAAAAGAGCGAATCAGAATGTAGAACGATATCTACGAAGCTACTGCTCATACATGCAAGATGACTGATTCGTCTGACTATCTATGACTGAATTCGTCAATAACAATGCTATTTCGTCATCAATTGAACAATCAGCGTTCTTTCTGAACAAGAACTTTCACTCTCATATGAGCTTCGATTCGAATTCAACTGAATATGAGATCACTCAAGCTAGAATTCAAGCGAGCAAAGCAGAGAATATATTCAAACACATGAAACGATCATTAGCGTTGATCAAGCAGACATTAGCAAGAGTCAGAGTCACAATGAAGAAACAGACTGACAAGCATCGAAAGAAAATGATCTACAAGATAGATGACATGATGTTTCTGAATTCTAGAAACATTACGATTGCAAGATCGTTAAAGAAGCTAAATGATAAGATGCTAGAATCTTTCAAGATTCTGACTGAGATCGAACATGCATATCGACTGAAACTGTCATCGACAATGAAGATTCATTCAGAGTTCGCTTTGAATCTGCTACGACTGAATTCAAAAAATTCTCTTGAAGAACAACAAAATGAGTCGTCTGATTCTATAGTGATAGATGACGAAGACGAATGAAAAGTGAAGAACATACTGAACTTCAGACACTACGAACGAGATAAACGACTGCAATATCGTGTCAATTGAAAAGACTATGACGTCGATCTACATTGATACAATGTCGATGAAAATGAGTTCAAAGACTGCTTGAAGATTGTAAATGACTTTCATCAGAAGTATTCGAACAAGTCAAGTTAGAAATCGACTCAACAAGAATCGATCGATCGAACTGCAGCAATGAGAACATTGCTAGATGAAGAAGAAGAGTAATGTTGCGAGCATGCATCTCTGTTATCTCTGATTAGTCTAGTTAGTTTAACATAGACTAGTATAGAGCTGTGAGTAGAGCTGTTGTTGACACGCTAGCGGCCTAGCGTGCCTTCGTGAGTAAAACTCACGTCGTGTTGCATCTTCTTTCTACTTCAGCTTTGAACTTCTAGTTAGAATACACTCATATGATTCGCTCTATGCAGACTCATAACAGTTCTTTGATGAAAGATTTCTTGTTGATTGACTGTCTGAAGCACAATGTCAATTATTTCACTTAAGTCATCATTTTCTTCTAATGAAATCTCAATGAAACTCGATCATTCATTTTTCATCAATGAATTCAAGCATTCTCTGACATCAATGAAGAGCTTCAGCAGCTTAAGCATCATTAATCTCGCTTCGTATTCATCATTGTTTCATTTATCAAAGTCAAGAGCATCTCTGCGTTGACTAGTAATTCTTTGAGTTCAAAGATCATCATCTTTGTGACTGTTGTTTCAACAGTATCTTCGTCTCTTTCTTTCTCATCTTTCAATGAGTCAATGAATCTAAACTTCATCATTATCATCGTTCAAGATAAGACTTTGATCGTTTCTGAGATCAAGAAAATCTGCAATAAGTGAAAGCTGTGCTACTATTGCAAGTTGCAACATTTGAGCAAAATCACTAAAGAATGTTCAAATAAGAAACTCTTCATTCTGTGTATCATGAATGTCTACGACAGTGACATCGTCAGTATAAATGAAGAAGTCTCGCTGCTTGCAAAAAAAGTCTAGTCTTTGAGCTAAGTTACATTCAGAAATTTGTATACATATCATCTTGTTTACTAGTCTCAATCTTTTCACTCTCACTTCAATCATATAGAAAGTTTTCTGCTAAATCTGTCTTGAAACTCTTTGAATTCAATTCGACATTTAAAGATAGTCACATGATAGTATTTTGTATTCTACGTCAAGCTCAATCTAAAGTTCTCACTCTCACTCTGATTGATAGTAAAGTCTTTGCTTATGTCTTTATGAATAAATTCTTCACGCAACAACATCATTTTTTCTTGCATCAATTAATTCACTCTTGCAGACTTCAAGAATTTAATGATCAAGTCGCTTTAATCAATGACATTATTTATATCATTGAAATCACAATGATTCTTGATGAACACATTGAAAAACTATTCTTCTATGTCACTGAATTAAGTCAGTATCTCATCATCATGAATTTGTTATGACTTCATCATCACGTCATTGATGTCAATTTTGAGCACAATATTCTCATTTTATCTTTCTTCTGTTGTCTTAATCATTGTTGCTCATTTCTCGTCAAGATCTATGATCTTAATCAACAAGAAGAAAATTTCTCGTTCAAAGTTAACAAAGTAACTTTCTCTCAATCTCACTCTCAATTCATTCACAAGAAGTAACTCAGTTCACGAATCATTCACAAGAAGCAATTCAGTCTACAGATTGCTCACAAGAAGTAATTCAGCACTCAGTTTGCTTGCAAGAAGTAATTTAGTTTCTCATTCACTTGAAAGAAGTAACTCAGTTTTCAGTTCGCTCACAAGAAGCAATTCAGTTCTCAATTCACTTGCAAGAAGTAACTCAGTTTTTCGTCTGCTCACAAGAAGTAATATAACTCTTCGTTCGCTCACGAGAAGTCAACTAATACTCAGCTCGTTCACAAGAAACAAACTTCGTTCAGTCTTGTCTCTTGTCTGAAACAAGAAGCTTTTAGTTGTATTCTTCAAGTCATTCAAAAAGAATACTCATCAAAAATCAAGTGTTAAAATTCTTTTCTCTTTAGAACTTCTGTTGTTTCTCAAGCAGATTAATTCAATCAATCTTTTATACAACTTAACATAGTTGAGTTGAAAGTTCAAAGCTTTGATCATACTGCTCATGTCAAAGACATTGAAGTGTTTAGCATCACTTTAAAGAAAATTGATGTCTTCTTGAATCTTGAATCAATCTCATTTTCTAGTCTAGATTCTGATGGGTCAAAATCACGTTGCGCGACTTTGACTGTCTGTTCAAAGAACAGTTCAACTCTTGCTCAGTTCTCGTCTCATTCTTAAGACAGTATGTATGATAAGAATCATCATTTGAATCTTCATCAAATGAAAAAGAAATTTCATTTGACTGCATTCACGACACAAGAAGATCTTGAAGTTTATCAACAAAGTAAGAACGTTGATTCAGTCACAATTCTATCGTTCAGATATTTTGAGTTTCTAGATGTCTTCTTCAAGAAGAACGTCGATATCTTGTCTTCGCATCAAGCTCATGATCATGTCATACATCTTAAAGAAGATGCTCAACTCTCAATCTTCGCTTTGTACGACATGAGTTGTGATGAAATTCTAGAACTTCATCGTTATCTGAATGAAAATCTGAGCAAAGATTTCATTCAAGTCAGTTGCTTTCAGATGATTATCTCTGTTCTCTTCATCAAGAAATTCGAAGAAGAACTTTGCTTCTGCATAAACTATCAAGATCTGAATGCTATCACAATCAAGAATCGATATTCTCTGTTTCTGATTTCAGAAACACTGAATTGTCTAAGCTGAGCTAAAATCTTTATCAAGTTGAATATCATTTCTGCATTCAATCGACTTTGAATCAAAGAAGAAAATGAAGCTCTCATCATTTTTTGCACTCGATTTGAATTATTCAAGTATTTAGTCATGCTCTTCGATTTATGTAATGAGTCTGTCTTGTTTCAGAAGTACATCAACAATATTCTTCGCGAACATTTAGATAAGTTCTGTACAGCTTATCTGAATGACATCTTGATTTATTTCGACAATGAACTCAAGCACAAGATTCATGTCAAGCTCATTCTGCAAAAGCTGCAAGAAGCAGATCTTCAGATGAATATAATCAAATGCAAGTTTCACATCACTTAAGTTTCATATCTAGAATTGATAATCATCATCAAAGAGATCAAGATGAATTCTTCTAAGATAAACATCATTGTCAATTGATTCATCTTGATCAACGTTAAAGACGTTCAAAGTTTTCTAGATTTCGCGAACTTCTATAGAAAATTCATCTATGACTATAGTAGAATAGCTATTTCGCTCACTCATCTCATCAGAAAAGATGTACTCTTTGTCTGATTTCAGAAATGTCAAATTGCATTCAACATTCTTAAGAAAGTCTTCACTTTCAAGATTATTCTTTGTCACTATAATTCAGATCACAAGATTGTGATAGAAATCAATGCTTCAAACTATGTGTTCAAAAACATTCTCTTTCAATATAATGAAAATGAGATTTTTCATTCAATCACTTACTTTTCAAAGAAGCATAACTCAGTCGAGTGTAACTACAAGATTTATGATAAAGAACTCATGATCATTGTTTGTGCTTTTGAGAAATGATGATCAGAGCTTGAAGATTCTATCTATTCTGTCAAGATGATCACGAATCACAAAAATCTTGAGTATTTCATGTCAACTAAGCAGTTGAGTCGTCATCAAGCTTGTTGAAGCGAGTTTCTGTCTAGATTCAACTATTGCATCGCTTATCATTTCGACAAGATCGATGATAAGTTGAATGCTCTGACACGTCGCTTAAAAGATCTTTCTAAAAAGAAAGATACATTCAATTCTCGACATTAATATCAACATCAGACAATTCTGAAAACTCATGTTTTAAATCTCAATATTGTTAAGAATCTCGCTCTTGATGTCTTCAACATCAAAGTCATAAAGCTTCAGTCACAAATCATCACTCTAGATTCAGTTCAGTTACATCTGTTCTCAGTTATCTTAACATTCTTGCAAATTCTAGCTTTTATGAATTTAGAAATCAAAGAATTCGACGTTGAAGACGTCAAGTCTCAGCTAGATCAAGACATTTTGAATCTTGATGAAGATTCTGTTGACACTCTCACTAAGACATTGTGAAAGTAAGTTGAAATTAATGACAAATTTGCAGTTCAAATAATTGAAGTACTTTGCAATGAAGCACGACATCACAATAAGATCTCTCTAGTTGAGTGTGAAAAACACGAGAATCATCTGTACTTTTAAGAAAGAAAGTACGTGCTCAACTCAGATAAACTACGTCTTCGTATCATTCAGCTCGCTCATGATAGTGTTGTCAATGATCATTCAGAAAGAGCAAAAAGCTATGAACTGATCAGTCGAGTTTACTGATGATTGAACATTTATAAGTATGTTCAACGCTTCGTATGAAACTGTCACGTGTGCACACGTTTCAAGCTCTTTAGATAATGAACTTAAGAATGATTGCATTCTCTTTCAGTTCTTGAACGTCGTTGATGTGATGTCTTCATGAACTATGTAAATTCTTTATCGCTCAATATCTTCATAAATATCACATATAAATATATTCTAGTTTTCGTCGATCATCTTATCAAAATGAGACATTTAGTTCTCATCACTTCTATGAAAGTTGAAGAAGTTATTAACTGCTTTTATGCTCATGTTTGAAAACATCATTATTTATTCGAGTTCTTCATGTTTGATCGAGACATACAATTCATCTTCGATGTCTGAAAGCATATGTGTAAAATGTTGAAGATAGATGCTAAGTTATCAATGACGTATCATTCTGAAATCGATAATCAAATCAAGAAAGTCAATGCTGTCATGAAGCATTATCTTCGAGTCTTCTTCAACTACATGCAGAATGATTGAGCTAAGTGACTTTCTGAAGTCGAATTTATCGTCAATAATGCATCATCATTAATCACTTTAGCATCATTCTTCTTGATCAATTCAAGTCAGAATTCACATTTAAACTTCAAGTCTTCTGAGTCTCTGTTCAAGAATCTTACGTTTCAAGCTTGAAACAAGTTAATCAATGTTGAAGAGTTCATCAAGAAGATGAAGAAATTAACTGAGCATTTACATGATGAGATGCTTATAACTTAAATCATTTATGAATTCAATGTCAATCTCTCTCATCATTCTTGTTTTAAATACTTCGTCGAAGATGAAGTTTGATTGAATGTTTGCAATCTCAGCATCGCTCGTCTCATTGTCAAGTTAGATGATCATAACATTGATTTCTTCAAGATCAAGTGTGTCTTCGAGAACAATTTTCTGATCATTGAGTTAGATTTTTCAGCATTCATGAAGATTCATCTCGTTTTTCATGTCATTCTTCTGAGTCATATCGCAAGTGACTCTTTCTTGAGTCAACGTCAGAAACTTCAAGAACTTGTTATCATCAAGAATGACGAAAGATTCTGATATGTAAACAGCATACTAAACTTCAAGCGTGATAGATGTTATAATTCATCTTTATTCAAGTATTACATTGATTGAGAAGATCACTTCTTTACTTAAGAGTCTTTTCATCTTCTGAATAATTATGAGCAAATGCTCAATGAATATTATCTTGTCAATTCTGTCGTTGAAGAATCACATGTACTGTCGTGTGTGATGTCTCAATGTCAATGTCAAAAACTTTAAGTTCAATCTTCATCATCTCAATTCAACTCAAATCTGACTCAGATCTTGTTTAGATCTGACTCAGACATCTTGTTTAAATTTGACTCAAATGTGACTCAGATGTATTTTAGTTTCATCTGTGCATCATCACATTAAACTGCATTTCGTCTTTCTCTTACTCAGATTTGACTCAGATCTTGTTTAAATTTAACTCAGACATCTTGTTTAAATCTGACTCAAATGTGACTCAGATCTATTCTAGTTTCATCATGCATCATCACGTTAAAATGCATCTCATCTCGTCTCACTCTTCAGATATCTTGCTCAGATTTGATTCAGATGTGACTCAGATTTATTTTAGTTTCATTTGTGCTTCATTACATTAAAATGCATTCACATCAATTCTTGTCTTGTTTCAGTCTTCATTTTTGATTTTTTCTCATTTCATCTTGTTTCTTTTCATCATCTTGCAGAAGCTCAGTCTTGAAGAGAGAAGTTACTGTCATGATGTCAAATCATCATTTCAATTTAAAACATAAATCATCAATATTTTAAATAATTTTAATTCATTGAATCTGTTTCACAGTTCAATGAATCAAGTTATCAATCTAGTCATCATCATCTTAATCTAGTTTTAGCAATTTTGTTTTGATCATTTCAGTCATGTGCGTGAACTTCTGCAATCTTAAGTCAATAGAAATACTGTCTAGTCTTGATTCTGCTCAATTCATGTATATAAAAGTTGAGTTTTCATTCTTTTCTTTCACTCTTTGTCTTTCATCTTGTACATTATCTGATGTATTGTCTTGTATTTAGATTCTATCAAAGTAATAATAATAATATCAGTCTTTTATATTAATAGTATCTTTAGTCTAGCTCAGTCTCTGACAATTATTATGATCTGTTATCACACATATCAGTCGCTTGCTATTCTGAAGATAGTGTCATCAGTTCTTAAAATCAAGAACTATAACATACAGTTCTTTATCATGCATGTCTCATCGTACTTCAGCTTCTTTGAACTTATAACTATAGTATGCAATGAAATGTCATTGATCAGTCTTACTCTTCTGATTAAGCACGTCTTCAACTTCGCGATTTGATGCATCGATCTTCATGCAAAGATCTGCATTTCAATCATAATGTTTTAAAATGAGACTATCGAGCATTGTCTTCGTTTGAACGAATATATATTATATGTGTTTGAGCAAACTCGATGATCTTTGATGATCTTCAGAGCTAAAATTTGTCTTGAAAGTCGCTCTGAAATGTCAAGCACTCTCTCTATCTAAGCGACTGAGTCTATGAAGTGAATGAGTGAGACAAAAGCGCGTTTCTGACTGAATTCTAAGAAATGAAGAAACAGAAAGAGATGATGAGAAAAATAGAAGGGAAAACGATTTATTTATTCTCTTTTCTCTGCTTAAGCTTCTTGTTCTCTAGCGATTGACATTGATCGAGTCAAGTTGACTAGTCATCTTCGCTTGTCGATAGTCTTCAGTCAAGCTGAATCTTCTATTGAGCATCATCTTCATTTGAATGAATATATATTATATATGTTTGAGCAAACTCGATGATCTCTGACAATCTTCAGAACTAAAATTTGCTTCGAAAGTCGCTCTGAGATGTCAAGCACTCTCAAATCTCAGAAACGTCAATACGAAGTATCAAGATTGACGAGAACTGACTTTAGTCAACTGATCAAAAGTGACTATCTTTGATGTCTTTTAGAAACATTTAGTATGTAGCTAGAATGAGCTTCAATATATAAGCGATAGCTGTCGAATTTTCATCTTTCTAGCAGCTGAATTTCATTCTTCAAAAGCTTTGCTTAACGAGCTGAGATAACAGCATTTCGACGAAAGAAGTGATTCGAGTAGCGATCTTCTATGCTTAGTGTGACTAGCGTTCTACGCAGAATCTCGATGACGTGAGTTCGCGTGTATGAATATTCTGAGTCAAACAGAGACATCAACAAAGATGCAAAAAACTTTGAAAACAGATTGACGAGTGAGTTTTTAACGCACGCTTCGTCGTCAACGACAGCAATGATTAATGTCATCTCACGTCTGAAAGAGTCAATTTTGAAGCTTGATAGAATGAGTTGCAAAGAATCATTCTGAAAGATAATTGAACTTCTGATTAAATGTCACTGTTTGAAGTCAGATGTTCTATTCAATTGACTTCATGTGAACTTGTTCATGTGCAGAAAGTTTGCAAACGTTAGGCAAAATGACGCATGTTATGTTATCTCTTCAATGATAGATTGATCGAATTGACGTATCAATAGTAGCAGTAGATTTCATGTTATAAGTCTTTGCTTGCGAGTCTGATTATCATCTTAAAGTCTTCAAATTTCAACTATGATTTGCTGTAATGTAGAATGATGAAATGTCTTAATCTCGATATCAGAATATTCAACGTCAATGTGATGTAATCATAAATCAATGAAATAAATCTTAATGATTTTGACTTTGATCATTTTATCTTCTAGATTCGCTGATCAGCTGATCAGATTTGAGATTGAAGTCGAATATTTGACTCTGATGATCAAGAAGCAGAACATAGAGTAGCTTTTTTTTGCTGTGTCGTAGATATCTCTGATGAACGTTGCTAGATCTCATCAAAGATATCTGACTGCTGAGCGATCAAGAAGAACCTCGCTGTATCAGAAGCTCAACGACTCGCGCTGATTGACTGAAGTGTAGCTAGCTGAGAAAATTCGTCAGCAATAGTACTGAACTTCGCTTGAAAAAGCAAATCAGCAAGACGATTTTCATGAGTTGAAATTCACAGAGCATGTATGCAGATATTATGCACAATCGTCAGCAAGATTATTTATCGCAGATGCAACATTGTTTCTTCGCGCATGAAAATCTTGTTTATGTCAACGACAACAGCTACGTTGTCATTATATATAGTGAGATTGCATCTTGCAAAAATGAAAAGTCATGCTGTCAAAGCATGAAGAACTGTCGTCATTTCTTTGACATTAATATGCTTGCTACTCAAACGAGTGTTAAATCAATTAGAAAATGCTTGATTAACAGCTGATAATAAATCGAGATAACACAGATAGTAATCTCTCATGTCGTGCAGATCTGAAGCGTTGATTCAGAGATATAAAGAATGTCTGAATTCATGCTTGCAAAGCAGATGTACATTGTTTCACTTTAAAAGAAATGTTTTTCATCATAGTAGATCTTGTTACATTGAATAATTGATGCGCTGCTTGCGTGATTTGATGATGATTAAGTCGTTGAACAATCGTCTGAGAAAGACTCTTTCAAAAATCACGATCTTTGCAACAAATAACAGAAAGTCTAATAGTGTCTGTAGCTTCTTGTATGATAAAGAGCTCTTTGTAAGCGTGCTGTTGACGAGCTGAATTGTCTTCTGATGCTTGTCAGATGATAGACGAGTCATCATATTGATTGAATCAAGCTCAATGCTCAAAAAGATGCATGTGATGTCAATAAGATTCTTTTTAAGATTAACGCTAAACTTTAACTGAGCGCACAGATCATCGAAATTGCTCTCGTATTTACAAGCTTCGATCATGTTCGCTTGTATGACTAGAAAGTCATTCAAATAGTGTATCATCGAGTCTCATTGCAGAGTAACTATGAGCATTCAGCAAAGATCTTTAGCGAAAAGATCAAACAGATATGATGATGTGCATAGATCGAAGAAAAGAAAGCGATTTATTCAGTACTTATCTTCTCAAAAGAATTCAAGCAGTCAGTGATCTGATGTTGCTATCGACACATGACAAAAGACGTCGATCAGATCTCTTTTAATGAGAACTACGTTTCAATCAACATCACATAAAGCGATGATTGCTTGATCAAAGATGAAATATTCAATTGATTTTCAGTTTTTGAGAATGAAGCAGTTGACTGATCTTTCTTTTGAATATGATAAATGATGTATTCAACGTCAGCGATCATTTCTCTTTGATACTAGTCTCAATGATGAGAATATAAAGTGATGAGAAACATGATGAATCTCGATTAGTTGATCACAGCGAACTTGCTGCGTCAAATCGACTTGAAGAGTATTTGAAGCTTCGTTTGTCGAGAAAAGATTCTCACTCAAAATCAGTTGATTGAAATATCGATATTCAATTTTTGCTTCATGTTCAATGATAAACAGCAGTTTTTGAACATATATATGATCAGAATGTTCGACTAGTTGTGTTTGTCATACGCTCGCGTTTAGAGAGTCTCTGTGCGCTAAAGAAACTTTGTCGATCTTCATGAGCTGATATGAAAAGAATTTCAATATTGATATCAGTGAGATTGGAATTTGATGTCATTTTCTTTCGATCAATTGACTGTTTGAATTCAATGTTTTGCAATTGATAGCAGCGTGAGTCTCATTACATTCGCTGCAGATATGTTGATATGTGCAATCAGAATAGATGCAGCTGTTGACGTTGAACTTGTTGCATATCGAGAACAATGTGCTTTCTTCTTCAAGTCTAGAATCATAGAACTGTTTTCTGACTCTCTGACTCTGATATCTCATCTGAGAAGCGATAGCAGATGTTTTCTTTATCAGTGCTTGATTGATCAGTTCATCTTCAGCGTTATATCACTCGTTCGAGTCATTGACTTCTTTTATTATATGAATCTCATGAAAGTAAAAGTGAAAGATTCGTAGAGATTTGAAGATATAATGCAGATGAAGCTTCAGCAGATAGTCAATGTATCAAGCTAAGCTTGCTTGCAAAGAATGTCTGTATTGATCATTGATTGTCTCAATGAGACATTGATTATATACTTCTAGACAGCGTATAAAGAGAATCATGCTCTTGAGATTCTGCTGAGTGACGTCATCATCATGAGCTTGAAGCTTATCAAATCATGATAGTCGCAGATCTTGTTTGTTGAGCGAGTTTGATATATGATCATTGATCAGCTTGAAGATATTGACGACTCAAAATTCGTTTTTGAAGATGAGAATCAGTTGAATGATATCAATAAAGAGATAGCGAAATATCATTGTTTGAATGCAAGAATCACTTGAGAAAATAGTATCTGACGTTTGACTGATAGTATTTTTTATCACTGAGTTGTTTTTCGATTGATTCAGCGCTGCACTCTGAGCTTTCAGTCGTCAAAGCTTTTGTTTCAGTTCGCGTTTCATATTCGCTTGATGAACGTCTTTAATTCTCTGTTGTATGACGAAAGTTGTTGATGTTTCAATGATTTGTTTCAAATTGATCTCTCTCAAGAAAACACTTGAAGAAAGAAGACTTGAAGAAGCAGATGAATTCAAAGAAAATGACGATGATGATGCAGAGAAGCGAAAGCGAGACTGATGAGAAAAGAAAGAGTGATGACAATTTTTTCTTCTGCTTGCAACGATGATAACAACGTCGATGTTGATGCAAGTCTGACAACAAGTAGAAGCGATCATTGATAGCAATGACAGTAGTGAATAGCAGTAGCAGCAGTGAGTAGCAGTGAAGTAAGCAGCAGTGAATAGCGCAGTGAGTAGCAAAGTGAGTAGCAAAGTGAGTAGCAAAGTGAGTAGCAGATGCAAAAGCGCGTTTCTGACTGAATTCTAAGAAATGAAGAAACAGAAAGAGATGATGAGAGAAATAAAAGAAGAAATGATCTATTTATTCTCTTTTTCCTGCTTAATCTTCTTGTTCTCTAGCAATCAACATTGATTAAGTCAAGTTGACTAATCATCTTCACTTGTTGATAGTCTTCAGTCAAGCTGAATCTTGCACTGACAAAGACTGCTTTCAATCTTTTAAAAGCTTTTCTTACTTTCAACGTCATTGCAAAAAGCGAATGCATCACTTTCTTCTTTGCATTCTTGATTAAATCTGTTAAGAGCGTGATGATTTGAAAGAATTTTTTTATAAATTGTTGATAAAATCTCATAAATTTCAAGAATATGAGAATGTTCTTTGCAGACTTGAACTCAGATCAGCTAGTGATTACGTTGATATGAAACTGTTTCATCTGAATATTTCTTCGTTCTATCACGAATCTCAGAAAGATAACTTCGCTACGATTGAAAGTGCATTTCAACAGCTTGATATACAGTTAATATTTCAGTAGCGTGCGAAGAATTTTATGCATATGCTCTCAATGCTGCTTTTTCATCTCAGAGTATATTAAAATGTCATTCAAATATATTATGCAGCAAATATTCATGAATGATTTAAGCGTGTGATTTACATAAAACTGAAAGATTGCAGAAGCATTTGTTAATTCAAAGAGCATCATCTGATATTCAAACTGATCATAGCGTGTATGAAAAGTCATTTTTCATTCATCGCTCTTGCAAATTTGAATGCAATGATAAATGTTATGAATATCAATTTTGATAAAGTGTCTTGCATGAGCAAAGCAATTCAGCGTCTCAGACAATAAAAACAATGAGTAATTGTTCTTTACTGTTATTTCATTGAAATCATGATAATTCATGCATAAATGAAGACTTTCGTTCAACTTCTTTACAAACAACACAGATGCTTTTGCAAAACTACTTAATGAATGAATTCATTTCTTCTTTAATGCGCTGTCTAGATAATCTTGTATTGCAGCGAACTCATCTTGTGTCATCTTATAAATAAACTCGATGCAAGACATTTTGCTCTTCATCAGATCAATGAGATGTTTCATCTAATCATGCGTGTTTAAACTATTAGAAAGAATTTCAGAAAACACTTTCTTAAAATCTTGAATAGCAAAGAGTATCTTTGATTCTTTCGCTTGAAGCGCATTGCATCTTGCAGTTTGATGATTGTTACGAATGTGTCAAAGGTCAAACTCTAATCAATTCACAGTGAACGTTAGCGAGTTCACTGCATATTGATTAGAGCTAGTCAATGATCTAGTCGAGAGCTGATCTAGATCTAGCTCAGATTTGACTCAGATATGACTCAGCATCTTTTTCCCTTCTCTAGCATCTTCTAATCAGCTTTTATTGCCTTCTAGACAAACACACTTCTTTGTGTTACGAGTAGTTAACAGATGTCTATGACAAACACATTTCTTTGTGTCGCAAACATCTTTCAAATAAACATCTTTCTTGTGTTTCAACATGTTTTCTTTGAGACTAGCGTCGAATCTGAATAACTACTATATAAAGCGTGTTCTTCTTGTCTTTTGTATCTTCTTTCTTCTGTATTCTTAAAGTTTTAGTTATAGCTATCTTTATAGATCAAACATTCTAGTCACGCACGTACTCTGATTAGTTTCTAGACACGATCTTACATCGAGAAATCTCGTCGAGTGTCTAATCACGTAATTAGTTGATAAATTAAATAATTTATCATTTTGATCGATCTCTCTTCTTATAAGATCACTTTGACGTGATTAGCTGCGAGCGCATGTTTAATAGCTTAAATGACATCGTTTATCACATTGACATGAATCATCAAAATGACACGAATCATCAAAATAACATAAATCATCAAAATAACACTGCTGACACTGATTATTCTGATTCTATATGCTCAATTCTATATGCTCAAGCGCATGCAAAAGCAAGATATTAAATCAATGAATTTATTATCTAACTAGTTATCTAATCATCTATTTGAATGAGTTGTTGACTATGTAAAGTATTCAATAGAGAATCATAAAGAGAGTCATGAAGAGTGCTCGATAGAGAAACATGAAGAATGCTCGATAGAAAAACATGAAGAGTGCTCGATAGAAAAACATGAAGAGTGCTCGATAGAAAAACATAAAGAGTGCTTGGTAGAGAAACATGAAGAATGCTTGGTAAAGAATCATGAAAGAAGTCATGTAGAAAGCACTGTTTGACTCATGTTATGCGCTCGATCGACGAGTAATTTGAAGCATGTAGAAATTTTGATAGAATGTTTGATAGAAAGCTCGATCGAAAGCTCGATCGAAAGCTCAGTAGAAAGCTCACTAGAAAGCTCAGTAGTAGAAAGATCAGTAGAAAGCTCGATCAAAAGATCAGTAGAAAGATCAGTAGAAAGATCAGTAGAAAGATCAGTAGAAAGATCAGTAGAAAGATCAGTAGAAAGATCAGTAGAAAGATCAGTAGAAAGATCAGTAGAAAGATCAGTAGAAAGATCAGTAGAAAGTTCGGTCGAAAGATCAGTAGAAAGATCAGTAGAAAGATCAATCGAAAGATCAGTAGAAAGATCAGTAGAAAGCTTGATAGAAAGATCAGTAGAAAGATCAGTAGAAAGATCGATAGAAAGATCAGTAGAAAGCTCAGTAGAAAGATCAGTAGAAAGATCGATAGAAAGATCAGTAGTTCTAAAAAATTTGATAGAAAGTTCAATATCGAGTCATGAAGAATGCATTCTATTGAGCTAGTTAGCATTGTTGAAATACGATTGTTGTTGTTTTAGAAAGTAGAATTATGAAGAAAGAAAGAAGTGAGAAGAAGTAAATACTCTGAATCTTCTGAATTTTCTAGCGTCGATCTTCGGCTGAGAGCGAAGATTACTAATCACAGAAGTAACAGTATTGTTCTCAAGTCATGTAGAAAGCATTGTTTGAAGCACTGTTTGACGTGTTTTATGCATTCGATCGACGCGTTTAATAAAGCGTTTGATAGAAAGTTTGATAGAGCGTTTGATAGAGAGATTGGTAGAGCGAGTAGGTGAAGCGAGTAGGTGAGCGAGTAGATGAGCGAGTAGATGAGCGAGTAGATGAGCGAGTAGATGAGCGAGTAGATGAGCGAGTAGATGAACGAGTAGGTGAGCAAGTAGATGAGCGAGTAGATGAGCGAGTAGATGAGCAAGTAGATGAGCGAGTAGATGAGCGAGTAGAATGATGAGCATGTAGAATGCAAAGAACGAAGATGTTGTCAAACTGTTTAATGATGCTGTTAGTCATTTAATTATCTATGCGCAAAGATAAATGATTCAATTTATCAGCTATTAGATCTAAGTACGAGATTAATGACGTAATTTAATGATGTTTGATTGAATCTCTGATTTGATTATCTGTCAACGATGTCAACAATGTCAACGTGATGATTAGCTGCGTGTGATTGACTAATTAGCACTCGAGAATTTGTCGATGCAACATTACTTTAAGAATTCGTTAATCACATAATACTGATCTCATTACTCATTCAAGTTCACTCGACTGACAACGAGATAAGTATAAAGAAATTTGTGTATCTGATGATCGATGACATCGAAAGACAGAACAACATCAAGAGATCAATAGAATCAACGAGAACATACAATCATGTGATTGCTAGAGAATCTATCGCTCAGTCAGTAGCATCAGTTCAAATCGATTAATAGAATCAACGATAAAGAATTTTCGTTAATTGCTTGAGAATCATCAAAAAAATCTTCTCAAATCAGCAACACTCTTCTTTGAAGACTAAACATTTTAACAAACAATCTCACTACATACTATCGAGCACCGTTTTTCGCTCGATTATCAATTCTTCGCTATGACTCGATCATCTGTGAACAATTTTTTCAAGAATAATCAAAGCTCTATTTCTTCTGACACTATAGATTCAGTTATTTATTCTGAGCTATCATTTTGCATATTGAAATATCTTAGAATCAATGTTGTATGAAAACATCGATACTTTTTGTCTCATTCTCAAACTTTCGATGAATCTCATGAAACTTCTACTTCATGAGATATAAAAAATGTAGAGCAGCTACAACACTGAGTTGAACAAGACTCAGAAGTTTTTCTAGAAGATTTGAACAGTCTTCAAACTCAACGAGATCTAGACGTGAAAGCTTGTAAGCTATTTGACAAGATATCAAGTGAACAAATATGAAAGACTCGTTTCAAGAAAATGAGTAAAGTCAAAGAACGCTTGAATCAATTAAATCAGACGTTTTGAAATCAAGTGACTGAATTGCAACATCAACTGCAATCATTTAAATAAGTCACTTCTTTCTCTTTTACTCTGTTCAATTTCTTTAAGCGATCTCAAAAGCTTTCAAATTCATCTCTGTTTACTGATGAAAAAGAATCTATCTGAGATGACTGACAAGAAAAGATTCGTGACAAGCTAGAAATCAATGTCGATCATTTTGATATCAATAGAGCTATTCTGATCTACGTTCACTTCAGAATCGAAGAAGACGCAGTCAAAGTTACTTTAACTCGATGTCAACAAGATTCATTGAATCTCTATGTCACAGTCAATGATCTGTTAAATGAACTTGCTCAGCTTTATGATGATCTCGACAAAGAGACAAACTTTCGAAGAAAATATGCTAATCTCTCTCAAGAAAAGAGCAAATTCAGCGACTTCTATTCGATGTTTCAACGTCTGTTCTTTTATCTAAAGTATCATGAAAAGCAATTGATCATCAATCTACGAGACAAGATAGTCTATTGTCTTCATGCAGCTTGAAGTAGTCAATTGATTCAGTCAGAATCTCTGAACGAAATTCGTAGTTATCTGATTCATTTTGTTAAAGATTGGCATAGAGCGAGTCATATGAGTGTAATATAACTAATAGATAAATACTAAGAAAGAAAAGTATCTACAGAAAAGAACTCGCTGTTATATGAGTGTGCTCTAGCTCTGTGCTAGGCCCGATAGAGTTGATGTCAGGCGAAGGCTAGGCGAAGACTAGGCGAAGACTGAGCGAAGACTAGACGAAGAATAAACGAAGGCTAGAATCGTAACACATTTGAACAATGAGCATCGAGTCATGAGTGACATCAAAGAAAAGAAATTTCTGAACAAAGTCAGAAAGCAAGTCATCTTTGCTGAGAAATGAGATTTATTGAATCTCTATAGAAAGATCGAAGTCACTACACTCGTTGATCATTCAAAATCGCGCGACGCGATTTTGACTAACGTCAAAAACATCAATTTACAAGCTGAAATTTGTTTCATCTGTCACAAATCAGATCATACTTCTAAAGAGTGCTCTGATCAAACTTCGAGAATCAATGCATTAGAAGATGACAAGTTTGATCAATCTACATTGAACTCTGAGTCAGATTTTGATTCAAAAAACTAGTTATCTCTTTCAAAGTCATCAAAGAGATAGAAATCATATCTTTGTGCAGTCAAATCGAAGTTCTATCAAAAGAAAACTATTTTGAAAAGTCATTTCTGATCAATGCTTCTCTTATCTCTCAGAGTAATTCTTTCAGCCTTCGCTCTTTGATAGATAGTGATTTCGTCGTCTACACGCTGATACATGACAAGCTAGTCAATAAGATATATCAGAAACTTGAAATACAATCTATATTGCTAGCAAAAGAGAAGTTAATACGAGACTATGATGAGAAGCTAGCTAGAAAGACTATTACTCATAAGATTCTACTCAATCTCACGATCGAAAGTCATAAG
>JAABUH010002371.1_pt1 | contig 18213 bp, 26 predicted proteins | sample 5559121 | NCBI WGS metagenome assembly JAABUH01 (sample SAMN10711871, study PRJNA513364) | rock metagenome | isolation source: Antarctica rocks | place: Antarctica: Victoria Land, Battleship Promontory nord | collected 2015-12-28
GCACAGCACAGCACAGCACAGCACAGCAGCACAGCAAAAGCAGCAGGATGAGTGTACCTCAAAAGCATTCCAGTCAGCCCAGAAGCCGGTATCCCTCCTAGGATCTGCCATGGCACTTGCATGCACGTAGATAGCTCTCGCCCTATCCACCTCACCCAGACCGCGCTCCAACTTGGCGTACCTAAATTCACACACACGTTGATGAGGATTTGAATCACTGATCCACATGAGAGAGGTTTTCATTGCTGTTCTGCAGGTTTCTGCTGCTCTAGACAAGCTGGCAACAAGGGGCCGCTTCCTCAACTTACCGTGCGAGCACCTCACCGCTGAGTACATGAGATCTGAACAACACCGCAAAATGTTGAGAAAGTAGCTTCGAGTGATTGAGGTTTGGCTGGTTCCACAAAGCCAATAGAAGCAGCAGGGCGCAACTTGATGATGTAGAAAACAGTCGCAGAGAGTGTGGTATGTGTTGTGTGCAGAGTTGACTGGATGTGGCATGGCTGTGACAGCAAACACTAAAGGTTGCTAGCGTTGTAACATATTGACAAGAAAACTGTATGTTTTCATTTCCCCTCCCCCCTTTTTGGCAGGTGCAGATTCTGCTGCTATTGGAGTTGAACAGGACTGCAGGCTTGGGCAGCAAGAGGGTCTGGCACGCAGGGTGCGGACAGATGAACGGGGTAGACAACACACCTTGGTTGGTCTTGTGCCCGAGGACTTGGCGTGAACAGCTGCCAACATTCAACAAACAATGTGTGTGCTGAAGTACCAGATTCGTAATGACAAACGTAAGCCGCAAGTACTGTAAAACCTGCCATGTGGCATTATGCTCACAACAGGGCTGACAGCGTTACAGGGTTTAGAGCTGATTGATAGGCTTTTGATGGTTCCCATACCTGAGGCACATCTTCTTACAGTCTTCATCTGGAAGGCCATACGGCGGTTCAGCTTCGATGGCTGTCTCATATATCTCCCTCACCTACACACCAGTGGCAATATAGGACATGAGAATTTAGATGACTGGGTACGACCAGGTCAGATCAGTGAGGCCAGGGTAGCTCAGTAGGTTACCTGTAAATCTGGTAGGTAAGGGCAGGTAAGGTCTACAGCTGGTAAAAACAGGTCAGGTTTATGGCTGGTAAGGGCAGGTTAGGGCAGGGCAGGTTAGGTCAGGGCAGGGCAGGTCAGGTCAGGGCCGGTCAGTTTAGGGCAGGTCAAGTTAGGGCAGGTCAGGTTAGGTCAGGGCAGGCTAGATCAGGGACGGTTAGGTCAGGGCAGGTTAGGTCTACAGCTGGTACACACGGAGTTTGCCCTTTCGATGTGCTGAACGGCAGGTTTAATCTACAGGTAAGCAGATTGAGGAGTATGAATTCAGCAGCACAAGTGCATACCTTGCCAACACCAAAGAACTGGGTGGCTCTCGCCAGATACAGGTGATACACTTCGAGGCGCTCCTTGTCGACAACAGTTCTGACAGCTCTGTCATACACCTCCATGGCGCTACGGGCCAGGCCGTACGTTTCCTCCAGGGCTGCGTACTGCAGGAACAGCTGCTTGCTGTCCTTGGGAGGGGCCTGCACAGCATCGCAAGTATGGGTCAGCACTAGGGTTTCAAAGCCAGCCATCTGTAGGCTTTCAAGTGTGCTGTAAACCAGTTGTATACGTGCAGCAGGGTTGCGCTACTGCAGGAAGAGCTGCTTGCTATCCTTGGGAGGGTCATAGGGCTATAGTTTAGACCGCTGCGGATTTAAAATGTGCCGGTTGCAAATCCGTGGTGGCAAAAAGGCACAGGGTACTAGCCCCTCAGAGCCCCTCAGGGGAGTTGATTGGTGCCATGCTCAGCCGTGTTGCAGAGTTGTTTGGGGATGAGAATATCTGTGCAGATGGATGTAGCAGAGTGTGCTGTTTCATTGTATGGACAAAGGTGTGATGCTGCAGCTGCAGCCTGAGAAATGAAGAAAAAGAATACCTGCTTGATGCCAAATCATGTGACACGGAATGGGGAGGGATCAGAGCAGATGTCAGCTCAAAACCAGACTGGGTATTTATGATGCAGGCAGCTATCAGCTTGGAGACAGCCTTACGCCAAAACGCCAGACATGTGGTACACGGCATCGCATTACAGTACGGCAAACAGTTGAAGAAACCGCTGGCACTGAAAAAGTTGCACACAACTCAAGCCTAACTCAAGCCTTGCCTGCCCTACATGTAGCCTTGCTTTCCCACAACAAACCCTAAATACAGCCTTGCTCACCCTTAGCCAACCCGAAATATAGCCATGCTTACCCTACATAAAACCCTAAAAGTAGCCTTGCTTACCGAGTCAATGGCTTGTCTGAAGAGGTCCCTGGCTCGCTCCAGCTTGGTGCCTTTGTAGCGCTGAACAAAGTGAGAGAGGTAGGTTTGCCACAGATCCTGCACGTGCGGCCACTTGAACAGAGACAGCCCTCTCTCATATACCTTGAAGGACTCCTCCCAGGATTTATGTTCCTGCAGGGGAAGACAGTGTGTGACAGCGTGAAGTGTGAAGATCCAGACTGTATACTTTTGTGTATTATATGCATATTATATTATATTACGTTATATATGAGTATAGACACTTACATAAATATTTCTATGTGTATAGGCTCTATTAATATGTAGGTTATTTGCACATTAGTATGTTTAGGCTTGAAAGCACAGAGTCTCAAGGTGCAGAGTGACTCAGGAAGTGCTGTTTTCAGAGACAGTTATGGCACCATGCTCAGACCCTCATGCAAGTTGTGTACTGCTTGCTGCTGCCATGTTATAGACGTGATCTGCGCAGCGACACACTGAAGGCACATTTTTGCAGTCCAGCGAGAGAGGGGGGGAGAGGGTTTTCTGCTGGGAAAGTTGAATGCCCTAGAAGACACGAGTATGCAAGCTGAAGAGCTTGGAAGCTGGGCTCAAGCTGCGTATGATTATGCCAATTGTCAGTTGACAATCACAGCAAGATAAATCAGCAGGTAATTGTGACAGTTTCAGCACTGTACACATTATACTGCATAACAATATGTTTCAAGATGTGTATGGTATTGAACATAAGAATACATGCACGATGTATGTATACAGTGTGTGTATACAGTGACATGTGTATTATGATGAACCTGAAGGAAGGCAGCATAACAATATATTTCAAGATATGTATGCTATTTAACATTATATGTGCATAATATGTGTATACAGTGACTTTGTGTATTATGATGAACCTGAAGGAAGGCAGCATAGTTGAGGATGATCTGGGGAGTAGCAATCCTGAGCTCCATGATTCTGTCATAGGCTGCCCGGGTGGACTCTGGGCTGCCCAAGCTCTCCTCCAGGTCACAGTAGAAGGTCCACAGCTTGAGACTGCGGTACAGCCGGCCCTGAACAGGGCCCTCCCTCTCAGCCGCACCCATAGCCTGATAGTGACACATGATCAATTGTTCACTCATTTGTCCATTTGATTTTGCAGTCATCACTTCATTGCATACATGTCTTGCCTACAAGACAAGTACTATACAATTATATAAATACTATAAAGTGCTTTACTATTGTTCTAAAGTACTGCGTACATATACCAATATTTACATATATATTTATTAAGTTCTATACAAATACGTGAATCTGGTACATACAGTCCTGAGTAGCTCCCTGTATGGCAGGATACTGGTCAGACCATGCATGTTGCGCTGTGGGTACAATTGTGGGCAGATGCTTTTAGATGCAGGCTTGTGTAAGGCCGTCAGTCCACAATGGTCAGAACATGCATGTTGGGCTGTGGATACACTTGTGAACAGATACAAGATGATGTGGTCGTATCAAAGGCAGTCAGGTTTGTCCATAGGTTTCAGCTGGAGCTATAGCAACAGTCACGTCAGGAGCATACACTGCCACACAGCCGCTGGTGTGATAAGATGTAACAGCATCAGCTTCAGAGTTGAGGTCACAAAGCACACGACTGTGATGCAGGAGGCGCCTGATTCCATGGTCAACAATGTGTCAAAGGTGAAACACTTCCTACATCTCAACCAGTTACAGGAGGAAGAAGAAGGAGGGCACGAGGATGGGTGAAAATAAGAACGAGGAAAGGAGCATCGCCCACCTGCCGAGTACCGAGCGTCGCCGGCGGCTGAGTGGCCTGCCGCATGAGACTCAGCGCTCGCTTGAAGTTCTTGTGCCTGAGTTCCATCTCAGCCCACTCACACCAGACTGTCGCCAAGTCCTCCATGTACTTCAGCTCCACCTGTGTTGCCTTGTCAAAGATGACACGTGCGTTGGCCACATCGCCGTGTCGCTCATAGAACTTGGCAAAAGCAACCCAAAGCGTGTGAGGTTTGCCCACAGCCTACAGACAGAGTCATGTATAAGCCTTATATTGCGATATTCTATGTTGTGTTGTACATGTGTTCTTTACTACGCATTTGTTCGGAAAAAGGTGTGTCATGACAAGAACGTGATTGCGTTGCTGATTGATCTGCAGGTGGCAAGGTTGTGCTTGTTTTGGCCCTTCTTCTGCAGGCGTCTGTCAAGCTACAAGCTCATTGCCTGCACATCCAGTATTTCTCTTTCTTGCTCTTGTTCTTGGCAGCAACACTCAGCCTGTTTCAGCATGTCACATTTGCTTGCCCACAAATCCAAAAAGCTACATTTTCTGCATCAACAGCCTTGACTGCTTGCATGTAGGTTAGAATGGTCTCAGACTGCTGCCTCCACTATCCACAGCACATTTGCTTGCTTCCAAATTAGACATGTACCTTTTCTGCGTCCACGGTCTTCACCGCTTCAGTGTAGGTTAGAATTTGGCGTGTGGGGTTGCCTTCGAACAGCTTCACCCTCTTGTGCCACTCATGCACAGCGTGGGGGTTCTGCCGAAGCATCACGCTGCTCAGCAGCTCAGGTCTGCGCTCCATCAAATGCTCCAGCCGCGCAATCCTGTAAAAAAGGATTATGTGTTGACAAAAGTGCTCCTACCGTGCAATCCCGTACAGATACAGAAGGCTTATGTGTTGACAACAAAAACGGAACAAGAATTGAGGGTGTTGCTTTGGTGTTAAGGTTTGGGTAGGTGACTCTGATTTCACATACTGAAAAGTGAACTCTAAGCACATGTAATCAGAGCACATAAACCCTCAACCATAGACCCTTCAGATTAAGTGCCCCAGTCATGCAGATGTACACAGACAGGCAGCTCAGTAAGCAGCTTTCAGCACGCAAACTGTTGCACAAATTTGACACGCTGTTGCACAAACTTGACAAAGTTGGCAAAACGTTGCACCTACTTCATAAGTTTGACAAAATTGACACACTCTTGTCTGCACTGTGAACTGCATGTGGCGCATAACATCATACTAATCAACAGCTGGGGTGTGCAGCCATCTACCCATGCTGTTCAAACATCCCATCCCATTTGATGATTCGATGGTAGGCGACATTGTCCTCTAGAAGTGCTTTGACCTGATAGTTCTTTCTCTTCTGGTCTCTAAATTTTGACTCGAGAGCAATAAGGCCGAGTCGTGACATGGCACATGTGCATGCTGTTGAGTGTATGCCATAAGTCCCATGCATCATGCAGGGCAGCACATCATGAGCTTCAGGGGCATGAAATGTGGTTTTGTTAAGGGCTTGAAGGGCTATGATCTAGGGTTTACAGGGGCAAGGTGTAGGGTTTGACGTATGTACCTGAGATCGATGTCTTTGCCATCATCTGACAACAAGAAGTTGCGGCCATCATCTTCTTCGTTGTCAGGTGTCTCATCCTCTGACTCATCACCCATCTGAGCCATCTTGTGACCGATCAGGCTCTCCTCAAACTGCATGCACATGGTCAAATCACTGACGTCGATTTGTCAAGATTGGTATAGAGCGCGTGCAAGGCATGACCTTGCACAAGTGTCAATACAAGCCTCTTCTGGGAGATAGCAATCATGACGGCAACAGCTGGCAGCATATAAGTGATTACATGCAAACTGTGACAGCTTGTTTCTAAAGCAGTGCTGTGTGACCATGAAGCAGCTGTGGCAGCTCATGGCGACAGTATAGAAGCACAACAGCCAATCTGCCTGCCAGACAGCTTCCCAGCGCCTTAGAGGTCACTTCACGCAAGAACAGTTACTTGGTGGACACAGCGTATATCACATTACCCACAAGCACCAGCTATGTGAGCAATTGCATCAATGTCTGTGCGTACAAAGCAGCACAGCACCTGTGTGAGAGTGTCGAAGATGAGACTGAAGTCTCTGACGGTTGTTACGGTGGTAAGTCCCTCCTCATACACGTCACGAGCCTTCTCTATGAGTCCCCGCCGGATGTAATAGTCTGCTAGACTGGTCCACAGCCTTCCCACCTGTGAAGCAGAAGAATGGTGATCAGCCGACCTTGATGGTGTCATGTCTTGTTTCTGGTTGTACAGCTTGCAGCAGAATTGAACAGAAGAAGCAGTGTGTCAGCTATGTTGGCTAGAGGGCTTGATGATTCCTAAAATGTACTGATGGTGGCTTTGTCAGCAATCTGATGCTTGACGCGGTGTGTCTTCAAGTCAGCAACAGTACAAGTTGTCCTTTCTGTGGTGACATAAGAGCCCCAGGGTTTGCAGCAAGTAGCAGAGGCTGATTCACAGCTTTGCATTCAAGAAGCGTATATGTGATGGCCAACTTTGCTGATCAAAGTCCAAACAAAACGATTTGACTGTCTCAAGTCATATTTTTGGCGTTTTTCACAGTACTTAAGGACGTTCTGAGGGGGGAAAAACCTCTTGGCCACCTTGTACACTGTGAGGGGCATCAGCAAAATAAATTCCAACCAGGCAATGCAGCATGTGAATGAACAGCATATGGAGTATATGCATCAATGCAGACAGCAGACAGCAGCATGACAGCTCACGCCCAACAGCAGCAGCAGCAGCAGCAGCAGCAGCGCCATTGCTTTTCAGACAACTGCTGACCGGTGCGCAGGCAGTCTCAGAGACAGCCCTGCATGCTGTTTGAGGATGTCTGGCACCACTCAGCAGCAGTTACCAAGCACGGGCAATACTGCTGCTGCAGCTCAGGGAGAGCTGGCATGCTGTAGCAGCACTGATTCATCTAGTATGGATTCAACTGTGGCGGTGCATTGAGGCCGGTGCGTCTTGTTGGTAGACATCGCTGCGTAGTCCTCAGCATAAGACGGCTTCACTTTCCACTGAACACAATGTTGACAAAGATTGTGTTGTATGGTCTGTAGCCGTCGAAGCACCCTATATCTGTGTCTCTGTCTGTCTGTCTGTCTGTCTGTCTGTCTGTGCTTCTGTCTGCATGTCTGTCTGTGCTTCTGTCTGCATGTCTGTCTGTGCTTCTGTCTGCATGTCTGTCTAGCTGTTCAGTCATCCGTCTGTCTGTCTGTGCTTCTGTCTGCATGTCTGTCTAGCTGTTCAGTCATCCGTCTGTCTGTCTATGCCTATCATTCTGATGTAGTGTGCTGTGTGACAGGCACGCAGCAAATGCTCACCTCATCAGTGAACTTGCGTATGCCAGACCGCAAGATGGCGTCAACCTTCATGCCCCGCACCAGATCTGGATGCCGCGTGATGATGTCACACAGCTCCAGCCACAGCTGGTGCTTGGACTTTCCCTCCAAGCTTCTGAAGGTGTCGTCATCCACCACGGCTGCCAGCTTCTTGGCAGCTTCGCCCCAGCTTCCCTGAGGCACGTCAAGTCCCATCAACATGAGTAAGTGGCAGCGCTTGAATTAGCCCGCCCACGCGCAGCAGATGCTCATTCATGTGCACAGACACATCCACATGTGTAGGCAGCAATTGCGGCTGTGAGCTTTGCTTGTGAAACAGATGCACAATGTGTTGCAAGAGGCAACGCTTGTATTGACCATCTCGTGCACAGCAGACACAATTATGGGCCATGACAGAAGCACATGCATAGCTGGAGATCACCGCCTCGAACATGACTTGTGGAGCAACAAGAATGTTGCATGCTGGAAAGACCCCACTGCCCATACTGTCTGTATTTTAGCCAACACTAGGAGCAATGGCTGTGGACACAATCTGAGTCTGGCTGTGTGTCCATTTGAAGAGGTTTCACCTTGGACTTCAGGTATGCAATGTACTCTTCAGTGTGACTGGGCTCCAACTTGAGGTAGCGCCTGTACACTCTCAGGGCAGTCTCCACAGGCATATCCGGCTGCATCACAAACCTCTGCGTGCACAGCCAAAGGGTTTTGTCGCTGTAGTCATCATTTTTTTATTAGTGTTATGTTGGTAATATCTTTTCAATGTGAATGAAATCTGTCTCATCAACATCAGGATGTGCCAGTTACAGCTATATTGGTATCAGATGTGCTGATAAGGAGCCTTGACCTAATTCTGCAGGCCATGCAACAGCCAAGGTGTGTGTGTGGGTGGGAGGTTGTTAGTAAGCACTGCAGTGTGCAAATGGCATGCATGAGGGTTACCATTGGCTTGGTTGGCTGTGCATTGAATGGTGCACATGCAGTGTGCTTGCAAGAGATGACTTTTGGGCAGGCTGCCCATGTGTTTGTGAGCTCTCATGTTGATGCTGTGCACAGTGTCTCATGGGAATCTGACTTCCTGTGGCATGTAGAAAACATGGCCGTACAGGGTACAAATTGCAAATACCATGGGCAGACACACAGGTGGTGCTGGGGTGAAGAATGCAATGCAAGCTGTCTGTAATCAAGCTGAATGATGTGTGCACATACATTGTCCTTGTGCCATGTGCTCAAGTATCAAAGTCTCACGAATTCACCCTGCTGTGCTTGGGTCTTGCAAATGCTTATGAGTCATACAGTGAAAGTTGTGCTCACCAGATACAGTGTCCAGATCCTGTCATGCTGCGTGATTGGCAAGGAGCATAAACACCGGTCAAAGACGTGTCGAGTGTGTGTCAGCTTCTGCTGTGACATTAGAAGCTCAAGGTACTCCACCCACACTCTTGGCATCTTGTGCATGGAAACAAGCGCACGCTCGTAGGTGTTGTTCAAGCCCTCGACTGCTGAGTGGTTCAGAGGCAAGCCTCTGATTGCCGCTCGACGCTCCTTCAGGTATGCATGCCAAAGCTGCACCGCAGGTGAGTGTCAGAAGCTTGGCATGGGATGAATGCCCTTGAACAGGCTGGGCTGTGGCGTTTCTGTACCTTGTAACTGCCTGGCAAGGCTGATATGGCTCTCTCGTAGAGGAGAAATCTACGTTTCTGGGCAGCGTCTTTCCTGGCTTCGAGATATCTCCACCACATCCGCAAGCTGTACGGGTTGCGCAGCAATTCTTCCTCGTAAAGCAGGTCATCATCTTCTGGCAAGAGGTCCTTGTCAATACTGCTGTGCCCTGTCTGCGCAGCAGACTGCTCAACAAGTCCCGGGGCCATGCTGATCAACGGCTCCGTGCTTGTCGCAGGCGGTGCGACCTACTGCATGTTGGCGACAGCTATCCAAAGCAATAGTCGCCGTCCAAGCCAGCGTCTGATGTGCACTCGCCCCAATCACAGCGGAACCTGCTCTGGACAAGTGAGCCCTAACACGAATTAGGCTGAATGCTACGAGGGTTTGCCTTTACAATTCAGACCAAAATCACAACGTGTCCCCGGGGGCAGCCCCGGGGGGGGGGTCTCGAGTCAGTCCTCAGTTGACTAAACGCCTCACGACTAGTGTTCTGCATCTACATATAAGCTGCAGCGTTGACGCCACTCTGTGCAAACTGCACACATGAGTGTCACTTGTCTAGCTACATTGCCGCATCGACAACAGTCCAGCGTTGATGTTCGGCTAATAGCACCCTGCTGAACCCATCCGTTTAGTCGAAGGAAGGGGCCCTGGCACAGTTGCGTGGAGCGTGCTGCCCATGGGACAGATCTTGAGCGCCATGCAAGCATACGCTAACGTGATGTGGGCTACTTTGACTGGCCCAGCGAGACCGGCATTAGCAGGCCAGATCAACCCAAAGATTAGAGCGCTGATGGATGGCTATCAAGGAGGTAAGCGTTGTGCACCGGGCCAGCTCATGTGCAAACATAGCTACATGCGCGAACAGGCTGGCAGATAATGTTGTGATGTGCCTGCTGCAGTACCTCGGCAGGTTTCAACCTCGGCAAGCATTCAGCAGCTTCAGAAAGTCAAGAATATGCGAGATCTGGCAGAAGTATGCTCTGGAATTGCTCTAGGTACATTGCAGACCCTAAAGAGCCTTCAGCTGACCCAAAGCCTTGTCCATATTGTAACGAAACCTTCTCCAAATGCTGCTATAAAGCTGCAGCTCTGCTAAACATAGGTCGCATCCTACGGTCTGCTTGTCCGACTTCTGCCAACCAGCAGGATGTTGACATAATACGCCAAAAGCTGAAGATCACACACTTGGTAGGCTTCATTTGCTGTGCCCTGTCACTAATTTGCTTTCATGTTGTGCGAGTCTTACACTGTCACAGCAAACACTTTAGCACACACTTTGCCATTGAGTAAGTGCTTGGGCACACTGTTTGTGCAAACCACACTCCAATTTTCTGTCATCTGTACCAGCTATTTGCTTGAGACTGCATCAAGCCTTGTTGTGGTCAGAAGTTTTTGTCAAATTTGCTACCTTTTTCTATGAAGAATTATACTTTTTTTCTAAAATTTGGTTTTTCTTGGTACAGGTAGATCTGCGCAGCACGTATGAGCGCTCAGAAGATCCTGACAACCTGCTTGTCAAGAATGCAGAGCTGCAAGTGTCAAAGCGGCAGGGCAGCATGGCACAGGTACGCACTCCTTACATTGGCAACAAAGTTTTGCGGTCAAACTGGTCTGCATGCTCGGTTGCTCTTTGCACGAAATGGCGCGTCGAAGTGCTTGATACGACCAGCTCGTAGGTTTGATAATGCGGCTTTGTAATTTGCGATGCCCTCTTAAACATGTCCCATATCTCAACCCAAAACCCTAACAGAGAAGGCCTGCCTGGTGTCAGCTTTTGCATATTGTGCTGCAATGTCCAGGCTGGGACCAAAATAATAATACTGACAGCAATGATACTAATAACAGTAATAATCACAATAATAATAACTCTTACGCTTTCCGGCTCAGGATGTGGTGGGTACGTGCAGGGCATGTCTTGTCTCTCCAGCATGCCTGTACTGCAGGCAAAGCTACTCCAACATTGTCTGCTGAAGGCACACACTGCTGGGGCTCTTGTTTGCCTATGATCAGCATCATTGCCCTTGTGTATGCAGGCTCAATGGGCAATGCCCTCCCTTTGCATGCAAGCTCGATGGGGCAATGCCCTCCCTTTGCATGCAGGCTCGATGGGGCAATGCCCTCCCTTTGCATGCAAGCTCAATGGGGCAATGCCCTCCCTTTGCATGCAAGCTCAATGGGCAATGCCCTCCCTTTGCATACATGCTCAATGGGCAATGCCCTCCCTTTGCATGCATTGCATCTGCACACCCACCAGCCTTGTTGCCTTTCATGATCAAAGGGCAAGAGGCGCCATGTGTTCCTGTGCACGCTCTGCAGATGGAGAAGTTTGAGCCAGTGGGAGAGCAGTCTGCCCACAGCAGATTGACCATACATCATCTATCACTCATAGAAAGGTAGATTACCATCACCACTACCATCACCATCACCATTACCATTACCATTACCATTACCATTACCATTACCATTAGCGTTACCTCTACTGGTGCTGTTACCCACTACCAAACCACTGTTGCTGCTGTTAACATCAGCATCACCATTGCCATTGCCACTGTCGTTACAATCCCCACAGCAGTCTCCTCACAAACAAGTCAAGGTCACAGACCAAAAGCACACATGCGTCTTGGGAAGTGCTATGAGCTTCTACCAGCCCTCTACACGATTACAGTTCAGCAGTGGGTCCTTTCTGCACCCGCAATGGTGTTGAAACAAGTCATTAGTTCTTGACCAGGTCACTGAACACCGCTGCTGCCTGCTGCATAACTCCTGAACACTGTGATCTGCTAAGAGGGTTCAGGGTTTAGGCCTGCTGGATTCTGCTAAACCCTGCTAAACCCTGCTCAGAGGGTTGTGCCTGCATTGTAGGAGTCGCTACTACAAGGCCATCTTGTTGAAGATTCCGTTCGCTACTTCAGCATATGCCCTGGCAGTCATGCCCTTTGATTCCTTCAAGGGCAAAAGTGCCATCATGGCGTAAGCACTGTCAAACTTTGCCTTGTGTTCTTCTTCTACTGCTTCACTTCCAATTTCCTCTTCTTCTGTGAATGGCAAGCTTAGGCAGAGTGCGACCTGCCAGTGGCATGCAGTCAGTCTATGAATGGCAATTTTGCTTTTGACACAGTCGGCAAAAGTCATGCATATACTGACTGTGCCAAGTGCTGGTGTTGTTAGTTGAGCATCATTGGGGATTGCACAACAGGATTGTGGACAAAAGCTATCTCTGAGCCTGTTGCTGTTGTCAGTAGCATAAAGCATTCTTTCGTTTTCATGTACTAATCATCATGACTACATCGTGGCATGCCTTGAAGCTTGCACATACATGGTGGTATGGCTTAGAGCTTACAAACAGGAGTGGGTCACGCATTATAGCTTATGATACTGTTGGTGGCATGTAGAGAAGTCAACAAGGGAGGCCTGCCAATGCTGTACGAGATGATTCTGGAGACTTCTGGACCTGAAATCAAGTGTGCATTGGAGGTGATTGCCCAACCCTAAGTTTCAAAACATAAACTCAACCCTTCTGGCAGTCAGCATCTTTGTGCCTAACATGACTATAGCTTGATTGCTGCACAAACTTGCCAAACAAACTTTTGTTCTTGTCTTAGCTTTGGGCTACATGTTGCATGTGGTTTGCGACAGCATACTTGTATTGATGTTGGCCTAGATGTTGCATGTGGTCTGCGACAGCATACTTGTCTTAGCTGTGGGCTACATGTTGCATGTGCTTTGCGACAGCCTACTCGCCTTGGCTTTGGCCTACAGTCTGTCATGTGCAGAGGAGGCAATGACACACAGGTCACAACGCCACAGGCTGATGTTGCGCAAGTTCTGAATGCAACTTTTGAACGCAAGGTGATCACAGAGGCTGCTGAAGCGGGCGAGCCGCTGCTGTTCTTCTGCAAAATCGGCAAAGACAGGACCGGCGTCCTTGCGGCGTTGCTGCTCTCATGCTGCGGTGCCAAGCCTGAAGAGATCATAGCCGACTACCACAGGTGCTCTTCTTCTTCCCTGTGGTGACCTTACTGCAATTGTCTGATTGGCCTTGGCTCCAGAAGGTCATCAAATATATCATGCATCTGCAGAGCCCAGTTTCATGTCTTGATTGTCTACCTACATGTCTGCCTGCCTGCCTGCTTGCCTGTCCATTCGTCTGTCTGTCTGCTTGTATGTCTGCCTGCCTGCCTGTCTGTCTGTCTGTCTGTCTGTCTGTCTGTCTGTCTGTCTGTCTGTCTGTCAGTCTGTCTGTCAGTCTGTCTGTCTACCCAAATAGCCAGTCTACTGCAGCCCTGGCCGAATGGCAACAGGTCGGGTTCAGACAAATCAGCTTGCTGTCTTCCTGTGCATACCACCACAACAGAAGCGATGTTTGTTGGTGATACACCGCTGTCCGTGAAGTGGCCCTGATGCTTTTGTCTCACTGTTGCTAAAAAGGACAACTGATGGTCTCATCCCCGCTAAATGTGCTTTTGTAGGTCTAATTCTTGCATGTGTAGGTCGAATTCTTGCTAAATGTGCATTTGTAGGTCTAATTCTTGCCGATTTTGTTTTTGTAGGTCTGACAGTGTGATTCAGGAGATTGCTCTGGGAGGTCTAGAGAAGGAGGACAAGGAACTCAACCAAATAGATCAAGCAGTGTTCAGCAAGGTAGGCACATTTGACGACAATCAGCTTTCAAGTTGCTATATTTTAGGGTTGAAATGGCGGGGTATGAGTTTAGGGTTTGACTACAGTAGGCTATCAAGTTGTTGGGGGTGAGTAACACAGACGATGAAAGGCCACCACAATGCTTCAAGCACATGCTCCATGCCACCACCACAGTGGACGTAATTGCTTTGACTGGTGGCAATTCACAAGCCACTATGCACAAGCCACTCACAAGCCCTTATAATGATCAAAGGCACCATAATCAACGGCACCACATTGATTCAAGCATCTTGCTTCATGCAGCCAATAACTTCAAATTCTAAAGGAGCAAGGTGCAATCATCTGAACAATTTATAAAGAAATGAAAGACATTCTACACATGATACTGCAGGCACCAGCAGAGGTGATGGCAGCCACCCTATCACACCTGGAGGATGCCTATGGGGGCGCTTCAGCCTATCTGCAGAGCCTCGGCTTCACCAAGGGGCAGCAGCAGCGCTTGGCCAAGGCACTGGCGACGCCAATAAGCTCACAATGACTGCCTCTATTCCCTGAGAACATACTCCAAACAGTCATTGTGTAACAGAGCATTGGCGCGTCATGTGGTCTAAAACAGCACTGAATAGAATTTCCTCTTACACTTCCCAGTCATTGTCTGTTGGCTGTTGCAAAAAGAAGGAATGCAATCTGATTCATTAATTGATTGGTGCAATTGTGATATTCATTCATTTGGTCATTGCACGCATGTCTTTCCCTCCCTGTATGCGGTCTTGTTTCGGCAGGTATTATGGTTCCTGGTATTGCATATGTTCTAAAGGTGCGCAGGGTGATTTTCATATGTAAAGATGGATATATTGCAGATGCGTCTCACAATGCAGTTCTGTGTGCAGAAAGATCAATTGCTGTGGGGCTGACCAAGCACTGCCAGACAAAAACGAACCCTCTTGAAGCAACACAATGTATTGTTCTGCAGCAATGCTTTGAAGTTCATCGGCAACAAACATTTCATTTGTGTCATACATTGCAACGCGTGTTACAGCAGGTCTGCCCGCTCACTTATGCGTACCCAAGCTTATGCTCAGGCCAACTATCAACAGACACCGTGTCACTTATAAACGAACAGCTCTATGCAACAAGTTTACGCTTTGGGTAATTCACATTTTGCAGGAGCCAAAATCAGGTTGGCCAACATCATTTATATGGCTGGCTCACACAGAGACCTGTACAATCAATACTTATACATGACACGTCCCCATAGGGTACAAAACAACACCAGAATTGGCCACACAGCGTCAAGCATGCACAGTGCAGCCTGTTTGCACATTTACAAAACAGTTGACAATCCATCATGAGCTGACAAAGTCTTGCATGCTGAGCTGGCAAGCTCCATGCCTGGGACGGCCTGCAACGCTTTGGCAACAGTGTCCCGAGAAAAGCCATACATGTTCAACTGCCTCAGCAGCTGCTTGCCATCACAATTGCCGAGTCCCAAAGCTGCGCTCACTGCTGCCCTACGCTGCACACAACCTACCTGCAGACGTGAATGATCATGAAGCAATGCTAGGTATGCTTCATGAAGCAACGCTGAGTAGGCTTCATGAAGCAATGCTCAATATGCTTCATGAAGCAACGCTGAGCATGCTTCATGAAGCAACGCTGAGCCTGCTTCATGAAGCAATGCTGAGTATGCTTCATGAAGCAAAGCTGAGTATGTTTCATGAAGCAAAGCTGAGTATGCTTCATGAAACAATGCTCAGTGTGCTTCATGAAGCAATGCTAAATGTGCCTGGTGTCAAGCCATGCACAAGACAGTGTCTTGCCACATGAGGCTATTCTTCAGCTCAGTCAAGACATTGTCGACTCTGCCGCCACAAATTGTTGCATTCACTTTCAGGTCACATATAAGTACTTTTAGGGTTTACCATATAAAATAGGGTTCAGGTAATACCCTGACCAACAAAGTTAAGGCCGCTGATGCTCGTCAACTTGACACATACAACGTAATGTGAGCTTCCCCTGTCCCAAGACATGAGCTCAGCATGAGTACAAACAGTCATATGTGGGAAAAACTTTGTGACAGTCTCAATGGATTGCCACAGTGTTCAGCACATGTCAGCTTGCACCTCAGATGGGTAATAAACATGATGTAGCAGTAACACTGAGACTGTGAGATTCTGAAACAGTGACGCACAGAATTACATAAACAGGACATTACCATGATGATGGCTGGTTACCTGTGAGGAGGAACTAGTCCCCATCTCCACCACCAGTCCCCAGCTCACCAGATCTGCCCTGCTGAACTCCTTTCGGCCAGGGCAGCTAGGGCGGGCATATGACAGGGCATGCCTGTATTTGAAACAATATTTGCTCAATGGTATTTGTTGACAAAACATATACTCCCCCCTGGTTTCTTGCATGTCATTGCAAAAGGACTGGAATGATGTATACCTGTTTGCAATTCACAGCACAATATCTGTTCAGCAAGACCGTTTGCAGCACATATGGCTAGGCATGAATGATCATATCTCCTTATACTTAATTCCACGATTGCAAGGCAAGAAATGCATACCTGATTTGTGTTGGGCTTGCATGCTCCACCCCAACATCACCTGCGCTTTTACGCCTACAGCCAGCAATGATCACCGCAGTGTTTGAAGACAGTATTTGCTTTTGAAGGTGAGACACCATAACAGCATTCCCAATATAGTGTGGAGCAAAGGTCAACACCATAGTGCAGGTTGTTGCTGAAGGTGAGGTTTAGAACACCTGAGATAGTTGACAGACACTAAATTCACAAAGAAGAGCTCTCCAGACATTGTGACAACAGGTATGCACCCTTCACCGGTTGCTGCTTTACATTTGGTGTATGTACCTGATGTCGCTTGCAGCTGTGGCTTGGTGGACAGGGATGAAGGCATGAAGGCACTGCCCAGGGAGACATGCATCCACAACAGTGCGAGACTGGCGTCCAGCAACATCTGGGTCCAAAAGTGCAACCACCCGTGCGCTTTTGCTTGCTCTTTCTTTCAGCAGCTGAGCTGTGGCTGCTACACTGGATTTGCTGGCGCCATGTAAAACAAACACCTGCTATGCTGTTTTGGTCAGAGTGTAGTAGTGCGCAAGCTGAAAATGCTGCTGTTTTGTGCAACATGTCTGTGCAGTCAGCACTGTATTTACAACAAGGGAAAATGAGCAAGCCTTCCGATATAAACAGAACGGAGTTCACATGCATCATTTTAGTGGGTTCAGTCTACCTGTGCACCAACAGCCTTGCGAACTGCTTGCTGATCACTCAAGCCTTCTACCACAACCAACATGTTACTCCAAGCTTCGTCAGCCACACAAGCACGTCTGGCATGTGTCACATTGCATGTTGCGTTGGCACATCGGATGCAGGGGTACGCGGGACGTTGACAAGACTTGTGCAGACATAGAGGGCTGGCACCAAATGTAAGATGTGAGTGTGTTGCAGCCAAGAGCGGCATACTGGTCAAACGGCTCTGATGATTGCCGAGTGTACGGACAACATGGTGCCTGATCGACAATGGTCGGGTAGCAGGGGGCGGCAGCCGGAGACATGTGCTCATACGCTATTGACCGCACACTGACGAGACAAACGCTCGCTGCAAGTGGCTGGTCAGCTCGAAAAGCAAAAAGGGCTTAGCTAGCTGGCTCTCATATGAGACTGCCGCCGCGAGCCGATCCTTAGCAATGCTTGGGGAGAATGATAGTCATGTTTATTTTGCTACTCGAAATTGCAATACTGCATGGATTGCATAAATTGCGTAATCGCGCATGTGGCATGTTATTACAGTCCACATGCAAGAGTCTTGATCAGTTCTGCCTGACAATACAATACTGGATTACAAAGTGTCTGTGGCTCACAGCACGGGAGAAAGGGTTGTACATACAAAATATCAAAATTGAAAAGCTGGACAGACTCTGTTCAACAATTATACTTCGATCTAGTGCTGTGACATTTGTTGAACAGAGCAATTGTAGCCACTCATAGTATCAGGCCGGAGTTGTGGAGTCCAGTGTTATATCTACTTACATGTACATGTGCTGCAGAGTCCACAGAACGCCTCAGGAGAAACTAGCGAAGTCTTGAGCACTGTTGCCAGACTGCTCTGAAGAGACAAGAATTGTCCTGCACGTACCTAGCTCATCATGAGCTGGAAAGCGTCAAATTATTATTATCAATATTGCTGTTGCCAGCTTCCTGCGCTCATCCGTGCGGTTGCCCTTAACGACTGCCTGAAGGGCGCGCTGCGCCTCGAGGGGGAGCCACGCGAGGACCACAGCGAGGCCATGTGGACCCATTTTTAGACACACGGGGGCTCATGTGGCCATCAGTAAGGGGTCAAAGGGACCTTCCAAATGAGAAGTGGTAGGGCTTAC
>JAABUH010002372.1_pt1 | contig 18206 bp, 34 predicted proteins | sample 5559121 | NCBI WGS metagenome assembly JAABUH01 (sample SAMN10711871, study PRJNA513364) | rock metagenome | isolation source: Antarctica rocks | place: Antarctica: Victoria Land, Battleship Promontory nord | collected 2015-12-28
TGAGCGTGGGGCGCAGTTCCTGAGGCAGGGCGCAGGGCGGACCTGGAAGATGAAAAAGAGGAGCCCGGAGGTGGCGGCGAGCCCCCGGCCCACCACCTGCGCGCCCGCGAGCGCGCTGCTGGCACGCGCGCGGCCGGCGGCGGGCTCGCGGCGTCCAGAGGGCCTATACATCGCCATCGCAGGCAGACAGAGCGAGCACAGGGCAATCATGAACACACTGCTAGAGCGTAGGCGACTGGCATCGAGGCATCGAGGCTCGCAGACTCATAAAGGGCCAATATATAACCATTGCAGGGAGGTGCAGCGAGTTCAGGACAGGGCGCAAGGCGTGACGCGCTCGCCTTGAGGGCGTAGGCTGACGCGTAGCCCGCGCAGCCCGAGAAGCCCAGGTTCTGCAATATTGGCCAGTAGAGCGCGACCAGCTCGTTGACGGCCTCGTCGAGCTCCCTGCCGGCCGGCGGCGGCGCCCTCCTCTTGCGCCGGCGCAGCAAGCCGGCGCGCGCGCGGCCAGGCGTCGCGCCGGCGAGCGCTGCCGAAGCCGCGAGCGCCAGCAGCAGCGTCTGCAGCCCGCCAGCCCTCCATGCCTCGTCGCCTGGTCCACCCGGGCTCTGCTGCTGAGCCACACTGTGGCACGGAGCTGCTTGGCGTCTGCAGGCACCAGGATGGCAGCATCTTGATGTTTAGGACGAGCCCTGAGTTGAGCCCAGACAAGCTCTAGGACACCAATAGCGCAAACAACGTGATACGCAAGTCTCAACGTGTCTGAGGTAGGCTTGCAAGGTGCGAAAGTGCACGGGACACGCACCGAACCCATCGCTGCCGCCGCCCCACCCCCGCCCACTGCCACCACAACCTCCTACAGAGCCACCGCCGCCCACAGCTCCTGCAGCGGCCAGTCGTCCATGCCCCGTCGACCTGAGCTGCGGGCGCGGCCTGCACTGCGGGCGGTGGGGCAAGCCGCCTGGCCAGCCTCGTGCCTGTGAGGCTGAGCTCTGGTTGGCTTGCATGAGCTGGACCGCCTTTTGAGACCTCGTCCAGCGCTGCTAGCAACCAGGTTGCTTATCATGGACCAGTTTGTCACTTGCCGGTCAAACCATGCCATGGTTTGACTTACCATGGCCCAATGCATTCATCTAGACCATCCAATGGGCTGGTGAGACATTTTCTCAAGGGGGCATGCGATGCATGTGATGTGATTGCTTCAAGACAGTTGGATGTCAGACCATTTGGCGGGCACCTCCCGAGTCATTGGCGCCGCCCAGCCTTTGCCCTATGGCAGCACAGCCGCAAGGCAACGGCGCGCACAGCAGTGCCGAGGTAGCCAGCAACGGGCTGCGCCAGCTCGACGCGCTGATGAGCGCGGCGCGGTGCCTGCTTGCCGGGTACGCTGGCGAGGATGGTGCTGCGGACCCGTCAGCGCACACATATGCCAGCGCTGCCAAGGTCGAACCGACTGCCCTGGCCAGCGCGCGGGAGCGCTATATGGCCGCCAATGGCGAGCTCCGAGCCACTCTGGAGGCCCTGGCTGCGCAGCAGCAGAGGGAGAGCAGCATTACGCACTCTGAGAGCGAGGAAGGTGTGTCAGCTGCCTGCTCGTCTACCGAGCTGAACGGCTTTACATGGACGTATTGTGACCAACGCTGCTGCGGGGTTGCTGATGCAGCCTGTGCACAACACGTTGGCTTTGGATGCCCGCCGCCGTCAGAGCAGACTTTCGTTTGTCTGCGGGGCCTAGTCCGCACGTACCTGCATGTACGTTGTGGGGCTGACGCTTTGGCAAGACTGCGCCAGGCGCGGGTGCGGAGGCTGCCGCGCTGCGCAAGAGCGTGCACGCGCTGCGTGAGCGCGTCGCCGAGCGCAACGTGGCAGTGAAAGCTGTTGCGGATCAGCTGACAGCCCTGGCTGATGACTTGAGCATGTGGGAGAGCGCCACCTGCACATGAAGACAAAGCGAGCTTGTCTTCTGCATTCTGCTTCAAACCTTCGCAACTCACTCCAGTACAGCCATCTGGCCTGCGACGGACTTGCGACTGCTGGCCTGCTGTTTGCGGAGCTGGCGGGGTAGCTGAAGCACCACGGGTGGAAACCTGCTGGGGCAGCGCATTGTATGCTGTTGAGCAGGGATGATTGTTGGCTAGCAGGGAGCAAGTGAGTGATCTCTAGCAACACCCCTGAACAAGTCTTGAACTTGCTTCTGTTCAATTTCCTGTGCACATCCTTTGCTGCCAGCGCACTGGACGCTGATGAGGCCGCTGGACTTGCGTGCATGCATGCATCGGTGCGCACCGTCCCTGCTTCGCGCTTGTCTGCTGGTGTTAGCTTCCTGGATGCCTAACTGGTGCCTAAACTTGTACTGCTGTTCTGAGCCTGTTTGAGGCCCTAACGAACTCCCGCTGTCCTTTTGTAGGCAAACATGCATATTAACACATATTGGCCTGTCAGGTACTGGAGTGTTTGCGGCATGCCATTTGCTAAAAACAAGAGTGAGGCGAGTTTTTTGCCGCGAGGCAGCAGAGGTGCTCCACATGCGCTTGCTTGCATGTGCATGCGCGCCTGCACTACCTGGCTGCCCTTGCAGTGTGCAGTGTTGCAGAATCGCAGTCTGTTGGTATACGCTTGTTGTGGAGGTGCCGCTGTGGTAGTTGGAGGTTCGGCTGCGTCTCGGCGGCATGCATGCATGCTTGCTTCTGTTGACAATTTGAGCGTGGCTGACCTGTGTGAGAGTGCGCAGGTGTGCCACACTTGCATCATGCTGTGCGGGAGGACATGAGCTGGACCAGCGAGATCGCTTTCTGCGGTTACCGCACCACGCTGTTGTCAGTACTACCGAGTTATGTGGCGCCCACGTCAAGCAGCGAGTGAGGGCCCGCTGCGCCAAACAAGCTTAGTGATCATGCCCTGTGGTCATGTGCATGACCCATGACCTTCTATGGACGCCTTTGCAACAAATGCAACTAGTCTGTTCTCGCACCTAGCCCCTGTCACAGTGCATGGCGCGCTGCTCGACCTGAAAAAGCAGACCTGGGCTGTCACAGAAGCAGATGGTCTTTGCAGCCACTGCTTGTGGTGCCATCATGCGCCTGCCTGGTAGCGGATGTGTTGGCATCCGGGCAAAGAGCATGCATTTCCCTGGGCCCCTTAATGAGCCCCCTTAATGTGCCCTGCAATCCGGGTCCTTCAATGTGACTGTGCAGACTCTTTCCGTTCCAATACACACCGAAGCACTGTTTGCCCTTTATGAGTAGCTCCTGTTCTACCAGCCAGGCCCGTCTCCCATTCTCTAGCATCTGAGCATACTCACGCAAAACATGTGCCTGTTGAGCAACCTCCTGCTTGGCACCTGAAGCAAGTGCTGATGGAGGAAGGCTGGGTTGGTGAGGTTGCCCTGGGCCAGCGTCGCGAAATCCAGTGTGCCACGCAGACAGCAACTTTGAATTGCGCTTTAGTTACTGCGCGTGGCGGTGGAGGTGACGTGTGCTGGTCCTTGGACCCAGGGAGGAGCGTCGCCAGCTGCAGGCTCATGGCCTGCCTTTCTGCGACAGCGCCAGGCGATGCGCAGCACTGACCGAGTCTGAGGCCGCCAAACAGGTCCGAGGACGCTGGAACCCGCGCGTCTGTGCGCGAGCCACGCTTCATGTACAAGCCTTGCAAAACGCACAGTGCAAGCACACATGTGCGAAGCGTTTGCAGGCGTCATGGTCTGCTGCGGCCTCTGCGCTCACGAGCCTCATCATGTTTGGTCGCGAGTCGTCCAGTTGTGACCAGCCGGAGGAGCAAGGCATCGGTGACACCCTGCGCCCGGCGTTCCTTGCCCTGTCACGCACCCTCGCGCAACCTGCAAAGCAAGCATGAGCGCAAGCTGGAGGCTGCTGGAAGCATGGAAGCTGAGCCAGGCACCCGCCCCTCTGCATGGCGCAGAGCAGACACTGGACGTGCAGAGGGACACCTTTTGGAGCAGCACAGGCAGCGGGCCCGAGCGCAACGAGTTTCTGCTCTACACCTTGAAGAAGTCGCTGTGCTGCGTGCGGTTCGTGCGTGTGGCTGTCGAGCGCGCAACTTTCCAGCCGGGGTGCGCTCTTGCACGCAACTCCTTTCCGCGCGCTGTGGACGGAGTGCACCTGTGCGCGCAGCTTTGGGTGACCGCGCTTGCTTGACAGCGTGGCTTTGCTGTCAGCAGGGCTCCCGTGTATCCACCCCGGTACATCTCCTTTGCCGTGGGGGCCACGCCGCAGACGCTGTGCGCCGTGCCCGGCGGGCCGCACCCCGTGCGCGCCACAAATCGCTGGCAGGTGCGGCGCTTGCACAACAGATAGCTTGGCCTGAGCAGCAGAGCGCGCCGCGCATCAACCTCCATTTAGCTCTAACATTCCACGTACGCATGCATGGGCCTGACAGGCGTGGCACTGCCGCAGACGTATGCGCTGCCGGCGAGCGCCTGCCTCGGCCGGTACCTGCGCATCAACCTGCTGGGAAAGCGCCAGCAGCAGCCGAGCGACGCCGTCTGGTACACCGCCATCCGCGCGGTCACCGCGCACGGCTGGACGCTGCCGCTGCCGGTGCTGGCGCACTGGCGCCTGCGCCAGCTCCCGCGCCTGCGGCTCACCCAGGCGCGGCGCGGGGCGACTCGGGGAGTGCACGAACGCGCCTGTCGGGTGCTCAGGGCGTGCAGGCGCCTGCAGAGCAGAACTGTCCGCTCCAGGCAGCACGCACTGGTGGCCACTCAGCCTGCTCGTCAGACATGAGCAGCCTTGCCAAGATTGAAGAGCAGCCGGTAACGTGTGATGTGACAGCCCCGCATCGCGTACGTGACCATGCGTGCTGCCTTGCAACTTACCATCGTAGGGGCACCAGGGCTGCGGCGTGCCGGCCAGCGCGGCGGGCCGCATGTGGGACACGAGCGCGCAGTGGAGCGAGGGCCTAGGCGCGCCCGCCCATGCGCTGAGCAGGAGGGTCCGGCTTGGCTGCAGGGTCCTGCTTGTTGTCTGGGTGCAAGGCTGCGTGCCCTGAAGCAAGGTGTGAACCTCATGCAGCCACGCTCTTATGTGGGCCGTGTGCCAGGTCCGGTCATCGAGGCGGTGTTGGCGAGGGAGGAGGCGGAGGACGCGGCGGAGGCCGACATGGAGACGGACGAGGACGAGGAGTTTGAGGGGGATGAGGAGGAGGATGATGGGGACGCGCTGCTGCGCTACGATTAGTCAGGGTGTTTGGTGCCTGCGGGGATGGCCCCACTGGCTGATCCGGAGCGGATCACCGCACGCGGCCAGGGCAGCAGTGTACATCACAGCTCCATAACCATGTCGTGAGTCTGTTATGTGAACAGGGAGCCCGCTGCATGTTTGTGCAGGCGCGGCAGGGCGTGTGTTGTCATGCGCATGAACAGATACTACGTCGACTTGTGAGTGCTGATAACACGTCTACTTCCGTTGCTGCTAGCGTAAGTGCATGCTTAACGACCTGCCTGCAAGATGAGCTTTGTACTAGCTCCAGACATCCATCTGTGCACAGTATAACTCTACAAATATATCGTAAGAAGTCTGTTGAGTGGCTCAGCAGAGCCCCTGCAGCCAGCCGCCCCAGCGGGCTAAGCGCGAACAAGTAGTTCGCAGGCGACACGCGTCCCTCCCGTGCCTGCCTGTGTCTGCCGCCCCACCTCCGCAGCGCTGCCCTCACGCCCATGCAGGGTGCGCGCAGCGGACGTCCCGCACAGCGCGCCACACCGCGGCCGCGCCCTTGAAGCCCGAGCCAAAGGTCAGCTGCAGGATGCGCTCGCCGCGCCGCACGCCCGCCTGGCGCGCAACAGCGCCCCTCAGGCGGCTGCATGGTGCGCACACACAGCCACACAGCACGTGTGACGCATGCTTTTCCAGCCTTGGTGCCAGCAGCAACTTGCTCATCGCTCACCACAATGCGCCACATGCCAAGCACCTGCTGGAAGGCTGCGAGGCCGCCCAGGGGGGGCTGAGACACAGACAAAAGCATGCTGCGCCTGTGCATGTGCTGCGAAGGCGCGGTAATGTCCCGGCAGAGGAATTCTATAGAAAAAACCTGTGCGGTGGAGTGCTCACAAGCACCAGTCTGCATGCCAGGCAGACATGGCTGTTGCACGGCCAAAGCTGGCACGGCACACGCTCGCTGAGTGAAGGTAAGTGAGGGCTTCAAGCAGTGGCGCCTCTCGGCGGCCGGGCGGCCGCACATGGCTCTCCAGGTGCGCGAGGACGTAGAGCGTGGACGCGGGCGACAGGTTGCCAAAGCGGTGCAGCGTGGCGCGCGACGGCGTGGCCGCGCCCGGCGGCAGCCGCAGCTCACGCACGATGCGGTCGATGACCTGTGCGCCCCCGCCTGCTCGCCCTCAGCTCTCTTCCCCAGGGCGGCCGTTGGCAGCAGCAGGTGCCCTGGCAGATGCGCCTGGGCGCCAATGCACATACCAAATGCAGCGAGCTCAGGCCTTTGTCTTGTTTTAAGGCAAACGCAGGTATGCGTATTCTAGCACCCTGCACTTGGCATGTATGAGAATGCGCTATTCAGCATGTGCTCCGATCAGTTCCGTGTGATATACAAAGCTCTGCATGCTGGCGCATGCGTGCATGTCTTGACACATGCCCACTATGGCTGCATACGCGCAGGCAGAAATGAACGCACTGAACAACGTCGACTTCCAGACATCAGCAGGCGCAGGCGCAGAGCACATGCCCACCACCAACCAGGGAGCCTGCGGGCCAGCACCACAGCGGCCCCGGTGTGGATGAGCACGTGGCTGAACGCGGCGGCAAAGTTCGGCTCGTACTCCTTGTGCAGCAGCGCATGCACCTGCGCACCGCAGACGCCTCAGAGCTGAGCGCCACCCGCCGCAAACATGAAGAGCGTGGGCTCCACATGCGCCCGGCCCCCCGGCAGGCTGTCGCGCTGGCGCGCACGGGTCCGTGGACGCGGCCGCGGCCAGCGCCCCGCGCGCTGGGCACAAGCGCTGCCTGCTGGGTGAAGCTTACATTTGCAGAAAGCCCTATGATAGGTCGCGTGCGCGCGCCAGCTCGCGCAGCGGCAGCACGTGCGGCGCGAGCGTGGCCAGGTTGGCGCGCATGGCGGCGGCCGCCGCGGCCACGATGTCGCGCGCGCGGAAGCGCAGCCCGCGCACGCCGGCGCCGTCCTCGCGCCACTGCACCGCGCCAAACGCCGCGTCGTCCGGCAGCAGCACGCGCGCCACATGCAGCAGCTCGTACTTGGCGCGGCGTCGGTCGCGGCGCCTGCGGCATGGTCAGAGCGCTTAGTTTGGCTTTGCACGCCCCTGCATGCTGCAGATCTGTGAGCGTTTTGGTCCCTGCTTGCTTCCACCCCACCGCATCACGTTGCAGGCAGCAATGTGCCGCAGCGAGCGTGCGCCGCGTACAGCGACTTGAGCCTGCCGCGCTTTGGGTGCGCGCTTGTGTCCAAATTCCTGTGAATCCGTGGGGTTTTTCGGCTTCTGACCGTGGAAGCCCAGTCTGAGCAGCAAGAGTGGTTGAGGGCTCACCAGCCAGGCCGATACCGCATCCCGCACAATGCCCTGCCTCCGCTCGGCAGGGCATGACAAGGCGCGCTTGAACAGCCGAGGCCCCTGGGCCGCCGACCTGTTTGTCAGCAGGACGGCCGCGGCGCCCATGCGCAGCAGCGCCAGGTTGGTCACAAAGTCCAGGTCGTTGCTGGCGGCCATGCCGTGCGTGATCGGCTCGCACGCCACCACCAGCGCCACGCTCCCGGGGCGCGCCTGCACGTACAGCGCGCACCGCCCTCGGCATACCCTAATGTCAACTTTAGGCATCCACACTAACGTCAATCCCAACATGAGCCCCGCTGGTCCAGAACACCATCGCGTGCGCGGCAGGGGGCGGCGCGCATGCGCGCGCGCGCGCCTGCATGAGCCGGCGCGCCAGGTCGATGGCGAGCACGCCGCCGGTGCAGCCGTGGCCGCCCAGCGCGTACGTGGCCGCGTCGGGCCGCAGGCCGAAGCGGTTGGCCACCATGGCCGCCAGCGAGGGCGTCAGCACCACCGACGAGCACGCGCTGACCAGGATGTCCACCTGCGCCGCGTCACCATGGCCGTGTGAAAGTGAACTTACATGAGGGACCAGGGCCTGCAGCGGCCGTGCGCGGCGCTCAGTCCTGGCGCGTCCGGCAGACCCTGTCGCGGCAGCCCGCAGCGCGTTTCAAGGCGCCTGAGCGCGCTTGTGTGGGCCATGAGGTGCCTGTCGTGCTTCGGCCTCACCAGGGATCAGGACGTGCGTCTCATGGGCCCGCCGCACACCGTGACTCCTTCTAGCTCCACGCATGCAGTGTAGAGCGGAGTTTCTGTGCCTTGTGCCTGGCCTGAAGGTGCGCGGCTTGCAGCTCAACTTGCCAGACACACTTACAACCTCAATCATCCGTCATATTTCTCCCTTGAGTGAAGACAACTGGGTAACTGCTTACTGCACAAAGCATAAGCGCTTGCTGGGCGCCACCTCCGACGCCTCGATGCCCGAGGTCTTCATCGCGGCCGCCACCGCGCCGAAGGCAGCCATCTCCAGCTCCTCCAGCGCGGCCGACAGGCTCTGGTCGGCCGGCGTGCGCCGCAGCCCTGCGCGCGAGGCGGCCTGGGGGACGGGGAGCGCTCCCTGGCTCGCCAAGATGCCTTTCACATACTTGAGCACGTCCCGGCTCACGCGTCCAAGCGCGCTGCGCGCGCCGCCGCCTGAGGGGCCGGGAGCGCGCGCGGGCACGCCAGGATGCGTGTCACATGCGGGAGCGCCTCTGGGTCCGCGCATCCAAGCGACGCCGCGCGCACCGGGCGGGACGGCGGTCGCGTCGCCTACGCCGATGAGCGCGTCATTGAACAGCTGCGCCTCCACGTGCGCCAGGGTCGCCTCAGTCAGGCCCTGCGCGCGCGCCGATCAGGTAGCGCAGCCTGTCAGCCCTGCATGCACACCGACAACACAGCCTGTCAGCGGCGCGGGGCCGCCCCGTCTGTGCCTGTGCGCGCTGGTGCAGCATGCATGGGCTGCAGTGCGCGGCAACCAGCGCTCGCTGGCCGCGCGCTGCAGCAACACGTAGCCCAGCATGAGCGGCGCGCATGCACGGTGTTTGACCGGCAGCCCGTCGCCTGCCGTCCTGCGTGGTGGAGTTTGATGCGAGAGCGGGCGGGCAGCTTGTGAGAGAGCGCTGGCAGCCGGGTGGAGAAGCACCTGGGGCACAAGCGCCTGGCGCAGGATGGCGACCGTCTCCCGCCGCGTCACACGCAGCCTGCATAAAAAATAGGATAAACTTAGGGCCAGGACGGGCGGCAGGTATGCGCAGGGCACAGCACTGCGGCCCGCCCCTTGCGGCACCTGCCCTGGCCCATGGCGCACATGCCAGCCCCGCTTTACTCCCCCCGTGCAGCTCCACATGCACCTCAGAAGCGACAGCGGACAGCCCACCCCCACTCTGACACAGTGCCTGCTCACGTGCCACAGGCGCGGCAAGCACTGGAATGCAGGCACCCTCCTTGTCACGCCATCGGGGTCCCTAGCCCAGGCCCAAGGTATGCAGGGGCACTGTACATTCGGTACAGCCTCTGGCACTTAATAACGCAACACTCCGCATGAAGCCTGCACCCTCCTCTGGCACGCACGCGGGCTGCATGCACACAAGCTTGCGGCGCTGGCCTCCCTTTGCAGCGCATCCTGCATGCTGGCGCGCGAAGGCCCGCGGCCCGATGCAGGCACAGCCGAGCCGCGTCCCCTTCACACACCACCTTCCGTGGACCGATATGCATCACACAGCAGCTCACTTGACTTTAGCGCGGAAGCGCACTCGGGCGGCGGCGCGAAGCAGGCGCAGCCGAGCATTGTTCCCTCCACATGCCACATTTTATAGAGGACTGACATGCATCACACAGCAGCTGACTCAAGTTGTGCGCGGGCGCGCACTCGGGCGGCGGTGCGAAGCAGGCAAAGTCGAGCAGGAAGACGCCGGTGCGGCGGCGGCTGAGCGCGGACCGCAGCGCGGCCGCCACGAGCGCCGCCCACGCCAGCGCAGCTGCCAGCTGCCCCGCTGGCAGCAGCGCGGCGCACAGCGACGCGCCGCGCAGCGCGCCGCCGTCCGCACACGCGTCCGCAAGCAGCGCCGCCACGCTGCCGCCAGCGTGGCCGGGCGCCTGCATGGTGACGCCTCGCGCATGCGTCAGGGCAGCGCTGTATGCACGTGCCGGCGTCCTATGCAGCGCTCGGATTACGCGGCCGGCCAGCAGATGTGCCAGGCTGCTGACTCCGGCCAATGTGCGCGGTCTGAGTGATTGCAGGGACCAGGACTGGTTCGCATTCCTGACAACCGGCCTAAGTCAGGGGGCTCTGTCTTTGCTTGCCCCCGCGGCAATGCAGCTGACAGTGACAGGGAGATGGCGTGATGCTGCTCACGCTGCATGGCTAACAACTTTACTGAGCAATGACATGGGCTGGCTGGGGGCTGCCAAAATGGCCCCAGAGGCGCTGCTGGGCCAGCACCCAGAGCGACAGCGGCATGGCCAGCGCGGCCACCAGGACTAGCCAGGTGACTGTGTCGAAATTGTACCGCTCCTCCAGGAGGGCGCGGACGCCCATGGCAGCCCCCGGCCCGCGTTGCCAGGCTGCTGTGCCCGCGCGTGTTCGGGCTTGCGCGTACAGCTCTAGGTCACTGCGTGCCAAGGATGCCTTGCCGCACAGGCTGCACGTATGCACGCCCAGCAGGGCACCAGCGCACGGCGCATATGCAACAACCTCGTCCAAACAAAAGCGCAGCGCTGAGTTTAGGCCAGAATCAGTACCTTGTCTCTTTGTTTACACGGGGTAGCACAATGCTCAGTGTGAGTGTGAGGCCTGGTACAAGGATGGCAGCATGAGCAGCCCTGGACCCTAGCTAACCCGCATTCAAACCTTGTGGCACAGGCCTTGCATCATGCTGACAGCATGCATGGGGTCAGAAGCCCTTGACGTTGAGCAGCGGGTGGAGCCGGTGGACGACCTCCACCAGGTCCGCCTGGTATGCCATGACCTGCGCCGGGTGCAGGTACTGGTTAGCCCTACCCTAACCCTGATCTCCACTTGAAGTAGCCGACCATGCATGGACTGCCAAAGACGCGCAGCTGGCAGCGCCTGCGTGCCTGCTGTGACAAGCAAGGACCGGCAAGGAGCCTACAGGGCGCAGCAGCAGGCATGGGCAGTGCACTAGGAGGGCTGGCGTCTGCGTGGGCACGCCGACCGGCGCAGCAGGGACGCGGCGGAGACGCGCCTGCGTCAGGTCCTTGTATGCGGCAGGCGCCTCATCAATTACGCGGCGGTCTGCGTCACATACAATACCCTCCATTGCCCGCACAATGTCCTCCTGCACGCCGGCACGGACTGCATTCAGCGTGACGCTCACAGCGCCAGACTTGCCTGACATTGGCACCTGTCACACGCAAGCTCCGCCCTGTTCACAAGCGTGCGCCGCTCAAGCGTCGCCCGTGCGCAGCACCGCAGCGCAGCACACCGGCCTGATCTCCGCCTTGGCGCGCGTCCGGCTCATCTTGCGCCCCGCGCCATGTGAGCACGAGTTCCAGGACTTTGGATTACCTCTTCCGCGCACGACGAACGACCCTGTGCCTGCGCCCAAGCGTGGGCAGGCGTCTCAGCTGTTGAAGCGCACGAAAAGCTGCAGGAGCTGGCAGTGCAACAACTGCCTGCCCTGTTGCGCTTCAGACCGGGACCCGCCACAGCCGCTCAGCTTGATGCCCTAGGTGCGCTGATGTACCTGGCAGCTCCCCCTTGGTGACATCTCTGTTGTGCACGCCCCGCCCCGAGTCCAGCGCTAAGACTGACAGCAGGCTGCTTGCGCATGCTGACAGAGCCGGGCTGACAGTCTCAGACTGGCGACCTGGCCGCAAGCTGGCTCATGGTAACAATATTCTGCGCGCGCACCCATGGAGCCCGGGATGAGCCCCAGCTGGCCTTCCCTGGCAGGCGTCGCGCCCTTGCGTGTCACCCACAGGTCGCGTTCCACTGCCTCGCCTGTGCGCGGGTCCTGTCCCCAAGACACGCCCCGCATCATGTGGACTTGCTCGGATCGCTCACATATAAGGATGAAGTCTGGTGACCAGACCAAGAGCTGCTGCTTGCAGACAGATGTCCTTGTGATAGAAAAATCAGATCATACATTCATACTCCTGTACGGAAATGGTGAGCCAGCTAGTTGAAGTAAGCAAGGGTTTCACATTTACCCACTGCAGTGGCAGCAGGCAGGGCGCGCACCGTGTACGAACACCGCTCGCACTGGCTGCGACCCCGCACACACGATAAATCAAACAACAGGTATGCCTTTGCGGCAATAGTGCACACTGCATTGCATCTGGCTGCCGCAACTGTCCGATGCAGCAGAGCACCTCCAGAGCATCAGTCACTGTCACCGACCATCAGACTCGAAGTCAGTCACTGTCATCAACCATCAGACTGAAATTTGTAGTCCAGCAGCCCCGCGCGGCGCGGCGCGCCAGAAGTTATGGTGGATGTTGACCGCGCGCGCGTGGTCGGGCTGCGCGCCGGTCACCTCCGCCACCGCCTCCTCCATGAGCCGCCGCATGGCCTGCCGGTTCTGCATCGCATACTCCTGGCACCAGGCCATGTCCTGCGCGCGCGCGCGCCATGCATCGTGGCACACGCCCTCTGCCAGGGCGGCGCCGGCAAAGGGCCGCGCGCGCGGGCTCGGCATCACCTGGACTGCGCGAGGCATGCTTGCTGCCTGCCGATGCCGAAGCACTCGCACGCAGTGTGTGCTACCAGAGCCGCCAGGTTTGGGAGGCCGCACCGCTGAAGACGGGCAGGCTCCAACTTGCATGCAGGCAGCGGATCCAGAGAGTGCAGGACCGTGCTGCCAGGCACCAGGCCGAGGGCGCAGGCCGACCTGCAGGTACTCCCGCCCAGCCTTGGAGTCGATCTCCAGGTAGTTGAGCCCACCCGGCACCTCGGTGCCTTGGTTCTTCAGCCAGGCCCTCGCGACCTTGTCATGGTGCTGCGCCGTCTGGTTGCCTGCGCGCGCCGCGCGCGGCGCCTGCACTGTGCGGGGTTTGAGCCTGCGTGCATGCAGGCTGGGCACACAGGTCCGCACAATGCAGGTCCCCTTGGAGACCCTGGCGCGGAGTCCTGATGCAGGGCTTCGGGTAACGCAAGCACGGCTCGCGGCCGGGTGCACAGCTGCCGGAGCGCGGCGCAGTATAAAAACGGTAACACGCCCGGCGCGTGCCAGACATGCCGTGTGTGCACACATCCCTACCCTAACCCAAGCCCGGCGCATGCCAGACAAGCCGTGCACGGCGTGGCACAGCGTCACCACAGTGCCACCGAGTGTGGCAAACGCTGGGCACCTGCTGGGCCAGCAGCGCAACGGCCCGACCACATAATCACATCACGCGTGACCGCGCCTTGACCTCGCTGCGGACATGGGGTGTGCTGCAGGGCTTGCAGTGCATGCAGTGCGCTATTCCCATTGCTGCAGCAGCCGCAATGGCATGAGCCTTCATCAACAGGATGCTCTCAAGCGCAGCGCGCCAGTCCGTCTGCAAGAAGTTTCACAGATGCATGATGTGCCGGGCAGGCGGCCGGGCGCCCGCACCGATGTTGCGGCTGCCCGAGTGGAGCATGATCCAGACCTGGCCGCCCTCGTCGTGCAGCAGCTCCAGGAAGTGGTTGCCGCCGCCCAGCGTGCCCAGCTGCCGCGCGGCCTTGGGCGCGGCCGCCTCCGCCGCGAGCCGCTTGGACGGCGGCAGCCGGGCGCTGATGTTGGCCAGCGCACGCGCTGAGCCGGGCAGCGGCGTCTTGTGCTCGTTGAAGCCTGCGACGGGCGTGCGCGGCGCCTGCATCAGGTCGGACCGGGGCGGGGGCTGTTATGCGCCGCACCTTGACAGCTAGGACTAGCAAAGCATCATCTCCGAACCTCCGACCCGTTCAACGAACAACGAGCCTGGACAGTCCTTTCCAAAACCTGTGGTGCTCCCTCTGCATGCAATCCGTTCCCTCTTTCTCACAAGGCCAGCTGGCAAACACAACAAGCTCCAGCTGCAGCCATCCATGTACAACAGACCAACACGTGCATGCAGGTGCCTATACACGTCGCCTCCAGACAGGTGCCTGTCGCACCCTCCCGCCCTATGCAAGGCATGGCGCTCTGCACCGGTCGGGATGCGCTTCTTGATGAGCTTCTGCAGCGTCTGCAGCTGCTCCAGGCTGAGGTCGTCCTTCTGCAGGCCCTTGAGCGGCACCGCGCACATCCCGCAGCCTGCAGCCGCGCGCGACGCCGTCCGGGACGCCAGATCCTAATTATGTTAAATGAGATCTAGAACCTACCAGGACGCATGCCGGAAGCGCTTGGTAACACTTCGCTCACGTGCACGTGACTCATGTAAGTACGAACGTGCTTGGAAAGAACCAGACAGTGAGCTAGACCAGCACCATAGGCAACCGCGCGTCGTGAACGCACCTATATCGACTCCCACGGCGTTGGGGCACACATACAGCGCGCTTGCAAATACCGTGCCGATGGTGACCCCCTTTCCTAAATGCACATCGGGCATGGCCGCCACGAACGAGTCGTCCGCCGGCAGCGGGGACTCCGCGACCGCAATCAGCTGCTGCAGCGCCTCGGGCTCCAGCTCGCGCCGGGGCGTGTACAGGAGCACCTGCACCAGGTCCAGCGGCGTGCTGAAGCAGCACCCCTGCCCAGGCCCGCCCAGACCCACAGCTGGCAGCGTCGCCCCTTAAAATTGTCGGCCACTGGCAGCGGGCGAGCTCTGTGACGACCAGCAGCTGCAGCGCACCCACAGCTCCAGGTTTGACATATGTGCGAGAATACCTGCAGAGCACACTGCGCTGGAGGGCATTCAGCACTTGGCTGGGAGGGATGCAGCACCCTCTGCAGTACTTTCAGGCCGAACGGCACAGCCACAGCGGTGCCTGCCAACCGCAGCGGGAACTGCGCAACGAAAAGTGCTGCTGCACCGCGTTGGGCGCCAGCCCGCTTGGGGGTGCGCAGGTCGCACGGGTATGCATACAGCGCTTGCTGAGCATGGAGGGCTGTACTCCTTGCACAAACACAGTGCTGCTCTACTGCACAAGGCGAAAGCGCAGCGACTTTGGCAGCGCACTCATGCGGCTTACAGCTAAGGCTGCACAAGCAATTTGGGAGACACAAACGTGTCATTCTAGCTGGCAACATTGAGCTAGGCGGGGACTGCTCATCCAGAGAGCCAGTAGTCCTTGCATAGGCCTCTATTACGGTTGAAAACATAGTAGCCAGCGTTTGTGCAGAGTACGGCAAGCAGAGCAACAGAGTTTGACAAGAAAAGCAAATCTGTTTCTGTGCACTAGTGCATTTGGTTGATACAGCTGTGCACAGAGCGAGGCTGCGTGCCGGCACGCCCTTGGTTTTCACCACCTCAGGCAGCACTACGTCCGCCATCTGCTGCGCTGGCGAACGCACACGCGGGCGTCGGGCAAAAAAGCGGCAACTGGGTGGTCTTGTCTGTCTTGCAACAGCGTGCAGGTGATGGAGAGAGCGCAAGTGAGCCAGCATGGAGCGGGGGGCGGAGCACGAGGCCAATGCGTCTGATTGCCCCTTGCGCTTGGCAGTGCGGGCACCCTGGAGAACTGTGCACGAGTTACAAGCAAACTCCAGAGAACCATGGTGTTCTCAAGACTCGTAAGCTTCTGTCAGGTGCGACTCCAGCAAACTCTTTACCAAATACCAGTCTGAGACAACAGGTTCAAGCCTGCGCTACATTCTCAAGACAAGCTCATGGCAAGCAGTACAAACCTGCTCCGGCTCTACAAGGCAAGCCCTGTTGCAGGCTGGCATGCAGACTGCATGTAGAAAGTAAAAACCTGCCTACCTACCTTCTCACACCTGCGCAATGCCGTGCTTACCACCAGAGGCGCAGCCGCGCTCCTTACGCTTCAGCTGTACTCAAAACACTCCTGCCTGCCACCACTTTATGCCAGTTCCCAGCCCGTCAGTTTGCAGGGCGGCATGCGCACGGCGCGCCCCCTAGTCCTCCGCCTCGAAGGCGCCCCACCAGAAGCTGACAGAGAAGCTGACAGTGAGCGCGCGCACGTAGTGCCACCACCCCGGCGGCACGTACAGCATCTGCCCCGGCCGCAGCAGGCAGTCCCGGAACGGCGCATCGGCCAGCCCCGGAAAGCGCTGCTCAGCGTCCGGGGCGTCCAGGTCGACCTGCCGCGCCGCCTCAGGCTCTCAAGAGGCTCACAGCGCCTGCGTTGCCACGGCCGCCACGATCACCCTCACATACACCAACGCTCGCCTCGCAGCCCACCGATTTGTGGGCAGTGCACGTCCTGACACGCCTGAGAGCCATGCATGCCACCCAAGCATGCAAAAGCAGGGGGTGTGTCTGGAGCGGACACGCCGCCTCCCCGGCGCGCCTGGCTGGAGTTGGTGGTGAGGCCCTCGCGGAAGGGGCACAGCATGGCGGCCGCGGCTGGCGGATACAGCCGCACGTACTTGACACCGACCACCTGCGCCAGCAGGTTGTGGTGCGGGTCCGTGTGCAGGGGCGTCACCTGCGCGGCCCGACGCACGCACGCCTGCGACATTAACCTACGTCGGTGGTTTGTGGTGCGGGTCCGTGTGCAGCGGCGTTACCTGCACGGCCCGGCGCGGGCATGCCTGTCACGCAAGGGAGGAGCCTCGGCTTTGCAGAGCACAGATGCGGCGACGTCACCTGCGCAGCCCAGGTAAACAACTGCACGCCTGTTCTGAGTCTCACAGTCTGCACCGGGCTGGCGCGCTGAGGTTACTGTTCTGAACCAAAGTGCGCCCAGCTAGGTAGGAAAAAGCGTTTGGAGAGAGAAATGCTGTGTACTGCGAGCCTACCCTGCCAGCAGACACGCATGCTGTGCGAGCGTGAGCGCACCGTGCCGGCCGGGCCGAGCCAGGCATTGATGGTGCGCAGCTCGCCTGTCGCCGTGCAGTAGTCCGGCGTGGCAATGTCTCGTGCCAGCTCGGGCACCTGGGCACAGCCGCTTTCAGCTACAGCGTCACGCAAAGAGCGCCGCAGGGTCGAGCGTGTGTTGAGCAGTGCTCGCATCCGCACCAAGACAGCTCGCTGTTTGTGCAGCAGCTAGCATCCTCAGGCAAGATACGTGCCTCGGGGGCGGCAAAATGGAGTTAGCGAAATGTATAAATACCACATATGTAAGCAGGCTCTGCACCATCTTGTCCACGTTACAGGCGCCCTCATACCCCGCAACACCCCAACTAGCGCATGCTACATGCGCGCCATGCCACGGACGCATCCGAGCTCAGGTGCACCTGCGCAAACAGGTCGTGCTGGGCGAGGTAGCCGCGCCGCGCGGCGGCGCCGGCCGGCGCTGCGCCGTGTAGCACGTGGGCCGCCAGGAACTCCGAAAACGGCATGAGCGCCTGGCCCCAGCCGGGCGCCAGGTAGTGTTCGCCCAGCTCCACGGGCACTGTGCGCGGCCCGGCCGCCGCGAGCAGGTAACCCGGCTCGCGCCAGGCCACCAGCGCGCGCCAGTGGCCCATCGCGCCTGCGTGCGCTGCTGCTGCTGGACTGCTGACGGCAGGAAAGGAACGAGGCGAACTTTGCGCGCCTGGCTAAAGCGGCAAAAACACCAGAGTCGCCACGCAGTCAAGCGGCAAGCTGTCGCACGGCGCTCGACAGCGGGCTGCGCCGCACGCCAGCTGCTAGTTTATCACAACCGCAAGAGTATACGAGCATCACACTGGCCGCAGCGCGCGCCAGTGATCACGACGGGCGCGCCGCCGCCCGCCGCGCACATGTACGCGCCCACGAAGCGCTCCAGCGACGGCAGCTCCTCCTCCGCCAGCGCGCGCCCGGCCGCCAGGGCGCCGCCTGGCAGGCTGCGCTGGTCGAGCTCCTGGTCGCCAGCATCCTGGTCCCCCCACCCGACTCCCTGACCTGACCCTGCCTTTCCTGCACCCGCCCGGCCTCCAGCCGCCCCGCCGGCCGAGCAGTCATCCGCCAGAGCGCCGCCCTCGGGCCCTTTGCAAGAAGCGCCCAGCCCATCCTGCCTGGAGGCTGCCGCCCTCTTACCGCTGTCTATCCGCGGGCGCTTGGCGGCGCGCGCAGGGTCTCCAGCGCCGCCCGCGCCGCCACCAGCGCCGGCTGGCGGCCCCGCGCCCGGCGCGCCCAGCGCGCGCCAGCGCGCCTGCAG
>JAABUH010002373.1_pt1 | contig 18191 bp, 23 predicted proteins | sample 5559121 | NCBI WGS metagenome assembly JAABUH01 (sample SAMN10711871, study PRJNA513364) | rock metagenome | isolation source: Antarctica rocks | place: Antarctica: Victoria Land, Battleship Promontory nord | collected 2015-12-28
GCTCCTTTTAGCCCATTTGTAAAATAATCAATCATCATATGTATTTAGTCCATATATACGCGTATCCGTATAAATACACGTATATACAGGTATTGATGGCCCAAAACTCGTGTATATCCCAACCCTGCTCCGCTGCTGGTCTATGAGGTACAGTCAGTAATATGATCATGCTTGTAGCCTTTGTCCTTCAGAAAGTCTATCACACTTTGGTGTGTCTATCTGTACAACATATCACACACAAGAAAGGTGACCAGCTTCAATAATATCCTCACAGTCCTCTGCCGTACCACCGTCAACTTCTAGGTAGTGCTGCAAAGAAACAAACTGTGTGGGTGGCGCCTTTGCACCTGAAAATGACAGGTGGTTCTGTAGACGAAAGCCAATGTATCAGAGAGCATACTTTGTGAACAACATACTTTGTCATCGTGGTGTGTACAGACAAACAACACCAAAGTACCTTGATGTTATGCTTCAGTCTGCTCACAGCCTCTCTACTGCTGCTGCCAGTTGCAACAATCGGTTGGAACTTTGGCGCTGTACTGAATTCTGGTGCGTGAGCTACGTACAAAGGGGGCTGACCGTCGCCTGAGCTGTAGCTTCTCTCTAATATGTAAAAATAGTTGGATGTTCGGCGCTCCTGCAGAACCATGATCTCAGTTGATCGGTTTGATCAGGTGTAACAAGGTGGCAGAAACAAAGAACTCGCGGTACGTACGTTATAACCGCCTGATTCATTGTCAATCATCACGGTTGTGTGCTGGGTTTACAGTAACCTGTGTTTCGATTTGTCCAGTACGGCTCCAATGAAACCGCTCTGTGCGAGGTCTTCGGGCTGTTCACATACAGAGGTTGGTGACTTGTCGAGCTGCCATTTGGAAGTGACAGCTCGACCCCCTCTAGACCGGTCTCTCTCAGGCGTCTACCTACACACCTGAAATAGACGTTTCGGGATTGAAAAGAGCACTCTATTCATGTGTCTGTCTGTACTGTCTATCCATCTGTAACTGTTTGGCAGTCCATCGTTCTGCTGTCCAATTGCATCTGTTGCCATGCAGAAACTACCTGCTGGAACAAAGACCTGCGAAAAAGCATACACAGAAGAAGGCCATGATATAATGAGGCAAGCAGGCAGTGGCAAGAGCCCTGAACCACGTGGTGTCTTTTGGGCACACAAGCTGTTTGCTGCAAGTGTTCTCCTGGCCAAGTGAGTGCAAGCAGCCTAATTGCATTTCCCCCATTCATGCGATGCTATTCATGTGATGCATGAAGCTTGTCATTCTGTCATGATTTGCATATTAGTCAGATTTGTTGTCCAATGACAAGCTTGCAAGGTGGTACAGCCTGCCTACAAGGTCAGCCTTGCCAGCACAATATCATCAGCTTTGCAGCAGACACGCACCAGCGAAGCTGCTTTCTCTGTGTGAAGAGCTTGCCTTTCTATGTGTAATTGTCCAGTGCAGGATGAGCAGGCACACAGATCTTAGATCAGTCTATCTGGACTTGGTGGAGCTGTACAGCGAGCAGCATCCGAGCAGGGCAGTGTACTACCTTGATCTGGATGGAGTTGAAGATGACCAGCATGTCTTGGTAGAAGACTTCAAGATGTGCTGACAACAAGCGCATATTTAGCTGCACTTGCACATCAAATGCATCCACATTACTCGGGTAGGCGCTCAAGCTAGTATTACAAGCTCATTTGGGGACATCATTTTGTGTCAGTCTGCTGCTGTGCTTGCTTGCTTGCTTGCTTGCAGAGTCACTGAGCACAAGTACACCAAATTAGCTTAAGTCTGCTTGGCTATACATAGACAAACTGTGCTTAAGCAACACTGCTGTCATTCCTTTGCTTTGAATGTTACTGCCCTTTGGAGCGAGCCCGGATACAAAGAGGCGTGATGCAAAGGTCTGTCTGGCAGCCATTTGTACCCTAGACTATTCTCATGAAGGACACTGGTTTGACAAAAACTACTGACTCCATGCTATTCTGTTGCAGGCTTGACAGGGCTTCCTCTAGGCATTCCAGCCATCAAACAGTTTATGGCAGATGCCGCACATGAATCAGTGCTGCTGTTGACAACAACTGGTGCTGACTACAGCTCACGACGCGTGCACATGTGAGCTGCTGCAGCCTTCATTGGGACATACATCATCGTGTCAAGATGCAAGGTAATGCACTTCGTGCAACACTCACTCTAGCACCATCTCTTATTTTAGGTAGCACGCTAGACTTCCACAGCTGCATTGCCAGCTGAAACCTGGCATTTGCAAAACTCAGAGATATACAGGTGTATGTACAGGTGTTGATCCACTGTCACTGCCATGATCTGTATGATTGTTCCTGCCCATGTTTTGTATTGCAAGATATCAGTACAATGCAAGAAAGGCATGACAGATGCATGGGCAAAACACTTGCTACACTTGAACACCATTCACATGCCAGTATGGTACTGTTACATGTGTGTGCTTGACATGCACCATTTGCACCAAGATGTGCCATCAGTCTTGGCTGGTGCCTGCATATTAATAACATGATCATGAATATTCAGCATGTCATGTGATATGCAGAAGGCTATCATGGCAGAGCATGACTCCATGTGCTCCCTGGGGACGACAGCCCGTGATGCCAAATTCACAGCTCATGCAAAGTTTAGCGGGCTGCAGCAGCAGCGCTTGCTGTGTACAAGAACAGGCATATGAATGGGGATACAATATACCATTCAGCTTGACGGTGCACATGCCTTCTGGCATACAAACTTCTGTTGTGGATGCATCCAATTACACTTCAGCCCTGGGTCTGGCAATACGCGAGTGCATAATCGTATGCATACTGCACACAATTATGCAGTCTGAATCTATGATGCCCACAGTGCTGTCAGGCATGCACAATGCTGTTTCTCATCACAGCACTGTCAAAGTTTCACTGAGCAGAACAGCGGTCGTGGGTCCAGAATTTGTAGCTGCAGAAGTCCATCTTGTACACGCTTATACAGGAAAGCCTGTTTGTGAACAACTGAAGTTGTATGAGCACCATTGGTTGTCGCATCATGCAGGCTGTAGTATCGGTCGACTGCTGGGTTGAAGTTGAGTGGCGAAGCGAATCGTTCACACTGGATGTCCAAGCTCTGGATCGGTGCATCCATGTAATCATCAGGGAGCCCACTCTGGTCAGGCAGCTTCTCAGCACCTTTGCCCTGTCCAGCTTGATACCTCACTACGAGTTTGGCAACTTCGTGCACAAAGGAGGTGGCATGCAGCTTTTGCATAATCTCTGGGGCCACTCGTTTTGTGTGGCAGTAAGTTGAGTGCAGTATGGCAAGCCGCTTTTCTGTGATTGTGCCCATGATCTTACCCTCATCATTGTAGACATTTACAAGGGGACCCTCCTTTGACATTGCATTGGTCACTGGGCCTAGCGTGTATGTCCCATCTGTGACAATCTCTTGATCTGGGTTGATAGTGTCGTTTGGGTCGATGTGAATGTACTGCCTTAGTTGAGGTCTGTAAGCCAGAGGTTTCTTAGTTCTGCGCTCCCTTTCGACCCAAGTTCCTTGTTTGTCCAAGTTTGATTTATGTGCATCTTGTCTTCTATGGTTGTCCCTTGCCAATTTGATTGTGTCAAGCCCATCACATTCGTCAGCAAACTCTGCAGCAAGAGTTATCTGTTCTGGGTGGTCCACATGGCAAAAACTGTCTGCAGCCTCCCATTTAGGCTCCCATGTAACCAAGCAGATCTCCTCTCCAGTGCCGTCTACAGACAGACGGATGGATAGAGTGGTAGATAGATAGACGCCTGACAGACTATTCAGTCAGATACACAGGTGGATAGACAACTGTTGCCTATTGTGTGGCTCACCTGCTTTGGTGCATTATGTCATGCATCTGGTTCAGGGTCGACACCCTGACAATGGACTGCTACAGTAAGTGATCAGTGCATAGAGAGACAGAGAGAGAATTTTCATCTGTATGGGGGCCACAATGGGCCAGTGTGTAAATGTGTGATGGAGTGTGACACGTCTCTATTTTTGGCAGTAGTTTTGTTGACTAGGTCAAAAACTGCCAGTTCTGAAAACTCCTGAAAACTGGAGCCAGAACACCCAGTCCGACTGGAGTTTTAAGGAACACAGAGTTTTCACACTCATGGCAAAGTGGCAGTTTCTGAAACCATGGAATACACACAGTTTGATACTGTACCAGACCTTATTGAAAACTGTGTGTTCTAGTACACACACAAACTGTCAGTATATTTCACACAGTTTCAGCTCACACCACATACAACGCAGCACGAGACCACTGTAACCAAGCATCACTGATGGCATGCTTAATGTTTCAAAGCACAGCACATCAGTTACAAAGAGTGTGCCATACAATGCGGACCACTGTGACTGAGCAGTCTACGCTGCGTGCTGTTTGCAACTCTAGGTGCAACCTGAAGTTACTGACATACACTGCCTGGTCATAGTCAACAGCACGCTAGGACCAAGTCATATCACAGCCTCTCAGAATGTCAACAGAGTATGAACAAAGGCCCACAGGTGTAGCCTGTACTACGCTCCTTTACTAAACCATTAGTAATGTGCTCCAATCAGACAGCAGTTGGACCTTATGTAACATCCTCATCATCCCTGTCATCATCTGTGTCATTCAGGATTGCAACAGTATTTCTTGCTGGCTTGCGCACCACTGTCAATGGAAGGAGCTCCTCAGGTGGCCACCAGTCAATGAGGTCATTCAACAGGAAATGGGTCCTGTCCCCAGCTTGCCAATAGCTGAAGTGTGGGGAAATGCAGACCCGCTTTCTGACTACATCAAGCTCCACAACCGAATACACTGGCATGGGAGTCCTAGACCTGCCGCGGGGCGCTGACTGTTCCCAAACCAGGTGGCGTAATGTCAAATGCTGCTCCCTCTGTTCTTTTGACAACTGCTGGTCAGGTACTGCAATATAGTAGCGGACAAACAACAGATTGGCTTCTTCTTCAAGGTCAGGAGCATGCTGGTAGCGGACTCTTGTTGTAAAAAGCATTTGCACCTGCAGACCACCATAGTCAAGATGTAGTCAAAGATATTTGATGTGAAAGACAGTGGCAACTGACAAGTGTAGAGTGGGCTTGGTACTTTCAAGTCAGCAGCAACCAGCAGCGGCAGCAGAGCTGCAACAGTATTAGCCAAACAGCCTGGATACAGAGGAGTCTTCTGCGCTATGCTATAGTTTCACATGGCGTTTGCCTGTCTTGTGTGTGCAATGCAGAGGCTCACCCCTGTGGCAGAGACAGTGCAGTGGAAATGAACCACAAGCTGGTGAGTTGTCTTGCTCAATTCCAGGACTTAGAGGTGCTGTTGACTGATTTGTGAGACTCATCATTGCAGGATAAGATATTATCCAGCAAGCAGACAAAAGAAGAGTCCGTGCTGTTGTCCCCTGCTTCACTTTCTGCGAGCTTCTACCCTCTCTTAAAACACTTTTTCAGGGGCGATGCGTATCCTGGCCATGACAAGATACACACTGCTGCATTGGTTTACGCTGGCTGCAAGTCTGATGAAGAAATCATCAAGAAGTTCAATATCAGAGCCAAGGCCAAGATAGCGCCTGATGTACAGAGCCTGACTGTGTTGGTACGGCGCATAGTGTCCAGCTGCTGAGCATTGTCACCAGGTGCATTAGCCACAACGTGCGTGTGCAGGGCAAGAAACACACCAAAGCTAATGCGAGAGGTGCGTCTGCGTCTGTGACTAGGGAAGAAACAGAACGGCAGTACGGCTCAGGCCCGACCGTGAAAGCACTTGTAAAAGGTACAAAGCAGGCTTGCTTTTGCTTGCGCGTGGCAATAACACCTGTGCACCACTAACCATTGGCTAGCATATCACGGGACCTGGTTTGGCAACTGCCAATTTTGGCAGTTACAATCAGAGTTCAAGCTCAAATTGTGCTGCAGAAGACAAGTTCCGCAAGGGTGAGAGGGGCCCCTGCAGCAACACATGCTTTCTTCAAGTGCTCCTGAAGTACTATTGCCATATCACCAAAGCAAAGGTTCATGATACGGAGATGTCAGATGTGGACATCACTCTGTCTGAGCTAGCCTTTGTTGTCAATGAGGTCAGCGCGGGCTCCTAAACTTGTTGTTTGGTAGTGATCTTTGTTGTTGTTGCCAGGACTACAACTGCAGTTGTCCCAAGCCTGTTTTTGCATTTGCCGCCAACACTGCGTATGGCTGACTCATGGGAACTGTATGCTCCATCATGCTCTGCATCTCATGACTGTGCAGAAAGCAACTCTGATTCATGCAGCTCATTTGCATACACTGATTTTCAGTCCGGCCCTTTTTGCAGGTCACAAAGCAGCTCAGCAACTGTGTGGGCTCCAAAAAGAGCAAGCACAACACTGATCATGCTGTACACAAGGCAGACTACAGCAACCTGTGCTCGAAGCTACACAGAGAGTATTCAGACACAGCAACCTTGAATGGTTGCAGCTTCAAGCTGTGCAATTTCTCAGATCTGCAAGAGCCAGACATACCCGAGTTTCAGTCAGTCTCAGCTATTGAAGAGCTAGCTGACGCATTGGAGGAAGAAGAGGATGATCAGTACTGACAGATTCATCAACCAGTGATGTTTTGTGCATGTACTCATGTCTGGTAATGTTGCATTTGATGATTAGGTCAGGAAGTACATGATCAAAGTTCTCAAGCAGTGATTTGTTTACATGTTTTGTAGAGGGTCATACCATAGGCCAACAGTCAACTAGCATGCTGGTTGTTTGAACATGTAAAAGCAACATTCACTGGATAAAGCGCGGTCCAAAGGACTCGATTTTTTTTTTGCTGCAGCAGTAAGTGTGCGAAACTGGTGATATACTGTGTGTACATCAGACTGTGTGTTTGAAACTCATGGTATCAGCTGGTATCGAAACTGTCAGTTTCTGTAAGTGTAAGACACTGTGTGCATAACAGCGAGTTCCAAAACTGTGAGTTCTTCATACTTGGAACAAACTGCCAGTTCTGCATACTCCCCAGAACTGCTGAAAACTGCAAGTTCTCACACAGTTTGCAAAAATCACTGTTATTTAATCTAGTTTTGGAACTGGTCAGAAAACTGGGGAGTGTTGGCAACAGTTTTGATGAGTATAAAACTCCCTTGCCATATTAGAGACGGCCAGCTGCCAGTTAACGTGTGAATGTATGTGGTTTATCAATCAATTAATGGATCATGTGCCCAAACATCAGTGTCTGAACCTTCATGGAAAGAAAAGGAAATGTTCTCATAGATTTGTGTAAAAACGCGCCTCAGTGCGCAATTCCATATGGGCAAAACATGCCGGCATGTTTTGCCAATATGGCAGCACCTACACACCCACTCTCTGGAGGGCTGTCTACATTGTACAAAAGGCTGGCAGCAGGACAGCCGTACCTGCCAGTTGGGAACTCATGAGCACTGTTGAACATCAGCACACATGGGCATACATGTCTAGACATAGCCCTGCCCATAGACCTAATTGCCACTGCTCACAACAAAATGCACACGTGACAATGTCACAACTCCTTGAAGGGTCGCAACATCATACGTCATGATAGCCCACAGTGCAGTTGTGGTTGCAAGCATGCTGCCATGTAGTACGTTGCCATATGGTCTGTTGTAGTTGTTGTTGTTGTCGTTGTTGTTGTTGTTGTCGTTGTTGTTGTTGTTGTCGTTGTTGTTGTTGTTGTTGTTGTTGTTGTTGTTGTCGTTGTCGTTGTCGTTGTCGTCGTCGTCCTTTTTACTACACAGATAGAGTTCTGTTCTAAAGAGCTTGTGATTCTCAGTCAGACAAAATACACGTTTTGCAACATCTGAATGAATTCTGAGAATGCTGAGTTTGAATGAAACATGTCAATGCTGTTGTGGGCCACGAAGGTCCAAACTCTGCAGTCAAATCCTACATGCACCTCACCAGAAGAAGTCCAGCATAATATAGGTATCTGACAAGTTGCTGATGACGCTGGGATCGTCCGTTCGCCGGCAAACGCCGGGCAAACGCCGGGCGCCGGCGAACGGGCGAACGCCGCCCGGCGACCGCGCCGGCGTTCCGGCGTTCGCGTTCGCGGTCGCCCGGCGCGAACGCCCGGCGTTCGTCGGGTCCCAAGGGCTCGCCGGGTTCGGCAGACCAGTGGTCTGGGGATAAGGCCTTTATTCAAACCACTGCTTCGAGTCAGGACTTAGAAGCTTGCAGTGCGCATTTCCTTGGCGCTCCTTTGTGATGCGCAGCGCGAAGGGGCACGAGAGCTTGCTCTGCAACATGATGTGGTGTCGATGCAAGCGAGATCATTCAGTCGTTGACTGGATAAGGCCCAAAACAGAGCTAACCTATCTCACACAGTTCTGGCTCATTGGGGTAACACGCTCGCTACAACTTGCAACTTGTCAAAGAATTAAGCTTTGTGCCGCTCATTCTTTGCAAGTAATGCAGTACGAGAGCAGGCTAGGTCCGCACACTCGATCTGACTTACGTGTACTTGCGCTTGTCAAGCACGCAGCGCCATCACAGACGCCAAGCAGCTTCCGTGCAAACTGCGATGGATTCCACTTCTATGTCGCCAGGTCATGATGCTTGTGAGGACCTACACCTCTGTGTAGCTCCGCCGCCTTGTGCTGTTGTGCCATGCTTCGTTGATACTTCGCCCTGCTCCTCATATGTTCAAGCGTGTTCGTTCAGCGTTGAAGTCGAGCTGTGCGTACACGCAACACCGTGTCTCCTGCAGCAGTCCTGTGTACGACGCCAAATGCCTGTTGGCTCCAACTATCTTTGCCTGTATTTAGCTTGAGGCTCACTGGTCGATCACCAAAGGATGTAATGCTTGCAGACAAAAACCTGTATGCTCTGCAAAGCTTGGACTCATCGAAGCCCTTGAAGCAGATTTTGGAGGAGTCTCATGCAGTTTTGAGGGATGCATTTGTGGGAAGCTTAAGGCCCAAAGAGTACTACTGCCAGCAAATTATACATGATTGTCGCCAAAGGCTATCTACATATGAAAAGTTTGGCAGCCAGAAGCTCCAGTCAGAGATACACATTCAACTGCAAGCTGTTGCAGAATATTTGCATGATGCCAGGCTTACTGTTCTACATAGACTGGTGAATATCACTAAGCAGCCTTTCCAGCCAGGAACTGTCGAGGTGAGCCAAATTGAGTCAGGCGCATACTTGCAGAGTCCCACAGAAACAATCAACTGCAGCGTGATGGGCCAATACCACAACAAATGACGTTAGGAATCTGGCTGCAGCTGTGGCAGGCACCTATTAGGCATGCAACATATTATGGCTGCTTTGCAGGTGGTACAGGCCTTTGCACAGGCAGAACTTGGATTCAGCGAAGAGGTCAGGCACGAATTTCGGGAGCAACATGACAAGATGAGCAGCATCCGTGCAGTCCTGAAACAAAGATGTGCTTGCATTCTCAATCCCAACTACATGCAGGTACTGCTGGTCCCTACTTCTAAAGTATGCTGTTGTATGGTACCAATGCCTTGCATTTCCCAGCTAGTTGGCTGACACCAACAGCACTTTCACAGATTGTATGTCACGCTTGCAATGAGCACTGCCATATGGCTGCATGCATGTAGCTTGATTCGCGCACATATTGCTTGGGGCACAGCCGTTTGGGCATGATTTAAGGGAAGCAAGTACCTTGGTTTTACAGGCATGTCAACATCTGCAACTCCTTCTGTGTTCTGTGAAATTAACATACTGCTTCGTGCTAAGCGTCTGACTGGCTGCCTTGCAGCTCATGACTGTGATGAAGATGACCGAGCATGACAAGAGGCTTTGCCATGAGGTACTGCTGCTCAGGGCTTCAGCTTGTCGAAGCTCAATTGTCATTTCTCATCAATTGTGCTTCAGCCCCCCAATTCCTGAGGTCGTTGCGGTTCTCTGTCATGCATGATATGGGGTACTCCAAGTCTTTTGCAATAGAAGACTCCTGCAGTGGGATGAGCAACTGCTGGTGCATGCTTGTGTGAGAGCGCCTGTCACGGGCCAGGCTAGGGGTGTAGTTATTTATTGCAACTGGTGTCTATGAGCACTCATGCTATGTATATAGGCAACAAAATGCATGCATTTTTCTGCAGCCTCCTGGCACTGGCAAAACCCTGGCAGCCATCTATTGTGCCATCTACCTGGAGTCTCCATACACCTGTATGTTTGCTCTGACCTCTACTCACTCAGGCAGCATGAGAGACATCTTGTCAGTGGACCCAAACGCAAGGTTTGTTGCTTGTAGCTGATCTACGCCAGATACATGCAATTACTGGTGGGATGGTGAGTATATGCCTGCATAGTCCAAAAGGTAATTTCTGTTGCCAACAATGCTTGACCTGACACCTCATACTTGTGTGCAATGGCAGTGTGAATATCAAAGCCAACTCTTTATTGTGCTTTGTGAAGCAAGAGCACAGTTTGCAATGATTGCAGTGTTGCAGTTGTCCGCCGTCATCCTATGTTACTGTTGGAGTCGAATCAATTGCATGCTTTGTACCACTGATTGCAAAAAAGGGTTTGTGTACAGCATGGGACAATATTTGCTATGCAAGAAAACACATCCAAGTGTTTCAGCATGAGGTGAGTCTGTGTTGATGCTGCTGTGGTGCAGGGTTATATCCACAGCTCTTTCAGGCATCAAGAACGCATGTGCTGAATTGACGGGCTTTTACGAAAAAAGCAGTGAGGCTGTGCAACACCCTGGCAAAGCAGCAGTAGCTCGCACATACTTCTTAATCCAGCGTGAGGTCATACAGCAGGGATCCATGCAAGCGCTTCTTCCCCCTAAAGCAAAGAAGAGCTCCACTCTGCCAGGCACGCCAGTAGGTATCACTAGCAAAGAAGCAGCCAAGCCTACAGAGGACAGTATCATCAACACCGCTCAGGCAACCCAAGCATTAGGACTGTTGAAGGCTCTTGATGAAGAAAAGCTTTTGGGGCTGGTGGTCATTGATGAGCTGCATCTGTGAGTCTTCAATGCTGCAAGCCTCAGCACCTCATCTGAGATTGCTCAAGTAAACAGATGTAGCGTGCAAGGAAAACTACCTCGTGTGTGTAGCATGCCCAATGCAGCACACCTTCTGCTATGTCAGTGCCAAAAAACTTTGGCTATTTTGCTTGTGATTTCTCAGAAAAAAACAGTGTCTAAATGGTGCTTGCGATCGTTTACAGGTACCTGGGCCAGCACAATCACACTTAAACATTGGCTGGTCTGATCACTGTCTTGACATCAGCCAAGCTCCTAGGCATGACAGGATCGCCCATTGGCAAAAGTGGGCTGAATGCCTGCACGACCATCGGGCAGTTGATGAGGTTCCCTGTAGCCACTGTATTGTAAGAGCTCATTTATCTAGTAACGAGCAAATGTGCAGGAGCGTTGTGTTTGCATAGCCCAACTTGGACAGCTTATGTGCCTCCAAGGCCTCACAACTGGTAGTGCAAGTAAGCATTGTGGGTAGAAGTCGTCCCCGCCTAGTATTGCTGGCTGATGCACATCACTGTTACAGCAACTTTGCAACCCGTACTTCCATGTTTGGTGCAGGCAGCAACCATGCAGTTTCAAGGAAGATGCATGGTATATCATGGAGGCTAATTGCTTCTTTGACAAGCACAGCATAACACTGACACTCCCAACTCCTTTGCCGGAGATTCAATTGATCAATCTGACAGCTGAGGCAGGCATGCGAGATCTAGCAAAGCTGAAAGGTCTGATGGTGAGTCTGTTTCCACCTTGTGTTGATGCAAGGTTGCACGTGAAGCCACAGGCACCTGTGCAAGATCAACTGGCTTGCCAGTCACACACATGTACCAAAAGATCAGCATGCAAAATGTTTGCCAGGCCATCATGCCACTCATGCCTGAGTATGAAGCTGCATGTGCAGTATGAGCAGGAGGTTGTAAAGCTCAAAGCAACGGGGCTGAAACAGTTGTCTCAGGAAGGGCGTCAGCTCCATCAGCAAGTTGCATTGTTCAGTCAGTGGACAGCTCCTAATCAACAGCTTCGGCGAGATCAGCGAGAATCAGCCTTTGAAGCACTGCAGGATGATATGGTGAGTAGATCATGTGAGTGTGCATCATGAGTGCCGGAAGCCAGCTGACAAGTACATGTGCATGATGCATGTCAGCTGTGGGTATTGCATAAGGACAGCATCCACAAGCAGACAAAGATGAGCACTGTACACCAAGTAGCAGCATGCGCATGATAAGTGACGTAGAAACGTGGACAGCACGCTTTGCTTGCATGGCTCTTCGCAACAACATTGCACTGCGGTTTGCTCTGCCCTGCGAATTGCTTGCTGTTGTACTTCATGCTCCATGCTGAAGGAGGGGTTGCGGATGGACGAAGTGTTGGTGTTGAACGTCAGGAACATTGGTAGTGTGTTGCAAGATGCAAGAGTGCTTATCTATGGCAAGCAAGGTGCCTTGGGGTTTGATGGTCTGCAGCGCATCAACAACTGGTGTATCTGTCTCCACCAACATGTTGCTCCTTGCGACAGTCAGTTGGCCGCCATGACCGCCGTGCTTCCAGGTAAGTTCTGTGGCACTCACAAGGTGCTAGCTTTGAGAGTCCCCAGCAGGTCACCGTGAATATGAAGCAATTCTCATGTGGGCATGTTTACAAACTTCCTCCTTTGTCACACAAAGGACTATTCAGAGCTATGCAACAACAGTACAAAGCTCTTGGTCTATGCTGATAGAACTGATCTTTGCATGAGGTCTGTCGGTCTTGTCAAGCACTTTGCACATGCTGTCATTTAGTGAGGGAGCGGCATCACCCAAACCAGCCTTTTGAATTGCAGGTTTGCAAGCATGAAGCCTTTGGAGGTGTTTGCACTCGCTGTGCAGCAGAACGGCGGGCCCTCGAAGGAGGAGGTGCATTTGGACAAAGCACGGAAAGAAGACAGGCTTGCAAATGCCGCCATCTACGGCCTTGTGGAGTTGAACCCCAATGTGGTGGTTCGCCGTGGCCGTCTAGACACGCTGCTCAGTCATGTCCCTCAGGAGAATGTGCCACAAGTGCCACATGATCCCCCAATATGCAAGATCAAGGACAGCAAACCCCGTGGCAGCCGCGGTTCTGTCCATCATACCACATCACCAAAAGAAGACCCACATGACAGTCAGCCTGGGCAGAGCCAGGACTTATTGGCACTCCTTGTGCCAACTGCAGACCCAGACGCTCATGATGATGGCAAGCACAGCCACTATCAAACTCCAGAGCAGCTGCAGGTCTTGGACAAGGTGACTTCTGCAGCTCAGGACATGCTCAAGAAGAGCCCGCTTGCCCTACTCCGCTCTTTGCTAAAGCTACTGAAGAAAAAGGGCAATGAAACCCTTGCTCTCACCATATCTCCATACTTACTCGCAATATGCTCAGGCAGCCAACAGAAGCTCCGGCATGCGTTGGCTGCAGTCGACATTGAGAAGTTTGCATCCCGCAAGGGCGCTGAGAAATGGTTACAATATGCCATACATGCAGCAGATGGCGGCATGTACCCTGTCATTCCTGTGGCAGAGATTGGCTTTGCTACTGAGCAAGCCTCAAAAGCTTGGAAGATTTTGGCAACTTTGCGAAGAAAGCAGGAGGCAATGTCTGGCAAGACGGACATAGGAGAGGCAAGCAAGCAGTTTGGGCCAGACACAAACACCAAGGGCCTGAATATCAACAATTCTGTGGTCAACAACGTTGAGGATCCAAGCAGAACGCTGGAGGAAGTGGAAACAGCAGAGCTTGCTTACCAGCAGTGCATGGCTGAGCTAGTTGACAAGCTCAAGCTTGTTTACAATTCCACAGGCTATGATGAACGTGCTTTGTTCAAGATAAGGCTCATTGCAAAGGCCAATCTACCGGAGGGTCACCGGGAAGCAGCAAAGGCAGTCTGGGAGGCCGCCAAGCAGCTTCTGGACGATGCAGGGGAAATCCCTGCTTTCTTGCCAGCATTCCATTTTGTGAGGCAGCTGCTGAAAGTGCTGTGGAATGCGCTCAAGGAGAATTTCACTACAAGCTCCTGATGGATCGCGCAGAAAAGGCAGGAGTGAACAGGATGTCTGGGAAGCTGGATCAAGCCTTCAAGGTGCGCTTTGTTGGCAAAATTGCCATTGAGCAAGTGTGCAAACATGCTGCTAGCATTGCATTTGTCTCTTTCACCACAGTCAACCTGGAGACAGTCTTTTGTAAGCTAAAGTTGGTATCCACTGGTGAGCATGACCTGACTTGTAGGTATTCTTGGGATCTGTGTTATGGCTGTCATGTACGTGCACACCACAGCCAGATCAGGATCCTGTACAGCTGCATATATGCAGTCATGCCACATATCATGCACATCAGACAGTGAGCTGCACTGCAGGCTCTGGTGTTATCTTGCAAAGCTATCATCCTGCCTGTTCTAAGCGACGTTTGTCTAGTGTTGAAGAAGTGAGAGTCTCAATGGCTTGTTTTGCTTTGTAGGTGATCTGTGGAGACACTGTTGAGCATAAGCATTGGTCCGATGTCGATAGCCAGCGCCTGTTGAGCATTGTCCAGCAGCTACTGACTCAGACATTTGCCTCAGCCCCTTGTGTCACCCTGCTCAGAGACCATGAAAGCTGGCTCAGAACTTGTGTTGAGGAGGTGCAAGTCCAGCTGTCATCCACCATCAGGCTGCTGCGCAGCACACTTGATCTGGACTTTAGCCTGAACCCAAATCCTGAGCAGAGTTGCGACCCAGTGACCTTGATGTTGCTGGAGTCTAAGCGCAAGGCTTTTCGAATGCTTGTCAACCTAGCCACTGCTGATGACACCAGCTCTGTCTGCCCCTCAACTTCCAAGAACACTGCCACTGATGCTGGCACTGCTCCTGCCTCCCCTTCACCTTCCAAGGTCAGCAGGCCATGCACAGCAATTGCAGCACAGGCAGCATCATGTAGTGCACTGCTTTTGGTAACTCATTCTTCTGTGTGGAGTGTCAAATCTATACTCAATTTACTGACTGTACACTGCTGCAGGGTGTCAAGAAGAGGCCAGCAGACACTGACAAGGCTGAAGAGAAGCCCAAGAAGCTGAGACATGCTGACAGCAAGCCTGGTGGCAGCAAGCAGGTCAGGGTGTTCTTGTCCTATCAGCTCACCATTGCATGACGCGCAGTACTGTTAGTGTAATTATGCAATAGTCATACATGTGCTGGTGTGCAGGGCTTTGCTGAGCTTACTAAGGATGTCATAGACCTCACTTAGCACATGCTTATGAGGCTGACCAAGCAGACTCAGGAGCTTTACCCTCTGCTGAACATGGATTGTCTCCTGGGCCAGCTGCAAGAAAATAGCAGTGCTACGAGAAGGGAACCTTGACATTAGCTTCTGAGTGACTAAAACCGGCTTCTCAGTGACCAAAACCTACTATGAAGCAGCAGCCGGCATGCCCTTGAAGAAGCCTGCTGCTGAGTGTACATTCTTAACAATGGTGTGTAGCATGCTGGACCTGTTAGCAATACAGACATGTAGTTGGTGGAGACAATGTGGCACCCTATGTCTGATTTGAGTTTGATGTGTGCCAGCAGTGTCCATGTGAGCACAGGAGTAGGCAAGGGTTTTGTCTGTCTTACTAGCCCTCATGCTTTGGTGAGGCTGTTGGCAGATTCAGCAAGTGTGCAAACAGTTGTAATGTTGATTCTGATGCTCTATGCATGTCTCTGTGAGTGTGCACATGTATATTCACTGTATGGTCAGGCAAGCCTATGCAAGATAGGTGCGTTCCGCGGCGTCATGTCCCTGATTGGTGTGTGTCAACTCTGTAATGCAAAGTGGCAGTAGTGTGGTCCTAGTGTCACAACAAATAAAGACCCCCCAAAAGTACTCGACTCACCCAGTGCAAGTACAGTCAGGCTTGCTGCAGCGAGCTGGAGTGAATGGTTTGGCAGGTCAGTAAGCCTGTACAGTGGCACCGATCTGCCTCAGAGGCGACATATGTATTTAGTGTACAGTTCCTTGATAAGTTGGATCTCATACACACGTTCCCAAAGATGCACTGATTTGCAGAGCCTAGTAGTATGCCTGGCTCATGGAGATAGTATGGTACAGTGTGCAGTCATACAAGGTTGCGTCGGGCTGCGCGATGCATTGAAATGCATCTCAGAGGCTTTATTTACAGTCATGATCAGTACAACCTGGAACCAAAAGCTGCTGAGCAACATTTGTACTGTCTGATGTTAAATGTTAGGTCAAGGCTGACAATCCTGACAGCCGGTCATAGCTCTGAGATTGGAGGTTGTGTCAGTGGTTACCTGTATCAGCAGAGTGAATGACCTGTCATGTACGTGTGTTTCAGGGCTTTGAAGAAATTAGCTTGTGTACTTTGAGCGACCACACACGCTGTCTTGTGGCGCCTGACCCAGACCCAGGGCTGGAGTGTGACTGGATGTGTGCACAACAGAAACTTGTATACCAGAAGGCATGGTCAAGCTCAATGGTGTATTGCATCCGAGTTCATATGCCTGTTCTTCAGGCGCTGCTGCTTCAGCCGGCTGGGCTTTGCATGAGCTGTGAATGTAAGATGATGGGCCAACAATTCAGGGAACACATGGAGTCCTGTCCTGCCATGATAGCTTTCTCGTTCAGATCGCTTGTCAGTAGCCGTACACTCGTTCCTTCTTCAACCAAGCTGTCCGATCGTTCCCGCGCAAGCGATTCATCTGTCCATGTGCCGCAGTAGTGCCACTCTCCTGCTGTAAAGTCGTCAAAGCCGTTTGTTGTTTTGTCGAAACTCGACCGTTTATACACGTGGTGGATCTTCATTGCGCGTTTTGCTAGACGACAGACTAATTTCTGTGTAACAACGCATACATCGACACGGTACGCGTCGCCGCTCCGTAACCTTTCTGTTGTGTGTATAAACAGGATGCAGCCGCATCCAGTCTTTACAAATTACCAAGCGACTCGAGACGGACATGTATACAACAAAAAAGGACGGATGCTCAAGGGTCATAAACAGAACGGGTATCTTGTTGTCGGCCTCACACATAATGGCTGTGTCAGGCTGCATACAGTCCATCTCCTTGTATACGAGGTCTTCTTTGGCGTGGAACCCCGTGACAGGTTTCACGTGGACCATATAAACGGGATCCGAGACGATAACAGACTTGAGAATCTGCAGCGGCTTACTCATCAACAACATGCCCAGAAAACACGGCGAGATTATCCTGACACGCACCTGAAGATTGCGCTGGCAAAGCAACGCTCCGTGATTCGCACCAAAGAGGGTCGCGAGGAGGAGTTCGCGTCTATCAAAATAGCCGCGACGTCGACGCCTCGAGCATCTTCCTCTGGGATATGCGATTGTCTATGTGGAAGATATGAGACACATGCCGGTGCGACTTGGAGATACAAGGCTGACGTCAGCATCGACAATGAGTCATGGGTTTCGTTATCCGACCCAGAATGCAGCGTCAGTAGTCATGGTCGGATAAGAGCGCCGACGGGGAAGATGTTGACTCTTAGAAAGGTTGCTGGGTACCTGAACGTCAGCCTCAACCGCAAATCCCCATACGCCCACGTCCTTGTGTGTTGTGCTTTCCATGGCAAAAAGCCAACCCCAGAGCATACCGTTGACCACATTGACCGTGACAAGCACAATAACGTGTACACAAATTTGCGCTGGGCTACTCGTAAAGAGCAGATGGCTAATAGAGGAAGATTCTTTACAACTGGTGTTATGTAACTTCCAATCCGAAAGGCTAAATCGATGTGTCCACCTAAGAGGCAAATCATTTTCCTTCCATGCCTGCAGCATAACAACGGCCATTGTATCGCTAGGCAAAGCAAAAGCAAATGCAAGCAAATAAACAAGAACAGATACCACCTGTTTACCTGATACGAACTTGAGGATCTGCACCACACAAAGCCGATAGTCAGTACACCTCTTGTTCGAAACTTGTATACCAACAGAAACAAACAGCAATTGTCGATACTCACGTTGAAGTTGCGCCCGAAGATGGTGTATTGGCCTGATGGCAGATGTTGACCTGCAGGCACATCGTACTCAAGGAGCAACATCACGGTGTCGATCCTGCAGTGGCAAAGAAACAAGTCAGTAATCTGCAGTGGTCACGAGCATAGCATGTTTGTCCCGGCTCGAACAAAAACCTGCTGAAGTTGACAGAGCCGGTTGGCCTCCAAGACTCGGTGTCGAGCGCGAAAGGCAACACAGCGACCC
>JAABUH010002374.1_pt1 | contig 18180 bp, 10 predicted proteins | sample 5559121 | NCBI WGS metagenome assembly JAABUH01 (sample SAMN10711871, study PRJNA513364) | rock metagenome | isolation source: Antarctica rocks | place: Antarctica: Victoria Land, Battleship Promontory nord | collected 2015-12-28
ACTCAGCAGCGTCATCATGCGGTAGACTGTCTCAGGCATCGGGAGGCTCCTTCGGCACGATATGGTCTCAGCACCCGTATCCTACCAAAGCCCTCCCTGTGCCCCTCCCCTTAGCGAAAACTAGAGAAGTTTTACCTTCAAGAAAATTATTAGTGCATGATCAGGAGAGTTTGTTTGAAGTAGCGTGCGTGACGGCGCGCTCAACCGACCGCAGCCGGCTCATGGTTTGCCATGCGACCGCAATCGCAGGTGCCCACTGCATCAAACAAACCCCTCGGAGACAACACTAGGGCTTGGTTGTGCATATGTTTGTGCCGCACCACGTAAAAGATAATGCGCCTGGCACTCACATAAATGTCTAGGCGGGAGTAGAATATGTTCAATGGGGTTGGGGCACCAAATGGACCTGGCGTTCAACAGTTCGCGCGGTGGTTTCGCTATCCGGCAGGTTTCAGTAAGGTTGCTCTAAATGCTTGTTTCGAAGCGGCGAGCCTCTCTTCAGGGTCACTTGTCGTCGACCCTTTCGCCGGCGTTGCCACTACAGGCGTTCAGTCGATTGAATTAGGGTTCAGATTCATCGGCATTGAGGTGCATCCACTTATCGCAGAGGTGGCAGGTCTTAAATTTATGCGGCCTACGTCAGCGGATCAACTTGTTGAACAAGCCCGAATGCTGGAACGACAGAACAAACAAGGTTCCATTACATCCGAAAATTCGCTCATTACCCGGAGCTTCGACGCTGCTACCCTTGCCCAATTGGTCGGGTTACGGCAGGGCATCCAGTCGTTGCAAGGAAACCCGTGGCAGCTTCATCTCAAGTGGTGTTTATTAGGGGCGTTACGGGACTGCGCATCCGCTAAAGTTGGGTGGCCTTACCAACGTCCTGGCGAATCGCGGGTCCCGCGCATAGCCGATCCGTGTCGGGCTTTTGTTAGACGCGCCCAATGGATGGCTTCCGACCTCTCCATGGCTTCAGATGCACCGGTGGCCTCTGTTCATCATGGTGACGCGCGTGCCGCATCTGTATGGAGAATGGCTTTGGGCAAGACGGCTGCCGACCTTGTGATTACGTCACCGCCCTATCTGAACAACTTCGATTACGCCGATGCGACGCGATTGGAGTTGTACTTTTGGGGCGTTGCGCATTCATGGGAACAAATGACCAGGTTTGTGCGATCGGACATGGTTGTTGCCACGACGCAACAAAGTCGAAGGGCAACGGCTGATACATCTGCCGTGTCGCTTGCAACGCTATGTCCCACAACATTCCCTGCTTTGCAGGAGTTGCGGGAGAAACTGCGGCAGGAACGGGCCAAGCGGTCACGGGGCAAAGAGTACGATCAGGTGCTGCCGGCCTACTTCATTGATCTTGCGCGGGTGTTGATAAACGTACGCGATCATACAGTTCCACACGCTATCGTCGCACTCGTCCTTGGAGATAGCGCCCCGTACGGCGTTTATGTCGACACTCCTGGCCTACTTGCGCAGGTCGCCGAGGAGCTTGGGTTCGAGCGTGTGAATGTGCGCTCGCTGCGACAGCGCGGACTCAGATGGCAGACCAATGGAACGCGTCACTCCATCGATCTGACTGAGCAACTGGTCGTGCTGCGCTCACCAGGAGTCCGCTAGTGTTTCGAAGAATACATCCGCCGTTTGGGTAATGGTGCGCTTCTCAAGCCCGTCTACGCCGTACGCGGTGCGATGTTCCTCTATGAACTGGCCAACGGTCGGCGTTATAAACGGCGCTACCCAACTCTCATTAACCGACGCTGCGAACTCTCGGAGCCCGATTACAGGATTGATATCTTTGTCGCGCATACTGCATCCGACATAGACCCAGGGCGCAAGCGTTCCTCCCATCAGGCTACTTGCCATTTTGGCAAGGTCTTTGAGGGCTTGCGCTTTAGGAACTGAAAGACCTTCTGCAATGACGTTTGATGTAATAACGACCGTATCAGGGCGGTCGATCGTCCCGTGCAGTTTCAGAAGTGGTACAGGGGCATCGGTGCCAGCATAATCCTCGATATATGTACATGGCCATGTAGAAAGCCCCACTGATGGCCAGCTAATGGTCCCCATTCGTGGAGAACCTGCCGACGGTTCCCCAAGCCCCGCCCACGCGAAGGCCGTGCCGAGACAGGGAGAACTTGTTCTTCAGGGAGCAGGAACTGGCCCATCTGCCCTCTAACGAGCAGGCGCACGATGGCCACCAGTGGCGACTTTTGTGTGGCCACTGACAATATACTGCCCGAAAGTCTCAAACTGGTCGTCGCTAGCGAAGACTTTTACTCCCCCTCCCGTCTCCACGAGCATATCGTAGTTCACGGTGACCAAGACTAGGGTCTGATCCTTCCGGTCGATAATTCGGCGCAGGGCTTGGGGAGCAAGGCCCGGCGCTAAAATAGCGCGATCGTTAGCCGCCCTAATATCAGCCAATGTCGGGCTTGCTGCCGGTCCGTTGCATAGGTCGTACTCTTCGCGCAAAACGCGCTCCAACGTTAGCGACGCGGCAAATTGCTCAATCTCTGCGGAGGAAAGATGTTCCTCCGAGCGTAAAAGTCGGCGTTGATCCCTCAACCAATTGTAGAAAAGCCTACATAGCTCGGGAGGGGGAACGTTTTGCTGAAGTATGTTGAACAGTGCTCTGTTTCTATAGGTGTCTCCGAGTTCCAAGCCCGACGTTAACGAAAATCCGGCACCTAAGAAAAGTACTAAGACTTGAGGAGATTTTGGCTTCAGTCTTAGGATACTGCTGCGAGTAGTCGCCCATTCCTGACGTACGTCTAGGCCGCCTGGTTTCAACCAATATGCAAGGGAAATCCCTGTCGTACCGGGAAGAAAGTGCCTGGGTACAAAGGCATTCTTCGACTGAACCAGTACAACTAGTGTCTTGAGAGAAGCAACAGTTTGTCCGTGGACATGCTGCGTGAATAAATTCCATACAGCATCGGCCCATGGCCCATCGAGATTGACGTCCCTGTATGAGATGACGGCAAGTTCGGTTTCGCGCAATCTTGTATCGAAAAGGGCGGTGACTATTCCCAGCAGATCTTGTAGGCTGAGGTTTGGTGCGACAGAAGCATCCCGTCCATCGAGCGTAACTCGGACCTGACCACGCTTTTGGGAGATGCCTATCCGATACTTACCGCGGCCGGTATCCCTATCAATTGCCAACTTCGATTTGACGAGATCCCGCAACCCGCTTTCGACCTCACCGGCAGTTCCCAACGCGTATTTTGGAGCGTGCGCATCAATGAACTGACCGTCAGCACATGCAATTGTCGCCTCGATCACGCGGCGAACGTTCAGTGTTCCGTCGAATAGGGCGGGGATGACCTGAATCCCGCTGGCTCCATAGCTAGTGGGATGCCTATCAAGCAGCTGCTTTAGGAGGTCAAGAACGTTTATTGTTTTCGGCTTGTTCAAGAGAACTCTCTAACCTCTTCCGCAGGTCAGCCGTCGCTGCCCGATCCTCGTGCGCCATTTCTAGCGATCCCAGAATGGGGAGTTCTCGACGGTAGGTGTCGACGAGCGCATCAAATGCAGCGAGTAGACGCGCTCGGGCTTGCGGTGAACGCACGCGTCGCATTTCGGTCGCCGCAAAATCGGTCGTTTCGTTGACCTTATCGCACCGGATGTAGTTGCTGTCGTCCTCCGGACCCAACGCCCACGACAGACGGCGGCGTGCCTCACTGCGGGCGTACCCACCATAGAAAGAAAAGTGGCGCGGGTTGCGGTGGCCCGGTACGCTCGGATTGATGACGTCGCTGTACGCTTCGATTATGCGGCCGGCCGCTTGATCGAGCCGTTCCTGGTCTACCTTCCGCTTGGGCAGCGTCTTTATGGCTGTCTTAGGGGAGAATGAGCGATTGACAAGTAGAAATAGCAAGAATGCAATCCCCGGAGGGCCAATCACGGCCGCTTGTCCTGAGCGGAGCTTGATGACATCCTCAAGTCGTCGCATACTCCAGTCTCGATAGCGTTCGTAGACAAGGTGCTCCGCGCGCCGGATAGAGTCCCCGGTGATAACGATCGGGTCAGACATATCCCTCGACAGGAGAGTACGCACGATCTCCAGACAGACGCGGCCTTCGACAGTCACAAGCACGTCCCGTGCAGTGCCAACAACTAATGGAGGTCGAAGGAGAGGTCCCGACTGACATGGTGGCTGATCGGCGAGCGCATCGAGAAAGGCACGCAAGGTCTTGCCGGCTTTGAGGGGGCTAAAGATGTCAGCCAGGATTGGACTCCTAAGATCATCATGAAGGGAGCCAGGGAGGGAGCCTGTTTGACGCTGCCACAGCGCAGTAAGGTCTTCGGCGAGAGGCTGTGCTTCGCCACGCTCAAGTGCGAGCGGCAAGCTAAATAGGGTGGGTAGGACAAGATTCTCGGTCACCCTGGAACCTTGTCGTGAATGATGTAGCCGCGCCTATTGAACTGCTTTTCTTCTCTCCGCGTCACTACGTCGTCGGACGCGAACAGGAGTTCACTCCGGGTGCGGAGCGGCAAGACGATGACAACCTGATTGGCATACTTGGCGCCGAGTACTTGCTGCTCTAGGAAGTGCAGTAGACGGTCGAGGCGGTCTGCTTCAATGAAGGCACCAAATTCGTCGAGCACCAACAGACGGTAACGCGTGGACTGTGCCTCCTGTTGTAGACGCAAGACCGTGGCTAAAATATAGGTAAACGCACGCTCGCCACTCGAGAACGCCTCGATAGGCCTGCGTCGTGTTTCCCCGGTCGGCACCTGCCAGATAACCTCCCTGCGCAACAAGTCGAGACTCTTGAATGTCCCTTCCTCGAATAGAGCCTTCTCGATATCTTTGGCAGCTAGGAACTTGCCGAATTGGGTTTGATAATGTGCTGTGAGCGGCGGTAGGAAGCGGTTAGTTTCATCGATAGGAGCATCTGATGGGGCGTTATCGAATGAGCTGACGAGGTAGCTTAGGGCATCCTGGACGATGTTGCCGGCTACCACGATTGTTTGTGCGTCAGCCCGAAACTGCTCGATGGCTTCCAGGAGTCGTTCGATCTGAGGCAAAGCCTCGTCTGGCGAAATAGGGGGTGGTGGAAGTAAAGCGGCAACTTCACGGCGCAGCCATTCGTATCGAGCGTCGCTATGGAGTAACACGGCGAACTTGGACAATCGTTTATAGGCGTCTTTACGAGAGGTGCGCAGATGATCAGCTTCGGCTTGTGCAGTTACTAATCGTTCGTGATGCCGTGTCGTTTCACGGTCTGCGTCGTTGATTGCCTCTTCTATCGGGGCCGAAAGTTGAAGCTCATCCCGGAGCTTGGCAGTTTGGGCCACTAAATCCTTCTCCGCTCCCTCGCTCTCTAACTGTGCTCTTTTATAGGAAAGCTCAACCTTCAGCTCCAAAAGCCCGTACTTCTTCGCATCGAGAGCGTTTAGATCCTGGACAATCCGGCGATAGTCGTCCTTCGCGTCGATCTTGGACAGAGTATCCTTAATTCTCTGTTCCGTCGTCTGTCTCCGTTGCGTCGCGCTATCCATCTCCTTCAACGCCACAAGTGCCTCGCCAATCGCGACGAGCCTGGCGTCGAGATCTTCCAACTGGGCGTCAATATCCCGGACCTGCGGGTCATACTGGCGTAGTTCTTCCTCCCGCAGATTGAGGCCATCTTGGAGCGTTTCCGACGTCACATGGATCTCATTGAGGATCGCGATCACCGCCGTATCCAAATCCTGTGCTGGCGGTGTCGCGACACTTGTACGTACCTGGTCGATAAGCTGGCGCAAGCCGGATGGGTATGAAAGGTTGTTGCGCTTGATTTTGAGCGTATTGCGCCTAACACGCTCCTCTTGTTCTACCTTGTGAACTCTCTCGGTCTCCAAAGGCAAGCCTAGAGGTGTAAGGATGGTGTTCGCCACCATGGAGGCTGTCCGCCACTCCCTATCCTGCTTCTCGTATAGCCGATATAGCCGCTGGAGTTCGTTTGGCCATTTACCTGCCTGCTCGGCAGTTGGTGCAAGGTGCTTTTCGCGATCGGCGAGATCGATACGGTTGTGTTCAAGGCGCGTGAGATCGTCTTCTACTTGGATCAGATCCTTGTCCAACGCTGGCCCCTCAGCGTGCAATGCTGCGAGGGCCTTAGTGAGACGCTCGAACGTCCGCAATCGCTCAACGATGCGCTGAGATCGTTCAAGGTCACGACGCGCCTCTTCAACCTCGGCGGTCGTACGCGTGATGCTTTTCTCCAACGTGGCCATTGTGTCTTGCGACAGCGAGGCGAAAGGGCGGAATAAATCGCTGTCGAGCATAGTCAGATCGTTGAGAGTTGCACTTAGATGTGCGTTCTGGCGTATGGCAATAGCCCGGTCGCGTGCGATAATAGTGCGCAAGCTCGTCGTAAGTGTCTCTTCGCCGCTTATGCGCGAGACATGCACCACTTTGCGGACGTCTCGTATGTGGATGTCCTCATCATTGAGTCGTGCTGTCCCAAGCGCAGCATGATCCGCGACATCCAGCAACGGTTCATCCGGCCATGTATCAGGTGTCAGCGCAAGCTCGATCCGCTCGCCTCCAGGCAATTGGTCGATCTTGATCTCCACTGGCCCTAAATTTTTACGGAGGGATTTCCAGGCGGCGGTGTCGGAAGCATACGGCTGTCCGCCTGTTGCAATTTCAAGGAGTCGAAACGCTAGTGTTTTACCAGCACCGTTCCGACCTTCCAACCAACAGATAGGATAGTCTTCAATTTCCTCTATGACCTTCAGCCCACCCTTTGGGCGCGTTTTGAATGTGATATGCATCCTTCAATCACCAGCCAAGTCGCTCTTAGTGTGGTGTGTATCCTTCAACCACCGACCAAGTCGCTCCTTAGGGTCATCGGTTGCCGCGAGCAAGTCGAGGACGGCTACTAGCTGATCAGCCGTCCTGTCGCCTTGCATGCCGACATCATGAACAGATACCCGCACTAACTCCCAGAAGCGATCGTGCTCATTGTTGCTCGACGAGCTGCCTTGATCGGTCATCGACCTTTGCCTGAATTAAGATACAAACGTTAAGGAGGCGAAGCCTCGATTGCTCTACTCTACCATAATAGGGATTGTGGATCTGTTCAGGAAACACTCGCAGACCATTCTCCGCGCTGACGCAATCCTTACGCGCCCCTAGGCCGTGGGTGCCCCTGTTGCGCCGACATGACTGTGGCGGGCGCTGAAGCGGATGTCGGGCTCTTGCTCGCAAGGGGCTCTTGGCGGCCTGGGGTTAATTCTACGTTGCCTTTGCACCGCGATCGGCCGGTTGCACAACGAGGGATAAGATGTCCTTCGTTCAGGCCGTCCATCGTGCCTTCGTCGCCCCGCGGGACCCCTCCACACCCCAGGCATCACGCCACAACCCTGCCGATACGCCGGGACCTTACCGCTGTAGAACTATGCGCGGCGAGTGACAGAGTGCCGCAGCGATGGCTGTGCTGCCGCGACAGATCCGGCGTTGGGCTATTGACACCCCCGGAACTTCCGGGGAGAATGGTTGTGCGTGAGGGCAGCGTCGCGCGGGCGACGCGCCGATGCTTGAGGTGGCCTCGTCCGAACCGAAAGCAGCCAGGGAGGATGCGTTGTGTCCACACTTCGTCAGTTGCGGGAGGAACGTCACTTGACGCAGGAGCAACTCGCGACGGCGGCCGAGGTCTCGACCTCGACGGTCTACCACATCGAGGGGGGCAAGGTGTGCCCTCGCCCGTCCATCGTGCGCCGGATCGCGCGCGCCCTGGGGGTGAGCCCCGGCGAGATCGAGGTGTCGGGGGTATCCCGGCGCACGCCGTAGCGCGGCGGGGTGGCGCGCGTATCTGGCCGAAAGGGGAGGGCATGGCGACGCTGGAGGAGTTGACGCGCGGGGCAGCGGTGCGCGGGGTGCTGCCCGATGGGCTGGTCACGGTGGTCGACATGGCATGGTACGGGTCCGGGTGTGTCGAGTTGACCTACAAGGACACAGGCGGCCATCTGGGGAGCGAGCTGCTGTATCGGGACCGTGAGCCGACGCTGGAGATAGCGACGGCGGGACGGCCGTGGAGCTTCGACGGCGACGGCGCGTTGCTGCGCCTGGTCTCCGAGGCGCAGCGCATCCGCCTGGCCTATCTCTTCGATCCCGTGCTGGCCGTCCACACATCCATCGTCGACCCGCTGCCGCACCAGATCACGGCCGTCTACAAGGAGATGCTGACGCGGCAGCCGCTGCGCTTCCTGCTCGCCGACGATCCAGGAGCAGGTAAGACGATCATGGCCGGCTTGCTGATCAAGGAGTTGCTGATCCGCGGCGACCTGCAACGCTGCCTCATCTGCTGCCCCGGCTCGCTCGCCGAGCAGTGGCAGGACGAGCTGTGGCGGCGCTTCGGGCTCACCTTTGACGTGATCACGCGCGAGAGCATCGAGGGCTCGCGCTCGGGCAACCCCTACGCGGAGAAGAGCTTGGTGATCAGCCGACTCGACCACATGAGCCGCAACGAGGACATCCAGGCCAAGCTGGAGCAGGTTGATTGGGACCTCGTGATCTGCGACGAGGCACACAAGATGTCGGCCTCGTTCTTCGGCGGCGAGGTCAAGGAGACCAAGCGCTACAAGCTGGCCAAGCTGCTGGGCGCGCACTGCCGCAACTTCCTCCTGATGACGGCGACGCCGCACAACGGCAAGGAAGAGGACTTCCAGCTATTCATGGCCTTGCTCGACGCCGACCGCTTCGAGGGCCGCTTCCGCGACGGTGTACACCAGGCGGATACGTCCGACCTGATGCGCCGGCTGGTCAAGGAGAAACTGGTTACGTTCGACAACACGCCGCTGTTCCCCGAGCGCATCGCCTCCACCGTCACCTACACGCTGTCGGATGGCGAAGCCGCGCTCTATAAGCAGGTGACAGAGTACGTGCGCGAGGAGATGAACCGCGCCGACCGGCTGATGCAGGAAGGCGAGGGGCGGCGCGGCAACACAGTCGGCTTCGCCCTGACCATCCTACAGCGCCGGCTGGCCTCGTCGCCGGAGGCCATCTACCAGTCGCTGCGCCGGCGTCGTGAGCGGCTGCAGAAGCGGCTGCACGAGGAGCAGCTACAGAAGCGTGGCGGCGCCGTGGGGGGCGCGGGTATGGAGGGACGCCTGCATTCTTCGCACGGCGAGGACATGCCGACCCTCTCCGAGGAGGACATCGACGACCTGGACGACGCGCCGGATGCGGAGGTGGAGCGGATCGAGGAGCAGATCGCCGACCAGGCCACGGCGGCGCGTACGATCGCCGAGCTGGGCGTCGAGATCGCCGCGCTGGGCCGACTGGAGGAGTTGGCGGTGCGGGTGCGGCAGGCGGGGACGGACCGTAAGTGGGACGAGCTCTCGCGCCTGTTGCAGGACAATGACGAGATGTTCGACGCGGAGGGCAGTCGGCGCAAGCTCATCATCTTCACCGAGCATCGTGACACGCTGACCTACTTGCATGACCGCATCACCTCGCTGCTGGGCCGGCCGGAGTCCGTGGTCGTGATCCACGGCGGGATGGGGCGCGAGGAGCGACGCAAGGTGCAGGAGGCCTTCACGCAGGACAAGGAGGTGCAGATCCTGCTGGCGACCGACGCCGCCGGCGAAGGTTTGAACCTACAGCGGGCGCACCTGATGGTCAACTACGACCTGCCCTGGAACCCGAACCGGCTGGAGCAGCGCTTCGGCCGCATCCACCGCATCGGGCAGACCGAGGTGTGCCACCTGTGGAACCTCGTGGCCCTGGAAACGCGCGAGGGCGACGTGTTCCACCAACTATTCACCAAGCTGGACGAGGAGCGCAAGGCGCTGGGCGGCCAGGTCTTCGACGTGCTCGGCAAGATCTTCGGGGAGACCCCGCTGCGGCAGCTGCTCATCGACGCGATCCGCTATGGCGACCAACCGGACGTACGCGCCCAGCTCACACGCAAGGTCGATGAAGCCATGGACAGGGCGCAGCTCACGGCCTTGATCGAGGAGCGGGCGCTGGCGCAGGACAGCATGGACACGGCGCGCGTGCTAGAGATACGGGAAGAGATGGAGCGGGCCGCGGCGCGGCGGCTGCAGCCGCACTTCATCGCCAGCTTCTTCCGCGAGGCGCTGCGGCTGCTAGGCGGCAGCATGAGCGAGCGTGAGAGCGGCCGCTACGAGGTGACGCGCGTGCCGGCGGCGATCCGGCAGCGCGACCGGCAGATAGGCGTCGGCGAGGCGGTGCGGTCGGACTACGAGCGCATCACCTTCGACAAAGACTTGACTGCCGTGGCGGGGAAGCCACTGGCAGCGTTTGTGTGCCCGGGCCACCCGCTGCTCGACGCGACGATCGACCTCATCCTCGAACGATACCGCGACCTGCTCAAGCGCGGGGCGGTGCTGGTGGACCCGACGGACGCGGGCGAGGATGTGCGGGCGCTGTTCTACTTGGAGCACGCGTTGCAGGACGCGCGGACGGACCGCGACGGCAACCGACGCGTCGTGTCCAAGCGGCTGCAGTTCGTCGAGATCGACGGACAGGGTAGGGTGCGCGACGCTGGCCCGGCACCGTACCTCGACTATCGTCCGCTTGCCGACGAGGAGCGTGTGGCCGTCACGGACGCGCTCGACGCCCCGTGGCTACGCGGCAACCTGGACGGGCAGGTGCTCGGCTATGCGGCGGAACACCTCGTGCCGGGCCACCTCGACGAAGTGCGCCAGCGCAAGGACGAGCTCGTGGGCAAGACCCTGGCGGCGGTCAACGACCGGCTGACCAAGGAGATCAACTACTGGGACCACCGGGCGGCGCAGCTGAAAGAGCAGGAATTGGCGGGCAAGACGCCACGGCTCAACTCCGCGCTGGCGCGCAAACGGGCCGACGAGATGGAGGCGCGGCTGCAGAAGCGGCGGCAAGAGCTGGAGCAGGAGCGACAGGTGTCACCGCTGCCGCCGATGGTGATCGGCGGCGCGCTGGTCGTGCCGATGGGACTCCTGGCGCGGCTGGGCGTCGCGGACGAGCCGAGCCTGCACGCGTTGGAGACCGCGCGGGTGGAACGGCTGGCCATGGACGCCGTGATGGAGGCGGAACGTCGGCTGGGGTACGAGCCGCGCGACGTGGGGGCGCAGAAGCTCGGGTACGACGTCGAGTCGAGCGCGCCGGGGGGCGGGCCTCTGCGGTTCATCGAAGTCAAGGGGCGTATCGCAGGTGCCGATACGGTGACGGTGACCAAGAATGAGATCCTGACGGGGCTCAACAAGCCCGACGACTTCATCCTGGCCATCGTCGAGATCGACGGCACGGCGCGCGGTCCACGGTATGTCCGGCAACCCTTCCGGCGTGAGCCCGACTTCGGGGCGACTGCCGTCGTCTACAAGCTGAACGAACTCCTGGTCAAAGCAGAAGACCCCGCGTAGGGCCGTCAAAGAGTTGAGAACGATAGAGAGCAGGACATGACCTACCGCAAGAAGCTGATCGAGGTGGCCTTGCCGCTTGATGCCATCAATGCCGAATCCGCGCGCGAGAAGAGCATTCGGCACAGCCACCCTTCAACGCTACATCTATGGTGGGCACGCCGTCCTCTAGCATCCTGTCGTGCAGTAATCTTTGCCTCTCTCGTCGATGACCCCTCAGCTCATCCCGACCAGTTCCCTACGGAGGAGAAGCAGTCTGCCGAACGCGAGCGCCTGTTCGAAATTATCCGACAGCTTGTTAAATGGGAAAACAGCAACAATCAGATGGTGCTCGACGCAGCTAAGGCCGAGATTGTACGGAGCACTGGTGGCAACTTACCCATGTTACTCGACCCTTTCTGTGGCGGTGGATCGATCCCATTGGAGGCGCAACGGTTGGGCCTGGAGGTACAAGCCACCGATCTCAATCCGGTGGCTGTGCTCATCAACAAGGCTCTTATCGAAATCCCCCCTAAGTTTGCTGGTCACCCCCCCGTCAACCGTGAGTCGCTCGCACGAGTGGGTGGTGATGGTGGATGGACAGGAGCACATGGTCTTGCAGAGGACGTGCGCTACTATGGGAGATGGTTGCGCGATGAGGCGCGGCGGCAGGTTGGGCACCTATACCCCAAAGTCTCGCTGCCCAAGGAGTACGGTGGCGGCGAGGCTACCGTGATCGCGTGGTTATGGACGCGTACAGTCACTTGCCCCAACCCAGCCTGCGGTGCATGCATGCCACTTGCACGATCCTTCTGGCTCTCGACTAGAGCGAGTAAGAAGGCATGGGTCGAGCCGATGGTTGACCGCGCGACTCGAACTGTGCGTTTCGAGGTGCGAACAGGCCAGGGTGAGCCTCCTGAGGGAACTGTCAACCGGCGAGGGGCTACCTGCGTTGTGTGCGCAACCCCTGTGCCTTTCGACCACGTTCGTACTGAGGGAAAATCTGGACGTATGGGTACTCAGCTCATGGCGGTCGTCGCCGAAGCGCAGAGAGGACGCATATATCTATCACCGACAACGGAGCAAGAAACTGTCGCGACCCAGGCTAGGCCGGAGTGGCAACCGGATGCCGATTTGCCGCATAATCCACGAGACTTTAAAACACCCAACTATGGTATGCGTAGTTTTGCTGATCTCTTTACCGCACGTCAACTTGTGACCCTAACCACCTTTTCTAACCTTGCGGGGAGTATGCGGGAGCAAGTTCGGCATGACGCTCTAACGTTTGGTTTACTCGATGATGGCATTCCCTTAGCTGAAGGTGGAACGGGCGCGACAGCATATGCCGACGCCATAGCAACATATCTCGCTCTTGCTGTAAGTAAGGTGACGGACTATAACAGCACTCTCGTCGTCTGGAGTCAGGGCAGAGATCAAGCCAAAGGCACATTTGCGCGTCAAGCTCTTCCAATGGTATGGGATTATGCTGAAATCAACCCTTTTGCTAAAGCAGCAGGTGATTTGGTAGTTACTTTGGAGGGCACAGCAGATGTTGTTGCTCGCAGCCAAAGGTTTGTGATACCTGGTACAGCTTTCCAAGAAGATGCGTCTACCTCTAGCCTTGGTGTAGGTGTTTGCATTTCGACAGACCCCCCTTACTACGACAATATTGGTTATGCCGACCTATCTGACTTTTTTTATATTTGGCTTCGTAAATCACTTCAAAATGTATTTCCAAGTCTATTTGGAACTTTGCTTGTGCCTAAAGCACAAGAGCTAGTTGCTACGCCCTATCGCTTTGAGGGCGATAAGGCAAAAGCAGAGGCCCATTTTGAGGCAGGACTAAGCAAAGCGTTCTCGCATATGCGCGAGGCGCAAAGCCCTGACTATCCGCTAACTGTGTACTATGCGTTCAAACAAGCTGAGTCCGATGACGAAGGTGAGGAAGAACTCAATGGTTCGCCCGTAGTTGCCTCTACTGGTTGGGAAACGATGCTGGAGGGTCTTTTGCATGCTGGGTTCAATATTACGGGCACATGGCCTATGCGTACGGAGCGTGGGGCACGAAATATTGGTATCTCTGCTAATGCACTTGCCTCTTCCATTGTTTTGGTTTGTCGCCCAAGGCCGGTTGATGCACCACGTACGGCACGACGCGACTTCCTGAATGCGTTGCGCCGCGAGATGCCAGGGGCGCTGAAGCAACTCCAGCAAGGCAATATCGCGCCAGTTGATCTGGCACAGGCCACGATTGGACCCGGCATGGCAATCTTTTCGCGATACAGTCGTGTGGTGGAAGCCGACGGTTCGCCAATGCGCGTGCGCACCGCGCTTCAGCTCATCAATCAAACCCTCGATGAGGTCCTCGCAGAACAAGAGGGTGAGTTTGACGCCGATACACGCTGGGCCATCGCGTGGTTTGAGCAATTTGGGACGGGTGAAGGACTGTATGGCATTGCCGAGACGCTGTCAAAGGCAAAAAACACAACCGTCTCTGGTTTGGCTGAGGCAGGTCTGGTTACTGCTCGCGCCGGTAAAGTTCGCTTGCTTTCCCGTGCGGAGATGCCGGCCGAGTGGGACCCGTCCACCGATAGACGCCTCACAGTGTGGGAGGCGGCGCAGCACCTCATCCGAGCCTTAGATCTGCGCGGGGAGCAGGGAGCAGCCACGCTACTTGTTAACATGCCCACTATGAGCGAAGTCACCCGAGATCTGGCATACCGCCTCTTTACCCTGTGCGAGCGCAAGGGGTGGGCACAGGAAGCCACAGCTTACAACAGCCTTGTGACCGCGTGGCAGCAGGTCGGACAACTGGCGCAGGAACTGACGGCCGCCCGGCCTTATCAGCCAACACTACCTACTATGGGAAGGGGCGACGAGTAAACAATGGCGACAACAAATTACGAGCGCGTCGGCCGGGCGCTAGATCTGTTAAAGGACGGCCTACGCCCCTTCGTCGAGCGCGAGTTCGAGGCGCACTACCGCGAGGACTGGCGCGGGCAGGCGACGCAGACGCTGCGGCAAGATCGCGAGTGGAAGACCGTCGACGGCCAAGCTCACTTCGACGTGCAGGCCCTGCTGATCCTGATGTGGTACCAATGGAACGAGGTCTTCCGCGATACCCTCGGCCACGCGGAGCGATCCCTGGTCAGCGAACTGCGCGAGGTACGCAATCGCTGGGCGCACCAGCAAGCCTTCTCCGGCGACGACGCCTACCGTGCCCTCGACAGCGCCGCGCGCCTGCTCACGGCAGTCTCGGCCGAGGAGGCACGTGAGGCAGAGCGGCTGAAGCAGGAGCTGCTGCGTGTGCGCTTCGACGAGCAGGCGCGGCGCGAGACGCGTAAGGCGGCGGTGCTGCCTGTCGAAGGGCATCCATCGGTGGGACTGCGGCCGTGGCGGGAGGTCATCACGCCGCACCCCGACGTCGCCTCGGGCCGTTACCAGCAAGCCGAGTTCGCCGCCGATTTGAGTCAAGTCCACCGTGGCGAGGGCGGCCCCGAGTATCGCGACCCGCGCGAGTTCTTCCAGCGCACCTTCCTGACCGAGGGCCTACGCCATCTCCTAACGAATGCGGTGCGCCGGCTGAACGGCGAGGGCGGCGACCCCGTCGTCGAGTTGCAGACTAACTTCGGCGGCGGCAAGACCCACTCCATGCTCGCGTTGTACCACCTGTGCGCGGGGCATAGCGTCGGCGAGCTCGCCGGCGTCGAGGCGCTGCTGGAGGCATCGGGCTGCGCGCGGCTGCCAGAGGCTAAGCGAGCGGTGATCGTCGGCACGGCGCTCTCGCCGGCGCAGCCGCACCGGAAGCCCGACGGCACGACCGTGCGTACGCTCTGGGGTGAACTCGCGTGGCAGCTTGGGAGAGTCGAGGGGTACGCGTTGGTCGCGGAGGCCGACGCGCAGGGGGTGAGTCCCGGCTCGGACGCGCTGCGCAGGCTGTTCGAGCAAACGGGTCCGTGCCTCGTGCTCATTGACGAGTGGGTCGCCTACGTGCGGCAGCTCTACAACGTCGAGGGCCTACCGGCGGGATCATTCGACGCTAACCTGACTTTTGCCCAGTCGCTGACCGAGGCCGCGCGCCAGGCGACGCACACCCTCGTCGTGGCAAGCATCCCAGCGTCGGACATCGAGATCGGCGGCGAGGGGGGGCGGCAGGCCACCGAGCGCATCAAGAACACCTTTGGGCGTATGGAGTCGGCGTGGCGGCCGGCGAGCACCGAGGAGGGCTTCGAGATCGTGCGTCGCCGTCTCTTCGAGCCGATCGTCGAGCCGCATGCCTTCGCCGCGCGCGACGCCGTGGTGCATGCTTTCGCCGGGCTGTACGCGGGCCAGGCGCAGGAGTTCCCGGCCGCCTGCCGCGAGGCGAGCTACGAGCGGCGCATCGAGGCGGCCTACCCAATCCATCCCGAGCTGTTCGACCGCCTCTACACTGACTGGTCCAGCCTGGACAAGTTCCAGCGTACGCGTGGCGTGTTGCGCCTGATGGCGGCGGTCATCCACGAACTATGGGAGCGCCAGGACGGGGGCCTCTTGATCCTGCCGGCCAGTGTCCCGGTGGACGCGCCGGCCGTGGGATTTGAGCTGACGCGCTACATGGAGGACCCGTGGGTGCCCGTGATCGAAAAGGATGTGGATGGCCCGCACTCGGTGCCCCTCGCCCTCGACCGCGCCAACCCCAACTTGGGCCGCTACTCGGCCTGCCGCCGCGTGGCGCGCACGCTCTATCTCGGCTCGGCGCCGACGTTACACACGAGTCGTCACGGTCTCGACGACCGAAGCATCAAGCTCGGCTGCGTCCAGCCCGGCGAGAGCGTGGCCACCTTCGGCGACGCGCTGCGCCGCCTGACCGACGAGGCCACGCACCTCTACATTGATGGTCGGCACTACTGGCTCTCGACGCAGCCAAGCGTGACGCGCCTGGCCCAGGAGCGTGCCGCGCAGCGGGACCAGGATGAGGTGCGGCAGGAGATTGTGCGCCAGCTGCGGCAGCAGCAGGGGCAGAAAGGCGACTTCGCCGGCGTCCACGTCGCGCCGGCATCGAGCGGGGATGTGCCCGACGAGCGGGACGCGCGGCTGGTCGTGTTGGCACCCGAGCATGAGCACACGGGCAAGTCGGCTGACAGCCCGGGACGGCAGGAGGCGCAGCGCATTCTGAACAGTCGTGGGACAGCGCCACGTCTGTTCAAGAACGCGGTATCGTTCCTGGCCCCGGACCGCACGCGGCTGGGCGAGCTGGAGCAGGCCGTGCGGCAGTACCTTGCCTGGACGAGTATCGAGGAGGAGCGCGATCAACTCAACCTCGACAGCTTCCAGCGCAACCAGGCGAAGACCAAGCGCGAGGGAGCCGCAGACGCCGTGAAAGCGCGCATCCCCGAAACGTACAGCTGGGTGCTCGTGCCGACGCAGCCGGACCCACAGGGAGGCATCGAGTGGAGCGAACTGCGGCTACAGGGCGGGCAAGGCCCCGACTCGCTGGCTACGCGGGCTAGTCGCAAGCTCAAGGGCGAGGAGCTCTTGATCCCCGAGCTGGCGGCGTTGCGGCTGCGCTACGAGTTGGACCGGGCGTTGTGGCAAGGGCGCGATCACCTAGGCGTCAAGCAGTTGTGGGACTACTTGGCGACGTACCTATACCTACCGCGGCTGTGCGACGAGGGGGTGTTGGTGCGGGCGATCGAGAGCGGCCTAGCCACGCTGACGTGGGCCGAGGATACGTTCGCGTACGCCGAGGGGTGGGACGAGACGGCAGGTCGGTATCGGGGTATGGTGTACGGCCAGCGGGCGCGGGTTGTGTTCGACGGGCAGAGCGTGCTGGTCAAGCCCGAGGCGGCGCTGCGGCAAATCGAGAAAGATGAGGAGATCGCGCGGGCGCGCGCCGCGCAGGCCAGCGGGGGAGTAAGCTACCCCGTGGGCACGTCTGGTACGGTTACTCCAGTGGCCGCACACGATGGACCAGCCGGCTACAGCACGGCGGTGCCGGCGACGAGCGCGTCGGCGCAGCTGCGGCGCTATCACGGGACGGCGGAGCTGGACACAATGCGCCTGGGGCGCGACGCGGGGCTGATCGCGGAAGAGATCGTGCAGCACCTGAGCACGTTGCCGGGGGCACGGGTGCGCGTGCGATTGGAAATTGAGGCCGAGTTACCAGACGGCGCGCCGGAGGGGGTGGTGCGGACGGTGTCGGAGAATGGCCGGACGCTCAAGTTCGTGTCACAGGGATTTGAGGAAGAGTAGCAGTAATCCTGCTCTCGTGCAACAATCGGCTCGGTGCATATTGGACCTGTCCTCATGACTGGCGCAGAACCATGACGCTCCACATATGCTTGCAGTGAGAGAAGCTTCTTAGTGTGTCTTCGTGCCGTCGTTCACGTCTACCGGCACGAAGTGCTGGCTTATCGCGCTCACGTTAAAGGCCATTTGATCAGACGAAAACAACTTCCCATCTTGCCGTTGGAAATAGATTGTCACGTCTAAATCACCCTGCTTAAAAAGGGGATACAAATTCTCTTGGTTCATTACAGTAATTGCAACTGGGACAAATCGATGCGCCTTCACATCGACGAACCCGTTGCGCACAATGCTGTGGTCCAATGGTGCCAACTCATAGGTTTCTGGTAGATATTGATCATTTGGTAGCCAGAGCCAGAGAATGTGTCTTGTCGCATATGAATACATCAGCATTACCGCTATTTTGAATGTGTGCTTTGATGGCTGTACATGGCCATGTAGAAAGCCCCACTGATGGCCAGCTAATGGTCCCCATTCGTGGAGAACCTGCCGACGGTTCCCCAAGCCCCGCCCACGCGAAGGCCGTGCCGAGACAGGGAGAACTTGTTC
>JAABUH010002375.1_pt1 | contig 18173 bp, 20 predicted proteins | sample 5559121 | NCBI WGS metagenome assembly JAABUH01 (sample SAMN10711871, study PRJNA513364) | rock metagenome | isolation source: Antarctica rocks | place: Antarctica: Victoria Land, Battleship Promontory nord | collected 2015-12-28
TTAGTGAGTATCTGATATCGCTGGCTTGAAGTAGATTCTTGCTTATGGGGAATTGATTTTCTGGCTTTTTGAATTTTTGTATGGTGTCTCGTCTACTGCCAATCACCAACATCTCCAAGCTCTTTCAACCTCCACTGAAACCACCCTAAAGTCAGTAAACAGCCCCGAAACCCCACCCGACACTTAACACCCTCGCCGCCAGGAAACACGCCAGGCCACCCGCATAGCACATACCGGTAAAAACAACCAACCCCCAATACTTCCCGCCATCTGTCACCAGAATTTGCCCGGCAATCGGGATTCCCGTCAGACACCCAAAACTTACAATTGTATAGCACGTCGCGTACCACCGCCCGAACTCCTCGGTCTCGCACAGCTGGCCCACGCAGACGGGCGTCAGGCTGATATTGCTGCCGGATGCAAAGCCGAAAAGGACGCCGAAGACGCAGAGGCGCGCGATGCTGCTTTCCGCGGTGAGCCAGATGGCCAGGACGCTGACGAGGCAGAGGAGGACGGTGACGATCATGGTGTTGAATCGGCCGAATCGGTCTGCGACGTAGCCGGGAACCCAGCGGCCGAAGAAGGAGCCGGCGTTTACGACTGCGAGGATTTGATAAGAGAAGGTAGGGGAAATGCCATTGGCGAGGGCGTAGGAGGAAATGTAAGAAAGAGGGATAAAGAGCCCCCATTCGACAAAGAAAACGCCGCCTGTCGTGAGCGCAAAAGTCGTGTTTCTTAAAATGCGGAAATCGGGCCACACGTTGCCACCTACTTTTGGAGGCAGCCGCGAGCGGATCAGCAGGTTGGCAATGAGGAGGAGGAAGAGGAATATAAAGGCCATAATGCGGACGGCCCATCTGTACCCGAGAATGGGGAAGAGCCGTTGGAGCATGAGGGGAAAGACTATGCCTCCAATGGAGCCGCCAGTAGTAGCGAGGCCGGTTGCGGCGGCGCGGGAGGTGAGGAAGAAGTGGGAGATGGAGGAGACGGCGGGAGTGAAGATGAGGGAGGTTCCGACGCCGCCAAGGATGGAGAAAGTCAGGATAAAGTGCCAGTATTCTGCAGGATGAGTGGAGTCAGCAACGTTCCGTGGAGGCAATGAAAGGGAAGTAGAAATTTATGTTTAGCCCGGAATTAGTATTCCATTCAAGGTAGAGTAAGAGATAGATATAGCATACCGGTACTCTCAGCAATCCCTATAACCCCAACAGCCAGACACACCGTGCCCGCCGCCACCAACCATCTCGGCCCCTTGGCATCAAACACCGGCCCAATCTGGATGCCACAGAAGAATGCCAGGAACACATAGAGACTGAAGATCCAGCCAATGCTGCTAGGCGAGTAATGTGCCAACTGATGTGTGCTGAGGTAGGCCTGTAAAGTGCCAACAGTGTTCATGAGGCCAAAGGCAGCCACCATGCCACTGAAAGAGCCGAGGACGACGAGGTAGGCCTGTAGCCCGCCCTCTGGATAGGTGACTTCTTCTGGAGATCCATGGGCTGGAGAAAGGGCTTCAACATCGTGCTCGACAGCGGAGGGTGATGTGGTGGAGCCATTGAGTGTGACTACAGTCTTTTCGTCCTTGTCACCAACCGGCAATGACGTTTTGCTCCCGCTCTCGCATCCTATGGGCAAGTTTTCATCGTGGACTTCCTGTCCATGGAACTTTTGGTTCATGGGCTGCCCAGCTTTCCCCCGCTATTATCCAAGTCCTTGCAATTTCTCCCTTTACTTGAAATGGAGCCATTGCAACGAACGGAGTTGATCTGGTGGGAGATGATTAACACATGTGTAAAAATAGCGCTGCATTGGTACACTGGGAAGGTTCCATAGCGGATATCTATAGCGTAATGACGAGGGTGCCGATAGCCGGAGCTGTGAGTGGTTGAGATTTGCGTGTGTAGGTTGAAGTTATTATGAATCACTGAGAAATTGGGAAGCGTGGGATGAAGATTGTGTAGTCGATGGCATAGTGCTCGGAGTTGTGTTACACAGGTGGTGCATCGCGACCAGATGTTGACTCGTACTTCATGCATTGACTTCGGAAATGGATAAAAGCGCATGCACGAATATCAACTCATATATTATTGTATTAGATTGCGAGGATATCAATCTTGCTGCAGTCATGTTCAAATCAGATTCTGTGTGAGGACTCTATATTTGTTTTATTATACTATTTAATAATGAAGCGTATACAGTGCCAAGTTTGCAATTGAATGCCTGGCATTGTGCGAGAACACAACGGAAACTATCCAATCCAATCCCATCATGCCTAGATACACAGTGTTTTCGATGCCCTCCTCATTATCATCGAAGTTCATGTAAAGGATATGCGGTGAAAGAGAAGCATGTCGTCCATTCGTACTCCTTCCTCCGTCCCTTGATTTCCTCCTTTTGTAACAACATAGCGAATAGCCGAAGACGCTGATTGATTTATAGCATGGCGAAACCAGCGGCAACACCGACGGCGACACCGACGATTTCCTTGTTCCAGCTCATGAGGCTGGCAGCACCCTTGAAGGTAGCAGCAGGAGCACCAGTGCTGAAAGTACCGTTGGCGGATGGGGATGGTACAACGGAGATGGAAGCGGGCTTGGTTGGGGCCTGGATCTGACCGTCGGTGATTTGTGAGACAGGTGCGACGGTGGTGATGGCCTTGGAAGGCGCTTGGATTTGACCGTCGGTAATTTGAGAGACGGGTGCGACGGTGGTGGTGGCCTTGGAAGGCGCTTGGATTTGACCGTCGGTAATTTGAGAGACAGGTGCGACGGTGGTGGTGGCCTTGGAAGGCGCTTGGATTTGACCGTCGGTAATTTGAGAGACGGGTGCGACGGTGGTGGTGGCCTTGGTTGGGGCTTGGATTTGACCATCGGTGATCTGGGAGACAGGTGCAACTGTGGAAGCTTTGGTGGCAGCCTGGATCTGACCGTCTGTGATCTGAGCAACGGGGGCAACAGTCGATGTGGCAGCTTGAATTTGACCGTCTGAGATTTGGCTTTGCGAAGCAACGACGGCGGCGAATGCCAAGGAGAGGAGGATGTTCTTGATGGAAGGCATGGTGAAGGTTGGTATATTAAGAAGGATTGGGTGTTGAAGGTTGCGAGAGTATGTGCGGCGTATTCCGTACAGCGAATGTCTTGATCGTCGAGTGATCAGAAGCGAATGTTGAGAGCGATTGACTTTGAGAGAAATTGTACTGTGAACGGAGAAAGCAGATGTTTGTATGTTTGGATGAAGAGAGAAGAGGGAAAGGAGAGGAATGTAAAGGAAATAAATAGATTAGTAGTCACTCCACCAACGGCACAACACGCGGGATTGTGCTGCATGGGGGGTTGGCGGTGGCGGGGCGAACTCGGACCAACCACCCAACAGAGATGCGGCGCCAGTGAAAAAGGCGAAAGGGGCTAAACCTGATGCATGATCTGATGGCCGGGATAAAACACAAGAATAGCCTCGTTGCCCCCAGCATCACACCACATCCTTACGACTCTACTCCGTACTGTGTAACAAACACTTCCTCTGCTTGTCCGTCAAAACTCGAGTGGTTGAATTCCCACGGTTCCCCTCCTCCAACTATTTCTGATTCGTTGTCCCCACAAACGCCCCCATGGGTTGCGTATGGAGACCGAAGGGGGCTGCGATAGCAGCGATAGTAGCGGCGAGTAGATCCATGCCTGATTAGGTTACGGCTTTGCGCTAAAGTCAATTCGATATCGAGTTCCGTAATCGAACCGAAAGCTTTTAACGGATTATTGGAGGATTGTGGGCGATTTAAGCAGGAAAAGAACCGAGTTCTTCATTAAGCAACAAAGCGCAACCTACCACGATCATTTGAGACTACTCTTTTATTTTTGTACTGTTATCGGAATCGTAGAGCAATGGACATGATAGTAACTCCGTACGAGTATATCGCAAGGTCTTCCTTCCTGGAGCGATATGCTCGTATTCCCAACCTTGCTCCTTCACAATTAGGTGGGAAAGATTGCGCGATGGATGACTAGCGCTCAAAAAAGTGGTGATAAAGGGGGAAATTGGCGGTGGATTAACCGGCTCCAGCTAGCTCCAAAACGGAGTAAGCTGGATGCAGATCTCGGTCTACCATGCACACACATATCATGAAACTGGAAAAGCAGCGTTGCGTGGAGACGAGTGGGGTAAGGGACACCTTGCCTACGAGGCTACGAAAGCCTACGAGGTTACCTTGGGAAGCCCGGTTGGATCGTAGCGTCACTCAAATGGCTTCCTGCATACGGAGGACGGTAATGTGCATCAACAACCACCACTTGATGATCTTGACGAGGAGGCTCAAGCTATGGTCTCAGCGATAAGGATAAGTAATCCAAAACATACAAAGCACCAGAATCCGTGTCTTGAAACTGATGGGTGGTTGAAATGCATCCGAGAGGCAGAAAACCGTCAGCTTTCTAGACTCTTCATCCTTTCTCCAGCCCAGCACTCTATTTATAGTAATCATGACCAAATCATCCAGACCATGGGAATTCCTATCCGGACCAAAGCCAGCCTCCCATCCAATTTCCCAATGTGGTAGCGTATTGATATGCCCAAAACCTGATGGCCAGAACTCCATGAAAATAATACAGCCAGTGAGAGCCTCCCCAACGGTCCTATTCACGTCATCCAAACCGTTGCTGCAACAAGTGCAATCATGACCCAAAAGCCGGAAGCCTCCAAAAGTATCTGGACGCCCGAGGAACTGGAATCGGTTGGACTGGTGTCGCTCGTGCTGTCATCCGTTCCGTTTGGAAGTGTTCCGTTGAGTATGATCGTTTTGGTTCCGTTTACGTCTGCGATGTTGACCAGACTGCTGTTCAACGACGCGGCACTTCCATTCCCTAAGACGGAATCAAGGTAGGTCGAGTTGTCATTGTTATCGCATCCACATGCGTTGTATTGTTGACACAAACATGTTACGGGGAGGCTCTCGTTTGTCCCTGCTGGCTGCGACGTTTTCGAGGCGTTGTGGTAGTTGTACGGGTGCGAGTAAGGATAGGCATAGGCTGCACCGAGCCATAACCCAGGTAACAGCCCTAAAGCTGCTCCACCAATAACATATGGCGCGATGCCACGAGGCGAACTTGAGCCAGCTCTATATGCTGATGTTGAGCCTCCACCATAATATCTACCACCACCGTATGATGGTGCCACTGATGACGAGGAGCTGCGAAATCGGTCAAACGTTTGACTCCCACATGCAAAACCGGAGAAGCTTACCTCGCTGTGCCTGTATTCCCGGAACCTCGACTTCCTGAAGATGAGCCTGCCGTAGACCCACCAGATGAGCCCGATGAGCCCGAAGATGTTGAACCGCCGCTACTACTTCTTCCTCCTCCCCCTCCACCTCCTCCACCTCCTCCACCTCCTCCACCACCGCCAGAACTTCCCCCGCCACCTCTCCTCTTCTCCCATTGACTAGCCAGCGACTCATCGAACCTTTCAGCCAGTGACGCATCTACTGCCTCTTCTGCATCCGCTTCCTGGCCGGAGATACCATGATTTGGGGTTTGTATTGATAGCGAAGAGGCGACTGATGATCCTGCGAGCAGGATAGTAACTGATGATAAGAACCTCATAATAGTATTATGCTGCGCTTGTGAACGTATGCTCAGGACACAGATGTGGTTGGAGAAGAACGGTATGGGTATACACTCGTGAATGAAGTGAAAGAGGTGATAATTCGTGTTTGCCTCCAAAATTGGTGATACCGCAAGCAGATTTGAAAATCATTATCATCGTCATAGCATGGTCTTATTCTAGTGGTCGGCACGACTTTTGCCGGTACAGCCCGTAAGGCTGATCCTGGCCCATGACGGCTAGTCACATGTTTGACAATGCCACAACTCCGGCCCTAAAAACTCATTCGAGGTCGCAAGAGGCGATTCGCTCGAATAATCACTGTACGGTATGCAACATATGGTGTGCTCATTCATTCTTTGGTCCCGTTGCCTACCGATGCAAAGCCTTTAGATTACTTCGTTGTCGTGGCTGTATAACCGTAAGGAATGAGGACAATCGACAATTGCACCTCACTTTCTTCAATGCCTGGCCGAAAGACCGACGAGCTACTCAAAGCTTACAGCACATTCACTAGGGACTACCTTATACTTGAGAGCAAGGCTTGGCAGTATCCGACTCTTGTATAACTTAGTCTCTCGTTCTGTCGAGATCTTTTCAATTCTCATCTTTATGTTCGTCTCTCATCCACCGATATCTCATAAGTCCCTCACGCTGGCTCTGGATCTAATGTGCCGTTCGTTATGCGGAGGAGGTAGTGGAAATTTCCCCTGGGGGAAGATGGCCAGGGCCCGATGCTCACAAGGTTGTTACGAATCGGCCAAAAAGTGAACACACTTATGAACAATTCTATTCAGGTATGTATAGCATATTTCAACAAAGACCTCTTTTCCTCTTGCAGAATTGCTCATCTACCTCACTATCAACTTAATCTTGATGTTGATCATCTGCTTCCAGCAATTCGCGGTTGAGGAACCAGCTTTTTGGAGTAGACCGCTTGAAATTCTGAGGGTCTCGTATAATCATTGGGAACACCTCCATCTTATAAGTCATATGCTACGGAGTACTCGGTTTCATTCCAAATCGACTTGTGTCTAGGACGGTTTCACTCGCCTTTTAGAAGGGGTGAAGCGATTGCTAATTTCTTTTTTTAACGGACGACTGGGTAGACTCTGTAACCAACTCTACCGAGTTCTCTTAGGCAAAGTCTCAGAACAACCTACTCTGGAGACTTTGCCAAGCTCTGCTACTTCGCTGCCGCTTTCGCACTTAGTTAGAGTATCCGAAGTACCTTCATCTTGGTTTCCCGATTCTTGACAACTTTCCACTGGGTAATTTATACATTATTCTATACGGCGTTGTATTTGTTCATGGCATTCGAAATCGGCAGATCCGCCTGACATGCTGCTCTCCTGTGCACTTCTGGACACAATAATTCATCACGCATCTTCCTATCTATCGACAACATACGAAGTTATACACTTCAACGCCCTTGGCAAGAGTGAAAGAAGACTTGGTGTCAAGTACGCCCTACTAACCTCTACAACAACAAAAAACGGTCCAGAACGCAGTGGTATTTGAGTGGTTCCGTCCTAACGTGGGTGCTACCTGGTGTAAACTAGGGTGGTGCTTCTTACCGCTTGACCACGCGGTACTAGGCAGAAAGTCATCCGTAAGAGTTCTGCCCAACACAGGTGGGTTCATAGATAGGACTTACTCTACCTCCGTATGGAGTATCCAATGAGACACGTGCCAAGGCTGACAGCGGGGTCCAGTGTTCGAAACCACCTTACCTTATCGGGAGGAGCCAGTGAGAATGAAGCTTAGATCACCCAAGACTTTCACCCCCACTTTGATTTAGTTCGATCAAAGGCCTTTCATGTATACCACAGTACAACCCGAAGGTGCTGTTGCATGCCGGGCGACTCTGCGCAGGGCAATCAATGACCAATTACAAAGTACTTGTAGACGGGCTCTCCCACTTACTTTGCGTCGTTTATCTCTCTCTCTCTCTTTGTATCTCCTCATTTCGCAGATCTGAGATAATTCTCCGTTGAATCGTAATATACGGCTGGCCATTGGGGCAGTCTTCACAGTTTACCGCATCTTTTCAGCACCCAATGCAGGTTGAAAAAAGTTTATTCAGCTGCGTTATGCTTTACTCTTGAATACCAAGTCAATTCCTCTGAAACAAACAGTCAGATCTAAACTACCATTGAAGAAAATTCAACCGCTTAGCTTGTTAGGAATTGTCGGCAGCAAATTCGAAGTATATACACCCGTTCTACGTTCGACAATACTCTGGATCTATAGACCCCAAGTCTCCAAAGGCAAACACCAACTACCGCGACAATGCCTATCTTCATGAACCCGTTCCAGAAGCACGATGTCAGTGACTTTCCTGGCGTTTACGTGCCACTCGATCAATCTCGACGAGACGCTTCAGTCGTAGCGGACCATGACAAGAAGCTTGGAACATACTCCAACGATGCCGCTGCCCTGAAAAACGCCGAAACGGGCATGACCCCCAGCCAAGAATTCAGTGCATACACCATTGAGGGCCTCAGAGCCGAAATTGATCTCGGTACGCTGTACAACTCGATCCTATGAAGAAGTCCCTGTAGACTAATCTACCAGACATTGCTGCTTCCGGCCATGACACGGCTTATGATCGTATGTGAAGTCAAATTCTTTGGGTCCCCTGATTCAGAGTGACTATCAGTTCATGTAGGACGTTTGTCTAATTGGGTACAGGCAAGTCAAAAGTAATCAACAAGGCCATCCAAGACATTGGGATGGGCCCATACCAATGGCAACTTTTCGTGCTCTGCGGATTCGGATGGCTTGCAGACAAGTAAGTACACCTTGGTCAGGGCATGGTGATGTAAGAAGGCTGATTTGGCTAACCGCCTGAACTTCTAGCATGTGGCTTCAGGTAGGCCTCGAAACCCAACATTCCTGTCCTCAAAATGCTAATGATAAGTTCAGGCCGTTGCGCTTACATTGCCAAGCTTAACCCTGGAATTCGGCCCCAGTGTTATTCAAGTCCGGTACACAACGTCCTCTCTGTTCATCGGGCTTTGCCTTGGAGCTTCCTTCTGGGGAATCGGATCCGACATATTTGGTCGACGTCTTGCTTTTAACACGACATTGTTTATCGCTGGTGTGTTCGGTCTTGCTGTTGGGGGTGGCCCCAACTGGATTGGAACCTGTGGGCTCTACGCAGCATTAGGTGTCGGAGTAGGGGGAAAGTATGATTGACAATACTAATATCCGAGTGTGCTTTGCTGAGATATTTGATAGTCTCCCAGTAGACGGGGCACTGTTCCTGGAATTCCTACCTTCCGCATCCGGGGGACTGTTGACCCTTCTTTCGGTCTGGTGGCCTGTGGGACAATTGATTGGCTCGCTCAGTAGGTTGCCCGTTTGGTTAAAAACGTTAGGTATCTAATCCGTTGTAGTCGCCTGGGGTTTCATCCCAAACTACACCTGTGACCCGACCCTCCTGTCTTGTAACATTTCTCTTCCGGGTCAGCCGTGCTGCCACAGTGCAGACAATAAGGGATGGAGGTACCTTATTCTTACCATTGGCGCGATAACGTTCATGATGTTCATTGCTCGCTTCTTCTTGTTTCACCTTTTCGAATCTCCCAAATTTCTGCTCTCTAGGGGTCGTCAGGCAGAGGCTGTGGCTACCGTGCACGGCATTGCTTACAAAAACAAGCGCACCACGTGGTTGACAGAGGAGATCCTAAATGAGATAGGCGGAACTGTCGTAACGGCTGGAGACCTCAAGCTTTCTTACGCTGAAGTCGTCAAAAGATTCTTTAGCAAATTCTCTAGTGATCGGATTGCGCCTTTGTTTGCAACCAGGAGATTGGGACTTATGAGTACGTACCGTTTCCTCCTATCTTGGCCCTCATAGGTTTGCGGGACTTGAAAATCCTGTCTTTCCGTCTGCCACCCTCCGAAGGCCAAAAAAAGCTGACATTGTGTAAAGCATGCCTCATCTGGTTCTGTTGGGCCACTATTGGCATGGGATATCCTCTTTTCAATGCTTTCCTTCCGCAGTATCTCCAGAATGCTGGGAAACACCAGGCACCAACACCTACCAGCATAGTCTATCGTAACTACGCCATCACATCGATCGTTGGCGTACCAGGATCATTCGTCGGCTACTATACTGTCGATATCAAGTATATCGGCCGCAAGTACACGATAGCTATCTCAACGTTGCTGACTGGGATCATTTTGTTTCTGTTCACTTCGAGCTCCAACCCCCCGTTCCAGCTTGCCATGACCTGTCTCGAAGCGTTCTTCCAAAAGTAAGTGTATCTAGAATTTAATTCTCCCTGACCTGAACGAGGTTTCGCTGTTTGAAGTCTTCTTCTGAAGTCAAAACTACGAAGATGTTCCCCATTTCTTATGCTTCTGTCTTGAAAGAAAGCTGCTAATAGGAATTCTTGTAGCATCATGTACGGGGTTCTTTATGCATACACGCCAGAAGTTTTCCCTGCGCCCAATCGAGGAACAGGAACCGGAATAGCTTCAATGTTGAACCGAATCTGCGGTCTCATGGCGCCCATTGTTGCAATCCACGCCGGATCAATCAATCCCAACGCTCCTGTATGGGCTGCAGGCTCTTTAATTCTGGCTGCGTCCGTGGCCATGTGCCTGTTCCCAATCGAGACACGGGGGAAGCAGAGCCTTTGAGGATCAGGTCGGTTGGACAGACGGAGCGCCACGGCCGTTAGTACCATTCAAAACGAGTGGCTTAACCCTAAATCGGCCAGCGTTTTGGCGAGCACGTTGAACTTATCACCAAAACGTTCATACACTGAGCAAAGCTGGCCAGTCGAAGACCTTCAGAAGGGAGTCATCAGAACTACAGTAAACCAGATTCTGTCCCATTGTTTTATACCGCTTCGCTCATGCACTGCAAACATTACTTAAGATGAACATTAGACAGTAACAACCAACTCTCACTGTTGAACTGTTTTCAATTTCTTTAAGGAAGCATTTTGTCGAGATACCTTGCGTCGAAACCTTAACCATAGAAAAATTCCCTCCGTCTTTCTAATTGTGGTAGGCCTTCCACTGAAGAGTTGCTCTGCTGGGCTTTCCCGCTTGATCTTATGCCTTCCTGCTGTTAAGAGTTTTCCATCTGGAAATGTTTCACCAAGGAATCGACCGTTCTCGAACTTCTCTGCCCAGGTTGTCGTCTAAAGTGTTTGAAGTTCTGGCAATACCAACACTTCATTATGCCTTCCTACGATTACAATTTTTTTCACCTGGAAATCTACCACTTAGTAGTAGCCTTATGTCTTGACTTCTTCTGCCTGGGTCGTTTTCCAAGGTGTTTTGAGTTCTTCCAATGGGTGTTGCTTATATCTTGATTCTTCATCGCTCGGTCTCAATTGGAATGTGTCATGACATATGATCCAATATGGAGATTTAGTCTCGGCAGCGCATATCTAAAGCTTGGTCCCTCCATCCTGCGGTACTGAAATAACCACCTTGCCCCAAGTCGCCCTACTACCTAGCAAACCCAGCGCCTCTCCTACCCTTTCCAAGCCAACAAACTCCTTATCCGAATAAACGGTCCCTCTGAACTTTCCCTGCTTCATCAATTCAAACAAACCGTCCCAGACCTCTCCGACCACTTCTGGTTGCTCTTTGGCATACATGCCCCAATGCACACCTACCAAACTCACATTCTTCAACAATACCCTATTCATCGCTACTTTTTCAATGCTCCCAGCCGCGAATCCAACAACTACAATTCTCCCGTTCCAAGCCGTACACTTTAAACTCGTGTTCACCATGCCAACAGGATCGAAAACGATATCCACTCCCTTCCCCTTGGGTGTAATTTTCTTCACCTCCTCCTCCCAGCCTTTCTGGTTATAGTCGATCCCGTAATCAGCACCATAACTCTTCGCAACCTCCAACTTCCTCGCCGAACCCGCTGTCGCTATGACTATCGCCCCAAAAGCTTTCGCAACCTGAACAGCTGCCAATCCAACCCCGCCGGCAGCAGCATGGACCAAAACATAATCTCCCTTCTTAACCCCCGACCTCGTTACGAGTGCAGCATAGCTCGTCGGCGCGGTTACCATCAACCCCGCCGCATCGACAAAGCCCCATCCCGGCGGCACAGGCCTCAATGATTCTTCCCTCGCACACACTTGTGTCGCATAACTTCCCTGCGCTGCACCAAAGACCCTATCGCCGACCTTGTATTTGGAGACAGCACTGGCGGAAGGTGTGGAAAGAATGACGCCTGAGAACTCGGAGCCGGATATCCAGGGGAGAGGGGGTTGATGTTGGTATTTACCGCGGATTTGGAGGAGATCGAAGAAGTTGGTTGCAGTGGCGTGGATGGCGATGAGGTACTCGTTTGGAGAGGGCTTGGGAGAGGGGAGGGTGGAGACGGTGAGTTCTTGTGGACCCTGGGGTGAGGGTTACATGTGGGGTTTGGAAATGTGAAGCTTGGGGAGCTTTACCTTGAGGTATTCTTTTACTTGTATGCCACGCATATTGTAGGGTTTGGATACCGAATGACAGCTTCTGGGTGGTTAAATACTGGAGAGAGGAACGACGAGAGCGAATTGAAACTCCTGCGATGTACGATAGCTGTCAAATGTATTCTACTCACCTCCATGATATGTAATCCCTAAACAGAGATAAAGCCGTTGTACCGAGGCATCTCTCTATCAGCACGTGACCCCTATCGATGATGGGTGATAGGTAGCTCCGAAGTCGCGTATCGAGACCTAGGATACCAATGGACCAGCTTCCAGCAGAGCTTACTCTTCACATTATTACTTGTAAGTCGTTGATGTGCATGGAAGTGATTGCCCAAACTAACGGTGGAGCAGTCCTCGAAGCCCATGACATCTGCCACCTCCAACTTGTCTCGAGAAGTCTTTTTAAAACCACTCGTGATAACGAGCTATGGAAGATCCTTTGCCTGACAAATTCCCACTCAGAAGCGGCACGAAAGCGACGTGAATTTCTGACCGGTGCTCCATTACTCGCTCAGGAACCTCGCGTTTATGAGCTTCAGAGAAGAGCAGCAGCGCTCGCTCGAGGGGCTACAAGTGCTGGCGAGCCGGAAAGAGACCATACCGATAATAAAGAACCGCAGCTTGGAGATGATCCGCCGAAGGCCATCTCGGAACGGGCGCGAGCCCTGGCGAATTGGGATCCCTCGTATCCGTCGGAGAACGTGGACTGGTACGGCGAATACATTGCGAGACACGCACCTCTATCTATGAGTTGGCTCAAGCAGCCTGTGGACGAGCTCCATGGATCACAAGACAAGCGAGAGATCCGAGGCTTGGGTATGTTAAGAGATGGTATCGACGGCAAAATTATTGCACCATTAGACGATGGGAGTGTATGCCTTTGGAACATTGGCCGCGACAACGAAGCCCCCGGCACCAAAAGCGGTGGCATCATAAGCCGCAGCAGGCCAGGTCTCCTGTCTGTCAATGGTCCACAGGGAACTCACGAATCTCCTTCGAAAGCTAAGATGACAAGCACAGGCGTAGTTGAATGCGTAAGCGTCGACGCTGTCCGGAACAAAGCTTACTTCGCCGTCCAATCCTCTCTAAATGAAGTCGACCTCTCCACCTTCCAAGTAACCGCCCATTCCCGCTACCCCTTCTCCATATCCGCTCTCTCTTCGTCCTCATGCCCCGACCCCCTGACCATCGGCACAACCCTCTCCCTCCACCTCCACGACCCTCGTCTCTCTACCCAAATTCTCCCTTGCAACACCACGCGCCTCGACCCCCCTAAAGAACCCAACGATTTCCACCGTCTGCTCTCCGGCGACCCTCCTCCTCCCTACGCCCCTTTGTTCCACCCCAACCCCCTCTCCATCCTTCACCTCCCCTCTCACGCCATCCACGTCGCCGGCCGCTTCCCCTCAATCCTGACATACGACCGCCGCTCCTTCCCTACCCTCCAACGCACCGTTCACTCCGGCGCCCGCCTCTGCAGTCTCGCTTCCCTTCCAACGCCCGACGCTCCGACACTAGTCGCCGCGGGCGAATATAACGGCAAAGGAAGCCTTGAACTCTACCCCACGTCCTCTCCCACAACAGACACCGAACCAACGCGAAACCGCACCTCAGCCTCCCGCTCGAAGCTCCTCAGCGTCACCCCTCACGGCAGCCGCCTGCTCTTCTCCGACAGCGACGGCGCGCTTAAATGGGTCGAGCGTGACGGCAGAACCCTCGTCCGCCGCTGGAACATAAATCCCTCCAACCCCTCAAACTCCCACCCGGCCGCTGGCATTTTCGCCACCTGCCCCGACGCCAGCGATGTTGCTCGCAAAATCATGCCCATCGATAGCGGCGGCTGGCCCAACAGGGAAGAAATCGCCATCTGGACGGGCGAGCGGGTGGGGATTGTGGGGTTTAGGGCGAAGGCGAGGTTTGAGTGGGTGGAGAAGGGGGATGGGGAAGAAGGGGAAGGGGAAGTTTGGGCGCGGAGGATGAGGAGGGCGTTGGAGAGGGAGGCGGGGGAGGTGAGGTGGGTTAGGGGGTTGGGTGCTGGGTTTGAGTGATGGTTTAGGGGGGTAAAGGGGTGGCAACGCGGAGATCTGAGGAAAGAAAAGAGCATGAAGGCCATTTAAGGTAGTCGGAGTCTTCAAACAGGCCACTCCACCGCCCCTCCAATTCGCATCGCCTGCCCCATTCAAACCCCCATCAAAACCCCCCTACATCCCTTTTCAGACCCCCCACCCCCCCTTCAAAACCCCCTCACTTCACGCTCTCCCTCTTTACATCTCCACCGCACTTCCCCTCGACCCAAAAAAAAAAACTTCAGCCGCACAACCATGGAAGTTTCTTTTGGGAAGTAGAAGGTTTCGGGAGATGGCGTGGTGTGGACGTGCTGGAGTGGGGTGGTGGTGTGGGTTTTGGGGGGGGGGGGGCGGGTTATGGGTTGATGGGGTGGGAGGGAGTAAGAGAGATGAGGGTGAGAGACAAGGGTGAGAGGGAGAGAGGAGAGGGGAGAGAGGAGGAGAGAAACAAGGGTATCACACCGTCGTATTTTCCAAGGCCAGCATATCCCAACCCCATACCCTGCCACCCTTCCCCCTTTCCGTAACTTGACCTTCTCTAACCTTTCTAACGTACCCTACCCTACCCTACCCTAATCTAATCCATCCTACTCCACCCTATCCTATCTCTCTCTCTCTCTCCTATCTTCATTCTTCTGCAATGTGCAGCGGGTTGGGGATACCAGCGAAGAGCTGCTCTGGCTTTTGACACGAGGGCAAGGTTGAGGGTTTGAGAGTGCGTGATGAGAAGGTTTGTTGGGTGATGAAGGGGGTTGTGGGAGTGTTGGTTGAACGGGGCTTTTTTGGTTGGTTGGTTGGTTGTTTGGTTGCAGAAGATGATCTGTTCCGTTTGGTTGTTTCGATTGTTCATTACAATTCTTCACCACTTCTTTTCTCACTCCACCCCCCACGCTTTTTACTATATACAGTTTTCTCCTTCACAATGTCTCGAACCATACCCCACCAGTCACCCACCCACCCACTTCCCCCCTCCACCCCTACTTTCCGCCCTAATCCACCCAAACATTTCGCTCGCACTCCATCACCTCCTCTTTTCATTTCCTATCTGACACGGCAACACTCCCTCCCCCAATTCCTCCGTCTTCAACCACCACATCAATCACACCCTCACCGACATCTTCGTCTTCGATCGCTTCATCCGGCATGTTATTCCCTTCCTCCGCCTCATCCTCAGAAAGTGTAAACCTCCCATACATGCTCGCAAGACTGCTTCTCCGCGACCGGAAGGAAGAGACAGAGGCGGACGAGGATACTGGTGAGGGGGGTTGGTCGGTGATTGAGGAGGCGGTGGTGGTGGGGAGATGGGTGGGGGCCGGGGTGTTTGAGTGGGTCCGTAGGTTAAGGGACGAGGCGGAAGGAGGGTGGTTGTTAGGGTCTTCTTTGGAGACCGAGGGGGAGTGGGGGTTGCCGGTGGAGCGGGAGGAGATGGTCGAATGAGGGGGGTGTTGGCTGCTGCTGCTGTTTGATGCAACGACGTTGGAGGTATGGGAAGCAGAAACTGGGTCCGCGTCATTTTCTCTCGCTTCCGCTCTCGAACCTATTATTTTCCTGGCAGCTTTCCCGAGAGTGGCACGGGCACGGTGTGCCGCCTTTTGAGCAGCGTGTCGGGGGCGCTTGGGATTTGGCAACTGCTTTTCGTTGGGAGATTCGGAACGGGAGCGCTTGGGCGCCATGTATATGGGAGAGATAGACGGTAAATAGTACCTACGTACTAAGTTGTGGAGGAATGCGGAGATGGGTAGGGAGAGCGGCAGAGGTTTGGTCCAGCGAGTGGAATCGATTTGGCGATGCAGAAAAGTGCTCAATGGTGCTTGGACGATGTTGAGGAGGACGAGGGTGCTGGTGGAAATCTGACCAGCAGACTGACTTGAAGCTCGGGGGACGGCAAAAAGGAGTGGGTAGATTGAGATAGTAGAGAGTTGAGCGAGGTCGATAGATAGGAAAGTAAGATGTTGAAAATTAGACTATAAAGATAGATCCCAACCTGCAGGATAGGATTGAATGAAAGCAGCGGACTGAATAGCAAAAGAGTATTATTTGAGTATACACCGTCCTTTCGCCGCTGGGAGGAGCACAATATATACTGCACCCAAGTGTTCTTCAAGATTGGAAATTGGTCGTGCTCTGAAACAACTCTTTCTACTAGTTAAGGTAAGACTGAATGTCTTTGAACCAACTTCTTTTAGTTCATCGTAGAAGTTTGCTACGGAGTTGATGTTTCTGCTAGACTTGTTTAGGGAAGGGAGTAGGTGCATTGAGAGCACTGTTTGGAAAAATGGGTGTCTGCGTCGACACTATGGAGAATATGGAGTATGAATATCGCCTTTTGATGTCTAAATCAACGCGTTGTTCGGTGGTTCCTTTTCCAGGGTCCAAATACAGGTGTGCAAGCTGTCGAGAGAGGTGTTTATGGTTTCAGACTTTTGCGTGGGGTTCTAGAAACATCTAGTACGGCCCCCAATAAAAGCATAGAGTGTGGCGAGCCTGAGTCTGTCTATGTCTCGCTGGTGGAATTTGCTTTGTTGACCTTAGAATGTGCACGGACGAAAGTACTAGGCTTCTGCTCAGATTAGAATATCTTCCACCAAATCTGAATCCTTTTAAACAAGATGTACAAGGTCTACACGGGACGACCAGATGGACCACTCACCAACTGGGTCCAAACATTTTTGTGTTCGCGTTCGTGATATTCTTTGTTTAAGAGATTTATCTCGGAAGTAGGGAATGTGCCCTGTCACAGAAAAAACTGCGTAGGAGATTTATTTCTCGGTACACCGTTCAGGCTCTCTGTCCAAATCTAAGAGGCGCAATCCTTCCCAAGATGCCGAGTAGCAGACATAACTGTCTGTTCCTTCTCAACTCGAAATTTCCTCGTCTCCTTTGACCTGCTTCGTATCAATAAAAAATACATTGAACCACACAAAGATCAGCATACCAAAAACTATGACAAGACATTCTTCCGAAGGATGGACATTGACGCACTATGGACAAGGTCGCGGCAGCGAGCACCCAATTTCCAGGTCCGAGAAGGCCTTTCTCGATGTAGCTTACTATTCCAGCGATCCAGTAGAGAATTGTGGCGGTGAATGGTTAAGCTGCCCAAGCCGGCACGCCAATGATTGCATGCTATCTCCAAGTTATCATTGCCATTTATTTCTTGGTGATGCCAGACGGATTTGCTCTGGTCGGTGTTATCTTAGAGAGTTTGCTCATGACAACAATGACCCGGAAACAGAGATGATCAAGCTAGTCGCTTCCCCCACGACCCTCAAGCCATCCAATACAAAGCTTTGAAGGAATGGCGGGAACTATGCGAAGACCCTCCAGAGATGGGTACATTCAAAACGACGGACTTTGAATCCTACTTTGATCTCTTCGATGATTATCTCCTCGTTGACGCACTGAAAGACTATACGGAGATCAAATAGGTCGATGAGGTGGACGGACATGAAGATTAGGAGAGTGCCACCTCTATCTTAGATTATCCAAAGCCTCATGTACTAATCGAGATCGTGAGGCCTGGAGAAGAAATGGACGAGAGTGTCCTGATATCGGTCCACGAAATGCTGCACGCCTTCTTCATGCTTTCTAGGAGTCGCTTTTGTTGTTCAGCTAGTCCTGACAGAGTTACGGGGCATGGGCTATTATATCTAGGGGTTAGGACAGGCTATGGAAAAGGAATTGAACCAGACCTTCAACGAGTAGGACGAGAGGGACCTGGATGTCCGATATCGAAGAGAATCTTTCAATTGAGTTGAAGAGACTTCAGGAGCTTGAAAAATCGGACGAAAGCTGGTGCAGTGGAATTTGGGTAATGCATCAATTTAAATCTAAGAGACGGAGAGGTCGGGGAAATGGATGATGAACACCACATCTCTGGACCAAACATGTATCGTTCCTTGAAATCGAATCTATAGTAATCAAGGAGCACCCTTTCGGTCTGCCTGTCTGTTGCTTTAGACGTGAATCGAGTTTGGCGCCTTTGATGAGCTAATTGATGCTGATACTTTTGTGGAAGATGCTGCGATTAACGTTGGTAACTGCT
>JAABUH010002378.1_pt1 | contig 18166 bp, 17 predicted proteins | sample 5559121 | NCBI WGS metagenome assembly JAABUH01 (sample SAMN10711871, study PRJNA513364) | rock metagenome | isolation source: Antarctica rocks | place: Antarctica: Victoria Land, Battleship Promontory nord | collected 2015-12-28
AAGCTTGATGCTTTTCTTATACAAGTGAACGTCTATGTCAGAGCACACAAGAAACTAAGTTCATCTCATGACAAGATATTGTTTGCATTCTCATACTTCAGAAGAGATGTCTTCAAATGATTTAAATCATTGATAAGAGATCATTTGAAGAATAAGTCAGAAGATCAAGAAGAAAAGATTAATAAAATCTTTGAAGACTTTTTTAACTTTGAGCAAGCAATACGAAGAATGTATGAAGACATAAATGCAAAAAGAATCATCGAACGACAGCTGTATGATATTAAGCAATCAGAATCAACATTCAAGTACATTGCTGCATTTCAGTCAATTGCAGCAAAGATTAAATGAAATGATCTGACTCTTACAGCACAGTTCTATAAAGAACTGAAGAATGTGATAAAGAACGAGATAGTTTGTATGAATAGATTCGCGACTTTGCATGTTATGATTAGCAAGACAATCATGCTGAATAATCGACAGTACGAGCGAAGACTTGAAAAGAAGAACAAGATCGTTTATGTCTCAGTTGCATGAAGCAAGAGAAAGAAGAAGCAATTCTATTATGATTCTCAGTCTATGAAGTTAGACGCAATTCGAAAGATATTGACGAACGCTCGCGATAAAACGACTCAGCAGAGCAAAGCATGTTACACATGTGAAAAGCTAGATCATTTCTTCAGAGATTGTACTCAAAACAAGTACAAGAACAAGTCAAAGTTTTATGATAAACAAGACAGATCTTTCGCAGCAATGAAAGAAGATCAGAAAGACAAGCATCAAGCATTGTCGTGAACAGCATGTTATGAGAACAATTGTTGCACTCATCTGAGTGATAAGAAAGATTCTGAATGATACTTGAAATCATCACGAAAGAATCGTTTCTACGCAGCAACTCATCATCAGTCGAAAGTGCATGATAAAGATAGTGACAAAAGTTCGTTCACTATGATCACGAAATCAGAGATTCTCGACAGCGAAAAATATGACTCGAATAGATCGAACAGTACAGAAGAAGCTATTCATCAAGCAGTTGAGAAAGAAAATCGACTTAGCGAAACTCTACGAGCATTCACTATTGCAGCAGAAGATGCTCTCAAACAAGAAAAAGATCATCTTGAAGTAAAGAAAGATCTTAGAAAACTTACAAATCAAGCGAGTTTTATAAGTATGTACAACGAATTGTACATTCTCTTTAGACAGAAAGAAGAAGATTTTTCATAATGCATGCAACAAATCAAGAATGAGATACATCAAGCTATCTATGACATAGTTCAAGATGAGTCAGTCGTATTGCATAAGAACATTCAATATCATGACATAGTCATGAAAAAGTCACTCACAGAAGTCAAGTTCATCAAGCAAGAAGAATATGTACTTCTTAATGAAAATCATATATTCAGAGAACTTAGATAAATGACAGAAGTTATCAGAGAAAGATTTGACTTATGTGATTCAAAGAAATATTCACAGAAGAAAGTCAATTTGAATTGATTTCAGTACATAGAACAAGTACTTGAGAAGCAAGCTTCTAGTTCAAAAAACTAGAAGATTCTTTGATTGATAAATCATTGAAGAAGTTTAGTCAAGAGTCGAAAATCAAAAGCATATTTATCTTCATGAATGACTTAACGCAGTTACAAGTCTGAATCAAGATCGATGATCATACAGCACATTTATTCATTGATAGTGACTGTATGAAGAACTATATGTTTTCAGAATTTGCTAGAAAAGCGCAAATATCTTTGCAGAAGAAGAAAGAATCTTACAAACTGCAAAACTTCAATGAAACATTCATGAAGTATAATAATGAACTAATAAATTAAGAGACTCGACTCATTCATTTGAGACTCGAACGTCATTGAGAGAAGTTGTGTTTAGATATTACGACGCAGTCAGACAGCAATATAGTTCTAGACATATCATGACTTTGTATAATCAATTCAATAATAGATTGAGTCAATGAAACAATTGTTTTTCTTCATACAGAAACAACGCGATTGCACTTGATATTGAAGTCATCAAAGAATGTGAAAATCTTCGTAATGACAGCGAATGATATGCGCAGCGAGCTGAAGAACAGTTCAGATGCACAGATGTTATGAAGCAGAAAGATTAAAAGTAATCTCGCTATCGTCGAAATCTTTAAAGAATATCAGAAATATAAGATTCTGTTTGAGAAAGAAAGTGATCAAGAGACACTACTCAAACATCAATCGTGAGATCATGAGATCAAGCTCATAAATGACAAGAAACTCACGAAACAGTTCATTTATTCATTGTTGACAGAAAAGCTTGATGCTTTGCAACAATATCTGAAAGAGAACATGCGAAAAGAATTCATTAAAGAATTGCAATCATCAACAAAATACTCAATTCTGTCTATTTCAAAATCGAATGAAAGTCTAAAACTATGTGTCGATTACAGAGTACTGAATAACATCACGATTAAAAACAGCTATTCGCTATCGCTCATATCTGAACTGCAAGACAAACTTCAGAGAGCACAATGATTTATGAAATTTGATATACTTGAAGCATTTAATCGAATATGAATTAAAGAAGAAGACGAGTGAAAGACAGTCTTTTGCACTCGACTAGAACATTATGAGTATTTGATCATATCTTTCAATCTAATCAATGCTTCAATCATGTTTCAGACATTTGTGAATAACGTGCTACGACATTATTTGAATCAGTTCATCATCGTATATCTGAATGATATACTAGTATATTCAAAGACGAAGAAAGAACATGTGCAACATGTTAGAAAGATTCTACAGACTTTGAAGAAAGTCGATCTGCACATCAAGTCAGGAAAAAGTGAATTTCATGTACAGAGTGTACAGTTTTTGAAATTCATAGTCACGTCTCAGAGTCTAAGAATGAACTCAAAGAAGATAAAAGCTGTTACGACTTGATCAATGTCAAAGTCAAAGATCGAAGTTCAATTCTTCTTAGAATTCGCGAACTTTTATAGACACTTTATAGAGAAATACTTCAGAATCGTCTCGTCACTTACGAATCTTACGAAGAAGAACATATCATTCGTGTAAACTGAGAGAGCAGAAGAAGCTTTCAAGAAGCTGAAGAAATTGTTCATCTTTCAGTCAGTACTGATCATGTTTGAATCAGAAAAATCTATTACGCTCAAGATGAACGCGTCAGACGAAGTTATTGAGACGTGTATCAGTCAATCAGATGATAAGAAACGTCTGCATTTTATTGCTTACTACAGTCGTAAGCTTACAGTTGCTGAATTGAACTATGAGATACATGACAAGAAGTTACTAGCTATTGTCAACTCTTTCAAACAATGAAGAGTGTATTTGAAAGAATCTAGACATCAGATTCAAGTATATACAGATCATAAGAATCTGTTATACTTCATGATCACGAAAGTTCTGAATCAAAGACAGATCAGATGATCAAAGAAATTGTTGTCGTACAACTTCAACATTCAGTATCAAAAGAGATCTGAAAACTTGAAGACTAATGTCTTGAGCAGAAGAGTATTAGGTTCATGTCTAGAGCGAGTCATAGAGATACAGATAAACGAAGAATAAATCAGGTAAACGAGAATTCAAAGCTAAAGAGCGAGATCTATCGAGGTGCGAAGGCTATATGTACAGAAGGAAGGGAAGCGCTAGACTCGATAGAACCTAGGCTCGCTTCGAGAACGCGCGTTTCAGTAGAAGACTGAGCACGCTCGTAACAAAGAGCAGATCACATGACAGATAAATCACAGATAAATCAGACTATTTTACAACAGAATCAGAATGATTTCATTGTCTATAATAAACAAAATGCAGCTACGCTACGAATCTACAATCAAGATCTCGAAAAACGAATAAAGCTAAAGTTAGCAAAGAACTCAGTCGCGCAGAATATTATAGAAAATATTGCTGACAACGCGAACTTTGAGATAATTAATAAAATATTAACATTTCAAGATCTCATCTATGTTTCAACAAGATGCAGACAAGAGATAATAAGCGATTATCACGAGTCAATGATACATGAACATCAAAGTTTGAATAAGACTATTGAAAGAATATCTAGAATCTACTACTTCTTTAAAATGAGAAAGCAGATAGAAAATATCATAAGAAAGTGCAATGCATGCATTTGAACGAAGCATAGTCGACACAAATCTTACGAACTTTTGAAAAGTCTCAACACATCAGATCATGCATGAAAAAGCATAGCTTTAAACTTTATAATCAAGCTATCAAAGTCAAAAGAAAGAGTTACAAAAACAACGTACAACTCTATTTTGATGATCACAGACAGACTAATCAAGTACAAATACTTCTTGTCATACAAGAAAGTAACATTTGCAGAAGATTTAATCTATACGTTTCTGAGAATGATTGTAGCAAATCATGAATTATCAGATGAGATAATTTTGAATAGAAACAAGCTCTTCACATTGAAATTCTGAAAATCGTTGATGAATCAACTAGAAATTCATCATAAGCTGTCTACAGCTTATCATTCACAAATGAATGAATAAACAGAAAGAATGAATCAGACATTGAAACAGTATCTCAGATGCTATATCAATTATAGACAGAATGATTGAGTACAGTTATTGTCAATAGCACAGTTGACTTTTAATAGCACAACAACAAAAGTAATTAACATGTCACCATTCTTTGCAAACTACAAGTTTGAGTCGAAGACTCTCAAGAAATTGTGTGAATTTGTACAATTAGCTCAAAGAACTACGATACAGATTGAATAAATACATTTGTTGCACAAAGAGTTGCAGAAGAACATTCAGTTTCTAAGTAAATGCATGATCTTATATGCAAATAAGAAAAGAGATAGAGAATCTACTCTTAAAAAGAAAGACAAAGTTTATCTATTAAGATGAAATGTCAAAACGAAAAGATCAAGTAACAAGTTGAATCACATGAAACTAGAATCATTTGAAATTCTAGAAGAAAAGAGATTGATTAACTATGAGTTGAATCTTTCAACATTTATGAGAATACACTCAGTATTTTATATTTTTCTTTTGAAGTCTGCAGACTTGAATACGTTAATTCAAACAGAATCTTCAGAAATCGATTCAGAGAGTCAGAACATTAAGTACGAAGTAAAGAATATACTAGATCAACAGAATATCAAAGATCAGTCTCATTGATTAGTCAAGTGAAAAAATTATGAACATATCAAAGACACTTGAGAATCAAAGAAGAATCTCAGAAACTGTCAGATGTTTCTGCAACAGTTTCAGTTGAGAAATTCAGTCAGTCAAAGTCTGATGAAATCTCAATCTGCTTGAAAGACACATCAAAAAGAAGATCATTCAGCGACGAATCACTAGCTCTTGTCTTTTCTTTCTTGAGTTCAACGATGTTTTGAAACTTTCATTCAATCATCATCTGTTTCTTATTCTTCAGAAACACAAATTGATTTTGCAGATGAATTGCTCTTGCGAAGATCTCTTGCATCTGTTTGTGAGCATTCAACAGCTCATAAAGAACGCGATCATGTTCTGTCTTTACTCTTTTTCACTTCATCATCAAGAAAGTGAGATTGCACTTGCAATCGAGATGCACACACTCGATGCAGCGATTGAATTCGTTGTCAACATAACATTTCTTTTGCAAGTGACTGCAGTGTTCACAGAGATGCATAACAGCATGCTCAGAATTCATACATTCAAGAAGATTTCTGCAACGCAAGATAAAGTTCTTTGTTGTGCAATGAGAAGATATAAAGAAAAAGTGATTTTCAAGATAAAAATCTTAGAAGAGAATCTAGTGTTAAAACTCTTTCGCGAGTGATTAAATAAAACAATGATTAGATAATCATTGAGTAATCAGAGTCTCAAAGTGATCGCTCTAATCGCTTGAATCAGAAGTGATCATAGTGAGCATGATGAGCATGATGCTCATCTTACTCATCTTGCTCAAGAATGATTAAAGAGATCATTCAGAGCAAAGATGACTTGACATGATTCTTCTATGTCTATATAACAATGATCATTCTCTTAGATAGAAGCTTCGTGCTTAACTCATGTAATAGTCAATACAGTTTATTGTCTTAGTTATTCTCAGACTTTCAGTCTAGTGATTAGTTTGTTACTATACTGATCTCTGTTTATATCTTGTGTTGTTAAAGAGACAATCATTACAGTTTATTTGCAGTGCTTCTAAGCAGACGAGTCGTTCGTGACTCGACTGATTCAGAGTCGCATGTCATTGTGAGAGAGATAAAAATAAATAAATAGATTTGATTGATTTGATAAATTTGAGTAAATTTGAATGTATGTTTTGTATGAAAGTAATTCAAAGAATTTCTTACGAATTTTCTGAATAGAAGTAGATTATTTCGTATTGTCTACACGTTGATAGCAGAGTAGTTGATTAGCATTTATCTACTGTTAGAGATCAGCATAGAGCGAGTCATATGAGTGTCATTTAACTAATAGATAAATGCTAAGAAAGAAAAGTATCTACAGAAAAGAACTCGCAGCTTATATGTGTGTTTCTAATCTTTGCGCTAGACTCGAAAGAATTGACGTCTTACACAGATGATGCAGAGACTCGATGACATCATCTCTAGCTCGAATGCTCACTAGACTCAATTAGAAATAATCGAGCTCGAGAATAGAGTCAAGAATAGATCGAGAATAGAGTCAAGAATAGATCGAGAATAGAATCGAGAATAAACTCGAGAATAGATCGAGAATAGACTCAAGAATAGGCTCGAGATCATAACAGTGCACATGACTGAGATGATTGAAACAGAATTGCTGAGACTAGATTAAGATAACGATAACTAGATTGATGACTTGATTCATTGAACTAGTTCAATGAATCGAGATTATTTAAGATATCAACAATCTATGTTCTAAATTGAGATGATGATCTGACATCATGACAGAAGTTAACAAATCTCACGAAGCTTTAAATTTCTTTTAGATTGATCGAAGTGATTCAGCTGACTATGACTGTCACTTTGCTGAGATTCATACGAAGATTTAGTTTTAATACAATGACTTCTAGAAAGATAGTCTCTTTTACATCAAATTGGCACTTTCGAATATTCATCTGCAGTTCAGCTTCGCGTAGTCAACTCAATACTAGTTTGATGTGATCTTTATGTTTCTTTCTCATTTTGCTATAGATGAGAATGTCATTTAGATAGACTTGACAAAAGTCGTTCAGAAAGTTTCATAGAATATCATTCATATATTGCTGAAAAGAGATTGATTCATTATTCAGTTCAAACGATAACATCTTGTATTTATATGCTTTTAAAGCAGTGATAAATATGATGTAATTCTCACTATTAAGATGCATTTAAAGTTTGTTGAATGCTGATATGATGTTCAATCTAGTCAGATGCTTGCAACTCACTATTTTATCAATGATCTTGTTTATCAACGATAAAGAATATCTATTTCTTTTGAAAATGACATTTAGCTTTCAATAGTTCACACAGAATTGAAAATCTTCATTTGCTTTGAGAATGAATAAAACGAGAGAGAAATAGAGAATCTGACTAGAAGTGATGAATTTCTTCAATAGATTCTCGTTTAAATACTTCTTTACTTTCAGAAGTTTGACAGAGAACATTCAATAAACTCAACAGTGAGAGAGCGTTGAATCATTGATGAGTTCAATTTTATGATCATAAAAGCGATGAGAGAGTAGTTTATTTAATTGAACTCGATCAAAAACATCTAGAAACTCATGATATTTTGATGACAGCTTCGCTTTAATATCTTTCAAATTCTGAGTCGTTTCATTGATTGAAAAGATGTTTAAAGCATTCAAATTGCACTGAGTATTATACGTAATTTCTTTATTAATGTTCATCATGAATAGAGCAAAGACTTCAATCTTGTTCTTTTTTGAATGATTCAACAATGTTTTAAATGAAGCTGCATTTATGTTTTGAATCGAGAATAACTCTTCTTCAACAAGTCGTTTGAGCATCATAAAGATCTTAGTCTGAGTGATTGAAGAAGATGAAGTTGATCATGATCAATTTGAATGCTTTGAATTGAGAAGAATCGAAAAAATCGAAATAGAAGTATTCAATTGATTTAAAAAAACAATGACGTCATTTCACATATTCAATAATATTTCGTTTTTATTCATTCAGAGTTTACTCAATATGATTTCATGATGATTGATATCAACTATCAGCATTGATACAATCAATTTCTTATGACTTTTGATGATGAGATTGAGTAGAATTTTATGAGTGATGATTTTTTTAAATATCTTCTCATCATAATCTTTTATTAACTTCTTTTTTGTCAGTGATATAAATTGAATTCTCAGTTTCTCGCATACTTTATTGACTAGATTAGAATGTATGATCATGTAGATGACTGAATCACTGTCTATTAAGAGATGAAGACTGAAAGATTGATTCTGAGAGATGAGATGAATATCAATTAGAAACGACTTTTCAAAGTAATTTTCTTTCAATAGAATTTCATCTAGTTCGCATAAAGATATAATTTTTACTTCTTTGATGACTTTTAAAAAGATGACTAGTTTTTTGAATCGAAATTCGAATCGAAATCAAAGCAATCATATTTTTTGTTCACTGCATTGATTTTAGTAGATTGATCAAAACATTCTTTAGAATCATGATCTAATTTATGACATATGAAACAACTTTCGACTAAAATGTCTGCTTCTTTAACATTATTTAAAATTGTGTCACACGACTTTAACTGATCAGACTTTAAGTGATCAACTGACTGAGTGACAACAGTCGCTTTATGAAAGATAGTCTTAGAAAGATTATTGACACGTTTGATCTTGTTCTTGATCTCTTGAATGACTCGCTGATCATTATTCAAGTGAATCAGATAGAAATGAATTTTCTTTAAAAAATCAGATTGAACTAGTTGATTTACTCAAATGAATCAAATATGAGAATGAATTTTATCTTTCAGATCAGCAATCAGTTACTTCTCATGATAGTTTAGATAGAAAAATAAACGTTGAAACTGAGTATAAAATTCATTGAATTTCTTGAATTCTTGAATCAAGTTGTAGTATTTTTTACAAAAGTTGACTTTCTTATTTGAATCATTGAACAACTGAGTTAGCTCTTTCAAAAGTGTATCGACGATTTTATAGAAATTAACACAGTCATGTTCACGTCTAGTCTGAGTGATTTCAACTGCGTCATCAAATAATCTAGAATGTACATAGCTCAATTTAAATCATTCATTAGAAAAGAGATTGACGTTGATCTTTAGTTTATTCTGAATTTTTTCATATCAATTCTTTCAAGTAGAATTCTTTTTATCAGTAAATAACAAAGAATCACATATTTTTTGAGATCTAGAACGCTCAAAGTAAATGAAATCAGAAGAAGTATTTTCTTTAGCTTGAAGTCTAGTTTTCAACTTTTTGATTTCATCTTCTTGTTGTTTATTTAACTTGTAGAGTTGATCTGTTTCTTCATCAAGAGCTAGACTTTGAGTCTTTCAAATTTCATAAAACATGAGAGATATTATTGTTTCAGTGAATGATTCATCATTTTCATGAATAAATGATGCAACACTTGATGATTTCGTTCGCGATTTTGATGAATCAGCATCAGAGATTTAAGAGAAATGATTTCAAAATTTCTTGAAATGCTCTTTAATAAATGAATGATTAAACATGATGAGATTTGTTTGAAAGAGAATTGAACAAATGATGATGCTTGATGATTGAAGAAGAAAAACGTATAGAATGAGATTTAATCTTCAACAAAGAAGATGAGATTTGTTTATTGATTGATTTGATTGATTTTTTAACAAACAACGAAGATTCTTTATCATTGAATCTATTGATTGATTTGATTCTTAAGCAATTCACGAAGATTTTTTATCATGATTTTCATAATTAAGTGAACTTTGTGTACTTAATGAGTGATAAGTAGTCTAGCAATTCAAACAGTTTTATCGTTGATTCTATTCAATCTTCTTATCATGATGTTAGATCATCATCTCGATTTAAAACATAAATCATCAATATTTTAAATAATCTCGATTCATTGAACTAGTTCAATGAATCAAGTCATCAATTTATTCATCATCATTTTAATCTAGTTTCAGCAATTCTGTTTCAATCATCTTAGTCGTATGCATGAACTTCTGCAATCTTAAGTCAATAAAACTACTGTCTAGTCTTGATTCTGCTTGATTCATGTATATAAAAGTCAAGCTTTTGTTCTTTTCTTTCACTCTTTGTCTTTTATCTTGTACATTATCTGATGTATTGTCTTGTAACTAGATTTTATCAAAGTAATAATAATAATATCAGTCTTTTATATTGATAGTATCTTTAGTTTAGTTCAGTCTTTGACATTATGAAAGATCTACACTTTTGACAACGTTTTCATACATTGAAATCTCATCTAGTTATTCTTTCGCTCAAATAAAGTCACTTTACAATTCTTTAATCAATGATGAGCGTGCTGTTGAACAGTTCGCTTAAAGTATAATTGAAAATTCAGTTGAGATCTTTCGCATAATGCAAGAGCTTCAAAATCAAGTTTGACAATATGATGTCATCATCTTGTTCTCATTCATCATTCTTAATTCTTCAGTTTATATAGAATTGAATTCTCAGTCTCTTGCAATGATAGCTCAGATCATTGCACAAATCTTGAATAATCAATCTTTCTTCATCATTCACTTCTCTGCGAACTCTGTCATTGTTATCATCGCTTCTAGATTCAAGAAGCTTCTCGACATATTTGAGTATGAGAGAGACAAAGATTGATTGAATGCATGAAAGCAGAGTCTGATACAGCGCATGAACGTGAACGATGATCATTATTTCTCTCATCGAGTCAAGATTGTTTATATCGAGTCACGACTCATCATAAATAAGAAGACTTACAATTTAATGAATCAATATCGAGTCAATGATCTTTGTATCATTTTCATCTTTGCAAATTAATAACACAAGTTGCATCATTGTTGCAACAATTCTTTCAAGACAAAAGATGCTCATTTATATCTTCGTGAAACTTTAAAGCAAGACATGAATAACTTTGTCGACTATTACAATCTCTTTTATCAAAAGAAAGAACATTCTTTGATGAAAGATTTCTTGTTGATTGACTGTCTGAAGCGCAATGTCAATTATTTCACTTAAGTCGTTGTCTTTTTCTGATGAAATTTCAATGAAACTCAATCATTCATCTTTCATCAATGAGTTCAAGCATTCTCTGACATCGATGAAGAGCTTCAGCAGCTTAAGCATTATTAATCTCACTTCATCTTTGTCATCATTTTGTTCATTAAAGTCAAGAGCATCTCTGCATTGACTAGTAATTCTTTGAGTTCAAAGATCATCATTTCTGTGACTGTTATCTTAACAGTATCTTCATCTCTCTCTCTCTCGTTTCTTGATGAGTCAATGAATTTAAGTTTTGTCATTGTCATCATTCAAAATAAGATTCTGATCATTTCTGAGATCAAGAAAATCTGCAACAAGTGAAAGCTTTGCTACTATTGCAAGTTGCAACATTCAAGCAAAATTGCTAAAGAATGCTCAAATAAGAAGCTCTTCACTCTGCATATCATGAACATTTACGACAGTGACATCATCAATATAGATGAAGAAGTCTTGCTGTTCATAAGAAAAGTTTAGTCTTTGAGCTAAGTCACGCTCAGAAATCTGTATACATATCATCTTGTCTATTAGTCTCAATCTTTTCACTCTCACTTCAATCATATAGAAAGTTTTCTGCTAAATCTGTCTTGAAACTTTTTGAATTCAATTCGACATTCAAAGATAGTCACATGATAGTATTCTGTATTTTACGTCAAGCTCAATTTAAAGTTCTCGCTCTCGCTCTGATTGATAGTGAAGTCTCTGCTTATGTCTTTATGAATAAATTCTTCGCGTAACAACATCATCTTCTCTTGCATCAATTAACTCACTCTTGCAAACTTTGAGAATTTAATGATCAAGTCGCTTTAATCAATGACATTACTCATGTCGTTGAAATCACAATGATTTTCGATGAACACATCAAAAAACTATTCTTTTATGTCATTGAATTAAGTCAGTATTTCATCATCATGAATCTATCATGACTTCATCATCACGTCATTGATGTCAATTTTGAGCATAATATTCTCATTTTATCTTTCTTCTTCTGTTTCAATCATTATTGCTCATTTTTCATCAAGATCTATGATCTTAATCAATCAGAAGAAAATTTCTTGTTTGAAGTTAACAAAGTAGCTTTCGTTCAGTCTTGCTCTCAATTCACTCACAAGAAGCAACTCAGTTCACGAATCACTCACAAAAAGTAATTCAATCTACAGATCATTCACAAGAAGTAATTCAGTTTACAGATCATTCACAAGAAGCAATTCAGCACTCAGTTCACTTGCAAGAAGTAATTTAGTTTCTCATTCACTCAAAAGAAGTAACTCAGTTTTCAGTTCACTTGCAAGAAGCAATTTAGTTTCTCATTCATTTGAAAGAAGTAACTCAGTTTTCAGTTCACTCACAAGAAGCAATTCAGTTCTCAATTCACTTGCAAGAAGTAACTCAGTTTTTCGTTTGCTCACAAAAAGCAATATAACTTTTCGTTCTTTCATGAGAAGTCAACTAATATTCAGCTCGTTCACAAAAAACAAATCTCATTCAGTCTTATCTTTCATTTGAAACAAGAAGCTTTTAATTGTATTCTTCAAGTCATTTAAAAAGAATACTCATCAAAAATCAAGTGTTAAAATTCTTTCTTCTTTAAAACTTCTGTTGTCTTTCAAGCAAATCAATTTGATTGATCTTTTATATAACTTGACATAGTCAAGTTGAGAGCTTGAAGCTTTGATCATGCTGCTTATATCAAAGACATTGAAGTATTTAGCATCATTCTAAAGAAAATTGATGTCTTCTTGAATCTTGAGTCAATCTCATCTTCTAATCTAGATTCTGATGAGTCAAAATTGCATCACACAACTTTGACTGTTCATTCAAAGAACAGTTCAACTCTTGCTCAGTTCTCATCTCATTCTCAAAACAGTACATATGATAAGAATTATCATCTGAATCTTCATCAAATGAAAAAGAAATTTCATTTGACTGCATTCACGACACAAGAAAATCTTAAAGTCTATTGACAAAGTAAAAACGTCGATTCAATCACAATTCTATCATTTAAATATTTTGAGTTTCTAAACATCTTTTTCAAGAAGAACGTTGATATCTTGTCTTTGCATCAAACTCATGATCATGTCATACATCTTAAGAAAGATGCTCAATCTTCAGTCTTTGCTTTGTATGACATGAGTCGTGACAAAATTCTAGAACTTCGTCGTTATCTGAATGAGAATCTGAGCAAAGATTTTATTCAAGTCAATCACTTTCAGATGATTGTCTCTGTTCTTTTCATCAAGAAACTCAAAGAAGAATTTCACTTTTGCGTGAACTATCGAGATCTGAATGTTATCACAGTCAAGAATTGATATTTTCTGTCTCTGATCTCAGAAATGTTGAATCATTTGAGTTGAGCTAAAATCTTTATCAAGCTGAATATCATCTCTGCGTTCAATTGACTTTGAATCAAAGAAGAAGATGAAACTTTCATCGTCTTTCACACTCGATTTGAATTATTCAAGTATCTAGTCATGCTCTTTAATCTATGTAATGAGTCTGTCTTGTTTCAGAAGTATATCAACAATACTCTTCGCGAACATTTAAATAAGTTTTATACAGCTTATCTGAATGATATCTTGATCTATTTTGACAATGAACTCGAGCATGAGATTCATGTCAAGCTCATTCTGCGACAGCTGCAAGAAGCAAATCTTCAGATGAATATAATCAAATGCAAGTTTCACATCACTCAAGTCTTGTATCTAGAATTAATAATCATCATCGAAGAGATTCAGATGAACTCTTCTAAGATAAACATCATTGTCAACTGATTCATCTTGATCAACATTAAAGACGTTCAAAGTTTTCTAGATTTCGCGAACTTTTATAGAAGATTCATCTATGACTATAGTAGAATAGCTATTTCGCTTACTCATCTCATCAGAAAAAATGTACTCTTTGTCTGATCTCAGAAATATCAGATTGCATTCAACATTCTTAAGAAAGTCTTCACTTTCAAGATTATTCTTCGTCATTATAATTCAGATCACAAGATTGTGATAGAAATCAATGCTTCAAACTATGTGTTCAAAGACATTCTCTCTCAGTATAATGAGAATGAGATTTTTCATTCAGTCACTTACTTTTCAAAGAAGCATAACTCAGTCGAGTGTAACTACGAGATCTACGATAAAGAATTCATGATCATTGTTTGCGCTTTTGAGAAATGATAATCAAAGCTCGAAGACTTTATTTATTCTGTTGAGATGATCACGAATCACAAAAATCTTGAGTATTTCATGTCAACTAAGCAGTTGAGTCATCATCAAGCTCATTGAAGCGATTTTCTGTTTAGATTCAACTATTGCATCGCTTATCATTTCAACAAAATTGATGATAAGTTGAATGCTTTGACACGTTGCTCAGAAGATCTTTTTAAAGAGAGAGATACATTCAATTCTCGACATCAATATCAACATCAGACAATTCTGAAAACTCATGTTTTAGATTTCAATATTGTTGAGAATCTCGTTCTTGACATCTTCAACATCAAAGTCATGAAGCTTCAATCACAAATTATCATTTTAGATTCAGTTCAGTTACATCTGTTTTCAATTATCTCAACATTCTTGCAAATTTTAACTTTCATGAATCTAGAAATTGAAGAATTTGACGTTGAAAACATCAAGTTTCAACTAAATCAAAACATTCTGAATTTTGATGAAGATTTTGCTGACATTCTCACTCAGACATTGTGAAAGCAAGTTGAAATCAATGACAAATTCGCAGCTCAGATAATTGAAGTGTTTTGCAATGAAGCACGACATCACAACAAAATCTCTCTAGTTAAGTATGAAGAACACGAGAATCATTTGTACTTTCAAGAAAGAAAGTATGTGCTCAACTCAAATAAACTACGTCTTCGTATCATTTAGCTCACTCATGATAATGTTGTCAATGATCATTCAGAAAGAGCAAAAAGTTATGAACTGATCAGTCAAGTTTACTGATAATCAAACATTTATAAGTATGTTCAACACTTCATATGAAACTGTCACGTGTGCACACATTTTAAGCTCTTTAAACAATGAACTTAAGAATGATTGTATTTTTTTTCAGTTCTTGAACATTGTTGACGTGATATCTTCATGAACTATGTAAATTCTTTATCGCTCAGTATCTTCATGAATATCACATATAAATATGTTCTTGTTGCGAGCATGCATCTCTGTTACCTCTGATTAGTCTGATTAGTCTAACATAGACTAGTATAAAGCTGTGAGTAAAGCTGTTGTTGACACGCTAGCGATCTAGCGTGTCTTCGTGAGTAAAACTCACGTCGTGTTGCATCTTCTTTCTACTTTAGCTTTGAACTTCTAGTTAGAATACACTCATATGATTCGCTCTATGCAGACTCATAACATTAGTTCAAAGCTCATCAATCTTGCTATCGACGTGTAGATGATATAAAAACAAGCTACATCATTCAAACTCGAATCAGAATCAAAACTTGAAAATCGAGCTCAGAAGACTCATTAGAAATCAAGAAATTTCTAGAACAGAACAGAAGAACACGAACGTGTTGCTCTAGATTAACTCTTTACTGAGCTCGTCGTCAGAACAGAAGAACAGAAGAACATGAACGCGTTGTTCTAGAACTGAAATCAGAAATTTCAGTTGAATCTCGATCAGCAATTTTCTACTCACACAATGACTAGAAGCACAGAATTAGAATCAGAATCAATGAGCATTGCTCGCTATGAACTTCAAAATGCTAGAAGAGAATCACTTCTATCACAGAATCGAACAGCATCAGAAGAAGAGAACACGAACGCGTTGCTCTTCAATCACGAAATGATCAAGATCAGCATCAGCACTGAACTGAATGCTTGAATAAGCGCTCATGAGACAGACGATCTCGTTGTCTTTATCAAGTACATATGTCAACAGCATGACATCGAAATCGAGATTCACAATGACATGATTCAGATGTTGAATAATGTCAACAAGATCAACATTGAATTGAAAGCTATCAACATTGAGTTGAAAGCTACGCAGACAACGTTGAATGCTGTTCGAACGCGTCTACAGAAAGAGATGAAGAAAAAGAACGTGATTATACATCATCTAGAAGCGACATCAAGTTGACTAAGCACTTTGATTTCGAAAGATCGATTCTCGAAGTCGATCAAGCTATCTGACTCGTCTCTGTTTGAAAATTCGAAACAGAATGTGAATAATTGATTGTTTTGAATGCGAAACAAGCTGAAGATGAACAAGAATCATTTTTCTATCAAAGAAATGAAGATTGCATATGTGAAAAGTCGAGTCAGTGAAACGACAATCAAACACATAGCATTTCGAATGAGAAACACGATCACGAACTCGTTTCTTGAAGCAGAAGAGATACTGTCCATCATAAATAAGATGTACGACGATCTCAATTGACATCACACGACTCAACAACAGTTCTTGAAGCTGTATCAAAACAAGATCTTCTTTCATGAATTTTGAATGAAATTTCAAAGACTTAGTGCAAAACTAGAGTACAATAACGAAACTCTACTAGATGATCTTCAACATAAGATTAGCTCAGATCTTCAGCGAGTCATGATCAACGAATGAACTATGAATTTGAACGAATTCGTCGACATCTGCATGCGAGTCGACGTTCGATTGACGAAATTGAATGCTCGATCAATTCTCAAGACATCAACTACTCAAGTCGCTCGCTCTACTGCTAGCATCTCAATGACGATCACTACTGAGATCTCAGCTTCAATCTCTGCATGAAAGAAACTCAGAATATCGAACGTTGATTCTGCTAGAAAGAAGTTGTTTAAGAAAGAACTCTGCTTCAAATGTAAGAAGTCAGAACATAGAGCATGTGACTGTCTTGAGTCAGCTCAGATGCACGAAATCGCAGCGAATTCGAAAAACGATCTGTCTTCATCAAAGTAGTGACTGAGAGCGACATGCTCATATCTTTCTTCATCAGTATGCTCGATGACTCGTTTGATTTCAAGTCGTTTATTGTTGATGTCATCTTGAATAGTCTAGAAAAGATATTTCGATCTCTCGCTCTGATAGACATCGAAGTCACTGACATGACGTTCATAGATGATTCATTGATTTCAGAGCTATGTGAACGCTTTGATATTCAGTCAATTTCACTGTTCAAATCGAAGTCGATTCATTCATATGACGAAATTTTTGATCGAAGATTTATTACACATGCTCTGTATATCTCAGTCACTATACAAGAACATAAGAATGAAATGATGCTTCTATTAATAACTCGTCTAAATCAGCACAAGATAATCATTGACAATCTTTGATTGAAAAGAAATCAAATTTTGATAGATTCTGCAAATGATCGATTGATATCTTCATCAAATATTCGAATCTCGAAACTTATTGTTTTGAAAGCAAGCAGTTAATCAGCATTTTATAGACTTGAATCAAGCGAGATCTGCAAAATGAAACGAAAGAACTTGAAGTCTATGTCAACGATCATCTTAAAGCGAACTACAAATTCGAAATCAGTGAATCGATTCATTGAATCAGTTCTCATACGAAAGCAAAGCACTTAAGTTGATTTCAATCAACATAAATTCATTCAGTCATCAAAGAAGAGAGAGCTCATCAATATTGTCATGATCGAAGTTGCTGCTTATCAAACTTTAGTCAAGAAGAACGATGTCAAGATCTTTACATTGATCATTAGTGAAATCAACAAGATGCTTAGCTCAATCAAAGATTCAGCGAAACTGAATGAAATGATCTCTGTCATGTCATTAAAGAAACTGAAAAAGAAGCTTTTGATAGTCTATCATGACTTTCTGAACGTTTTTGACAGAGAAAAGGCAACTCAGTTGCTCTCGCATCGATCATATGATCATAAGATTGAATTAGAAGATGAGAGTCAATCTTCTAGAAGTCAATTGTATTTCATGTCGAGTCACAAGTTGCAGAAGATCAAGAAGTATCTAGAAGAGAACTTGAAGAAGAAGTTTATTACACTCAGCAAAGCTTCATTCGCTTCGTCAATACTATTCGTCGAAAAGAAA
>JAABUH010002380.1_pt1 | contig 18149 bp, 16 predicted proteins | sample 5559121 | NCBI WGS metagenome assembly JAABUH01 (sample SAMN10711871, study PRJNA513364) | rock metagenome | isolation source: Antarctica rocks | place: Antarctica: Victoria Land, Battleship Promontory nord | collected 2015-12-28
GAGCGAGTAGATAGACGAGTAGAGTGAAGAGTAGATGAGCGAGTAGATAGACAAGTAGAGTGAAGAGTAGTGCTAAATCAGCTAAATCAGCTTGTAGCTGATCTATGTAGCATGTAAGCTAATCAACGATGCAAACTCAGCTGACAGCTAGCTTGTAGCAAACGTCTCATCTAGTAGCTAGCATATGCGTCTTGAGCGAATTAGTATTGAATAAACTCTGCTCACTAGCTCACAAGCTATCTAAGCTCTTTGTCGAAACGTCGATGTGCATGTTGAAGAATTGAATGATGTTGTTATAAAAGTCTGAGAAATGTTGATTGATGAAAAAATATGAAAAGCAAAGTTCAAGACAAAGAATGATGTCATCAAGATGATCGACATCTCATTTTTGAAGAACTTTCGCGCTCGCGCTCAATCAAGTCGAAATAGAAAGAAGTGCTATATTGTGATCATCAAGATGAAATGAGAAATAAATGTACAAGATTGACAATTCAAGACTCTGAGTATTATGATTTTAGTTTTCATCTATTCTTCGTTTAGTCTTTATCTAGTCTTCGTCTGATTTCATTTTAATCGAGTTTAGCGAGAATTTGATCTAATCATGTTATCATCGAGACTCTGCTTCATATATGTAAGACGTCAATCTCTTCGAGTCTAGAACAGAGCTAAAGCACACACACATAACAATGAGTTCTTTTCTGTAGATACTTTTCTTTCTTAGTATTTATCTATTAGTTAAATGACACTCATTGACAATGTCACGTCTGTTGCAAAAGACTGAATCTTTGAGTTGACAAGCGATCTGATTCAAAAGATCATCATGAATCATTTGCAAAAAACTCAATTAGATCGAGACTCAATTCAATCAATTATCACAAAGAATTGAGAAGACATGCAATTACTTGATGAAAATGAGATCAAAGTATTACTTTCTCAAGCGTCGATTTTGAATCACGAGCTTGTCAGATTCAAGAATTCAAGCATTCAATTATTCAAAAGATGAGCATTTGCAGTCGAAGAAATCAATCTTGACATTGAGTCAAATAAAATAGATGATGATGATGTTATCATGAACTCAAAAAACGAGAATACAAGCATGCTCAATTTTGAGAAAGATGAAAGCAATATGAATTCAGCGAAGTTCAAACATATTGATGAAGTCGACAGCGCAGAAGAAATTGACAGCGAGATTAGCATCATTATTCATCGCAAGAAGAAACATTTAAGCTGTGTCTGCAGAAACATTGAGTCTAGTCTGTTAGAAAGATTAAGATGTAAGAATGTGAAAATGTTTGATATAAAGACAGAGATTGAATGTATCAAAATGTTATGACGCATCATAGCATGCAAGTCGAATGAAAAATCTTTCAAACATGTTTATCATCAACATTTTCATGCTCTTGTTGATTATTTTGATCTTCAAATAAAGATATTAAATTCAGCTGAACTGAGAAAATGTTTTGAGATATGCTGAAACAATCAAAATAATTTAATTGCATTCAAAATGACTTCTGAGCATATTTTCTGATTTCGACTGAGTGCTCGATCACAGATAGAAGATGATCTGCATGATGTTTACACAAAGTGAGTAATCAGACAGAGCATTGTCTCTAGATCAAGCGTAAAACAAGTTAAAGTCATTGTCAATGAGATAGATGAATCGAGAGTCTGAGCGAAGTGAAAAACGAATGAAAACTTATTGATTCAAGATATGTTTATTTGACTGTGAGCAAAGATTGATCGTGAGAAAGAACATAAGATGAGCATCAACAATATGATTCTGAAGAAATTTGATATATATCTTTATTATCAGCGTGAATGAAATGATCAATCGAATAAGAGCTGATTAAAAATGATGTTTTATTTCTTGAATCAATAAATCATGTGACAGAATATTAAATATTGAGTGCTTTATGCATGTTTTTGATTGAACAGAAACATTCGACTGATTTCATATTCTTATTACGTCAAGTTTGTAACTTCTGATAACTCAACATTCTTTTGTCACATAAACATGAGCATTTCTAAGTATTTCATCGACGATCATGAGAAAAACATTATTCAGAAATCATTATCATTAAATGATGAGAGTTTCAAGAAGTGCATCGAGATAGTCTCTGATTTTCACAAGCATATAGAGAAATGATGAGCGAAAGTGAAGACATGTGAAATGATGATCAATGATCATATTCACGATCTGAATAAAATCTGATTGAAAGAAAATGTCATTGAGTATGATGATTTCATCTTCGTTCTCTGTCAGCGAGATGAAGTTCATGTTACGAGATCAGAGATTCTTCATGAATCAATTTATAACAACGATGACATCAAATGTAGAATCATTCTTTCTTGATTTTGTTACAAACATGCACTTCGAGTTAATCTAACATAGATTGTGTCAAACTATCATAGACTAGTACAGAGCTGATGTTGACACGCTAGTGATTTAGCGTGTCTTCGTGAGTACAAGATTTTCGACGTGTTACATCTTCTTTCTTCTTTAGCTTTGAACTTCTAGTTAAAATACATTCATATGATTCGCTCTATGCAAACTCATAACATTAGTTCAAAGCTCATTAATCTTGCTATCAACGTGTAGATGATATAAAAACAAGCTACACAACTCAAATCAGAAGTTGAACTCAGAAATTTTGACAGCAGAACTTGAGTTCAGAAAGCTCGATAGAAATCAGAAATTTCTAAAGAAGAATCTTGATTTGAAATCAGAAATTTCAATAGAATCAGAATCAAAGAACATGAACGCGTTGCTCTTGATTAACTTTTTATTGAGCTCGTCATCAGAAATCAGAAATTTCAGCAGTACTTGAACTCAGAAAGTTCGATAGAGTAACATCAGAATCTCGATCAGCAATTTGCTATTCATACAATGACTAGAAGTTCAGAATCAGCGAGCATTGCTCATTATGAACTTCAAAATGCTAGAAGAGAATCACTTCTATCACAGAATCGAACAGCATCAGAAGAAGAAAATACGAATGTGTCATCAAATACAGAAGAAGAGAACACGAACGTGTTGTTTTTTGATCACAAAATGATCAAGATCAGCATCAGCACTGAATTGAATGCTTGAATAAGCATTCATAAAGCAGATGATCTTGTTGTCTTTATCAAGTACATATGTCAACAGCACGACATCGAAATCAAGACTTACAATGACATGATTCAGATGTTAGAAGATGTTAACGAAATAAACATCATGTTGAAGATTACACAGACACGTCTGCAGAAAGAGAATAGAAACAAGAATGTGATTATACATCATCTAGAAGTTACATCAAGTTGACAAAGCACTTCAATTTCTGAATATCATTTCTTGAAGTTGATCAAGTTATTGAATTCTTCACTGTTTGAAGATTCATTGCAGAATGTAAACAATTGACTGTCTTGAATGCAAAACAAGCTGAAAACAAACAAGAATCATTTTTCTATCGAAGAGTTGAAGATTGCATACATTGAAAGTTGAGTCAATGAAGCTGCGATTAAACATATTGCATCTCACATGCAAAATATCTTCTTGAACTCGTTTCTAGAAGTCGAAGAAGTACTATCGATGATTAATAAGATGTACAATAATCTCAATCATTATCATACAACTCAACATCAGTACTTGAAGCTGTATCAGAACAAGATCTTCTTTCATGAATTTTGAATGAAATTTCAGAGATTTAGTGCAAAACTAGAATACAATAATAAGACTTTATTAAATGATCTTCAGTATAAGATCAGCTCAGATCTTCAGCGAGCAACGCTCAATGAATGAATCATGAACTTGAATGAGTTTGTTGACATTTGCATGCAAGTCGATGTTAGATTGATTGAATTGAATGCTTGATCAGTCGTCAAAGCATCAGCTACTTAAGCTGCTCGCTCTGTCATTAGCACATCGATTACTTGACTTACGTCATCAGTTTCTTCGTGAAAGAAATTTGAAAGATCGAAGCTCAATTCTATTCAAAAAAGTTGTTTAAGAAAGAACTTTGCTGCAAATGCAAGAAGTCAAAACATAGAGCATATGACTGTCTCAAAATGACTCAAGTGCATGAGATCGCTGCGAGTTCAAAAAACGATCTGCTCTCGTTAAAGTAGTGACTGAGAGCAATATACTTATATTCTGTTTCATCAGCATATCTGATGATTTATTTGATTTCAAGTCGTTCACTGTTGACATCATCTTGAATAGTCTGAAAAAGATATTCAGATTTCTTGCTTTGATAGATACTGAAGTCAATGACATGACTTTCATTATTGAATCTTTGATGTCAGAGCTATGTGAATGCTTTGATATTCAGTCAATATTGTTGTCAAAATCAAAGTTGATTCAATTATATAATGAAATTTCTGATCAAAAGTTGATTACACACGCTCTGTATACATTGATCATGATACAAGAACACAAGAATGAAATGATGCTTTTATTAATAACTCGTCTAAATCAGCACAAGATAATCATTGAAAATCTCTGATTGAAAAGAAATCAAATTTTGATAGATTCTGCAAACAATCGATTAATATCATCATTGAAGATTCAAACATCAAAATCTGTCATTTTGAAAGCAAGCAATCAATCAGCATTTCACAGATCTGAGTCAAACGAAATCTGCAAAATGAAATAAAAGAACTTGAACTCAATGATTACGTTGACAATCATCTTGAAGCAATTCACGAATCAGAAACTAGTGAATTAATTCATTGAATCTGTTTGATTCATTGAATCTGTATTCATATGAAAGCAAAGCACTCAAGTTGATCTTGATCAACTTTGTCTCTTTCAGTCAATTGAGAAAAAGAGACTCATCAATATTATCATGATCGAAGTCGTTGTATATTGAACTCTAGTCAAGAATAAGAAGATCAGAATCTTCTTCTTGATCATTAGTGAAATCAACAAAGCGCTTAGCTCAGTTGAAAATTTCACGAAACTGAATGAAATGACTTTTGTCATGTCATTAAATGAACTGAAGAAGAAGCTTTCAATAGTTTATCACGACTTTCTGAATGTTTTTGATAGAGAAAAGACAACGCAGTTGTCTTTGCATCAATCATACGATCATAAGATTGAATTAGAAGATGAAAGTCAACTCTCTAGAAGTCAATTGTATCTTCTGTTGAATTACAAGTTGCAGAAGATCAAAGAGTATTTAGAAGAGAATTTGAAGAAGAAGTTCATCATACTCAGTAAAGCTTCTTTCGCTTCGTCAATACTATTTGTCAAAAAGAAAGACAATAGTCTTCGCTTTTGCATAAATTATTGAAAACTGAATGCTTTGATCAAAAGAGATCGTTATTCAATATTCTTGATAAACAAAGTACTCGCTTGAATTCAAGACAGTAAGTATCTGACTCGACTTAACATTATTATTACGTTCAATAAGCTTTGCATGAGTACTGAAAGTGAGAATCTAATCACATTCATTACTTTCTTCAATGTTTACAAGTATAGAATAATGCTCTTTGAATTAATCAATGAACTTGCGTTCTTTCAGCACTATATCAATGATGTATTGTTCAACTGTTTACATAAATTCTGTCAGACATATCTGAATGATATTCTCATCTACAGTAAGATCTTGAAAGAACATAGAACTCATGTGAAAGAAGTGCTAAACAAGCTTCGTGAAGTTAATCTGCAGATAAACATTGACAAGTGTGAATTCAAGATTCAGAAAATCTCATTTCTTGAACTATTGATGTTCATCAATGATCTACGAATGAACTCTCAAAAAGTGGATGTGATTCAAAACTAAGAAGTGTCACGATCGTTGACTCATGTGCAGATTTTCATTGACTTCTGCAATTTCTATCAACGATTCATAAAGAACTTCTTAAAGATCATTCAACTCATGATAAAGCTGATTTGAAAAGATCATTTTTTTGAATGAACAGAGATTTGTTAGATGATCTTTGAAGAACTAAAGCAACAAATGACAACAGCTCTCGTTTTGAAGCATTTCAACTCAATCAGAGAAGCTATTCTGAAAACGAACTTTTTGAACTATGTGAATGATGAAGTATTGTCTCAATATGACAATGAAGACATCTTACATTCAATGATCTTCTATAGCAAGAACATGATTCTCGCAGAATGCAACTACAAGATCTATGATAAAGAACTGCTGATTATTATTTGCTGTTTGAAACATTGATGTCTTGAATTGAAATGTACAAATATTTTGATCAAGATCTTCATCAATCATCTCAATTTGAAGTACTTCATGATCATCAAAGAATTGATCAGATGACAAGCTAGATGAGCTGAGAAGTTATCTGAATATAACTTCAAGATCATATATCAGTCGAGAAAACAGAATCTGAAAGTCGACGCGCTGATCAGAATGTCAAACGTCAAGTCAGTTGAAGCAAACGATGATTGAAAGCTATATCAGCATCAGATGCTATTACTCGAAGGCAGATTTGAACTGCAGTCAATAGAAGCTGATCAAGAAGATGATCAGAAAGTTGATCAAGATCTGACTCAAATCTTACTCAGATTTGACTCAGAATCTGATTCAAAATCTGACTCAGATTCGAAACTTGAATCAAAAGCTAATCAAAATTCGATCGAAGAGATGATTTCTATTCAGAATCAGATTATAGTTGAAAATTGAATGAATCAACTGTGCTTTGATATTCAAATAATCATAAAACAGAACAGAAGAACTTGTCAAGATATTGATCTAGACAATTGCAAAGTACTTGATGAAGTACTCTGAAAAGATGATAGACTATGAATTTCTCAGTCAATGATCACTTGATTAATAAGAGAAGCACATGATCTTTCGATCAATGATTATTCTGACATGAATTGAATGTTGAACTTGCTGAGACGATCATATTGCTGATTGAAGATGAGAACAACAATCAAGCATTACATTCAAAACTGTTACGTTTGTCGTAGGTCAAAAGCATCGAGAGATCGAATCAATGAACTGCTGAAGTCATTGCTCATACTTGAGCAGTGATGACAGAACATATCATTAGACTTCATTATCAATCTATCAGAAAGTGATGAAAACAACGCGATTCTGACAGTCATAGATCGATTGTCTAAGAAACAACATTATATATCATGTTGATCAGATGACGAAGAAATCTTTGCAGAATAAACAGTCAAGCTACTGTTGATATGAATCTTCAGAATTCATAAACTATCAAGATCAATAATATTCAATCATGATTCACAGTTCATATTGATTGTCTAAAAGTCTTTATGTTTGACTTGACATTAAGATGAAACTATTCACAGACTATCATTTGCAAATTGATGATCAAACAGAAAGAGTGAATCAGAATGTGAAATGATATCTACGAAGCTATTGCTCATATATGCAAGATGATTGATTCGTCTGATTATTTATGACTGAATTCGTCAATAACAATGCTATTTCATCATCAATTGAACAGTCAGCGTTCTTTCTGAATAAAAACTTTCACTTTCGTATGAGCTTCGATTCGAATTCAACTGAATATGAGATCACTCAAGCTAGAATCAAAGCGAGCAAAGCGAAGAATATATTTGAACACATGAAATAATCACTAGCATTGATCAAGCAAGCATTAGCAAGAGTCAAAGTCACAATGAAGAAACAGATTGACAAGCATCGAAAAGAAATGATTTATAAGATAGATGACATAATGTTTCTGAACTCAAGAAACATCATGATCTCAAGATCATCAAAGAAACTAGACAATAAGTGTTATAAGTCTGCATAGAGCGAATCATATGAGTGTATTCTAACTAGAAGTTCAAAGCTAAAGAAGAAAGAAAATAAAACACATCAAGAGTTTTATACTCACGAAGACGCGCTAGATCACTAGCGTGTCAACATCAGCTCTATGCTAGTCTATGATAGTTTAACACGATCTATGTTAGATTAACTTAAAGTAACGAGACACGCTCGCAACATTACTCTTTCTCTTCATTTAGCAATGTTTTCATTGCTGCAGTTCAATTGATCTTTCTTTCGATTTCTATCTTGACTTATTTGAATATCATTCATGAAAGTCATTTACGATCTTCTGACATCTTTCAAACTCATTTTCATCGACGTTGTATTAATGTAGATCAAGATCGTATTCTTTTCAATTGACATGATATTGTAGTCATCATTTGTAGTGTTTGAAGTTCAGAATGTTCTTCACTTCTCATTCATCTTCGTCATTCATCACTATAAAATCAAACGACTCATTTCGTTGTTCTTTCAGAGAGTTCTTTGAATTCAGTTGCAGCAGATTCAAAGCGAACTTCAAATAAATCTTCATTGTCGATGACAATTTCAGTCGATATGCATGTTCAATCTCAATCAGAATCTTGAAAGATTCTAGCATTTTATCATCTAGTTTCTTGAACGATCTTGTGATTATAATGTTTCTAGAATCTAGAAACATCATGACATCTATCTTGTAAATCATTTTCTTTCAATGCTTGTCAATCTGTTTCTTCATTGTGACTCTGACTCTTATTATGCTTGCTTGATCAATGCTAGTGATCATTTCATGTGTTCGAATATATCTTTCGCTTTGCTTGCTTCGATTCTAGCTTGAATGATCTCATATTCAGTTGAATTCAAATTGAAGTTCATACGAGAGTGAAAGCTCTTATTCAGAAAGAACGCTGACTGTTCAATTGACGATGAAATAGCATTGTTATCGACGAATTCAGTCATAAATAATCAGATGAATCAATCATCTTGCATATACAAGCAATAGCTTTGTAGATATCATTTCACATTCTGATTCACTCTTTCTGTTTGATCATCAATTTGCAAATAATAGTTTGTGAATAGTTTCATCTTGATGTCAAGTCTCAGACATAGAGACTTTCAGACAATTGATATGAATTGTGAATCACGATCGAACATTATTGATCTTGATAGTTCATGAGTTCTGAAGATTCATATTAACAGTAGCTTGACTGTTTATTCTGCGAAGATTTCTTCGTCATCTGATCAACACAATATATAATGTCGTTTTTTAGACAATCGATTTATGACTGTCAGAATCGCGTTGTTTTCATCACTTTCTGATAGATTGATAATGAAGTCTAATGATATGTTCTGTCATCACTGCTCGAGTATGAGCAATGACTTCAGCAGTTCATTGATTCGATCTTTCGATGCTTTTGATCTACGACAAATGTAACAGTTTTGAATGTAGCGCTTGATTGTCATTCTCATCTTCAATCAGCAATATGATCATTTCAGCAAGTTCAACGTTCAATTCATGTCAGAGTAATCATTGACTGAAAGATTATGTGCTTCTCTTATTAATTAAGTGATCATTGACTGAAAAACTCATAGTTTATCATTTTTTCAAAGTACTTCATCAAGTACTTTGCAATTGTCTAGATCAATATCTTGACAAGTTCTTCTGTTCTGTTTCATGATCATTCAAATATCAAAGCACAGTTGATTCATTCAATTTTCAACTATAATCTGATTCTGAATAGAAATCATCTCTTCGATCGAATTTTGATTAGCTTTTGATTCAAGTTTCGAATCTGAGTCAGATTTTGAATCAGATTCTGAGTCAAATCTGAGTAAGATTTGAGTCAGATCTTGATCAACTTTCTGATCATCTTCTTGATCAGCTTCTATTGACTGCAGTTCAAATTTGCCTTCGAGTAATAGCATCTGATGCTGATATAGCTTTCAATCATCGTTTGCTTCAACTGACTTGACGTTTGACATTCTGATCAGCGCGTCGACTTTCAGATTCTGTTTTTTCGACTGATATATGATCTTGAAGTTATATTCAGATAACTTCTCAGCTTATCTAGCTTGTCATCTGATCAGTTCTTTGATGATCATGAAGTACTTCAAATTCAGATGATCGATGAAGATCTTGATCAAAATATTCATACATTTCAATTCAAGACATCAATGTTTCAAACAGTGAATAATGATCAGTAGTTCTTTATCATAGATCTCGTAGTTGCATTCTGCGAAAATTATGTTCTTGCTATAGAAGATTATTGAATGTAAGATGTTTTCATCATCATACTGAGACAATACTTCATCGTTCACATAGTTCAAGAAGTTCATTTTCAGAATAGCTTCTCTGATTGAATTAAAATGCTTCAGAACGAGAGTTGTCATCATCTATTACTTCAGTTTCTCAAAGATCGTCTGACAGATCTTTGTTCATTCAAATGAATGATCTTTTCAAGTCAGCTTTATCATAGATTGAGTGATCTTCAAGAAGTTTTTTATGATTCGTCGATAGAAATTGCAGAAGTCAATGAAGATTTATACATGAGTCAACGATCGAGACACTTTTCAGCTTTGAATCACATCTACTTTTCGAGAGTTCATTCGTAGATTATTGATGAATATCAATAGTTTAAGAAATGAGATTTTCTGAATCTTGAATTCACACTTGTCAATGTCTATCTGCAGATCGACTTCATGAAGCTTGTCTAGCACTTCTTTCATATGAGTTCTATGTTCTTTCAAGATCTTGCTGTAGATGAGAATATCATTCAAATATGCTTGACAGAATTTATGTAGACAGTTAAACAACACATTGTTGATATAGTGCTGAAAGAACGCGAATTCATTGATTAATTCAAAGAACATTACTCTATACTTGTAAACATCGAAGAAAGTAACGAATGTGATTAGATTCTCACTTTCAGTACTCATGCAAAGCTTATTGAACGTGACGATAATGTTGAGTTGAGTCAGATACTTACTGTCTTAAATTCATGTGAGTACTTCGTCTATCAAGAGTATTGAATAACGATCTCTTTTGATCAGAGCATTCAATTTTCGATAATTCACGTAAAAGCAAAGACTATCATCTTTCTTTTTGACAAATAGTATTAACAAAGCGAAGAGAGCTTTACTGAATGTAATAAACTTCTTCTTCAAGTTCTTTTCTAGATACTTCTTGATCTTTTGCAACTTGTAACTCGACATGAAATACAATTGACTTCTAGAGAGTTAACTTTCATCTTCTAATTCAATCTTATGATCATATAATTAATGCAAGAACAACTGCGTTGTCTTTTTTCTGTCAAACACATTCAGAAAATCATGATAAACGATTGAAAGCTTCTTCTTCAGTTTCTTTAATGACATGACTGATGTCATTTCATTCAGTTTCGCGAAATCTTCAACTGAGCTAGCTTGAAGCGCTTTATTGATTTCATTAATGATCAATGTGAAGATTTTGACTTTCTTATTCTTGACTAGAGTTTGATATGCAACGACTTCGATCATAACAATATTGATGAGTCTCTTTTTCTCAGTTGACTGAAAGAGATGAAGTTGATCGAGATCAACTTGAGTGCTTTGCTTTCATCTGAGTACAGATTCAATGAATCAAACAGATTCAATGAATCGATTCACTGATTTCTGATTCATGAATCTCTTCAAAATGATCGTTGATGTAACAATTGAGTTCAAGTTCTTTTGTTTTATTTTGCAGATCTCGCTTGACTCAGATCTGTGAAATGCTGATTGACTGCTTGCTTTCAAAACGACAGATTTCGATGTTCAAATATTCAATGAGAATATTAATCAATCATTTGCAGAGTCTATCAAAATTTGATTTCTTTTCAATCAAAGATTTTCAATGATTATCTTGTGCTGATCTAAACGAGTTATTAATAGAAGCATCATTTCATTCTTGTGATCTTGTATCATGATCAATGTATACAGAGCATGTGTAATTGACTTTCAATCAAAGATTTCATCATACGATCAAATCAACTTTGATTTGAACAGCGATGTTAACTGAATATCAAAGCATTCACATAGCTCTGACATCAAAGATTCATCAATGAAAGTCATGTCTGTTACGATTCTAGCTACGCACCTTCGTTGATAGCTATGTTGATGACTATGTTGATGGCTATGTTGATGACTATTCTGAGAGCTATCGCCGATCGCTCGTCGCTAGGGCATAGACTTGTTTCGAAGTCAACTCTATTCAGGGTTAGCTTATGTTCTTCTGAGTCATATAGATAGTCGGTCCTTCTCTTCTAGATACTTTTCTTCCTTAGCATTTATATACTCGTTACATTACATTCATATGACTCGCTCTATGCTGGTTTCTAACATTATATAAATGCTCCTTCGTTACAGGCGAAGTGAAATAATCTGCATCGATTTCTTCGAATGCTTCTGCTAGTAGTTCTTCAACTCTCTATCGACTTTGGTCTAGCGACTTGCGTTCGTGCAGCAGCACTCATCTTTCTTTCCTCGTGAGCTGATTCAGCGAGAATAAACAAAAGATTCGAACTTGTGCGCTGATCAGCGAGTATAAACAAACGATTGGAATCATCCGACTAGGTCAAAGATCAGCGAATTAATCGTTCATTCAGATTCGCAAGAAATTCTTCGAATTTGTTGAACAATCAAACGAGGTCAGTCATAGAACTGCGTGAAGTCTCTATCTCGAGGAGCAAACCCTCAGTTAGCCTGCTTCAATGGCATCGTCAATGCGATGATCTACTCGCTCTCATCGTCCTACCCACCAGTGAATCTGATCATACGTTCACGTGCAACTAGTGAGCCTGCTACAATGGCGAGCTCAAAGTCGACCTCTTCGATGAGCAAGTCGATCAGTGAGCCTGCTTCAATGACACTGTCAATGCGATGATCTATCTTCTCATCGTTCTATTCACCAGTGAACCTGATCATACATTCACATGCAACTAGTGAGCCTGCTACAATGACACCTTCCGTCAATGCAATGATCTATCTATTCACATCGCTCTATCTATCAGTGAATCGATCTGTCGACTCGTTCACGTGCAACTAGTGAGCCTGCTTCAATGACACTTCTACCTCGCATAGTGAGCCTGCTACAATAGGCATTTCGATTCTACACAAGGCTAAGAAAATACATTCATGCGGACATGAATCGTTGAAGAGGGGAGGTAATGTTACGATTCTAGCTACGCACCTTCGTTGATAGCTATGTTGATGACTATGTTGATGACTATGTTGATGACTATCCTGAGAGCTATCGCCGATCGCTCGCCGCTAGGGCATAGGCTTGTTCCGAAGCCAACTCTATTCAGGGTTAGCTTATGTTCTTCTGAGTCATATAGATAGTCGGCTCTTCTCTTCTAGATACTTTCCTTTCTTAGCATTTATATACTCGTTACATTACACTCATATGACTCGCTCTATGCTGGTCTCTAACAATGTCAGTGACTTCAATATCTATCAGAGCGAAGAATCTGAACATCTTTTCTAGACTACTCAAGATAATGTCAACAATGAACGACTTGAAATCAAATGAATTATCAGACATGCTGATGAAACAGAATATAAATATATTGCTCTCAGTCACTACTTTGACGAAAGCAGATCGTTTTTCAAACTCGCAGCAATCTTGTGCACTTGAGTCGTTTTGAAGCAGTCATATGCTCTATGTTCTGACTTCTTGCATTTGAAGCAAAGTTCTTTCTTAAACAACTCTTTCTGAACAGAATCGAGCTTCGATCTTCTGAGTTTCTTTCATGAAGAGACTGATGACGTGGGTTGAGTAGTTGATGTATTAAAGACAGAGTGAGCAGCTTGAGTCGCTGATGCTTTGACGACTGATTGAATATTTAATTCAGTTAATTTAACATTGACTTGCATGCAGATGTTGACAAACTTATTCAAATCTATGATTCATTCATTGAGCATTGCTCATTGAAGATCTGAGCTGATCTTGTGCTGAAGATCATCTAGTAAAGTCTCGTTATTGTATTTTAGTTCTGCACTAAATCTCTGAAATTTCATTCAAAATTCATGAAAGAAGATCTTGTTCTGATACAGCTTCAAGTACTGTCGTTGAGTCGTGTGATGATGATTGAGATTGTCATACATTTTATTAATCATTGATAGTACTTTTTCAACTTCTAGAAATGAGTTCAAGAAAATATCTTGCATGCAAGATGCAATATGTTTGATCGCAGCTTCACTGACTCAACTTTCAATATATGCAATCTTCAACTCTTTGATAGAAAAGTGATTCTTATTTGTCTTCAGCTTGTTTTGCATTCAAAACAGTCAATTGTTTACATTCTACGTTGAATCTTCAAACAGAGATGAATTGAATAACTTAGTCAACTTCGAGAATTGATCTTCAGAAGTCGAAGTGCTTTGTCAACTTGATACAACTTTTAGATGATGTATAATCACGTTCTTGTTTCTATTCTCTTTCTGCAGACGCGTCTGTGTAATTTTCAACATGATGTTTATCTCGTTGACATCTTCTAACATCTGAATCATGTCATTGTGAGTCTTGATTTCAATGTTGTGCTGTTGACATATGTACTTGATAAAGACAACGATGTCGTCTGCTTTATGAGTGCTTATTCAAGCATTCAGTTCAGTGTTGATGCTGATCTTGATCATTTCATGATCAAAAAACAACGCGTTCATGTTCTCTTCTTCTGTATTCAACGATGCATTCGTGTCTTCTTCTTCTGATGCTGTTCAATTCTGTGATAGAAGTGATTCTCTTCTAACATTTTGAAAGTCGTAGCGAGCAATGCTCACTGATTTTGATTCTGTGCTTCTAGTCATTGTATGAATAGAAAATTGCTGATCGAGATTCTGATGTTACTCTATCGAACTTTCTGAGTTCAAGCAACGACTAGTACTCTATCGAACTTTCTGAATTCAAGTACTGCTGAAATTTCTGATTTCTGATGATGAGTTCAATAAAGAGTTAGTCAAGAGCAACGCGTTCATGTTTTTTGATTTTGATTCTATTGAAATTTCTGATTTTGAATCAAGATTCTTCTTTAGAAATTTCTGATTTCTATCGAGCTTTCTGAGCTCAAGTTCTGATTCTGCTGTTGAAATTTCTGAGTTCGACTTCTGATTGAGTTGATTGTGTAGCTTGTTTTTGTATCATCTACACGTCGATAGCAAGATTAATAAGCTTTGAACTAATGTTATGAATCTGCATAAAGCGAATCATATGAGTGTATTCTAACTAGAAGTTCAAAGCTAAAGAAGAAAGAAGATGAAACACGTCGAGAATCTTATACTCACGAAGACGCGCTAGATCACTAGCGTGTCAACATCAGCTCTATGCTAGTCTATGATAGTTTAACATGATCTATGTTAGACTAACTCAGAGTAACGAGACTGTTACGAGCGTATCAAGACTGAACAAGACTGAAGCTCTAATCAATTCGCATCAGGTTTGACTCAGATATGATTCAGATATGACTCAGATATGACTCAACACTCTTTTTCTTTCTCAACACTCTTTTCTTTCACCAACATCTTGTTCATCTACATCACATTCTTCTCGTGTCACAAACACATCTCTTTCAGGTCTAGCGCAGTCTCTGAACATTACATAAATAAAAGCTTTTGTATCAATCTTCTTCTGTATTCTTAATATTCAGTTATAACTATCTTTAAAGATCAAGCACTATCAATTCTGATCTATATTGATTGTATCATCTAGACACGATTCTGACATTATATTAAGAATTCGTTAATCACACGATACTGATCTCATTACTCATTCAACATACTCATCTAGGCAGAACGAGTCTAAAGAAATTCATTTACCTGATGATCAACGATAATCGAAAGATAGAACAACACTAGAGAGTTGGATAGAATCAACGACGAGGCTGTTTGAATTGCTAGACTACTTATTGCTCATTAAGTACGCAAAGTTCACTCGATTACGAGAATCACGATAAAGAATCTTCGTGAATTGCTCAAGAATCAAATCGATCGATAGATTCAACGATAAAGAACCTTCGTTGTTTGCTAGAGAATCAATCAAATCAATCAACAAATAAATCTCATCTTCTTTGTTGAAGATTAAACATCATTCTATACGTCTTTCTTTTTCAAATCGTCGAACATCGTCATTCGTTCAACTCTCTTTCAAACAAATCTCATCATGTCTAGTCGTTCGTCTACTGAAGAGCGTTTCGAAGAATTTCGAAATCGTTTCTCTCAAATCTCTGATGCTGATTCATCGAAATCACGAACGAAATCATCAAGTGCTGCATCATTCATTCATGAAGATGACGAATCATTCGCTGAAACGATAATACTCTTCGTGTTCTACGAAATCTGAAAGGCTCGAAGTCTAGCTCTTGATGAAGAAACAGATCGACTCTACGAGTTAGATAAACAACAAGAAGACGAAATCAAAGAGTTGAAGACTAGACTTCAAGCTAAAGAAAACACTTCTTCTGATTTCATCTACTCTGAGCGTTCTAGATCTCAAAAAATACCTGATTCTTCGCTGTTTACTGATGAAAAGAACTCTACTTGAAAGAACTGGTACGGAAAAATTCAGGATAAACTAGAGATCAACGTCGATTTTTTTTCTAATGAACGAGTCAAATTGAGCTATATACATTCTAGATTATTCGATGACGCAGCTGAGATCACTCAAGCTAGACGTGAACGTGACTGTGTCAATCTCTATAAGATCGTCGACGATCTTTTGAAAGAGCTAGCTCAGTTGTTCGATGACTCGAATAAGAAAGTCAACTTTCGTAGAAAATACTACAACTTGGTTCAAGAATTCAAGAAATTCAGTGAATTCTATACTCAGTTTCAACGTCTATCTTTCTATCTAGACTATCACGAGAAGCAACTGATCGCTGATCTGAAAGATAAAATACATTCTCGTCTTTGATTCGTTTGAGTAGATCAACTAGTTCAATCTGATTCTCTAAAAGAAATTCGTTTCTATCTGATTCATTTGAATAATGATCAGCGAGTCATTCGAGAGATCAAGAACAAGATCAAACGCGTCGATGATCTTTCTAAGACTATCTTTCATAGAGCGACTGTTGTCACTCAGTCAGTCGATCACTCGAAGTCTGATCAGCTAAAGTCGCGCGACGCGATTTTAACTAGCGTCAAAGAAGCAGACATTCTAGTCGAAAGCTGTTTCATATGTCATAAATCAGGTCATAGCTCTAAAGAGTGTCTCGATCGATCTACTAGAATCAATGCAGTGAACAATGAATATGATCGCTTCGATTTTGATTCGAATTTCGATTCAAAAAACTAGTCATCTCTTCAAAAGTCATTGAAGAAATAGAGATTATATCTTTGTGCAAACTAGACGAAATTCTATCGAAAGAAAATTACTTTGAAAAGTCGTTTCTAATTGATGCTCATCTCATCTCTCAGAATCGATCTTTCAGCCTTTGTTCTTTAATAGATAGTGATTCAGTCATCTACATGATCATACATTCTAATCTAGTCGATAAAGTATGCGAGAAACTGAAAATTCAATCTATATCACTGACAAAAGAGAAGCTAATAAGAGATTATGATGAAAAGATATCTAAGAAGATCATCACTCATAAAATTCTACTCAATCTCATCATCGAAAGTCATAAGAAATTGACTGTATCAATGCTGATAGCTGATATCGATCATCATGAAGTCATATTGAGTAAGCTCTGAATGAACAAAAACGAAATATTATTGAATATGCAAAACGACGTCATTGTTTTTTCGAATCAATTGAATACTTCTATTTCGATTTTTCCGATCTCTCTCAATTCAAAGCACTCAAGTTGATCGCAGTCAACTTCGTCTTCTTCAATCACTCAGACTAAGATCTCTATGATGCTCAAACGACTCGTTCGAAAAGAGTCATTCTCGATTCAAAGCATAGACGCAGCTTCGTTCAAAACGCTGTTGAATCGTTCAAAGAAGAACAAGATCGAAGTCTTTGCTCTATTCATGACGAACATCAATAGAGAAATTGCGTACAATACTCAGTGCGATTTGAACGCTCTAAACGTCTCTTCAATCGATGAAACGACTCAGAATTTGAAAGATATTGAAGCAAAGCTGTCATCGAAATATCATGAGTTTTTAAATGTTTTTGATCGAGCTCAATCGAATAAACTATTCTCTCATCGCTTCTACGATCATAAAATCGAGCTCATCAGTGATTCAATGCTCTTTCACTGTCGAATCTATCGAATGTTCTCTGTCAAACTTCTGAAAGTAAAGAAGTACTTAAACGAGAATCTGTCGAAGAAATTCATCACTTCTAGTCAGACCTTCTATTTCTTTCCCGTTCTATTCGCTCTCAAAGCAAATGAAGATCTTCGATTCTGCGTGAACTATCGAAAGCTAAATGTCATTTTCAAAAGAAATAAATATTCTCTATCG
>JAABUH010002381.1_pt1 | contig 18149 bp, 30 predicted proteins | sample 5559121 | NCBI WGS metagenome assembly JAABUH01 (sample SAMN10711871, study PRJNA513364) | rock metagenome | isolation source: Antarctica rocks | place: Antarctica: Victoria Land, Battleship Promontory nord | collected 2015-12-28
CGTGGGGGCGGGTCGAGAACGGCACCTGGCAAAGGAGGGAAGGCTTCGGGCGCTGAGGAAGGCAGGGAGGATGACTCCTCGATCTCCTCTATCTCCTCCTCCTCGCTCTGCTCTCGGATGGCCTGGATCGGTCGGGGGAAGAGTCGAAAGGCGAGTGCGGGATCGTGGTTGGGGAGGGGAAAGGGAGGATGGTGGGGCGGCGACAGGTCTGGGCGGAGATCGCGTCTGAGGGCGGAGAGGGAGTTGGGCGGTGGATGGGGGAGGTCGTAGAGGGAGGGGGAAGGGAGAGCGGGAGGAAGAGGTTGTTAGTCCTCGTCGTGAGCTCGAACGGGCTTGTTGAACCGTGTATGAATGGTCATTACGTTCGTCAAGGCCGGATGAATCCGATGAGGTGCTCGGTGAGGTGGGGGAAGGGGAAATGAAGGGGATGGCACGGTTGGCGCGATGAGGATTTCTGCGACCCGGGGTGGCTGGTCTTGAATATGCCGAGTCGGAGTTTTTCTCCCGTCGTCGACGAGTGACGACTGTCCAGGCATCTGAAGATGCGCCTGGTCGAGGCGAATCTGAAGAGGAGCTTGATGCAGCGGCAATTGTCGAACTCAACGAGATACGGGGAAACCGAAGATCAGAGTCAACAACGCGTGTCGCGGTGGTGCCGGGGCGCGTAAGTCCGGCGTCAGGCCTCGCCAAGCATCTCCGATAGTATCGGTGCGCTCGGCTCGACGAGGCGGACATGATGGCGCCGCGCGACGACTTCACGCGACGGTCTTACAAAACGGTTTTTAGGGGTTTTAGAATGTGGGTTCACTGTCGGAGGAGGAGGAGGGCGTGCTGAGGGGGGAGATCGCGGAGGTTGTGCAGTTTGCAAAGCTGCGCGTCAATCTTTGATCTGAGAAAGTCGGTCCTTGCTCCCGCCGACCCAATACATGTCCCCAGCATCTCCAGCCTTCCTCTCTTCACGTCCTCAAGGCAGTCCGTCCGGCACTTCGCTCGGTTGAGCTGCATAGTTGAGTGTCAATTGTCAAAGAAGGCCAACACCCATGGTCATCCCGTCGGCGGACAGGATGTACACATCGTCGAGGTAGGCGAGGATGCGGCGGTGAGGGCCAAGGGCGGTGGAGAGGTCGGTGAGGAGAGAGCGGATGGCAAGGGAGAAGAGGAGGGGGCCGAGCGGGTCGCCTTGTCGGACGCCTTGAGATGACAGTATCCTTTCGTCAGACAGCACCAGGTCTGAGCTTGTCCCATATGCCCAACGTCCTGCCCGGTAAAGCGACGGGGCGAAATGGAGGAGCCAATTGGCAATGTCCCTGCGGTCCACGGTGTTGAATGCGTTGTAGAAGTCGAGCGAGGTGAGGTGAGTGTAACCTCTGATCAAGGCTCCCTTCCACCGCTCTCTCCACGGCCCGAACCACCGGTTCCACCCCGCCCGGCGTTCCTCCCCCGGGTTGTGTTGGGAGTAGGAAGTCCGGCTTGAACGCCTTCCACAGGAGCGACTTGGCGGCAAGTCGGTAGATAAGCTCGCCAACGACAATGGCCGGATCCCGTCATCGGACTTGAAGAGAGGTGTGAGCCTGCCGTGCAGAGCATGGACGCGCGGGGGGTGGTGTTCGCGCCGATGGAGGAGGTGAGGGAGGTGAGGAAGTCGAGGACGCGAGGGGACTTGATGGCGTGGCGGAGGAGGGAACAGTCCAGCCAGAGATGCCGGGCGAGGTGCAAACCTTGAAGGAGGCCAGGGCGGTCTTGATGTCGTCGGCCGTCGGGGAGTGTCCTTGTGACGGGCCGAGAGTGTCGCCAAAGGGGTCTTCGGGGCCATCTGGGTGCTTACTCTTAAGCACCTCGATGACGTCCGGTGTCAGCTCGGCCACCTTGACTCCCCCACCAGCACCCTTGCCGCCGATCCCAGCCTTCCCGCCTCAACAAGCTTTGTCACCATCTTCTTCTTTTCCCTCACTAGTCCAACTCCCCTTGTCTCCGGCCATTCCACCTCCGAGTACGCCGCCAGCCTGTCCCGTGGTCGTTGTTCGAATAGTGCTGGACATAGGCCGACCTTTGGCAGAGCGAGGAAAGCAAAGAGATTGTTGTCGGAAGGGAGTTCGAGGTAGGCTGCCGCCAGCCTGTCGCAAGTCGCCACGAAGGCGGGGATGAGGCGCGGAGGAAGGGGTTTGAAGCGAGTGGGTAGGGAGGACAGCTTGAGGAAGCGGTCCTGGACGGTGAGGGGGGGAGCGGGTTGCAGGATGGGCGGGAGAGCGGGGAAAGGGATCGGGATTGGTAGGAGGAGGGGAGAGGTGGACGGGGTTTGGGCGTGAGCGACGGGGGTAGGCGCATCATTGCCATAGCGAATGCCATCCTCGACATGCTCCAGCTCCTCTTGTACCTCCTCCTCTTCCTCCTGGATGTCCGCCTCGGTGGGGGGAGATGCCACGCGTTTCCTGGTCGTTGTTAGGCGTCGCTGGCGGGTGGGGTTAGAGGGGGAGGTTGGCGGAGAGGGTGTATATTCGGCCCGGGAGCGACTTTCGATGTGAGAGTTCAGGAGGGTGTAGGCGAGGAGTCGGGCCCGAGACTGGGAGCGCGTTTGAGGTGGAGATCGCCGATTTGAGGTGGATGCGGGAGCTGGAGTGTTTAGGGGGGAGGATGGGTTGGTGGATACCGTTGGAAATCGACCGTGACGTGCTGATTCCGTGTTCCTTGGCACATAGTTGGTATCAGTCCGCGCAGAATTGTCGTCTGCATCTGATGAGGCCAGTGACGAGGTTGGGGAGAGCGATTTGCGGTGGATGCGGGATAAAGAGCGGGCGGAGTCGACAACGCTTGCCCACGGTCAAAGTCGCTTATGAAGGGTTGTATGGACATGTATGCATGTAGTAAGGATACAAACGCTGTCAATCACACAGGGTCGGGAGGTGCTGACCCGCCACATATCCGAGATTTCGGGGTTTCATGGACAAGTTTTACCGTATCCCAACAGGGTGTAGGGCGCGCTGCCGACACGGGTACAAGCAGAGGCGAGGTAGGCTATGCGGTTGTTTCGGGAAGAAACCAAGACATATTCACCTGGTTGTCCGATTCCAATGCCGCATCCCATCCCTCCATATCATCCATCTGCACGGTCATCGGGCGAGCAGCCTCCTCCTCCGGGAACAGTCTGGTACGGGTGGTGAAAGCCAGCTCGTCTCGGACGCCATGCTGGCGCAAGATTTCACGCCAATCGGTTTGTGCGGTGTGGGTCTTCAGTGCTGAGGATCGATGAGAAGACGTAGATGATCCTCCGATGTCTGACATCGAAGAATATTGAGCAAGTGGTGAGTAGACTGATGCGGGTGTCAGGATGAATCTGAACTTTTACAAACCTGAATCACGTGATCTACATCATTGCTGTAAGGTTACTCCAACCGGGCCTTTTGCGGGAGTGGCCGGGAGGTACAACCTTACTTCAACTTTTTGATGAGCGACTTTGTCGCTTCTACTTTAGACACCTCCGTTACGAGTGTTTGCGATGGTGCATTCCAGCTAAAACCAGCTATCTGATTCAGTGCAGCCACCGGGCGGAAGTTCGAGGTGGACAAGCGAAATCAGCCGGAATATGACCTTGGCTTCTCTCATTTCTTTGTCTTCCTCTTGCTCTCCCTTTCTCTTCACCTGAAATATGAACAAACACTGCAAAGTTCTGACTACTCTCTGATCCTCACCTTCGCCTTATCGCTGGGTCAGATGCGGATGAACGCAACCCTACCTTCACGGTCGGCCTGGAAGCCGCGTAGGTATGTGCCACATCCATCTTCCCTTTGAATCGCGGAATTGCTGTGGGCAAGAAACTGTGGACGGGACATCAAAGGCGGCAACAATGCAAGAGGTAACAACGCTTTGATGCCAGACCGGGGTATATCGTTGATGGAACTCCTCGATCTTCTTTTTAGCCAAAGCAAGGTTATCATTAGGCTCCCAACTCGTATGTTCGTCTGTCCCTTTATAACCTAGCCATTCGACAAGGTATCGTAAGTGACTAGTGCGGACATTATTCCTAGAGTTGATGACGTTGGCAACTTCGTATTGTTTTCCACCCTCCTCGCCTAGTAAGACTCACTCTCGGCTCTCGCCCGCTTTCCATCATGTCATGATGCAGTTCGCCTATCCATCACCATCCACCTCCGACCTCCTCACGTTCTTTGCTTATCTATGGCTTCTCAACCTCAGTCGTCAATTCTTCCAGCGAGTTCTCGGTGCAGGTCTCCTCGGTGACGTGGCGATAGGAATCATCTTCGGTTCTCCTCTGGCAGGATGGCTCGATGAGGGATGGCAGAGTACGCTCGTGGTCCTGGGTTATCTAGGTTTACTCCTCATCGTTCTCGAAGGTGATTAGACTAATCAACCCTTTCTCTCCTTGGCTATGATACTCGAATCCGCTGATTATTACCAGGTGGTATCACCACGTCCCTTCCGAGGCTTCTCCATCTCCTCCCCATCTCCCTCGCGATAGCCCTAACCGGTCTCCTCACACCTATCGCCCTATCCTTCCTCCTCACCCCGGCCTACGGTTACTCACTCCTGACATCGTTCGCATCCGGTTCGACCTTGTCGTCGACCTCACTCGGCACGACATTGACCGTGCTATCCTCAACACCGGGGTTGAACCTCGACCTGAGGCAGACGAAACTCAGCATGTACTTGTCGGAGCAGCGGTGATGGATGATGTCGTCGCTTTCGTGCTCTTCGAGATCATCACGCTACTTGGGCAATCGTCTGGCCAGGGCCACGGGGGTCAACTGGGAAGGGCTATCGGACGAGCCATAGGTGTGACCATTGCTTTAGCCGTCTTCGCCTTCCTGTTGACAATTTACGTCCTTCGACCTGCTCTGACCCATCCTCGGTCCACATATCGGCTCAAGCGGACCAAAGGGTTGGGGACCCCCTTTACACTCCTCCTCGTTGCGCTCGGCATGGTCGCTGCATCGGGATACGCAGGTGCCAGTCCATTATACGGGATCTGCCTCGCCGGTCTCATGTTCGCTTACATCTCCGAAACGAAAGACGTTGACGCACCCTCCCTCACGCAACTTCCACAGCGTCTCCCACCTCTTACTCGGTCCCTCACCTATCCGGCTTCGCGACCACTCGCTTCATCACTACCATCCATCTCAACTGTCCCTCCAACTCCAACTCCTATCCTCGATTTCGCAAATTCCTACAACACCTACCTATCCAAACCGGTCGATTACCTCCTCCTCCCGATGTTCTTCGGATCAATAGGTTATTCCATCCCTTTCCTCTCGCTCTGGCGGGGGAGAATCGACTGGCGAGGTGTGGTCTACGCGGTACTGGATGTTCCTGGGCAAGGCGATCTGTGGGGTTTGATCTTCCCCACTCCGAGAGGTTCGAATAGGAGGCCAGGGGGAGGGCGATGGGAATGGAGAGACAGGATAGTCCCCGCGATGTATTGGGGTCGGCGATGGTCGCTCGAGGGGAAATCGGGTTGTTGTGAGTGGGCTCCCAACGCGGCGAGGGGTGAATCGGGCAAGGAGGGTTACTGATAGTTGTGGAAAGAATCGCACAGATTGGTTATGGTGGGACGACTCCTCTGATTGCTCTGCGTACATTCAGTCAAACTATTCAAGATTGCACCCAGCACATCTCGACCACGGTCAATGAGTGCATCTCGCACATACGGACACACTGTCAAAATGATTGCGTTGCGCACAACTAGATACCTCCCGTTAACATTGCGAAAATGCTTGAAGACTACCTTGATTCTCGAGAGCTAAAGGTGAAGAGTCAGCACATGAGTTGGCCAGTCTCTGTCACCCAGTGGCTGGAATTATGATAATGGCGGGGCACTCTGTAATCAAACTTTGGAAGCCCAAACCCCACCGGAGTTCACCAAACTCTGAACTCTGACGTTACCTCTTTAGCGCATCTCACCGGAGTTCATCACGGGAATGGCTCTGCGCTGGACCAGTTCTCGGTGAGCCTAACACCAGATGTCGTGGCATTGCTCGCTTACCCCAAGCCTCAGCGCAAAAGCCTCAGTACCCTCCATCTGTCCCTCCCACGCCAACCTTGTCTGCAGCCATTAACATGCGCCGAGTATCTTACTCACCGTCCAGGACCCAAGCGCTCCGGAAGCCGGTCAGCAGTGCCCGGATTACACCGCGTCCAACGCTCAGTACAGCGATACCGGGATTGACTGCGGACCTGACGATAGCCGGCAAAGGGTGAAACGTGTAAGTTATGGCTACGGGGTTAGTAAGTTATGGCTACGACATCACCGCGCCTCAGCTTCGTGGTCGAATGCCAGAGCCGGCAGCGATTCCATTTCGGTATCACACCCAAACATCTCGTAAACAGCAACCTGAAGCCATGTGTCTAGACCCCTTTTGGTCTCTCCCATCTATGGTTGACTCGATCGCACCCTCGGACGCTCGGACAGCCACTGATTGCCTGTTGGAGAGGGCACGTTGACATTCGTGATGTACGGTTCAATACCGTCGCGAAACTTGGTAGAAGGAGTTCTGGCGACATTTTCGGAGCAGAAAGAATTCGGCGCGAACCCAAACCCGAGGATCCACAGTGTGTTGTCAACGATTCAGCTACCGCGCGCGACTCGGCAATCAGAAGCTTCAGCTAATCAGAAGCTGAAGCTAATCAGAAGCTGAAGCTAATCAGAAGCTGAAGCTTCTGCATTGGGCTTGCCATTGTGTTTCGGACTTGGCAGAAAACCGGAGATCGCACGAGGCTTACACCACACCCACTGAGGGACCGACCCGTTCAACGACGCAACACCCCTTCCAACCACCCCAAAACCGTCTCCAACCCCATCTCCCATTCCTCCCTCCTCATCTCCATCCTCTCCGGATCCGCCACCTCATGACCACCTCCTTCAAACCACTGACACTCCCTCTCCACCCCGTTCTCACCGAGATCGTCCCAAGTTTTCAACCCTTCTGCGAAAGGTACCTGCTTATCTTGCCTGCCGTGGACTACCATCGTCGGACAGGTGTGCGGCGTCATGGGGAGGAGGAGGTATCGTTTCTCCTTCGAGATTGCTGCGAACCGATCATGGTGAGGTAGTGTACGGAGTATGGAGGATATACCGGGGAGGTCGAGCATGTGGTCGAGTATCGTTCCCTCATTGTAGAGGGTTTTGAAGAGATCACCCCTGCTCTTGCTCTCCCCTGACACCGACGCCGACGTTTCACCAAATAGAGGGAGGTCCGACCAAACTTGTTGACTCTCTCCTTCCAACCTTTTTCCGATCTCTACCATGTTCTCAGGCGATACCGTCAAACGATCGGTCCCGGTCTTCGGCGATACCCAGTGGTTGAACAGGAGGTCACCCGACATCCCGGATACACAGACAAACGCTCTCGGTCGAGGGACGACGTGATGGAGTGTTGCAGCTGCTCGAGCGGGGTAGGATCCGGACGAAACACCATACACGGCTAAGTGGGAGACGTCGAGCGTTTGGTGATGGTCGGCTAGTGCGGTGTGAATGGAGGAGGTTGGGGAAGAGAGGTACTGGAAGAGGGTTTGAATGTCGGTGATGATGGCTTGGGCGGTTGTCGGGATGAGGAGACGATAGTTTGGGGAGATGATGACGATCCCTCGGGGTAGGAGCTTCTCTGAGGTGTGAGAAACGTCAATACGGCTGTACATTGAGATTTTGGAGGGTGGAGAAATGGTAGGGGACTTACCGAGGAGGTAGGGATTTATATCACCTTTCCCACCGCGGACGAAGCCTCCACCATGAAACCAGATCACAGCCGGAACTTGGTACTTGCCATCAATTGATGAGGGTGAGAATGACGAGGGGATGTAGACGTCGAGCTCGAGGTGGTTGATGGGATCGTAGGTGCATGTGAGATGCGGTTTGGGTGAAGCCATATTGCGTGATGATCGCCCCAGTCGAGTTCATGATGACTTCCCATTGATATACTGATATGCCAAAAGGATGGGAAACACCGCGCCCTTCACGGCGACCGGCCGGGGCCCGAGACCTTTCCGTATAATGTATGGGCTTCTCGGCGTGAGGAATCAGCAGCCTTGACGGTGAGCAAATTAAAATATAACGGACTGAGCATGATTGAATTCTCATTCCGTCTCGCTAATCTCATTCTGGTTGTGTTGCGGTGAGGTTTCCATTCGGCTTCCTTTTCCCATAGCAACCCTTTCGAAAGCATGTCATCATTTGCAGACGAGACTTGATCTGCGCACTCGATCGCATGTGATCAATCCCTGTCGCACATCTTCGCACTCGCTCGCATGTCTTCACGTAACCCCAACGGTCGACTTGAAGTTGAGAGCCAAAGTCTTTCGACGCAACGCTCGTGCTCAAACTTCAAACGTGCTGCGACATCGGCCGTTTCCCAACAACCTGACAACCCGTCGGTCACGGAACCGCTCTATCGCCTTACTTTTCCATCGAAGTAACGCTCTTACCCAAACGCCCAAAAAAGAACACATCCTGAGTAAATCTACGTCGGCTTTTCAATGATCATCAGCCCTGACGTGGAGCTCATCAGTCAGCTTTCATCGTGCCATTCTTCTCGCTTTCCATCGATCGCAGTGGATTCGGGAGCGGTCAAATACGAGCTATAAAACCTGAAAGTCGTGATGAACTGTACGAGTACTCGAGTACCGTCCCAAAGCTTCCAGATTCCCAATCGCTTGCGTACGCTTGCATAACTCTTCATCGCCGTTCGAACCTTCACACCATGCAGCTCCACCTCGCTCTCCTCGCCATAGTACCCCTGCTCACCGCACTCCCTACCCCATGATCCATTCGCCCTTCGCCACTCAGACGAATACCTCTCAAACACACGTCTCTCTCCAAGCGGTACTCCTCTTCCACGTCGGACAGGCCGGAATGGCTTCGTAGAGAAGCTTTCAAGGTCAAGAATAAGTACACCAAGTCCAGCAGACTTGCGAAATGGACAGAGATTAACTTACTCGTAGTGTGAGTTACTCCCTCACCACTCTTTTACCTCTCCTTCACTGCAGTACACCCGACAGGCTCGCTCCTTCGCTCCCCACTGACGACGTACAGCCTCCAAGATATAGATTACGACTCGTCCTACGCCGCCAACATCTCCATCGGCACACCACCTTAGACATTCACCGTCGCCTTAGACACAGGGTCCGCTGACCTCTAGGTAGTCGGCGTCGGATGCGACCCAAATATCCGTTCAAACGAAACACATTCAACCCTTCTGCATCATCCACCTAAACCTTGACAGGCGCAACATTCAATGATATCTACGGTTCCGGCTTCCGTCTCGGGTACAGCCTCGAACGACACGGTAACCATCTGTGGGTTCACTCAGCAGAAACAAATGTTCGCAGTGGTTACTCAGGGTTCTGAGGAGATTGATGCCGCTCCGGCGTTGGGGTTTGTTGAGATTGGCTTGGTCGTCGATTTCGCAGTTGGGTACCCCGATGTGGGGGGGTATCTGGCGCAGGAGGGCCCTCTGAGGAGGGTGTGTGGACGTGTGAATTAGCTTCGGCCTCGGTGTGCCGGTAACGCAATCACCATCTTGACCGAAGGATGTGGAACGTCGCAGATGCTGGGTTTAGCGGAGACGACTTGCCGATCTCTTGGATCGTCGGTGATACATATCTCAAGAACTTTTACTCAGTGTTCCGATACGACCCGCCGGCTGTTGGTTTCGCCCCCCTCGCGCAGTCAACCTTGTGTAAACCCACAGTCTCGATCCCGAGCCAATCATGTTTGTGACGGTAAATCATGCGACTTAGTCTGTTACATTTGATTTAATGTAGCACTCCATGAATGATAAATGCCGAAGCGGTTTCTATCTTACAAGTAGCGATTGGATCAGAAGTTAGGCGGTCGTCCTGGATGTCTGAGTTCGGTGTGGGGTGATCCAAAATTCGGTATTAGCGATCCAACCCAACACGTCAACGTACTCGAGTATGCCTTAGATCTGTAACTCGAGTACCCTTGACTTGCTGAACTTAGCCTCCGTATCAACATGGCCGGGATGCCGAAGCCCATCACTGTGAGCCCGTCCCCCTTCACCGGTTTAGCTCCTTCAAGATGTCTCATTGAGATCCATACCCAACAACATGGCCTCCGAGACCAAATCCAAGCATTTTTTGTTCGCCGCGGGTGTCCTGTCAGTTCTTCGTTCCATTCTCTCGTTGTGGATGAGTTTGACTGAATATCTCGACATAGATGGGGCCACGTCCGTCCGGCCCAAGGATTCTGTATCCGTCTTCTCCAACTCGACCCGAATCTCCGAATCACCCTCATCCTCTCCGGCCGAATCGCTCACAAAGCCAAAGTGGAACGAGAGCGATATGACCTGAGTGGGATACAGGATAGACTTAGGGTGATCCATGTTGTTGGCGAGGCGGAGGAGGGGGCGGCGTTGGTCAGTAGTGTAGAGTACCCTGGGGTCATTGGCCAGTTGGTCCAGGGTTTCTCTGAGTGGTATCCCAGGGTTGTGAAGGTGAGTGTGCAAGGATAACAAGGCAAAAGCTGAGCAACGGGTCAGGGCGAGAGTATCACCGATACCATCACCAAGAAACCTGCAGCCCCTTTTACCCCTGCACCGAGCGTGGTGATCAGTGACATCTCCATCTGGTACTCAGTAGACGTGGTGCACAGAACATCCGAGGAGTGGGGAGTCCCCAGACCTATTTTTCTCGCCTTCCTTCCCATCGCCATGGCGGAGATGGCCTGGTACGTTCACCGTGTCAGTTATCAGAAGGTGACGAGCTTACAACTCCATAAGGGTGTATACGGACCTGTTCAAGGAGCTCGTCGAGAAGGTCAATTCGAGCGATGATCGGCAGGCCGCGTACGATCAGGTGAGTCGGTTCGGATTCACCACTTCACCAAGCCTGACGTTTTTAGTACATCGCAAACAATGATACCGTCGTCAACATTCCAGGCATGAGTCCCTTCTGTCCGTCCTTGGCATCTGACACGCCCCCTCATCCGCTGATAGTGGATTAGACGTCTACGAGAGTGACCCGAACATCTCCAGTGTGTTGCACACCATGCTTGAATCACCTTCGTAGCCTGCTGACGAGGCGTAGCTTTGCCTTATTTCAACCTCTGGGGAGATACTTTCGATCTGACCCGTCGGTTCCATGGGATCATCAATATCTGGCCGAGATGTCTCAGCGATACGTACCAAAACTTCCTCGCGAAACTCGTTCATCGTCTTGACCCCCAGTGCCTGTTAATGACTGATTTGTTGCGGGACCAGGCTCCGTACACCTTGACCTTCCAACCAGGTCCTCAATTACCCAACATCGAGAAGCTCTTGACGAAACCGGATGTAGAATTTGTGGTGGAGTCGCATGGAGGGGAGGTCGTGGATTTCCTTGATCATCAACTCAAGGCGTTCGGGAAGCGAAGCGTTCTATACGTAAGGTATGTCTTCCATTCCCAGCGATACTGTCAGATTGAAGTCATGATGTATCCAGCTTCGGATCGCTCTGCTACTCTCCCAAGAAACACCAACTCCTCATCCTCCTCGATGCGCTCGACGCCATATCATGCCCCTACATCCTGTCGCAAGGAGGTGTCCCTCCCGACCTCGCCGAGGTGCTCCCCAGCCGTGTCGCAGAGAGTCAAGGCAGGGGTCTACTTTGCGCTTGGTCACCACAATTCACCATCCTTCGACATGAGGCGACCTTGGCATTCCTAACGCACGGTGGGTCGAACAGTACCATCGAGAGTATGGTGTGCGGTGTACCGATGAGTGAGTACGCGGTGTCCCTCTTGATGAAGACGCACTTATGAGAATCAGTCATGTGGCCGTCGGCGTGGGACCAACCCTTCATCAGTAATGAATTTTCCGATCGAGGCGTGGCGTTCGAGCTCTTCCAAGTTCGCAACGGTGAGTACCGAGACCCGGCTCGTGTGGGGTACGTTGCGCTGACTATGTGTGTGATAGAGCATAACATCGGGAAACCGACGGCGAGAGGCCCGTTCGTCGAGGGAACTCCGAAAGCGATACGCGAGGAGATGGACGATGTTCTCACCAGGTTGAAAGGGAGTGAAGGTGGGAGCATGCGGGAGAAGATGAAGGCGTTGGGGAGTGAAGTGGAGAGGGACTTGGAAGTGGGTGGGGGGAGTTATGAGGAGATGTTGAGGATCCTGAGACTTGGGGATTGAGCCTAGTCATATATGGTAGGTACCGTCCATAGTCGGGGTGCTCAGGTGTAGTCATACCGCCGGTGGATTTCATGCATGTCCTTGGGACCGCACGGCTCCTCAGAAGTGAGAGTAACAACGTGATGGCAAAGCGTTCTCTTTCACCACAACCTCTCACCGCCTATTCTCGAGCTTAACAGACCCGGTGTTTCTCGACCGTTAGTTCCGGTCGGCACCTGAACCCGATGGACAGCGTCGCCGGCGAAGTGTCTGCGAGGTTTCGAATGCGCAACCAGTCAGCAGAATTATGGTGAGCGAGCGTGTCAGACGAATTGTTTAGTTTCTTCTCTCTTGTGAATCGTCTCACTAGGTGATCGCAGTAAAACTTCCGACAGCTTGACGGCGAGAGATCACGTCGATCGGTCACTGAATCCAAACGTCGCGTATCTGAGATGGCCGTTCGATCAGTACCGCAAAGTCGGGATTTAGGAAACTCACATAGCCCGTGACCGGAGCATACACCCCTTTATGGATCACATCGATGATCTGCTCGTCGACTGGCCGCGTCCAAGGCGGCGATCCTGATATCGTCGCGTTCTCCAAGTTTTGATCGACGCACAGCCTGACTCCTGTGAAGACGAAACCCACGAATGGACCGCGAATAGCATACGCGCTCCTCGCAGCTCGAAAGAGTCTGGTGGAGGCGCCCTGTTTTATACTCACGGTTGCATGAGTGAAATGGCCAGTTAAGAGAATCCTCGTCCGAATCAGGTCAACCCATTAATCTCGCCAAGGTCAAACCCGGGACAAGTGATGAGTTTGAATCGTCCCGTCAGTATTTGTTCGATCTTCTGACCCAGGGTCATGCTGCATCGGGATCAATCGGACACTGAAATCTTATGAGTCGAATATGCGTTACGATTAGACGGACCCAGCTACGCCGAGGAGACGCAGCGGTCAAGCCGACGGTTACGATGCCTGCCTCACCGATAATTCGAGTCGGGTCGATCATAGTCGGTAGTCCCTTCTAGACACGATACGGTATTTGCGCTGTAAAGTAAATTGGGGAATGGATCGATGGGATGGGACATGGACAAGCAAGAGTGTCAGCTGCTGAGGTCCCACGGTTTCACGGTTTCACGGTTTCACGGTTTCACGAGGTGATATGAACCGAGGACAGAGGACAAAGGGATGCAAAGAAGAAAAGACAAATTTATAGGAGGAATGATTCTACGGCGATCCACAAGACTCTCGCAATCTGATTCCCACTTCACATTTCATCGAACTTGGAACACGATCGCCTCCGCTGACGGCGATGAATACAATCTCATCGCCGTTGGAGGTAGCTACTCGTCATGGTGAATGTGATGAAGCGATTTGACATCTCTCAAGACGGCGGAGCAGGAAGTATCATCGCTGCTTGTTTAGCGAAGAGTCTTTCTCAGTTTCAAGTCCTGCTCATCGAGAAGGGTTCGGACAATCGAGAATAACCACGTCTGGCGAGTGTGTCCGCTTCACCCTGGATGGTACTGGCGCATCGTAGCTGAGATGAGGTTAGAGCCGCTCGACAGTCTGTTCTGGCTGTTTCAGAAGAACCCAACATCGTAGGTCTCTTTCTCTTGTCTCCTTCACCTGTACCTCATCCACGATACACGTCGATGATGCGGCATCCGCAGTCCAATGGTCGGAGAGCGAACCTCGGCGCGAGGTAGGTGGACGTACCAAGAGGGTTCAAATGGGTACGGTCCGAACTAGTGAGGCTGTGCTGATGCGGTTCAGGCGGAGGAACAAGCGTGGATAGCATGGTTCATGAAGAAGGCATCGCGATGAATCTCGAGCTGACGAGATGATCTCCCTCACCACAGATTTTCAACACTCCTGCTCGGGTAGACGGTTCAAGGTCAAAGGTATAGACGGCGGAGGAGACCGGCGACTCCCTGCTCGAAGCGTTCAAGCAAGTCAAGGACATCGAGAAGGTGCACAAACTCGCGGGTTTTCGGACAGCGCATGCTGGTGAGTGCCCAGTTACGGTGATGAATCTGACTTCGTCTCCGTAGTTGGCCGCTTTGTAGGTCCCCTCAACCGAGCTGGGTGAAGTGCCTCACTAAGTACATGCGGACGGGAGACGATCTACCACCGCCGACACTTACCTACACCGCTCGAATGCGACGAATCTACGGGTCATGACCCGGACCACGGTGTTGCGCGCGTCATCTTCGATCAAGGTCGAGCGGTCGATGTCGAGACATGATGCAAGGGCGAGTTAAGCCGGAGAATGGCGACAAAAAAGATGGTGATCCTTTTCGGTGACGCGCTGAGAACACCTGAGATACTCGAGAGAAGTGGGATCGGCGATTCGAGGGTACTAATCGAGGCTGGGGTGGAGGTGTTGGTAGACCTGCCAGGTGTCGGAGCGGAACTTGATGATCATCAAGTGTGTTATGGTCTATCCGACGACGAGCTGAGATGTTCATGTTTCAGCTGACTGTATGCTGTTATCACAGTCGACGCGATCTCCCACCGTTCGAGCGGTTGAGGGGGAGACAGAACCGTAGACGCATGAAAAGGTTCCGGTCATTTGGGGGTTTAGTTACTGCATAATGTGGTATAAAGATGGTGAAGATGATATAAATTTGGGGGTTCAATCGGCGTTCCCGGCGTTGTCGGGAGCGTAGGTGGGGTATAATAGAACGAAGTGATTGATTGATTAGTAATACGATTTGCACGTTTACTCACAAGATCGCTCTAAGGCTGAAAGAGTAAAAACACGCCACTTCAGAGTCGTATCTTACCACAATGACCAGTCTTCCTGCTAGACCTCTCGCCCACCCTCCACCCCCTCACCCGTCGAAATCTATCTTCGATTCACCCGAATACAAACGGATCATCGAGAATCTCACGAGGCTCGGTGCCGGAAAGGCGAAGGTAGATCTGAACTTTCGCTGTGTCTCCTTGTCCAGGCGGCGATCGGAGCTGATGCCGAGCGTAACAGCCCACGGAATGGCATGTGCGTACATCCACCTGATCGTGCTCGGATTGCTCGAGCGCGTCTATCGTGTGAGTGGCTGTGGGGTTTACGGGTTTACGTGTCAGCAGTAAGGGGCTGATAAGGTGTTTACGCAACACAGTTTGCTGATTGGGCGGTGGAGAACGATGATCTCGCGAATTACCTTGGGTTCAGCGAGGTCGCTTTCTTCCAGGTGTATCAACATCATCAGTCTGAAGGTACGTGTACCGCTCCTCCAACCGGGATGACCCTGAACAAGAGGCAGAGACCGTGGTATTCCCGTCATGGAGCGAGAAGTCGGGTCTCGTGAGTCCCACCTTTCTCACGATACAATCCTCCCATGTCTGAGCTTTCTACAGGATATCTGGAATCGTAACGTCGAGCAACACCACCTCTTCGAGAGACAGCTCGACGCGAGTATGATCTACATCCGTCGATGTCGCTACAACCTCACTCCAACTCCACCACCGTCACCCCTCCCCGAACCCACTCCCGAACTCACCACCATCGACACCACGGAGTACAACCTCGATCCCAGCAGACCGTTCTCGCCGACCGCGCTCCGTAAACACATGGACACGTACGTCCTGATGCTCGCCGGGCATCTGGAAGCGGAGATCGATACCCTGAGACCCGAGTACTTCGAGAAGATGGGGGAGAAGGCGATGAAGGAGGTCAATGCGAAGGCGGAGAAACTCATGCAGATCTACGATCCAGCTTGGTTCCTCTGTTGTGCGGTCGGTGAGTGGGAATCGGGGAGGTACAGTTACTGATGAGAAGCCTCGATCGAACCGGAGCTATTGAAGGTGATGGTTCCGCTACCTTTCTTTGTTAGCTACATCCTCGTGCCGGTGTGTTTCTTCCTTTTGACCGAGGTGAGGGACATACTCATACGGGCAGTTCTTGTGGAGCGGTAAGAATTGGGGGTTCTGGAGGTACTGCCCATATCCCGAGGTGAGTGGATGGGTCTGAGCGCTCCTCAGTCACGCAAGGCTGATGTATTCAACCGCTTGTAGAACCTGACATTCATGGGTCGACCCTAGAGAGGGGAACCGCTGGGGAAGGAGTTGGATCTCGATCCTTGGCCCCATGTCCAGTGGAGGAAAGATGGCTTCGTGGGCTTTGTGATGAATCTTTTGAGTTGCTTCGTGTTGCCCTCTTGTTACGGGGTGAGCTGCGGGAGCTAATGATGATTAATCGATGTTGTCTTCAAGGCTTAATTCAATACTTACGTATCGGTCTGTATTCAAATCAGTGGACAAAAGGACTAGTTCAGGGAAATTCAAACATCGCTGGTGGTGCCACTGAGGCAGCATGGCTGTATGGATTACTGAGGAAGCTGAATAGGCATCGACGACCCTTCTCAGTTCAGTACTCGAGTAAGGCAGAGCAGCGTCTCCGTCAGTACAATTGACCTACATGACCTCAGGTGTTTGCATCATTTGGGAAAGCCTCGTGAAGACCGTTCTGATCTCGTACTCATCAAGTCACCTGGAAAGGGTACTCATCAAGTCACCTGGAAAGGGCGACACCAAGACCTGCCAGGCTTCAGGAGTTTACTGAGCTTCGAGCATGCACACCGCTTGCTTAGGGTGTAAACCAAGTAAGTCTTCCCTCTTTCGCCCAAAACCTCTCCAGCATTCCTTGCCAAAATGCAAACCTCCAGCGGAACCCCTCATAACCTTGCAAAACCAAATCTTATTGAATCCGCTTGAGATGTAGATATGTCATCCCTAATCTACGGGAACCACTGGGCATACTTCCTCATCCCAGATTTCACACGACCGTCACCATAATCTCATTCCGTTGCATTCTAGAACAAATGCTCATCCTTCCCCTGATTTCCTTCCAATACCTGGCAGTCTCCAGTATCCATCACTGTGCACAGACGGGAAGGTCTCTGTTTTGGTATTGGAGCATTTGAGGAAGAGGACGATCTTGGATGAGAGAGGGAGATCGATCGGAGTTGGAGGGGCAGAAATGTCGGGTGGAGCGACTTCAGTTAGGCCGACGAGGTTTCTGACGTAAGGGCACCCACGATCCGCTAGTGGTAGGCATCTCAGCTAGTGAGACGATGTCTTTCCCGAGCCAAACATCCAGGTCCGCAAGCTCGCTAGTCGTTCGATTGGCGTCCTTCTGAATGAGGTGCTCGTAACTGACAGCCCCAATTGATCGATCTAGCTTGTAAGAATATCGGCTTCTCCTCCAGCCCTTCCCTGTATCCACTTGGATAATATTCGATAAATCGGCAAAACCCTGAAGCTGGTAGAGTCGAGTTCACCCGTCTCGCCCTCTTCGTCCAGCTGAGCGAACTCCCGCTTTATCAACTCGGCGGCTTCCTCCGGTGGTCCGGTTGCAAGGTGGCGGACGAGGAGGACTTCGAGCTCGGCGGGAAATGTGGAGGAAGGGAGGAAGAGATGGGCGGGAAGAGTTGAGAATCTGAGCGGATTGACGGAACATGGCAGCGATCGCTTTTGTGGTCTTGGATGATGAGAAGAAAAGGTGTCAATTAAGCGACAACTTGATACATATAATTGGAAAGAGCAGACGGTCTCCATATAATTTGGTAACGTCATTCCCCTACTTATGGGACACCCCCCTTTATGGGACAGCTCCACTTTCCTTTCTCCTCGTTACCTTTCTCCCTGTACTCCCATCAAATTGATTGTTCTCATGATGCAACAGCCTGAGAGCCCTCTCGAGCTAGCAATAATTAGCTACACATCTCAGCTACACATCCCTTTCGAAGACCAGTCGTCTATACGCCAAATCGCCGAAGATTTTGATGTTTCAGAACCACCCTCTCAAACCGCCTAAGAGGGGTTACTCAGTCCCGTTCTCGAGCTTTTACACGCCGCCAAGCCCTCTCACACGATGAAGAAGCATCCCTGGTCGAGGTACATACGCCGTTCCTCCCTCCTTGGCCACCCACCGCCGCCATACATGGTGTACGAAGTGGCTGATGAGATACGCCAAAATCGACTTCTCATGGCATCATCCCTCTCCCTTCCTCCCCCTCCGCTT
>JAABUH010002383.1_pt1 | contig 18143 bp, 17 predicted proteins | sample 5559121 | NCBI WGS metagenome assembly JAABUH01 (sample SAMN10711871, study PRJNA513364) | rock metagenome | isolation source: Antarctica rocks | place: Antarctica: Victoria Land, Battleship Promontory nord | collected 2015-12-28
GGAAGTCTGTGCCGCTGCGGAGCGGTTGCGTCAGAAGCCGCAGATCGTCACCGGCTTTTTTGAGCAGGTGGGCTTTCTTTAGGTCTTTATGTAAACATCAGTAATGGCACATGGGGCGACCGAAAGCGAAATCCTCTCGGAGTATGAAGGGCTGGTTTCCGAGGACCTGGCTGCCTGCCTCCTCTTTGCCAGCAAGTCGCTGGAGAACACGACGTTCATGCCTCTGGCTGAGGCCGCCTGATGCGCTTCCTGGTGGATGAGCGTACCGGGCCGAATGTCGCGGCGTGGCTCCGTGAACAGGAGTACGAGGTCTTCTCCGCGCACGAGTAGTACGTGGAGCCACCGACGATGTTCTCATCGGGAAGGCGTTCGCTGAGAACTGGATACTCATCACCAATGACAAGGACTTTGGCGAGAAGGTGTACCGAGAGCGTCGCCCGCACTACGGGGTCATCTTCCTGCGGCTAGAGGACGAGCGGGCTGCCAACAAAATCTTTGTATTGAAGCAACTGGTGGCACAGTACGCCGGGCAATTACCCGACCGCTTTGTCGTTGTGACGGAGAAGCGGGTACGCTTTGCAGGCGCAGTCACACTACCCTCTGAGCCGGAACCGCCAGCATCCTAACGCCACTTGACTCCCCCACTAAGCTATGATATACTGTCCCTGTGTCTGCTGGCTATGCTCGGAGGACTCAGTGAGTGGCACCGGAAAGACCGGTGCTACTGAAGTAAAATTCCCTATTATGTGGCATAGCGCCAAATTAGGCCGCAAAGGCAAGCTTGATCTTATTTGTGAAGTGGCAGCAGGAGACTTAGCATTGGCGCACCTCATTCCAGTCAGCAACATCAATTATCTAACTACGAGTATGATTTAGGAGGATATAGAGATGGCAGATGACGACGAGAAGAAGAATATTTCGGTCAAATCTTTTGGCGATACCGCGCAGGGCTTGGCAAAAAATCCGCTCGGAATTATCGCATTGTTCATTGTACTGGTATATGGTTTCGCCTCACTTGTCATACTCTTTGCTAGTTCATTAGTTGCAAGCGAGAAGTTGCCTCTCATTTGGTTTCTGGTAATTTTCCCCGTTCTCGTCCTTGGCGTGTTTACCTGGCTAGTAATCAGGCATAGTGGTAAACTTTTTGCTCCAAGCGACTTTAAAAACGAAGACAATTACGTTAGAATGCAACTAACTGCTGTAGCGTCTCTTGCTGCTGCCGCCTTAAAATCCGACCCAGTGGCATCGGAAGCCGATCTACAGAGCATCATCAAGGTTGTTCGAGATGCGTCCCCTGCAAGATCAGGCTCGTCCGACAACTGGCGTAATCATATATTATGGGTCGATGATCGGCCTGACAACAATATCTACGCCCGCCAGGCTTTTGAGGCGTTCGGAATTCGTTTTACGCTGGCCCTGTCAACTACAGAAGCTCTAAACCTTCTATCTGAAAATAAGTATGTGGCAATCATATCTGACATGGGACGGAAAGAAGGACCCCAAGAAGGGTATGTCCTTCTTGATACTCTTCGTCAGCAAGGAAACCAGACGCCCTTATTTATTTATGCTGGCTCCAATTCACCCGCGCACAAACGAGAGGCGATGGAACATGGTGGGCAAGGCTCAACCAATAGCGTTCAAGAATTATTTCAGATGGTGACACGAGTGGTCATCGACACCGGAACTGCGTCTGACCTGCGCCTTGGCACTGTACAATCCTAACACTTGCAGGCCCCCCACTCTTTAGGCGAGTTTAAAGCCCGTTGTGTGTTCAGCAGAATAGAAACGCAATTAAAGCTGACAAAAGAGCGGCCCCGTCCACTGGACGGGGCTGCTTCTTTTGTTGGCCTCCGAGGGCGGAACATTTCGGCGGCGGCGGCGTCAGAAAGCAAACGACCGTCGGCGCCGGCTTGTGCCTGCTGCCGTCTGTCTGCCGTTCCGCCGTTGCACAGCTAAAGGTGAGAGGTGAGAAGATGAGACACAGTCTGCCCGGCGTGGTCCGGGGCGCGATTTTGGGGCTGGCGATGCTGCCTTTGAGCGTTCCGGCCTTCAGTGCGGGCGGGCCGCTTCGGCAGTTCGACCTGCGCGACTCGTATCAGATCGGAGAGGGGGGTGCGACGCGCGCAAGGGCGGCGGCTGCTGATCAAACCCTGGAGTCTGCGGACTCGTCGGCGAACGCGGGGCCGATCCGGCTGGCTCGCTTTTCGTATGTCCAGGGCAACGTCACCTGGCGGATGTCCGAGGGAGCGGCCTGGTCGCCCGCGACGGTCAACCTGCCGATCCGGCAGGGGGCGCAGGTGTGGGTGACGGGCGGCGGGCGGGCGGAAGTGCAGTTCGACGACGGCAGCCTGCTCCGGCTGGGTAACGGGGCGGTGGCGACTTTGCAGACCCTGTTCAGCGACGCCGACGGCGAGTTCACTGAGATCCAGATGAACGAGGGGCTGTCCACGCTGGAGCTGCGCGGCACGAAATCTATCTATCAGGTGGACACCCCACTGGTCTCAGTCAAGTCCGAGGGACCATCGAAGGTGCGGATCGGCGTGGACAGCGATGTCGAGGTCGCCGTCCGCAGCGGCCAGGCCGCCGTCGAGGGCAGTGGCCACAAGACCATCTTGGAGGCCGGGAGCTACCTGGACCTATCGGACGCCAATGACAGATTCAACCCCAGCCGTCTGCCGGACCCGGATAGCTGGGATCGGTGGAACGATTCGCGCGACCGTCAGCTTGCCGATGGTGACAGCGGAGACCGTCTGCCGGCCAACATCGCCCTCGTCGCGGGCGATCTAGGCGACTACGGGGCGTGGCACGATGACGCCCGCTATGGGTCGGTGTGGTGCCCCGCCGTGTCCGATGCGGGCTGGCGTCCCTACCAGCATGGGCACTGGACCTGGGTCGAGCCGTTCGGCTGGACCTGGGTGTCGAGCGAGTCGTGGGGCTGGGCGCCGTACCACTACGGGACGTGGATCAACGAGCCTTACGGCTGGGCATGGGTACCCGGCCCGGCCCGGCAGTATTGGTGCCCCGCCGTGGTTCATTTCTCCGAGTATGACGGCGCGGTTGCTTGGGCGCCCCTTTGCCCATCTGAGGTCCGGTATCCGCCCGATCTGCGCCTCGGCACCCGGAGCGGCGATTGGTCCCTTTCCTTCTCCATCGGGCGGGCCGCTGTCTATTACCCATACAACGACTCGTACTGCACGGCCCGCCCGTTCAATAACGTGGTCGTCAATCGCGTGACGTATGTCAACAACGTGACCAACGTCTACAACATCAACAATGCCGCGAACGGCAGCCGGCTGGACTTCCGCCCCACGACCGTTAACCGGAACACCTATAGCGGCGGCGCCCAGTTCGTCCCCTGGAACGCCCGGAACGCGGCGGGCGTGACCACGGCCAGGGTGGAAGCGTTCGGGGGGCGCGGCGAGTACCAGCCGCAGCCGCGCGCCACGACAGCGTTCTTCGCCCGTGGCCGCTCGATTGGGGCGCCATTGGCCGGCGCCGCCCCAGTCGCCGGCCCGCTGGGCGCACGGCCCACGGCGATGGCCTTCACGCCGTCGCGCACCTTCCTATCCGATGCGCGTCCCGCGTCGCCGATCCTGCGCCGCCAGTTGTTCCGGTCGGCCCTCCCGCCGCAGGTAGAGCGGGTGGCCCCGTCCAGCCCGCGCTACCGAGCGTTCGGGTCCCGACCGGGCGCGGAGTTGTTCCCCGGCGCGGCACAGCCTGTCGTGCCCGGCGCGGGCCGTCCCTTTGGGTCGCGGTCGGAGACGTCGTCCGATGCCAGGCCGTTCCGCAGCAGTCGCCGCCAGGCGCCCCCCGTTCAGGGGTCGTCGGTGCCGTTCAGCCCCGGCGACCAGGCGCATCAGGCTGCCGCCGATGCCCGCCGCAGCCTCGGCCAGCCCGCGCCCGGTGGTATGCGCCCCGGCGCTATCTCGGAGCGTCGGTCTCCGGGCGGCTCGTCCGGCGACCAGGGCGTTTTCCGGCGCTCACGCCCAGGGCGAGTGTTGCCAAGTGAGACAAACCCACAGGACAACGCGCGCGACTTCCCGCGCTCGCAAAACGTCCCACGGGAGCCGAGCCGCCCTGTCCGAGAAGCCCCGCGTGAGCCGAATCCGCGCGAGGTTCCCCGCGAGCCGAGTCGGCAAGAACCCTCCCCGGCGGCTCCGCGCCCCCCTCGCTTTCGTGAGCGGCCCGCGGCCCAGCCTCAGCCCCCGGCTCCTGAGCGCGCCCCTGAGCCTGCGCCTGAGCCTGCTCCTCGGGAGGAGAGCCGGCCTGAGCCGCGCCCGGTGCCGCCCGAGAACAAACCCTCCGCGCCGGATGACCATTCCGGGGGTCGGCCCAGTGGCGGCAGACGCCGAGACTAGCAAGACAGCGTCCCGACTAGAAACGCCCGCCGCATTTGCGGCGGGCGTTTTGTCTTTTCTTGAAAGGCGGGTCAAAAAAATTGCCTGCGGCTGATTCGCGGAAAGCGTTTCAGCCACAGGCTCCGCCAGAAAGGCGGATCTTGAAAAGGAGGACATGCGCTATTTTACTTACGAACCGGGGTTCCGAAAAGTTCCGGCGCACGCGCGCTGGCTGTATAACTTTTTACCGAAAGAGACGGACATCGCTACTCCTGTACGATTGTAATCACACATTAACCCCTTTAAGCATTTTGTCATTGACTTGCAGAATCCCCTGGGCTAGGATAAAGGCATGGAACGACGCGCGCCATCGCAAGCAATCACCGGCGCGTCTTCTCGCACGGGACGGATGCCCCTGCCGATCTTTCTTTTGATGGTCGGCATCAATCTTTTGTGGGCCGGTTCGTCCCTCGCGGCCAAGATCGCGCTCCACAGCATCCCGCCCATGACGCTCGCCTTCGCCCGGTTCGCGCTGGCTGCCCTTCTGATGTACGGCCTCGCCGTGGCTCTGAAGATAGACCTGCGGGTCGCCCGGCGCGACTGGGGGATGTTCTGGGCAATGGGGATACTCGGTCTGGCCCTGACTTACTTGCTGCAATACCTGGGGCTGCGGCTGACAACGGTCTCCAACGCCGCCTTGCTTCATGCCACCGAAACGGTTTTCTTGTCCCTCCTGGCCTTCCTTTTTCTTCGGGAAGCCATGCCGAGCCTCAAAGTCGCCGGCATCGTAGTCGGACTGGCCGGCGTGTACCTGATTATCGCCGGCGGTTGGAAACTGCCTGCGTTTTCCGGCTTGACCCAGGGGAACCTCCTGATCGTCCTCGCCCTGGCCTTTGAAGCCGCCTCCAGCATCGTGGGCAAGGGGCTGGTCGCCCGCTACTCCATCCACTCGGTCGTCACCTATCAGATGTTGAGCGGGGCTATCGCCCTGGCTCCGTTCTCGATCTACGAGATGACTGTGCTGGCGGCACAGGGCCACGCGCTGGCGCTCCCGCCTGCCCCCGCCCTGTGGAGTCTGGCCTACCTCATTCTTCCCTGCACCGTCTTTGGGTACATGGTCTGGTTCACCGTCCTGGACAAGCGCGAGGCCAGCGAGATGTCGGTATTCCTGTTCATCCAGCCCGTCGCCGGCGCGTTTCTAGGGGCCTACTTCTTAGAAGACAGAATTACCACATTTACAGTGATCGGCGCCGCTCTCGTCTTCCTCGCAGTCGGGCTGGTCAACCGGCGGCCTTCCGCCCCGCAGCCCTCGCCCGCCCCACCAGGGTTATGACTCCTATCAACCGATGCAATTCACCCGTTGAAGCGGTTCATCGCCCGCTCGATGCCCTCTGCCAGCCACACCTCCAGCGCCCCTACCGCCCGGTCGGTCGTCTCGTCCACGTCGCGCTGCTCGGCCCGGCTGAACTGCCCCAGCACGAAATCAATCTGCACGGACGGGTCGCGGGGGGCGCCAACGCCGAAGCGCAGGCGTGGGAACGCCTGCCCGTGCAAATGCGCGATCAATGACTTCAGCCCGTTATGCCCCCCCGCCGAGCCTTCCGCCCGCAGCCGCAGCTTGCCGACACGCAGCGCGATGTCATCCGTCACGACCAGGATGTCCACGAGCGCCAGCGGCTTTTGCCGTAGGAACGCGGCGACGGACTGGCCGGACAGGTTCATAAACGTCTGCGGCTTCAGGAGGAAGACCCGCGCGTCGCCTACGCGCCCATCCCCGACCAGCGCCTGCCCGTCCCGCTTGGTGACGGCGATGCCATGCTGCCGCGCGAAAGCATCTACCACGGCAAACCCGATGTTGTGCCGCGTCTGCTCGTACTCCTTGCCGGGATTTCCCAGTCCCACGATCAGCTTGGTCGGAATGTCCATGATAGGTTAAACTGTGTTCAGCGTCCGCCGGTACAGGGTGAGGAGGTTCCGCGCATAAGCGCTCTCTCGGTCCTTCCCCCAGGAAGGGAACATCAGGCACGACTTGACTACCGTCGCCGCCGCCAGGACATTGGGAACGATGGCCGTTACCTCGCTGTAGCCGGCGAGGCGATGGTCGGAGGCGAAGCCGTTGTGCATCTCGTCCAGGATCAAGTTGAAGGCAAGGCACAGGTAGGGATGGGTCAAGGCAGGGGTAGGATCAATGACCACATACGGAAATGGGCGGGACGGATCATAAAAGAGATTCCTGAAGTGAAAATCGTTGTGGGTCAGGGACGGGCCGATATGCGACGCATGGCTGTCGAGCAGGGCAATAGCCCGCTCGATAGCAGGCCGATCCCTCGCTTCTATCTGCTCATTCTGAGTGCCGAGGTGAATCTTTTTTTCCAGACCCTCCCCGGCCAAGCATTCCCGAAGTGATGCGAACCTGCCGTAGATGTTTCCCCCGTCAACATGAACATTTCCGTCGCCCGATGCACCGTACCCCGTGGCTTTGGCGGTGTGCATTTTGGCCTGAAGCGTACCCATCACCCGCTCCACACCGTCAGAGGCCGCTTTCGGCTGGTCGAGCAGGCCGCCCATGCTTTCACCCGCCACATACTCCATGAGCAGGACCGGCACTTTGATAGGGCCTTCAAGCACTCTAAAGTCAATGACTACCGGAGTGTTGACGCCGCAGGAGCGCCAGCGATCCAGAAAGACGGATTCGGCGGCAAGAACATCGTGACTCCAAGCCGTGCTCCAACCTGTTTTCAGGATGACAACACTACCGCTATCGTCCACAAGTTTATAAACCGCCGATGTGTTACCGTCCGGTATCAGTTCAATGGCAACAATGGTTTTGTCTGTGATCAAGCCATTCCGTAATGATTGGTCAAGCACCTCGGCGATTTGTTTCTGCTCTTCCATCTCCTCCTGTGTCGAACCTGGATAAAATTTGGGAGCGAACCATGCTTGATTTTGATGCCGCATCGTCTCACCGTCTGGTCCCGCCCCTGATGCTTTTTTGCTCACGGCAGATCAATCTGCGCCTTCACCGAGGTCGGCGGCAGGTGAGAGGCAAACTCAAAAGCCTCGACGCTGTCGGCAAAGGCGAACGTGTCGGTGATGAGCGGTTTGACATCTATTTTGCCGCTGCCCATCAGGGACAGAGCGCGCGGGAAGACATGCGCGTAGCGGAAGACGTGCTCGACCCGCGCTTCCTTGATCTGCGCGCCCACGACGTCATACAGAGCCGGCCCGCCCGGCATCCCCACGAGGACGGCGCAGCCGCCGGGCCGCAGCGGCTCGAAGATTCCCGCCAGGGCGCGTTCGCTGCCGCTGCACTCGAACACGACGTCCGCACCCCAACCGTCCGTTAGATCGTTGACGACCTCGCTCACACTTTCGGACGCGACATTGACCGGCGTGATCGGCCCCAGCGTCGCGCCCAGGTCCAGTTTCGGCTGCTGCGTATCGGCCAGGACCACGCGGCTGCATCCGCCGGCCAGCGCAGCCAGTGCGGTCACCATGCCGATCGGCCCCGCGCCCAGGACGACGGCCAGGTCGCCGGCCTCGATTCGGGCCTTCTTCACGGCCTGCATCCCGACCGCCAGCGGCTCCACCATGGCGGCCTCGGCGAACGAGACGCTGTCGGCGATCTTGAACGTGTAATCGGCGGGGTGGACCACGGTGGGCCGCAGGACGCCATGGATGGGCGGGGTGGCCCAGAACCGGACGGCGGGGTCCAGGTTATACATGCCCAGACGCGATGCCTGACTGTTTGGGTCGGGAACGCCCGGCTCCATGCAGACCCGGTCGCCCGCCCTCAGCGTCGTCACGTCTTCGCCCGTCTCGATCACGACGCCGGACGCCTCATGTCCCAGGACCATCGGCGCGTTGACGATGAACGGCCCGATGCGCCCGTGCTGGTAATAATGGATGTCCGACCCACAGATACCGACGGTTTTGATTGCGATGCGGACATCACGCGGCCCCAGGGGTTCGTCCAGCGTGATGTCACCCAGCGTCAGCTTCTTTGTTTGTTTCAGAATGAGTGCTTCCATGATGTCCCTCCACTTATCCCCAGTATACCCGCCTAGGCCGGGTGGGAGGGCGGGGCCGCGCCCGAAGCGCCGGTTGGTTTTGCCAGGGCCGCTGTATTGCGGGCCGTCAGCCGGTTGAGAACATCGGGAACCAACTGTTCGGCAAATCCTGCCATGAAGGCCCAAATCAGTAGTCGGGCATAGTCTGGAGTTGTTCTTGGGGTTGCATCGGTGAAGTGCGGGAACACGATCTCCCCCGCCGTGGGGGCGATCACTGTGTCCAGGACGCCGCTCAGGAAGACCAGGTACAGTACCATGGCAAAGATACCCCCGTAGATCGGGGCTAGGCCAATGCCGAACTGGCCTGCATTCAGCGCGATGGTGTCGAACAGCGGGGTGGTTCCCGACGGCAGGGCTTGAAGACGACGCAGCATGCTGATCAGTCCACCCAGTATGCCGCACAGGATGACCAACGCCGCCATTTGGAGAATTCGCAGAGGAGAAGAGGCCGGTGCAGGGGGAGCGGCGGCGAGGGGAAGAGTTCCCGCCGTCGCCTCTGGCTTTGCCGTCGCCGCGCCCGGCTTTGGCTTGGTGGGAACCGCCGGTTTCCCTGGCGGCATGGTGATTGCGGGAGCAGGCACAGCGGCAAGCGCCGCACTCGCCGGAGCAGCGTGCGTGGCGGCCCACTCCGCGTACAGGCTCGGGCCACTATAAAAGAGAAGCGCGAGCGTCAAACTCGCGGCCGCCAACAGAGCGCCAATGAGGGAGATTTTGCTGTGTTTCTCTTCCCGTGCCATGATGGTCGAGCGAAGCCGCTGAAGATCACTCAGCAGGATGCTCAAGTCCGCGCGCAATTCGACGACTGCGGGGGAGTCGCCCGGCGCATCGCTCACGGGAGGCTCCGGCGTGGCCGGTGTCAACAGGAAAAAGCCGGGCGCTCCGAGAGGAATGCGGGTGACGGAGACCGCAGCCGTGCCTCCTTTTTCGGAGGCGGCTGTCTCACTCGGCGGTTTAGACTGCTGATAGAAATCATACCAACCCTGCCCGGCGACCTCATGGTAGCGGGCGCGCAGGTTCCAGGCGTAGCGCTGGAGATAGGCTTCAGGCAGCAGTTGGAGCAGGGCCATTTCCATGCCGCTGACGTCCCCCCAGTTGAGGTAGTGCTTTCTCCGCTCCCACGGCCAGCGGGTGCCTTGCCTTTCCTGTTCCGCTTTTTGCTCTTCCTGCTCCCGAATGAGACCTTCGGCGACCGCCTTGGCATTGAAATTCTGTGCGTTTTCGTCTGCTTTGGGGAGAGTGACATACTGCGCGACGAGCTGGTTGAAATACTCGATGGCGTAGTGGGGGAGATTTTCCCCCTTCGGCAAGCGCCTGTTGATGGCGAGCTGATGGGTGGGCGGCAGTCGCTTGTCGGTAGTCGGCAGACGCCCGTTGAGGGCGGCAGGAGGTCTTTTCCACCTTGGTGAGTGCCTGTTGACGGCGGGCGGGGCCTTCCCATTGGTATTCTCATCCGGCATCGGCTTTTCCTCCTTCAGCATTGGTCGAAAATAGAGGCCAATGTAACACCCCCTGCATAAACCATGCCAGCATGAATACTAGGTGAAAATAACCGCGTTTTTTCGTTTTTGGGGACTGAGGGAGTGCCGTAGGTCTGAGTGGCCGTGGGGCTGAAGCCCCCGGCTGGGGGCAAGGGCGCCTGCACGAAAGCCTGCGCCTGCACGGACAGAAGGCAGCCGCCAAGATAGCCGGTCTTGTCCCTGCCCAGGTGGGAAACTCCAGCTAAGGACTGGCGACGCCGACCGTCACCAGCTTTGCCACGCCGCCGCTGTCGCGGGCGATCTGCTGCAACAACTGCGCCGCCTCGAAGCTGTCGTCGGTACCGTCCGGGTTCTTGCCCACCATGCCGACGGCGGAGATGCGGGCGTGGCCGGAGTTGAGCCGGCGGACCTCGCGGGCCAGCGCCTGGAAGTCCGTCTCGCCATCGGTTGGGACGCCGTCGGTCAGCAGGACGACCTCGTTGACGCCGGGCCGGGTCAGGGCGCGGATCATTGCCGCCTCCAGGTTTGTCCCGCCGTCTGCTTGGAGCGTGCTGAGGTAGGCGGACGCCCGCCGCACCATGTCCGGCGTCGCGGGGGCCATGCCCGTATCAAAGCTGCGGGCTTCATCGCTGAAAGTGACGATGTTGAACATCTCATCAGGCCGCAGGCCGCCCAGTGCGCGCCGCAGTTCGGCTTCGGCGCGGTCAATGCGGCTGGTCATGCTGCCGGAAATGTCCAGGACATACACCACATGACGGGGGGCGCCGTCACCCGCTAGCCCCTTGCCGATGCCGAACGGCTCCCCGGCGTCGCGGCCCGCGCCCGACCCCGCCCCGGCGCCTTTGCCCGTCCCTTCGCCCGCGCCCGCGCTTTTGCCCGCCGCGTTGCCTCCCGCCCCACGCCCCGTCATGGCGGCGGGCGGCGCGGCTGGTGGGATCGGTGGCGCAGGCGCGGGCGCGTTGACGGCGATTGGCGCGAAGGCGGGGAGCGGTGGCGAGAGGACGGGGCGGACGACAAACGGCGCGGGGCGCTGAGTCGTGACCACGGGCGGCGCGGGTGCAGCGGGCGGCGCGGCCATCGCGGGAGCCGGAGCGCCGGCTTCGCGGCCCCCGGAAGGCGCGGCGGGCGGTGCGGGCTGGGTCGAATGAACGCGCGCACCGGGCGGGCGCATCTTTTTAGGGCGCGGCGGCTTGACGGGACGCGGTTTGGAAATGAGAGGCTTGGCGGGCTGAGGCGGCGGTGGAAGGACAGGGACGACAACCGGCGGGGGCGGCGCGGGTCGCCAGGCCAGCCGCACCATTTGCAGCCGGGGGTACGAGAGGGGGGGCGGCACGGGCAGGGGCCGCCAGATCCAGCCCAACAGAACAAACGCGGCAGCGTTGACCAGGAGCGAAACCAGGAAGCAGAAACTATAGCGGCGCGTCTCGGACGTCACGAATCTCATCCTCTTGTGTTTGGACGCAAGGCGGGGGCTGGGAGTTCCCAAACACCCCCGCGAATCGGCTTGACTCCGGGGGGGTGAGCGGTTATAATAAGCCGTCACCGGCGCCTTCGCCCCGGCGCGTATGTTAGGGAGTATTTCGTTATGTCCGATTCCTCGTCGTCCGCGCCCCAGGCGAGCCGGGTCGCCGCGCTGATCCTGGCCGCCGGCAAGAGCACGCGCATGAAGTCCAAGCGGCCCAAAGCCCTGCACGCGCTGCTGGGCCAGCCCCTCCTGCGCTGGGCGGTGGACGCGGCGCGGGGCGCGGGCGCGAGCCGGACCGTCCTCGTGGTTGGGCACCAGGCCGAGCTGGTCCGCGAGGCAATGGGAACGGACCTGGAGTACGTCCTCCAGGCCGAGCAGAAGGGCACCGGCCATGCCGTGCAGATGGCCGAAAGCCTGCTGCGGGACTGGGACGGCCCCCTGCTTGTTCTGCCGAGTGATACGCCTCTGCTGCCCGCCTCGCTACTGGAAGCCCTGTTAGCCCACCACACCCATTCCGGCGCGGCAGCGACGCTGCTGACGGCGATGTTAGACGACGCCGGTGCGTATGGCCGCGTCGTCCGCGACGGGGAAACAGGCCGCGTCCAGGCCATCGTCGAGGCCCGCGACGCCAGCCCCGACCAGCTTCAAATCCGCGAGATCGGCACCTCGGTTTATGCCTTTGATCCCGCCGCGCTGTTCGACGCGCTCCGCCGGATCACGCCGCAGAACGCGCAGGGCGAGTATTATTTGACCGACGCCGTGGCCCTCCTCGCCGGGCAGGGCCGAGTCGTCGAGGCGCTCGTTTCCCCCGACGCCGATGTCGTGCGCGGCGTCAACACCCGCCCGGAACTGGTTGAGCTGCGCGCGCTGATGCAGGCCCGCATCCACCAAACGCACGGCCTGGCCGGCGTTACGATTTTAGACCCGCTGACGACCTCCATTGACGTCGGCGTCAAGATCGGGCCGGACACCACGGTTCACCCCTTCACCATTTTATCCGGCGTCACCGACATCGGCGAGGGCTGCGAGATCGGGCCGGGCGCCCGCATCAGCGACTCTCAGATCGGCCATGCCGTTTCCGTCCGCGACTCGCACGTCACTGCCAGCGAGGTCGGCGACGAGTGCCGGATCGGCCCCTTCGCCAACCTCCGCCCCGGCAGCGTCTTAGGCTGTAAGGTCAAGATCGGCGACTTCGTCGAAACCAAGAACGCGACCCTGGGCGATGGCGTTTCGGCGGGCCATCTGTCCTACCTCGGTGACGCCGAAATCGGCCCGCGCACCAACATCGGAGCAGGGACCATCACCTGCAACTACGACGGCGTGGACAAGCACCGCACCGTCATCGGCGCGGACGCCTTCGTCGGCACCCACTCCACCCTCGTCGCCCCGGTCACGTTGGGCGAGGGCGCCTGGACCGCTGCCGGCTCCGCCATCACCGAAAACGTCCCCGCCGGCGCGCTGGGCATCGGGCGCGCGCGACAGGTCAACAAGGAAGGCTGGGCGCGGGCCAAGAAGCGGCACAAGTGAGGTTATCGTCTTCATCCGTGATGACCCCAGGAATGAGGTAACAGAATGACTACCAACATAGGGCTGGGAGTAGTTGGGTGTTTTGTCTTTACTGCTGGAGCTTTGACTTCGGCCTACAGCCACCACACCCTCGTCGCGGTTCTCCTCGCTGTCTTCGCTAATGTCTATGTGGGCAATACCATAAGACTCTATCGCAAGGCGAAGGCGGAAAATCAACCTCGCCCCCGCCAAGATGGGCCGCAAGTCTAAATAGCCCGCGCAGGCGGGGTACTGCTCTTCTAAAGCCCAGGGGTTTAGCCCTGGGATCGTCTCAAATAAAGCTGCCGTCAGAGCAGCAATCGTGTGCGGAGGACGCCACTCGGGGAGATCACACCAATGGGAGCGGACGAAGACACTTTACGCCTCTTCAGCGGCAACGCCAACCCGGCCCTGGCCGACAAGATCGCCAATCACCTGGGCCGGCCTTTGGGCAAGATTCACTGCACGCGCTTCGCCGATGGCGAGATCCGCGTCAAGATCGAGGAAAGCGTGCGCGGCATGGACGTGTTCATCGTCCAGCCGACCTGCGCGCCCGTCAATGACACCCTGATGGAGCTGCTGATCATGGTGGACGCCTTCCGACGGGCGTCCGCCAAGCGCATCACCCTGGTCATGCCCTACTACGGCTACTCGCGGCAGGACAAAAAGATCAAGCCGCGCGAACCCGTCACGGCCCGGCTGGTCGCCGACATGATCACGGCGGCGGGTGCCCACCGCGTCCTCGCCGTGGACCTGCACGCGGGCCAGATCCAGGGCTTCTTCCAGCTTCCCCTCGACCACCTGTATGCCGGGCCGCTGCTCGCGGCCTATCTTGCCGAGAAGGGCCTGAGCGACGGTGACACGGTCGTTGTCTCGCCGGACGTCGGCGGGGTGGGGCGCGCGCGCGGCATGGCCGAGATGCTGCACGCGCCTATCGCCATTATCGCCAAACGACGCCCAGAGCCGAACAAGGTCGAGATCATGGAGATCATCGGCGACGTGCGCGGCAAAACGTGCGTCATGGTGGACGACATGATTGATACAGGCGGCAGCACCGTCTCCGGCGCCTGCGCCCTAATGGCGCGCGGCGCGCGGCGCGTCTTTGCCTGCTGCACCCATCCCGTCCTTTCCGACGCCGCCGTGGACCGGATCGAGGAATCTCCCATCGCCGAGATGGTCATCACCGACACTATCCCATTCGGCGACGGCAAGCAGACCCGCAGCACCAAGACGACGGTGATCTCGGTCGCCCCGCTGCTGGCAAGCGCCATCTCCCGCATCCACCATGACGACAGCGTGAGCGAACTATTCGATGCCTACTATTAGGGGCGTTGCTTGTTGCACACCTTCCAACGCTGCGCCATCTGTCTTGTAAGCGAAAAAATGGCTGTTGTGAATACGCGGCTCAATCCCAGGCTTTGTGCCGCGACAACAACGCCACTCAACTTTTGAAGGGATGCCTCAGCGTTTCAGTTGCCTCGGCATGGTGCTTGTCGTTCTTGTCTACCAATGCCACTAATGGGCCTGTGTCAGTGAGAGTGACTTCCTCCGTCACCCTTCTGTTGCGATTTGCTCTCACAGACGCCCCCGGCGGCGTCTCTTTGCCATGCCCTCTGCGAACTTCTCCCCGCAGTTCTCAGACCATTCCCCGTCGCCGCCGCTCCGAAAGCGTCCGATCCGACCGGCGAACAAGTCCGCCGCCGAGCCTTCCGAGGCGTCCGTCTCCTCTTCGTCTGCTTTGGCATCGGCGACCGCCAGCAGGTAATCAGGCAGACCCTGCACCGCCCGCTCCGCCTTGCGCCGAAGCCGCGCCTCTACATCCGGCGGAAGTTCTAGCATCAACGCCATCGCAATCCTCTTCTAAACGACAAGCCACAGACCGGATGTAGCTCACGCATTGTACTTGTGCCACTCGCACCATAGCTTCTCAGAGCTGACGGCTTGAAGCTCTGTGTACCCACAGTCGGCGCAAACACTGGCCCGCAAGTCACTTGCTACTGGGCCAACACCGCCGAACAAGCCGCGTTTCCCAGGCGGCGGAGCTAGGGTGAGATAAGTTTGACACTGAATGTTTGTCATCCATCGGACTGAGGTGCACTTGGGGCAAGCCTTATCCATAACTTCATCCTCTTCCTGGGCCGCAGCGAGCGGCCTGGCTGCCTCTGCTGTTAAGCAGGGATCAATGAAGCCACTCCGATAGGCAGAGAGACCGTTTCAAGCCGGGACAGATCTAGGTTCTGGCTGGCATGGTCAATATCAATGCCGCAGAGGTGGCCGGCGTCGTCGAAGTCTAACACGACGCCGGGAGAGACTTCCTGCGACTCTACACTTGTTTTCTCGCTGAGATCAATATAAAGTGAGTCGGTGTCGGCATAATAGTGAAGCTTCATCTTGGTTGTCTCCTCAGAAGTCGCGGTCGAAAAAGGCGTTATGAATGGTCTCACCGTCTGCCAATGTCACCACGCGAAGATGCTTGTCTTGTTCGGCGATGTAAATCCAGTAGCGGCGGCGACCATCTGCCTGGATTTCGAGGCGTTCCGGTGTTTTTAGAGCCTGTTCGCACCACTCAGGCTTGATGTAGGGGCGCTTGCGGAGAACCTGCTCCTCGAAGTAGGCGGTCGTCTTCACTGACCCAAATCACCCTGGCTCGCCCCCGCGAAGAATGCTTCCACGTTCTCCTTTTGGAGCATGATCTCGCGGGGCTTGACGCCGTCCTGAGAGCCGACGATGCCTTTGGCTTCCATGACTTCGACCAGGCGGGCGGCGCGGGTGTAGCCGATCTTGAACTTGCGCTGGAGGCTCGACGTGGAGCACTGGCCTTGCATCACCAGCCAGCGGACGCAGGGTTCGAACAGCTCATCGGAAGAGCCATCGTCGTCCTCGTCGCCGCCGTAGCCGCCGCCCCCGCCGGTCTCGGAGGGGATCATGGTGTAGACGGCCTCCTCCTGCTCGCGCAGGTACTTGACCAGTTCCTCGGTCTCGCGCTCGCCGACGTAGCAGCCCTGGACGCGGACGGGTTTGGCGGCGTCAATCGGCATGAACAGCATGTCGCCTCGCCCGATGAGCCGGTCTGCGCCGGGCATGTCAATGATGGTGCGGCTGTCCACCTGCGTCGCCACCGCGAAGGCGATGCGGCTGGAGATGTTGGCCTTGATGGTGCCCGTGATGACGTCCACCGAGGGCCGCTGGGTGGCGATGACTAGGTGAATTCCCGTGGCGCGGGCAAGCTGGGCCAGGCGGCAGATGCTGGTCTCCACCTCCGGTCCCTGCTGCATCATCAGGTCGGCCAATTCGTCCACGACGACTACGATGTAGGGCAGGCGCTCTTCGGGCGGGACGCGGCCGTTGAAGCCGTCAATGTTGCGCGTCCCCAGCCGGGCGAAGCGGTCGTAGCGCTCCTCCATCTCCTTCAGGACCGACCGGAAGATGCCCGCCGCCTGCTTGACGTCCTTGATGACCGGGGCGAGCAGGTGCGGGATGCCGTCATACAGCGACAGCTCGACCCGCTTCGGGTCAATCATCACGAACTTGACCTCGCGTGGCGTTGCGCGGTACAAAATGGAAGAGATGATCGTGTTCAGGCAGACGCTCTTGCCGCTGTTGGTGCTGCCGCCGACCAAGAGGTGCGGCATCCGGGTCAGGTCGGCGTACTTGAACTCGCCGGACACGTCCTTGCCCAGCGCAAAGGTAAGTTTAGACGGCGCGGACATGAACTCGTTGGTCGCCAGGCACTCGCGCAGGGACACCATCTGGCAGACGTCGTTGGGGACCTCTATGCCGATGGCGGCCTTGCCGGGGATGGGCGCCTCGACGCGCACATCAATGGCGGCCAGCGACATGGCGAGGTTGTCGGCCAGCGCGACGATCTTCTTGACCAGGATGCCTGGCTCCAGCTGCACCTCGTAGCGCGTGACGGTCGGCCCCATCGCGACCTGGGCGACGTTCGCGCCGATCTTGAAGTCGTTCAAGGTCTGCATCAGCACGGCCTGCTTTTCCAGCGCGGCGGACTCGTGGTGGACGGGCTTGGGCGGCGCTTCGTTCAGCAGGTCGAGCGGCGGCAGGACGTACTCATGCTTGGTGCCGTCGTCGGCGAGCGAGGATGGGATCACGAGCGGCCCCTGCGGCAGTTTCGGTTTCTCGGCCGGCAGCGGCGTCATCGTCACCAGCGGCGGCATCATCTTGGGTACGGTCGGCATGTCGTCGCCCAGCGCTGGAGCGAGCGGCTTGAACGGCATTTTCGGCACGGAAGGCGTGGCCGTCTCGGACAGCTTCGCAAACGCCTTTGCCGGCTCGGCGGAAGTCGTTTCTGCGGGCAGGGTAGGGCGCGTGAAGACGCGCTCTGCGGCAGCGGCCTTCTCTTCACGGCGGGCGTCCGACCGCTCCCGGAACGCCGTCGCACCCTGCTTCGCCGCCTGCGCTCCCGCTTTGGCCCCCTGGGTCACGGGCGCGGCGACGCGGCGCCCGCCCTCGACGGCGTGATCGAACAGGTGCAGCAAGCGCATGTCCGTCGCCCAGACGACCGCGCCCAGCGTGAAGAGGAACAGGAGGATATGGCTCGAAACGTCGCCTACCATTCGGCGCAGGCCGGCCGAAACGACGGCTCCGACGATGCCGCCGCCCGCTTCCAGGTTCACAAACGGCTTGTCGCCTGCCGTGTGGCCCAGATGCCACCAGGCGATGCCGATGACGAACAGCAGGGCCGCCCCGCCCGCAAAGTTCGTCCGGGTGTGCTGCGCCCGGCCCTGAATGAGCATGACGCCAATGGCGCTCAGGAAGAACGGGAACAGCCACGCACCCACACCGACCAGTGCGCGCAGGCCATGCACCAGCGCCTCGCCGAGCAAGCCCGCGCGGGCGCCGATGATCAGGCTGACCAGCAGGATCAGGCCCAGCGCGATCAGGACCAGCCCCCAAATGTCGTGGGCGAAGCGGTCGTTGTTGCGCGGCGGGCGCGTGTTGTTCGCCCTGGTCGGCTGCGAAGCGCGCGGCTGGCGCGCGGTGGACTTGTTGGGCGGCGTTTTGACGGCCATACAGATGTTCTCCTGCCTGCTATTATAACAGAAAAGCGCAGGTTATCCTATCCCCGTCCTATCCCCGGCGCGAGCGCCGACCCTTCCCTCGGAGGGAAGGGTGAGTAACTTGGAGGAGAGGCATCCCGTGTCGTCTGCCCTACCGTGACCGGAGAGGCTTACGGCAAGACTGACCAACCTTCCGTGGCACACCCTTCCCTCCGAGGGAAGGGTCGGCG